>Ga0209573_1000345_pt1 | contig 104381 bp, 76 predicted proteins | sample TNRBio252014_DNA_FD_185870 | JGI IMG/M metagenome (GOLD analysis project Ga0209573, IMG submission 185870) | Wastewater treatment Type I Accumulibacter community from EBPR Bioreactor in Madison, WI, USA - TNR Reactor_6/25/2014_ DNA (SPAdes)... | ecosystem: Engineered > Bioreactor > EBPR >...
AAACAATATATTGAGATCATTAAAAATGAAAATTAATAATTACTTTATTTTTGGCTCTTCCACTCGCCATATGGCACTATCTGGGCGAATGGTATGTTCGTAGAAAAATGAGAATCTCCCAACTCCCCAACTATCCCCGAAAGGGGATTTGATGTTCGGAGCAAATCATCGTAACGCCAATCCTCAAATTTTACCCAATTGGGAAAAAACATTCATCGGCAATGACAAATATGATGCAATAATTCAACGAAGGAAATAAATCTTTAAATATTCGTAACCAATCTATTTCAAGCGCAAAGAATATTTTGAATCTTAAGTACGATTATTTCTTCCCTTGTGGCTTTTTCCCCTGATTTATCGGAGCAGTAGGTGGAGCTTTTTGAGGCTTAGGTTTTGGGGCTAGAGATGCTGGTTCTAAGCCTTTTTTTAGAATTGATTTATCATTTTGATTCATGGGAATTCTCCTTATACAAGTTTAAAACTGGTTCATTTTTTCTTATTTTTTCGGCTTATCTTTTTTTTTGGCAGGAGCCGGCGGCCGAACCTTAACTTTTTTTTCTATTTTTGATGGAGGTTCAAAACCTTCATCGATACGCTTGGTTTTCTTTGACTTCATATTTTCCTATAGATTTATGAATGTAAATATAGCGATTAGAATTATCCCCGAAATGAATGTTAGAAAAGTAACCCACCGCATTGCCTTTATTGTTAATTGATAACGATTCTTCTCATCCAGTGCTGAATCATCATTATCGATATAATATCTTTTTGCGACTTTTTCAGCTTTGTCTATAGCTATAAAACTCAACAAAAGTGAAATTAAGGTGAGAATTATGGTTAGTCCAAATGAAATTAACGCTAACTTCGCAAATGTATAATCAAGTGGATTTTCAATTGGATCAAGTGCCTTCCCCCCCTGTAACAACATATTTATTAGAGCTAATACTCCTCCAAGAAACCCACTAGAAAGTGTTAATAAATACTTATCATACAACTCACTTGCCGCCATTTTTATTTTATTATTCTCTTCCCAATACTTCATGTACAACTGACTGGAGTCATCAGTTTGACCTTCACTTTGATCAGGATTCTGGTCAACTTTTTTATTCTTTTTGCCCATATTATATACTTCCGATTTATCCCATTTTAAAAAATCAAAAATTATTAGTCTTTCAATTAACATCGCTACTTCCACTAACAAACCGGAAAGGAGATGCCGTGTTTTTTTCAATGTATTTTAATAAAACCTTCAGATAGTATTAAAAATCATTTGTCTTTGAAGCCTCGTTTAGTTCAGTCTCCGCCGTTTTGTAATTGGGCCGATTTGCAAAATTCATTAAATCAATTACAACATTGTCAGCTCGGGTAATAATTTCAACGATGATCTCTTTCAATCCATCTTTTTCTGAATTCTCAAATTTCTTTCTCGCTTTCAGGTAATTCTCACCCTTCATGTGGGCGGAGGAAGCAGAACGCAACGAATGCAATTCTCTTAAAAATTTTTCAATATTCGAATCCAAATTTGCGCCATTTTTTGATAAATATCTTAGAATTTTATCTATACTTTTTTCATTCTCGATTGGTGGTAAAATTTTTGACAACTTGGCAACATTAATGCTTTCAACCAGTAACTTATGTAAACTTAGGACAATTTCGTCAAATACACTTTGGTTTTCAGATGTAAGAAGTCGGATTCGCGAAAGATGATAAGAGTCCGCCTGATTCAAATTGCGAAGTATTGCCCAACCCAACTTTTCCATCCAAATATCATATAGTTGGGTGTAGTGTTGACGAAAAAGAAGATCAATCTGCGATGGATCAGTCGCTTCAGCCATAAAACTTCTTTTAAATTGAACCGAACTCATTTTTGAATCGTTGACAATATTATAGCTCTTCCAATAATGTTGCTCGCTCGATGGCAGTGATCGCAGGTCACCTAAGAAAACACTCACTTCCTTATCTATATTGTTATCCATTCGCAAAGTCCACAGTCCATGTGCAATCAATAATCCATCATTTACCAAATATTTGTCAGGAGAGTTAAAATACTTTTCAAGAACTTCTCTTCTGAAGAACACAGGCGTCAAGTAAAATGGTGCATCGGGATTTTTACCAAAAAAATCCCGCAATCCATCAGGATCACAACTGAAAATCTGTATGTTGTTGTTTTCTGGACTTGCGGCAAACTCAAATTCGAGATATTTTTGTTGTTCTTTTTTATGTTTCTCCGGATCAAATTTTTTATCGTACCGCAAATATTGTTTGCTTCGAAAATGTAGAAAATGAGGATTCTTCTCTTTTTTTGATGAGTAAGGGGACTTTCCAACAAAATAATTAATTACCAAATTTTTTCTTCTTATCTCATTTGGTGATTCACTACTGGCACTATCAACATATCTAACAAAGTCGGTATAAATGACTAAATTAATTCTTCTTTTCGCGAGATACAAATTGATGTAATCTCGGCGGATTGAGACTTTATTTGGGGCTACCCGGACAACAATTATTTCCGACCCGTCATCCTGGATTTGTGTATAAGTATCATTCTTATCATCATACCATAGATTAAAACAAAGCCTAATATCTTCAGCAAGCTCAATTATCGGTTTTTTTTGTTTATAAAAATCTCGTAACAATACAATTGGCTCTATTCCACGACCATAGTACGATTTGTAATTCCATTCAACTTTACCCTTACTATATGTAAATACTAAGCCCGGTGTACCACCACCTGGATCTAATCCCCAACTCCGGTCCTTTTTATCAGATGCGATACGGTCCTCTGAGATAAGCGCAGAAAAACTGAGATCATCAATCTCATCTTTTACCTTCGATTTGGAATAAAGGGTAACCCAATCTTGGGCTATCAATGCCTCCATTTTAGATAACATTTCAGTATAATATTCCACAACAACTCCTAAACATTTCTCCTAAAATTTATGCTCTTACCATTCTAAAAACCACCTCCTCACCTCACCTTATAAATCTTCATTGTTTCTTCCCCGAATTGGGAGATGACTCTGACGGCGATTTTGTGGTTGTTGTCTTTTATTTTTATTGGGTGAGAGCGATACCCATAAAGACGGTCGAAGGCTTCTTCATCGATTTCGATTCGAAGGGTTTGTTCTACTTTTTTACGGGTGTTGTCTTTTGCGAGATTGCTTAGACCTTTTTTCCATTTGTTAAATTCGTCTTTATTTCCACCACAGAAAAATATCTGTTTTACAACAAAATTGCTTGTGTCGTAGTCGTCATCAACCATCCAGTAGGCGATATCATGGAGGTTACGGGGATTAACTTTATCACTGATTGGATCGTAAATATCAACTCCAAGAATTTCAACAGTCGCAAAACCGTTTTCTTCTTCCACAAGGATGTCGGGTTCTCCAATAGTGATGAAAGAAGCTGCCGTTTTTGCCGGTTTTTTCTTTAATCCATCTTGTAAAAGATCATCATTCATTCTCACCTTTGTAACTTCAAAGGTACCCATGTTCATTGTTTGTTGTGTGTTAGATATTTCACTTTCAAAACTGAAACCGAGTATAACAAGCCAGTCTGCATCTCCCAGACTTCGACATTCTTTTATTGCGTTGTTCACTGCCAATTTACTGACTGTCCCAAACTTTGGACCCAAATAAAAATATGCTTTTCTTTCACCTGACCCTGTGTTGTAGAAGCCTTCGGCATTTATGTATTCCCCGGCAAGGAACTCAACTCTTGAGAAACTTGCATGTTCATCTTTTCTGCCATTTTTGATGCCCGCCGAAAGAAGGTGGTCTTTTACCACATTTTCAAATGATGAGTTGTCACCTCTTTCTTTTTCCTTGGCAAAATCCTCGGGTGATAGCGGTTCAAAGTTCTGAAGGGTCTCCACTGTAAAAGGTCCGCTAACACGCATCAGATTTTTGTCAACTTCAGGCTGGTCGTAGAGTGACTCCATCTCTGGTGGCTCGTTATTCGCAAGATTTTTTAAAGTTATATGTGGGACCTTTTTGTATATAAATCCCTGTCTAATGTCTCCTGATGTTGAGTCGTATAGTTTAAAATATGGGAAGTTTGCGGTTAACAATCGCTGCTTGGCTATGTTTAAAGCAATTCTACTCGTATCAATCGTAATCCATCTTCTGCCCCACTGCTCGGCAACAAAAGCAGTTGTGCCGCTACCACAAGTCGGATCTAACACAAGATCTCCGGGATCGGTTGTCATGAGGATACATCTTTGGATAATTTTTTCATTCGTCTGTACAACATATTTTTTATCGGTTGCCCCAATAGTATCATACCATAGGCTATTTAATGCTGATGCAGGAAAATCCTCAAGAAAAAACTTATATCTTAATTGACTACCTGTTGAGAATACCCTACCAAGTTTTATAAGTTGCTCTAAACCTGCCTTATGTGTCCTGTATCTTCCGGTGAAAATTTTACCTCTATATTCTACACTGTACTCGGGATTAGCGGATCGTATAAGATTGTCTGACATAAAGGGTCTCAATATTATCTCAGTATTTTCCTCCCTTAATTCCGCAGCCTGCTTTTTTGTAAAAATGTGCCCTTCAGAATCTTCATAATGTGAGGCTAAAGATTCATCAACCCTCAAATTATAGAGTTTACGCATTTTTGTTTTAAAGTTGTTTTTATCTTTTGCGTACCATAAAATATAGTCATTAATTGTTGTCAAATAATCTGAACTGACCAGTGACCTTGTTTTCGTGAATACAATTTCATTAATGAAATTTTCACTCCCAAATACTTCGTCCGTGATAGCTCTTACAAGGTGGACATTTTCATCAGAAATTTGTACAAAGCAACAACCATTTGATTTCAATAACTCTCTCGTTATCAGCAGACGATCTCTCAGATAACCTAAATAGGAGTGAATTCCAAGTTCCCAAGTATCTCTGTAGGCTTTAATTACTTCAGGTTCTCCGGCGAGACTTTCATCACTTCCATCCTTCACTTCCCGATTGTTCAATTTCACCTGCCAGTTACTACCGTATTTTACTCCATACGGTGGGTCAATGAATATAGTTTGCACTTGCCCAGCCATACCTTCTCTTTCTAGCAGACTGGTCATAACGAGCAGACTGTCTCCCTGAATAAGGCGATTTGTCCATCCGTCAAAATGGTGGTAATATGAACTGATTTTGTCAAGTTCATCTTTGTCAAACATATTACCAAACATCTCACTGATACTAAAAAGGGATTCTTCATCATCAACTGAATGTTTGAGGTGGTAAAGATTTTTAATTATCAGTTCTGGTGTTATGTGTTCATGTCTATACAGGCTTCGAATATCAATCTTAAGTAAGTCTTGTCGGTCATCGTTACCATATTTGTTCATCCAAAATAATTCGGGGTCTTGTCCTCGGGTAACTACAGGGTTTACAGGGATATCAAGTTCCGATTTTCCGCTTTCAACAACCTCATTGGCAAGTTCCAACCCCGCTTCTTCTGTTGAGGGAATTAGAATCCGTTTTTCATCTTTGTGTTTAATTGAATCAATTCTATTTGCCATCATAAACTCTCTAATTTTTCAGTCAGTCTGTTTTTAATATCTCTTATTTCATCCGCGATTTCGATAAAATGCCAGGAATTGAATCCAAATTTTTCTCGTATGGAATTGGCTGAAGGCAGCCATCGATTTTCGGTGTACCATCTTTTTTCACCTTTGTCCTTATTCATTCCGGTTATTTCAATTATCAGGTTGATTACTTCTCCTGAATTAGTTTTACAAACCGCAATAAAATCGGGGAAGTAGATTCTTTCTTTACCCTCTTTAACATAGGGTATCTGAAACATAAGGAAATTATTTTTCACATAAGAAATAACCTGGGGCATTTCATCGAGGGCTTTGGCAGCAATTTTTTCCCAGTCACTGTCGGCTATAACATAATTTACATGGCTTTTAATTGTTCTGTAAACCTCTTTGGTTGTTCTGCCATGTACATACTTGGTGCTGTTGGTTTTATTGTAAAAATTTAGAACGGGTTTCACAAATTCTGAATTGTTCCTGTGGGTATTGATTCCTTGAAAAATATTGTCAATAACCACTTTGGGTTCAAACAGATAAACCAACTTCCTGTAAATTTTGTCTGTGATACCAAGAAGTTTGATCTTGTTCTCATACCAGTATGAAACCACTTCCTTACAAGCGGGGAAGAGTTCAAAATAGGGGGCGCCATTGTCTTCGGAGTAATGAAACTTGATCAGGCTTCTGGTGATGTCGTAAATAATCTCCTGATCCCTTTTTTCGAGGAATTCTTCAAGAGTCAGTCCTCTTGTCTCGGGAGAAAAGGCTGATTGAAGGGTTACATCTGTAGGATATTTTGTCCCATCCACTTCAAAGTCGGGCACAGTTGAAAAGTCATACCTTATTTCATCAGTACCACGATCAATTCTGTAACCGATGATATTAGGGAATTCAATCTCGTAAGCTGTCTCTCTCTCAGGTATTGCTGAAATAATTGTTACATTACCCGGTCCTTCGGGCGGCGGAGTGGTTCCACCTTTCATCATTTTAAAAGGAATACCAATTATATGTGCATATTCAGGAGGGAATTTTTCGATAACAATTTTTCGTTTGTCATTGGTTGGATTACCTTCCTTGTCATAACCTTGCAGGTTGTAACTTGCGCGTCTTAATGCTCTACCTGCAACTTGCTCACAAAGAAGTTGTGAGCCAAAAGCTCTTAATCCCATAATATGAGTAACTGTATTAGCATCCCATCCCTCGGTTAACATCGAGACAGATACTATGCATTTAACATGTGCGCCAAGTTTCCCCGGTTTACCAACCGTATTAACAACCTCACGAAGGATTTCGGCATCGGTTATATCTTCAGTACTTCCGCCACCATGTTGTTGGGCATAATTTTTCTTAAACTCTTCAATTTCTGTGTTAAAAACTCTCTTAAAGTCGTCACTTATCTGACCTGAATTTTCAAGGGCATCGCTGTCGATTAGAAGAGTCGGCGGTCGTTTTTTTGGTAAACCCGATTGTTCAAAATTTTCAAATTCGTCAAACTGACCATGGTAAATCTGACGATTCCCCTTTTCATCAATAAATTCATAACCAGCCAGATACTTATAAACTTCTTTGGAAACGGAGGTATTATTACAAACAACTATAAAAACAGGGGGTGCATTAAGGAGGTTTTGACTTGCCTCATATAGATTACGCAGACCATCCGCATATTTTTTATAATGATCATGGAATTGATATAGAGCGGTCTGAACAAGTAGTGGAAGTTTAGGAGGTTCTTCAATGAGTTTTGTTCCTTCTTTGTTTGCCTCGGCTTTTCTTTTCTTTTGCCCCATTTTGGGGAGATCATCTTTAACATGCTCATAGATATTACGAAGTTTACTTTCCGTGAGGTCTTGTGAATTATCACTTACGGGAAGAAAAGGAATTTTCACCAACCCAGCTTCAATTGCATCAATTAACCCAAAATCAGAAACAACCCATCCAAAAAGGCTATAATCCCTGTAGCCCGAGCCTCTCAGATAATAGGGAGTTGCTGAAAGGTCATAAACTCCCAGGAGAAGAAATCTTTTTGATATCTCTTTTAGCCCCGTAAACCAGACCGCAGCACGGACATTTTCATTTACTTCTTCGTTATCCTCAGTTTTTTGTTTTGATTTTGGGAAGTAACAATGATGAGCCTCGTCATTAAGAATCAACAATCTGCTTTTGGATTTCGATTGCCCCAAAAGTCTTCGGATGGTAAGACTATAATCTTCAAGATTTCCGGAATCATTGGATTTACCAAAAATATCTTTTTTACCATCAAAAGGTGTTTTTTTATTTCCTTGAAGAGTTCTCTGCTCGAGGGCGTGATAGTTGGTGATAGTAAGACGCGCATTTAACCCTGAAAGTAGTGGTTCATGTTGTCTTGGAACCAGGTTTCTCTCGCTGTAATAGTCTTTTCTTTTTATTCCACGGTTAAATGTGTCAACAAAAAGTACCCCAAGTCTGTCCTTGATTGTGATTCCGGGGGTAACAATTAAAAACTTGTCAGCAAAACGGGTATCATTTCGATATTCGTTTCGATTAAGATAATGATAGAGGATTAAACATGCCATGACGACAGTTTTACCCGTGCCTGTTGCCATCTTAAAAGCAATTCTTTGAAGTCTGTTCTCAGGATCAGGCATTTCAGTGCTATACGATTTATCGAGTTCAGATAAAATGTAGTTACCAAAATTCTCTTTTGGGGCAGTTTCATTTAAGTAGATAGCTGTTTCGATGGCTTCTTGCTGTGCAAAAAACAGCCTGTGTGTTGATATGCGTTCAGGATTTCTAAACCAAAAATCGAGGAGTTCTCTTGAAATTCGAGTTACACCCGGATATTCATTCTCCCGCCATTTTTTGATTTCTTCTCTTAGTTTATTAATAATATGATTAGAGTAATCATCAACCATTTCAGCTGTAAATAGGTTGTCTTTATTAGTATCCCCAACAGGGATTGAAGGAGCTTCCGGTGAGAAAGGTCTGCGACCCGGCATTATCTCTTCGTAATTGAGAGTGCCGTCAAGGTTGGTTGAATAATACCACTTTGGTTCGTCGTATGGAGAATTTAGTATTGGATTTGACAAATATTCACCTGTTTATTAAATCAAATTTCGTAAAGGTTAAGTTATGAAAATTTGAGCATATTTCAAATACAAGTGAACTAAAGTTCAAACATTATTTTCGAAAAGATTCCACGGATTTTTATTGGGACTGCATGCCGAAGGCATCCCTTCGGGAGATACACGCAGATTAGACGGAGTTACGCGGAGGGGAGAAATTGGTTTCAATTGTGCAGAAATTTATTGAGTACTCAAAAATTCTGTGGGAGAACTATAATTAATAATTAATAATTAATAATTGAGACCAACCGTTACTCAACCGACCAATTAGAAATTAGCTCTTCAGTCGGTCGTATTGGGCGATAGGTTTTTAGGTCTATTGGGCACCAAAGGGAGAGTGCTTCTACGAACACGCGGGAGTCGGATTGCCTGTAGATGGTTGTGTAGCGTTCAAAAAGGTGCTTGCGGGTTTTTCCCACCCATGTTTTGACAACAACGGTGTCACCCAGCTTCGCTGAATATTTGTAATCGATTTCATGCCTTGCTATTACAAAAGCAATTGTTTCGGTTAAATGGGGTTCTGCGCATGTCATCCAATGGTTAATGGCAGCTTCCTGAATCCATTTAACATAGATCAAATTACCCACATGATTCAGTTGATCAATATGTTCTTGTTCAACAGGGATAATCATCTCAAAAGGTGTGAGGGAGGTTAGTTCGGTATCCATTTTGGCCTTTAGAGTTTATAACCTCTTAAAAACTCATCGGCTGTCATCCGCTTTTTACCTTCCGGCTGAATTTCAAGGATTTCCAGTGAACCATTTCCTGTTCCAACAAATATCTGATGTTTGGTCGTCATGACCTGGCCGGGATACAGTTTTTGATCTGAGAGTGCTGTTTTATAAATTTTGAAGTGTTTGTCATTGTAAAAGAAGAATGCACCCGGTGAAGGGGAAAGTCCTCTAACAAGATTATGAATTGAGATTGCATCCTTCTTAAAATCGAGCTGACAGATTTCCTTTGTGATTTTTGGAGCCGGTGATGCAAGTGAATCATCCTGCGGAAGGAGATGTATATTTCCGGAGGCAAGCATTTCGACTGTTCTTATTACCAAACCAGCCCCGACCTCTGCCATCTTTTCATACAATGAACCAAAGTTATCGCCATCAGCTATTCCCACTTCTTCTTTTAGGTAGATATTACCCGTATCAACTTTGTCTGCAAGTTTAAAGGTAGTGAGACCTGTTAATTTATCGCCGTTAATAATTGCCCACTGTATTGGAGCTGCACCACGATATTTGGGGAGTAGTGAGCCATGCAGGTTAAAACTTCCCATGGGAGGGAGGTTGTAAACCGATGCAGGAAGAATTTTAAATGCCACGACGATAAAGAGGTCGGCATTAATTTCTTTAAGTTGTGAAACAAACTCTTCTGACTTTAGAGATTCAGGTTGAATTACCGGGATATTGTGTTCAATCGCAAATTGTTTTACAGGAGAGGGAAGGATCTTTTTTCCGCGTCCCTGTTCTTTGTCGGTTACTGTAACAATTGCAACAACTTCATGTTCGGATTCGGCAAGTCTTTCGAGACATTTAACAGCTATAGAGGGAGTCCCGAAAAAGACAATTTTCATTAGTCGCGTTCTCTCTCGGTAACGGGATAGTCAACTTCCACTTTTCGGTTTTTAATCCTGATAAGTTCTCTTTTTAATTTTTTTTGTTGATCTTCGGGGATACGATCGGTAAAGTAGATTCCTTGCAGGTGATCATACTCGTGTTGAATTACACGGGCAAGGAAGTCTTCCACTTCAAGAGTCTGGTCATTAAACTCGAGATCCTTGAACTGAATCTTAATTTTTTTTGGTCTTAAAACTTCAGCTCGAACATCGGGGATACTGAGGCATCCTTCTTCATAAGAAGCCATCTCTTCCGATCTTTCAGTAATTTTGGGATTGATAAAGACTCTTGGTTTTTCGTTTGGGTAGTCTTTCATAACAGAGATGTCAACCACAAAAACAGACTTTGCCGAGCCGACCTGATTTGCAGCAAGGCCGACGCCTGAAGCTTCATGCATTGTTTCAAACATATCCTTCACAAACTTGATTGTTTCGGCATCAATTTTTTGAAGAGGGATTGCTTTTTTGCGGAGTATTTTGTCTCCGTACTGATTAACGGGGATTTGGGTCATAAAAATTTAATGTTTTAGTTGATTTTTAAAATAATCAATGGTTCTTAAAACGCCGGTTTTTCTATCAACCTTTGGAGACCATCCCAGGATTTCTGTGGCTCTTGTAATATCGGGTTGGCGAACTTTAGGGTCGTCTTCGGGCAGTTCCATATATGTAATACTGCTTTTGGTGCCTGTAAGTTCAATAACCTCTTCGGCAAACTGTTTTATTGTGATTTCCGCCGGGTTGCCAATATTAACGGGATAAACTTCGTCAGAAAAGAGTAGCCGAACCAATCCATCGACGAGGTCATCCACATAACAGAAGCTTCTCGTTTGGGAACCGTCGCCAAAAATTGTCAGGGGTTCGTTGTTAAGAGCCTGAGAGATAAATGCCGGGAGGGCACGCCCGTCGTTAAGTCGCATCCTTGGACCGTAAGTGTTAAAGATCCTCGCGATTCTGGTTTTAACATTGTGATAGCGGTTATAAGCCATAGTTAATGATTCAGCGAATCTTTTTGCTTCATCATAAACTCCTCTTGGCCCAACTGTATTTACATTTCCCCAATAACTTTCGGTTTGAGGGTGGATCAACGGATCGCCATACACTTCTGAAGTGGAAGCAAGGAGAAAAGTTGCATTTTTCTCTTTAGCCAGGCCAAGCGCTTTGTGAGTTCCGAGGGAGCCCACTTTGAGTGTCTGGATCGGGAGTTGAAGATAATCAATAGGGCTTGCCGGTGAAGCGAAATGGAGGATATAATCAACCGGACCCATCACATGGATAAAATTGGTGATGTCATGTTTTATAAATGAAAAGTCTTCATTTCCAAAAAGATGACCTATATTATCGAGATTACCCGTTATCAGGTTATCGATGCAAATTACCTTACAATTCTCTTGAAGAAGTCTGTCGGCAAGATGTGATCCAAGAAATCCGGCTCCACCGGTAATGACGGCTGTTTTTTTCATTAATTGTTACCTTTGGTGGTTTTTCTTCCGATGCTGTAGTAGGAGAATCCAAGTTTTTGCATCTCTTTAACTTCATACATATTTCTGCCGTCAAATATCAAAGGTGAATTCAACTTCGATTTCAAAACAGTAAAATCAGGTTTTCTAAATTCACCCCATTCGGTAAATATAACGAGTGCGTCAGCTCCATCGAGAGCAGAATATTTGTCGGGAGAATAAATAATTGTATCATCGAGATAAAAACGGGCATTTTCTGATGCAACGGGATCATAGGCAGAGATAGAGACACCTTCACTTACCAACCGTTTTATAACCGTAACAGAAGGAGCTTCTCTCATATCGTCGGTATCAGGTTTAAATGCCAAACCCCAGACGGCGAGTTTTTTCCCTTTAAGTTCGCCATTAAAGTGGTTATAAATTTTAATAAAGAACCGAGCTCTTTGTTCTTGATTGATTCTGTCAACTTCTGCGAGCAAAACAAGTTTTGCATCAAAATCGACTGAAGTTTTAATAAGGGCGTTCACATCTTTGGGGAAGCAAGAGCCCCCATATCCAATACCCGGGAAAAGGAATTTATGTCCAATTCTTGTATCGGATCCCATCCCAAGTCTTACGAGATCGATATCGGCTTCAGCTTTTTCGCAGAAATTGGCGAGATCATTCATAAAAGTGATTTTGGTGGCGAGAAAACTGTTAGCTGCATATTTTGTCACTTCAGCACTTCTGATATCCATTTCTATAATCGAGTTTCCGAGCGCAACGAAAGGTTCATACAAGTCGCGGAGCATTTTGAGAGCTTTATCGGAGTCAGAACCTATAACAATTCTGTCAGGTTTCATAAAATCCTCGACAGCAAATCCCTCTCTAAGGAATTCGGGATTTGAAGCGACAGCAAAATTTTTGATTCCTTTGGCGGTAAGAATACCAAAGATTTTTTCCCCGGTACCAACAGGTGCGGTACTTTTGTTAATGATCAATTTAAAGTCATCTATCTGGCAGAGAATATCACCAAGTTTTCCGGTGATATTCATCACATGGCTAAGGTCGGCAGAACCATCTTCATCTTGCGGAGTGGGCAGGCACAGAAAGATCATATCGGAAGAGAGGGCGGCAGCCTTCAGATCATCGGTAAACCTTAGTCTTCCGTTCTTGAAGTTCCTGGAATAAATCACTTCAAGGCCCGGTTCGTAAATTGTAATATGGTTGGAGTTTAATTTTTCGAGTTTGTTTTTATCATTATCTACGCAGATTACATCATTACCCATTTCAGCAAAACAGGTTCCGGATACAAGACCAACATATCCCGTTCCAATAACAGCTATGTTCATTAAAATTTTACCTTTCTGTATAAAATTACAACAACAAATATAACGGTTGCAGGCGAAATAATCAGTTGCAATATGGTTAGCAGAGCGATAATTATTAAATTAGCAGATTAGTTTTTTTCTGAAAGTAGTGATGCAAACCATTCTGTTTTATATATTTATAATTTCTCTGTTCTTTCTGTTTCACACTTATCTTTTTTATCCGGTAATAGTGAAATTATATTCACTTGTTGCCGCAAAAAAGTTCGTCAAAGATAAGAGTAATTTACCAAAAGTATCTGTTTTGATTGCAGCATACAATGAGGAAAAAGTGATCCGGGAGACGGTTGAAACACTTTTGGCATCAGAGTACCCCAAAGACAGGTTTGAAGTAATAGTCGGGTCTGACAATTCAAAAGACAAAACTCATGAGATCATGCAGGAGTTGGCGGAAACTGACTCTCGGGTTAAATTTTATCCATTTTTTGAGAGGAATGGAAAACCCGGGGTTCTCAACAGGATAGAAGAGAAAGCTTTTGGTGATGTGCTGGTCTTTTGTGATTCAAATATACTGTTTGACAAAAACGCACTTATGGAGATGGCATCATTATTTGCTGATAAAAGGGTTGGGGGAGTTTCAGGCGAGATTAAGCTAAAAAAGAGTAAAACCGGTAATCAGGAAGGCACTTATTGGAGACTCGAATCGAGAATTAAAGATTTTGAAGGTAAAGTTGGATCATTAATCGGCGCTAACGGTGGGATGTATGCAATCAGGAGGGAGCTCTATTGGAAATATCCTGTTGGAGAAACAATTCAGGACGATATATTGATGACCTTGAAAGTAATTTCAGCGGGTTTTGACTTTACATACGATACATCAGCTTTCTCTCATGAGGAGCCAACTGCCACCAATGAAGATGAATTTAAGAGAAAAAAAAGAATTCAGGTTAGCAATCTGGGGACTCTAAGATATGTAAAAGAGTTTTTGAATCCATTTGCCGGGTTCACTGCTTTTGCACTTTGGTCGCATAAAATTCTCCGGTGGTTTTCGCCGCATTTATTACTTCTTGTAATTTTTTGCAATCTGTTTTTACTCGACTATTCGTCGTTTTTTATGTTGAGTATCTACTCGATCGCTGCCACCATTAACCTGGCAGTTCTTGGTTACTTTTTTAATGCTGTGGGCCAAAGGTTTTTACCATTTTTGCTTTTTTATTACTTTTATGGTACATTGGGAGCCCTTTTGGCGGGGTCTTTTAAGTATTATTTCAGAAAAACTACTGCGACCTGGGAGCCTACTAAAAGAGTATAGTTCAATGGGATCATACAAACAAAATTTTATTTTCGAGAGGAATTGGTTATGACAGAAAAAGTAATTGCCATTGTTGGCATGGGTGGGGGAGTTTCATTGGGAACAGCTCTCAAATTTGGCAAGGAGAATTTTATTGTTGCCATGATTGGCAGGAACGGGACAAAGTTGAGAGATTACAAAGATATCCTTGAAACTCATGGTATCAGGTCTGAATTTTATATCGGAAATGCAGCAGATGAATACTCTTTAAAAGATGCACTCAGAAGAATTGAAGAAGAACTTGGAACACCTGATGTACTTCTTTATAATGTTGCAAATGTTAAAGGGGTAAATCTTCTCAGTGAAACGAGTGACGGGATGTTATACGATTATAAAATGAATGTTGTTGGTGCAGTAATCTCCGCTAACGAAGTTATCCCGGGGATGAAAAAGAGGGGTAATGGATGCATATTGTTAACAGGTGGCGGTTATTCTTTATATCCAGATCCTAATTTTGGTTCACTTGGGATTGGCAAAGCCGGTATCAGGAATCTAAGTATGTCGCTTGCAAAAGCTGTAGAAGGAACAGGAATAATTGTTGGTACAGTTACAATCTGTGGAATAGTGAATGCAAGCAACCCGGTTCATAACCCTGACAATATCGGCGCCAAATTTTTTGAGCTCTACAGCAACGGTAAAAACGGTACTGAGATAACCCTCTAATAACTCAATCCGTTTATGAAATATTTAAAATTACAAAATTCAGAAATCAGGAGAGTGATATGAGAGGAAAAAAAATATTTATCTTCTTCTCCCTTTTGTTAACATTTTTCGGTTGTGGCGGCGATGATCAGAACACTTTAAAGGAAGAAAATGGTGAATTCGCCACCGTTGAAAAGATAACCGACGGCGACACTTTTTCGGTGATATTCAACGGCAGGAAAGAAAAAATCAGACTTATTGGAATAGATACTCCTGAATCGAGAAGAAATGATCGCTCCAAAAAACAAGGTAAAGAAGAGAAACTTGACCAAGAGGAGATTGTGGCAATGGGAAAGGAAGCAAAAGCTTTTATTGCGAGACAGATTCAGAAGGGGGATCGAGTAAAACTGGAATTTGATGTTCAGGAGCGGGATAAATATGGCAGATTTTTATGTTATGTTTATCTTGAGGATGGCAGGATGTTGAATGAGATTATGATTGGTGAGGGATATGCTTATCCATTAACCATTGCACCCAATGTAAAATACGAATCAAAATTCAGGGCAGCATTTGTTGAAGCTCGAGAAAACAGCAGGGGGCTTTGGAAGAAGTAATTTTTTTTGATGCTCCATTTATATTGACAAAATAGAAAGAGGTTGCCCAAAATCGGACAACCTCAAACTTTTTCCCCTCAACTTAACGACAAATCCCGAAATTAATATGTTGGTTCACCTGATGATTAAAAGTAATTTTAGTAATGCTTTCAATTACTGATTCAAAAATAGAGATGGATATATCGAAATTTATTGTCATTGAATGACAATTTTTTAACCGGAAGTAAAATGACTGCACAAAGAGATTATATTAATGATAATATGCGAAGGACCGAAATCCTCGCAAGATTAATCAATAAAGAGCCGCTCACGGTTTTTGACTTGTGTTTTGAATATAATGTAAGTGAATCGACCATTAATCGCGATTTTAATTTTCTCAGGTCTGAAGGATTTTCGACTTATAGCAGAAAAAAAGTGCTTTTCATTAGCAGCAACCCCGATCCGGGAAAATTGACCGGATACCTTTCAGAATATCTCGCCTTTAAGCTCAATTCCAGGCTTTTACTTGACAAACTTGAAGCTCTTTCAAAAGCCGGAAACGGTAACTTCTTTCAGATTCTCACTCTTGCAGCCAAAGCTGTTGAAGAGAAAAAATATCTTCGATTCCGGTATGAAAGAATAACCGACAACATTGAGAATGAATATTTAGTTAAACCGGTTGAGCTTAGGATCAATGAGTTTAACTGGTCACTGATTGCTGTGAAGGAGGGTGAAAGTGTCGAAAAATTATTTTACCTGAGCAGAATTAGAAATATTTCACTGACAGGTGAGGTTTTTGTGAAAGGGACTGAAGAGTCATCCGATCAACTTTATGAAGTTGTTCTACGATTCCATCCCGATTGTCGTAACGGAATTTACTCAAAAATCTGGTTCCCGGAATTTAATCTTGAAGAGGACAGCGAAGGTTATATAACACTTAGGACATGTGTACCGATAAATAAACGGCTTGCAAGCTGGTGCCTGCGTTGGCAAAATAATATCACTGTGTTGGAACCAAAAAAGCTAAAAGAAAAGATCAGGGAAATGACCGATCTTTTTTATTCTGTCAACAAATTTTAAAATATTTACCAAAAAAGTCAAAAATTCCCTCCAAAAATTTTGTAGAGAGTTAAATTATCCTTAATTTGTGATAGTTAAATAATTCTCCTCCCGAATAATAATCAATTCACATAACAAATATCGAGTATAGTGTTGAGACAACTCATTTTTATTCTTTTTTTGGTTGCAACTACTGCAACCGGCTGGGCACAATCATATTCATGGTCACTGAAACAAAGTGGAAGCAGCCTTGGGGATCCTATCACAAGTGATCCAAACAATTCAAATATAATTTTTTATGGTACAAACGCTCAAATTTATAGAAGTACCGACAGGGGTGAAACCTTCAGTAACTGGGGTACACCGATCTCAGGATCAACAAGGGTTAAAAACATAATCACCACTGCCAAAAGCAGCCAGACTATGCTTGCTGCAATTGAAGCATCAACCGATAAGATTGTTAAAACCACTGATGGGGGAGCAACATGGGTTGTAACTCTAAACAATGCCACTTTTTCCTACTTCGGAATTCCCATGACTCCCGATCCTTCTCATCCCGATACTATTTACACGATGAGTAACAATATATTTTACAAATCCTACGATTTTGGCTCCACATGGACACAAGTGAGCACAGCATCTTCGTTTGCAACACCATGTGACATTGAAGTTTTTCCCGACAGTTCACATATCATTCTTGTTGGAGATAACACAACCGGAATTTTCAGGTCAACGAACTACGGTGTAACATGGTCAACCGTTTATACTACATCCGGCGAAATTCCAACGATTGCCATAGATGGTAGAAATAAAGGAACAGCTTATGGCACAAAATGGGGTGGTGGTGGAGGACTTGTAAAATCCACTGATTTTGGAGCCACATGGACATTGATTCCATTTTTTACAGGTCAGAGTATGTGGGGTGTTGACATTGCTCCCGAAAACTCGGATTTCATAATGGTGGGAAGATACTCGGGAAGCAATATTTATATAACCAGAGATGGTGGTCAAAATTGGATTACCACAACTCTTTCGGCAAGTAACTACAGCGTTAATATAATCGATACTCTCACAATTTTTGCGGCTCAGTCACCAGGGTGTTACAAAGCCACAGTGCCATTTGTTCCTGTTGAATTAACAGGTTTTTATGCCACAGTGTCTGATGGTGAAGTTATTTTGAGCTGGTCAACTGCTACGGAGTTGAACAATGCGAGATTTGAGCTTGAGAGAAGAACCGCATCTTTAACCGATGATTGGACAAAAGTTTCGGAAGTGGAGGGTCATGGCACCACCACAATTCAGAGACGATATATGTTAACCGACAAACCGGCAGCAACCGGTGTTTATCTCTATCGGCTAAAACAAATTGACTATGATGGAAAATTTGAATATTCAAATACAATAGAAGTTACCACGGAAACACCGATGGAATTTTCGTTGTCGCAGAATTATCCAAATCCATTTAATCCGTCAACGAGTATTGCTTTCTCTCTTATGGAGCAGGCAGAGGTTAATCTCGCAGTTTTTGATATTACCGGCAGGGAAGTTACCAACATTATTGAAAACAAAGTATTACCGGCAGGAAATCACTCAATTGAATTCAATGCATCCAATCTTAATTCAGGTGTCTATCTTTACAGGCTAAAAGCCGGAAGCAAGTCACTAACCAAAAAGTTAACCCTTTTAAAATAAAGGAAGTAACATGAAGCGCTCTATTTACTATTTTTCGGTTTTTATAACCGTATGTGCGATCGTTTATGGTGGTATTCAATACAGCACCGGTATCACCGGAATTACCCAAAAGAATGGTGATGGCTGTGTCTGCCACGATCCTGTTGCAGATCCAACAGTCACAGTAAGAATATGGGGACCAACTCAAGTTTTACCGGGAAGCAGCAATACATTTTCTGTAAGTCTTAAAGGCGGGCCTGCCGTAAAAGGTGGATTTAACGCAGCCGTCAAGACAGGTTCACTCTCAACAACAGATCCCGGGGTTCAGGTGATGCAAGGTGAACTTACACACACAACACCAAGAGTTTTTGGTGGCGCAGATTCTGTTTATTGGACATTCAGCTACACAGCACCGGGCACGCTTGGTTACGACACTCTATACGCAACCTCAAACAGCGTAAATGGTGATGGTCAACCAACTGACGCTGACAGTTGGAATAATGCACCAAATTTTGCTGTTCAAGTGGTGAATGCAGTACCTGTTGAATTAACCTCATTTGTTGCAAAATCAAATGGAAATTCCGTTTTACTTTCCTGGGAAACAGCAACTGAATTGAATAACGACAGATTTGAAGTTCAAAGAAGTGAAGGTTCCGGCTGGTCAACCGTTGCAACAGTTAAAGGAAATGGCACTACAACTGCAAAGTCGGTTTACAATTTCACAGATAAAAACCTCAATGCCGGAAATTACTCTTACAGATTAAAACAGATCGATTTCTCCGGTCAATTTGAGTATTCACAGACGGTTGAGGTTGAGATAAGTGCTGTTAATTCATATGCATTGATGCAGAATTATCCAAACCCGTTTAATCCTGAAACAGTTATCAATTTTGCTGTACCTGCTGAGTCGATGGTAAAAATAAGCGTTTATAATTCACTTGGTGAAATTGTAAGCACACTTGTTAATCAACAAATGACTGCAGGGAATCATCAAGTAAAATTTGATGCTTCTAAACTTTCAAGTGGACTTTATTTTTATAAAATGGTGGCAGGTGAAGTTACCATTACAAGAAAGATGGTTCTTTCAAAGTAGAATGAAACAAATTCAGATATTCGCGATTGTTATTTCAATCGTATTTATTGGTTTTACACTTGGCGATCCACCAACTCATGATACAGAAAATACTGATGTGATTTCATGTACTGAATTAAATGGATTGGGGTGTGTCTGCCACACAATCGACCAGGATTCAACTGTTTTAACCAGAGTGGAGGGACCAAAATCCCTCCGCCCGGGTGAAACTGCCCTGTACAGAGTCTATGTTTCTCGAGGGCCGGCATTGGGCGGCGGTTTTAATGTTGCTTCACGATTTGGTTCACTGGCAACTGTAGATTCCACAGTTTTATGGTTGGACAACGAACTGACACAAAAATTTCCACTGGCTATGCAGCCCGGTGACACAGCGATTCATTGGGATTTTTATTACACAGCACCGTTCAACAAATTAAAAGATACCATCTACTCGGTTGGTTTGAGTACGAACCACGATTACATTCCTAATGAATTTGATTTATGGGCGTATGGTCCTAAATTTGTTGTTGAGATTGCCCGTAACGCCACAACTGTTGAGGATGAAATAACTCCGGAAGATTTTGTGATCAAAGGAAATTATCCAAATCCATTTAATCCTTCAACAACAATTGTATGGGTTACTCCTGATCAGGCTGAAACAAAAATTACGGTCTTTGATGCAGCCGGCAGGGAAGTTGCAGCTTATAAAGTTGGAGTTTCTTCCAAAGGACAAAATGAATTTAGACTAAGTGCTTTATCTTTTCCATCAGGGCTTTATTTCTACAAAATAGAATCTGGTGCCTACTCCGCAGTTAACAAATTTATACTCCTTAAGTAGTCAATCAAATTTAAACTAAAAAGAGGCTGTCTCGATCGAGACAGCCTCTTTTTTTTGTAATATGTTTCAGGTTTTAATGTTGATTCACTCAAAGAATGAATTAAACAATCAACCCTCCTCTTATTTCATCAGGATGAATTTCTTGACGGCATTAAATTTACCGGCTTCGAGTTTGTAGAAGTAAATTCCACTTGCCAATCCTGAAGCAACAAAGTTTGATCTGTAATTACCGGCTTCAAGTTCACCATCTTGTAAAACAGCGATCAGGTTACCCGATACATCATAAATCTTAAGAGTTACATTGGCTCTTTCAGGAACCGCAAACTCAATGGTTGTGCTTGGGTTAAATGGATTTGGATAATTCTGTTCGAGGTTAAACCTTGAAGGAACTGCGCCAAATTCTTTAACTGCGGTTGGTGTGAAATTTGCAATTGCATCTCTGAGAAGTTTTTGTGTCAGCAGAGTATTATGAATACCGCGGCTGCCTTCAGCTTCGCATGAAAGAAGGTTGTAATTTGCCTGTTTGAATGCATCAGTTAATGAGTCAGCAGGTGAAGCTGCATTAAGTTTTGTTCTTAATACATTCATCAAACTGTCGGAAGTTGACTGGATGCCTCTATAGTTAAATCTTGTTGCATGGTTAGATGTATCAACAGATGTATAATAATCAGGGTGGCAAGTTCCGCAAGCAACAGGTGAAGCTTCAAAAGTGTGACCAGTTTTTGCAGGATTACCGGAAACTGCTTTCACATGGCAGTTGATGCATCTTTCGGTAGCAGCAAAAGTGTGAATTGAGTTTTGATAAGTCTGTCCCGGATACTGGAATCCAAAGTTAGGTGTTCCACTCAATGCTTCAGAAGTAGTATGATGTGGTGTGGAGTTAATATTTACAGGCTCAGTTCCAACAGTATGGCAAGCATCGCAGATAACTCTCTGACCTGTTACAGGCAGACGAAGTGAACCGGGATTGCTGCTACCGTGTGGATCATGACATCCAACGCAGGTGATTGGTTCAATGTCGTCGCCGGTTACGAGAATTGTGTCAACATAAGTTGTTGGGTTTTCAACCCATTCGATAAAGTTTTGAGCTACATGGCATTTTACACAGGATTTGTTTCCTGTTATAAAAGCTTGTGATGCTGTTGCTGCGTGTCCCGACGAGCTCCATTCTTCCATGTATGGGTGATGGCTGCCTTGATGGCAGGTTCCGCATACTTCGGCAGAGTAATCCAATTTATTGGTGGTTCCAAAACCCCAGTGTTCAGCTCCGAGCATTCTTGCAGAACTTCCGAGAGGACCGTGGCATGATTCACAACCAACATTTTTTACTCTGTTGAAATTGGTTTCATCATTGATTGTGTAATTTGGTGTGCCGCCCGGATTAGAGGTGACATACTCATCAGCACCATAGTTTGCAGTGTTAGGATCCCAACCTGTGTTATGGCATCCCAGGCAGGAATAACCATAAGAGGTGTTGGAAGTCAATGCAGTGTGGGCAGTGGCATGTTTAGTATTTTTCCATGTATCATATTGTGCAGTAGCAGATCCACCACTACGGTGACAGGCTGCACATGCATCCATACCGACTGAGTTCTGATCCCCTGTGCCAAGGAAATATCTTGTTTGTGCGTTTGTAAAGGAAGTAAGTGAGATTACTCCCAAGATCATAATGAAACTTAAAGTTCTCATTATTTCTCCTCATGTTTTTGTGTTAGTAAGTATAAATTTCAGCTCGTCACAGATATAGCTAAAATCGTGCCAAGACATATAGTTTATATATATAAAGAAAGGGCACACTCATCAATAGATTTTTTCCAAATTTGAGAAATGAAGTGTTGAAAATCTAAATAATGAGATTTTAGTATGTTGAATTATTCAACAGTGAATGTTATTTACTTTATGATTATCAACTATAAACGGCCCACTGTAACAAATGTGATTTACGCTGCCGATGATGAAACACGGCATAATTTTTGCTTAATTTATGCATTAATTCTAAATGCAGTAAAATAATTTCAATATGACCATGAAACAAATTCTCTTTATATCTGTTCTTTTTATATCCGGATTGTTTGCCCAAAACAGTAATGATGATTGTATGGCTTGTCATAGCGATGAATCACTCACTACCACAAGGAACGGGAAAACCGTCTCTCTGTTTGTTGAATCCGGGAGATATATTTCCTCAATTCACGGCTCAATGGAATGTGTTGATTGCCATTCAGGTTTTAACGGTGAAGACCTTCCCCACAAAGCCGGTACAAATATTCATAAAGTTGATTGTAGCAGTTGTCACGATGTAGCGGCATTTAAAGGAAGCATTCATGGTACCAAAAATGTTGAATGTTATTCCTGCCATACAAAACATTCAATTCTTCCAGCGAGCAATATGACCAACGGGAGGGTTGAATTGTGCATGTCATGTCACTCAACCGGCAGTGTAAAACAATTTACCCAGGGTGGTCATTACACAGCTTACAAGACAGGTAACAGAGTAAACTGTGTAACATGTCATGGTAACAACTCACACGAAATTAAAAAAGTAGCGTTTAATAAATTTACTGAAACACAGTTGTGTAACAAGTGTCATGCGACACACAAAACTCAATTTTCTGTTGAGCTCCATTCAAGAGCAAATCAGGCAGAATTTCCAAAATGTACAAGTTGCCATGGTTCACATCTTGCCGCAGTGAACAGATTTTCAAGGAATTCGCAGGAGTGTATGACCTGCCACATGAATCCCACAATCTTTCACCCAAAAGATAATGAAAAACTTGTTAATTTTATTAAAACTTATCAAACAAGTGTTCATGCCGGAATTCAGGCAAATGGAGTTGAAGCTGCTTCATGCGCAGATTGTCATGGCAACCACACTGCCGAGGGACTTGAAGCCTCAAAAAACAGAGTAAAAAGAGAGAACATTAACGAAACTTGTGGAAGATGCCACCAGGATGCGCTTAAAGAATTTAATGCATCGTCACACGGTCTCGCCGCCAAAAAATATAAAGACATTGCTCCTGTTTGCACCGATTGTCACGGTGAACATCAGATATCAAAGGTGAAGAGCCCTGAATTTGCAAAGATGAAAATTAAAGAAATGTGTATGAACTGCCATGTTAAGAATGAGAAAGTGCTCAAACTTACCAAGGCGACAAGTTCTGACATTATGCACTACGAAAAATCAGCCCACTGGAAAGCGTTAAAAGCCGGGAATGAAAAAGCTGCTGTATGCTCTGATTGCCATACAGGTCATGCAATGTTGCCCGCAAGTGATCCCAAATCTTCAATTCACAAGTCGAATATTGCTGCAACTTGTGGTGTGTCGGGCTGTCATGTTAAAGAGAAAAATGCGTACAATGTAAGTATCCATTGGAAATCTCTGAAAGAAGGGAAAATAGATTCGCCAGCTTGTGCCGATTGTCATGGAAACCATCAGATTGAGTCACCAAACAGATTTGGGAATCAAGGTGTAAAAAATCAATTCATAGCAAAATTGTGTTCTGATTGCCATGCGAGTGTTGAACTTGCTTCAAGATATAATTTTTCACAGATTCAGGCTGACAGTTATTACGAAAGTTATCACGGTCTCGCAGTAAAGGGTGGATCAAAACTTGCAGCCAACTGCGCCAGTTGCCACAATTATCACGATATCAGACCAAGTACTGATCCACTTTCATCGATTCACAGATCAAATCTTTCAAAAACCTGTGGAAAATGTCATCCAAACGCAAGCCTTGATAATAAATTTGCAAAGGTGCATGTAACAAATACCCAGGAAGAATCGATAATGCTCTACCTGGTAAAAACAGGTTACATCTTTTTAATTTTTGCTACAATCGGGATCATGTTCATTCATAATGTACTTGATTGGATTAGAAAAAGACAGCATAAAAAGAAACACAAACATGTTATAGCTCAAATGAAAAAGGACAAAAAATATTATGTCCGTATGACCAAAAATGAGCGAATTCAACACTTTTTCCTCTTAACATCTTTCATCGGACTGGTAATCTCAGGATTTGCGCTTGTTTATCCTGATGCCCTTTGGGTGAGAGCTATCAGATCAGTTTTGGGTGACAGTGCGTTTGAAATTAGAGGATTAACACACAGGATACTTGGTGTGATAATGATTATTGTCTCGCTGTACCACACTTATTATCTGTTATTCACCAAAAATGGTAAACAGATGTTAAGAGATTTCCTTCCTGCATGGCACGATTGGGATGATGTAAAAGTCAACTTTAAATATCTTACATTCAGAAGTGATGAGACTCCGGCTTTCCGTCGATTCAGTTATATGGAAAAAGCTGAATACTGGGCACTTGTATGGGGAACAGTTGTGATGTCGGCAACGGGGTTATTGTTGATGTTTAACAATTTCTTCCTTGCCAATGCACCAAAGATCTGGTTTGACATTGCAACCCTTATCCATTATTACGAAGCCTGGCTTGCTACACTTGCAATTATAGTCTGGCATTTCTATTTTGTGATTTTTAGTCCGGAAGTGTATCCAATAAATAAAGCATTCATCACGGGATTAATGAGTGAAGAACTGATGGAAGCTGAACACCCGCTTGAACTTGAGAGGCTAAAAGCCCTTGAGGCAGAGGAGAGTGGAGCTGTGGAAGGAACAGAAAAAAGTGATTCAACAAATAAAGAGATTGAAGATAAAAAAGACGAAGGATCGTCCCCAAAAGAATAAATTTGTTGATGTGAAGTGAGTTAGTGAGTAGATTGAGGCTGCCCCAAAAGCAGCCTCATTTCTATTTTAAACCAGCTTTGGGATTCTTTCGATAAAAGCATTTTGTGAGTTGACAACTACTATGTCATCTTTTGAGTCGATATAATTTCTGAACTCCGTAACACTTCTGCAATCACAGTAGCTTAATCCTGATCGAATGCCGTAGAGGAATTCCTGAACAAAATCGTCGATAGTGCCTTTGTATTCAACCAAAGTCTCAATTCCTTCAACAGCCTTTTTTTGTTGTCCAAGAATCTCTGATGCAGATTTTGATGCCAGTCCCCTGAAAAGTTTATATTTTTTTCCGTCTATTGCTTTGATCACTGCTCCCGGAGATTCATCAAATCCGGCTAAAAGTCTGCCGAGCATACAAAGATCGGCTCCCAAAGCGAGAGATTTTACAACATCGCCCGAATATCTTATGCCCCCATCTGCCATTACGAGGCAACCGGGTTGTTTTACTGCTTTTATCTCTTCGAGAATGGAGATCAATCCACCACCAATTCCTGTTGCTATTGAAGTACTGCAAGCTGAACCACCACCAATACCAACTCTCACAACATTAACACCAAGTTCTGCAAGAAAAAGATACCCTTCTTTGCTTGCAACATTGCCCGCAACAGTAATGTATCCTGAATAATGACTGTTGTACCAAATCACAGCTTCTTCCATTAGAGAACTGAATCCATTTGCAGTATCAAAACAAACCCAAAAACTGAAAGGAGCAATTCTTTCGCTTTTTCTATAATGCTGCATGATCTTGTTCAGTTCAAACAATCTTTCCTGGTAATCGCCGGATACTCCGGTTGCAATTCCGAGATTTATATGTTCACGCTCGTTTAATGGTGACTCAATTATAAGGTCAATAGCGGTTTTCAATTCGGTAACCTGATTAGAAATCGATTGAAATCGGTGGATGAGCCCAACCAACCCAAATTGATTCATTTTTGCAGCCATGCTTCCGTTGCAAACAGTGTCCATCGGAGATGCAACGATTGGCGCTTCGAGGAAGGCTTCGGAGTTTGTCATTACTTTCAGATCAACTTCACTTCTGGAATTTATAGTTGATTTAACGCGGGGGATTATACTAATATCGTCAAAAGTCAAATAGGTTTTGTGCATTATACTCTCAGTTGGTAACGGGGAACAATTAATCCAAATTAAAATTCAAATTAAATAATTCCATTGAAATTTCAATCCTCAAATATGATTATGAAGGTGAACTATATTCCAAAAATTAAAAATCACCACGATTTTTTCTTGTTTTTGAGAGGGCTTAATAATTATATATCCCTTTTATAGATTATAATGGACATTTATATTTTGGCATAATTATTGAAACATAATGTTTCGTTATTCAGGTATCCCATCTAATCATACCTGCAAGATTTAATTTTCCCATTTTTGTAACTATTGAAAATGACCATGACAGATAAAAAACGCTGCGCTCACTGGATTCTTTTTCTTTTATTTGTGTTCTTTATTGGAACACCTGATTTACTACATGCCACACAACCATCCAACAGATTTAAGCTAACATCAAATGATGATTGTCTTGTGTGCCATTCAGATGAATCGTTGAGCATGGAGAAAAACGGAAAACCGCTTTCCCTGTATGTTGATGAAAAGGTTTTGGGAGTTTCACCACATAAAAAACTTGAGTGTATTTCATGTCATGACGGATTTAATCCGGAAGATCTTCCTCACAAAGAGGATATTAAACCGATAGATTGTATGACCTGTCATAAGGATGCAAAGATAAAACACCTGTTCCACCCTCAGATTTTCCAGTCAAATTCAAATTCAACAGGCAAAGATGTAAATTGTAAGTCATGCCACGGTACCCATGATGCCAAACCTTATAAAAACATTGCCCGGAGTTCATCAATTCTTGTATGCGCCAAGTGCCATGTTCCACAAAACAACGAATATAACGCCGGAATCCATTCATACGGTCTGGGAGCTCACGAAAAACCTTCATGTATAAACTGTCATTCGGCACAAATTACTAAAGGTTCTTTCGGATCTGACAAAGTCAGACTAAAAACAGCTCAACAAGAATTGTGTTTAAACTGCCACATCGATACACCGGAGAATAAGGCAAGATTTACTGTTAATAAAGGTTTTATACCCGAGCCAACAAAAAACACTCACTCAAAGTTGATAGCCTCCGGAAACGGTGAAGCAGCAGGCTGTGTTGATTGTCATGGTTCCCACAAAATTAGCAAAACAGATGATTCAACTTCCACTGTGGTTGCGGGGAATATCCTCAATACCTGTGGCAGATGTCACGCCGATCAGAAAAAAGAATATGAGGGAAGTGTGCATTTTGATGCATTTGCAAAGAAAATCAAAGATGCCCCTGTATGCTCAAATTGTCATAATGAACATAAACCCCTAGATGTTGCCACGGCAAAGGTGTGTGGAACATGCCATGAACCTGTTGAACTATCAACCGAATATGCCCTTTCAAACACCAAAACCAAAGTATTTAAAAACACTTATCACGGTTTAACAGTTAAAGGGGATGTGGTAACAGTTTCAAATTGCAACAGTTGCCATGGAAGTCACGCCATCGTTGATTCGGAGAAACCTTTATCTTCTGTCAACAAAAAAAATCTACAAACAACCTGTGGTGAATGTCATCCGGGAGCGGGGGCGGATTTTGCATCAGGGAACATCCACAAAACTCCGGGTAAGGTTAAGAAACCCGAGGTAAAACGAACAGAAGAACCGGGAACTTCATGGTCAGGTACCTTTTTGATGATTGGGTTGATTGTTGCCGGTGTTGCACTGTTAATTGGGTTGGTTAAAATAATTCGCAAGAAAAAATCAGTCTGACAAGTGAACAAAATTAAACAAGAGAGTTTAACAAATGCGTAAAATTTTTCCAGTTTCATTATACAATCCAATTTCGGTTGCCGGGGCACTACTCGCAGGAATCAGTTTTGGACTGATAATCTTTTTGATGATCATTGAGACTTTCAGTGCTGTTCACAAACCGTATATGGGGATTATTGCTTTTGTAATTTTGCCCGTCTTTTTAATTGCCGGTCTGTTGATAATTGCATACGGATGGTATCGGGAGCACAAAAGATCAAAACAGATCGATTTTAAAGCCCGTAAATTTCCCAAAATTGATTTAAATGATCCAAAACAGTTATCTGCCGCTGTCTTTTTCTCGGTTGGTACAATCTTTCTGCTACTATTTTCGGCATTTGGAAGTTTTAAGGCTTATGAATATACCGACTCTGATGAGTTTTGTGGAACAGTCTGTCATACAGTTATGGAACCTGAGTACACCGCCTATCTAAATTCACCTCACTCCAAAGTTGGATGTGTGAAGTGCCATATAGGTGAGGGAGCCGGTTGGTTTGTAAGGGCAAAGATATCAGGCTCTTATCAGTTATATTCGGTAACTTTCAATAAATATTCGAGACCTATCCCAACTCCGATTGAAAACTTGCGTCCTGCTCAGGAGACTTGTGAACAGTGTCACTGGCCGAAACATTTTTTCAGTGAAAAGAAAGTGGATCTCGACTATTATCTGTCGGATGAAAAAAACACAAAATCCTCTCTTACACTTCTTATGAGAGTGGGTGGAGGGAATAATGAACTCGGTAACAGAAATGGTATCCACTGGCATATGAATATTGCCAACGATATTTATTACACTTCCACCGATCATACGCGGCAGACAATAGACTGGGTGAAGGCTGTTAACAAGGAAACGGGTAAAGAAACCATTTACAAGCTGAAGGGCAGTACCAAAAAAGTTGTTGAGGGGAGCGAAGAAATAAGGAAGATGGATTGTATTGATTGCCATAACAGACCGGCACACATATACAACGAGCCAAGCCGAATAATCAATATCTCAATGTCACGAGGGATAATTGATTCCACGCTTCCCTATATAAAAAGTGTTGCCACTCAGGCACTCGACGGAACATACGAAACAAAGGATGAAGCTCAATCAAAAATTTCATCCAAAATAACAAATTTTTATAAAAACAATTATCCTGATATTGCAAAAAAGAACGGACAAAAGATTGCAACTGCAATCAAAGAATTACAAAAAATATATTCCCGCAATTATTTCCCTGAAATGAGAGTAAGTTGGAGGCACTATCCCAATAATTTGGGTCACATGAACTATGACGGATGTTTCCGCTGTCATGATGGAAATCATGTCTCTGACGATGGGAAAGTGATTACCAACGATTGCAACAGTTGCCATGTATTGCTGGCGCAAACAACTCCGCAGAAAGGGAAACAACTCTCCATGGAGGGCCTTGAATTTTCACACCCCGGCGAAATTGAGGTTTCATTCAAAACCCAGAAATGTAGTGCATGTCATGGCGTCGGGAACAAAACACTTGAAAAAAAGGTAGCACAGAGATAATGAAGTAATTCAGTAAGCCAATAATGCAGTAATGTAATTGGTGGTTTGTTTTTGAGGATACGCACAATCTGATTCAAAAGTTGAATTGAGATTAAAAATAGTTTAGTTATTTCACTCAAATAAACTAAATTATCGTTCTTGATTGATTCAATTTTGAACGGAAAATAATTTAGATGATGAGAATATTGTTGTTGCTGTTTACTGCTGTAATTCTCTCGGGTTGTTCACCTGAGGCGAAGAAAGCCTACTCAAATGAGAACAACCGACCTGTATTACATGGTGAGGCAACACCATTTATGTTTCAGATATACAAAGAGACAAAAATTTTAAAGATAAGAACCTATCATTGGAATGATGGGAAAGGTGCCCCGGCCGGTTATATAATACTTTCTGACAAAGAAAATAAAGAGACGGGCAGGTGGCAGGCAGAGGTGAAATCCGGGAAAAAGGAAACTTCTTCAGTTTTATGGGAAGTGGAGCCTGATATGGCATTATCACCCGGGATTTATTACATCTCGACTACAGACCAAAAAAGCTGGTCTTTTAATAACGAATCCAATAAAGCCGGTTTCACTTCAATTTATATCCAGGAATGATGGTTTGTACATGGAAAACAGCAAGAATAACAGAGCCACGGTTTTGAACGCCGGAAAACAGGCTGATGGGATTTTGCCGAGGATAAGCACCGTGCACACAGAACCATATGCAAATTATATTTTGAGGCTTCTATTTGAGGCTTCGCCGGATGGTTTTTTTGCAATGATGTTAAACCAGCCGGTGGATTGGAACCCCAGACAACCCGACGAGGTTTTGTTTAATCATATTTACAAAACACAACAAATCACTCTTCACAATAAAAGGTCTATCGATCTTAACCCCGGCTTCAAAGCAAATTTGCTTGGCGTATCACCTGAAAGATATTTTAGTTACGATACTGAAAGTGGAAAATCGGCATGGAAAAAACTTTTGAATTCAGGATGGCTCCATATGGAAACATCGGAAGAGATTTCGCCGGGAATGTTTATTTGGATAGAGACAGAATTTGTAAATCTTTATGACAATTCAGGGAAATTGTTGGGTTGTTTTGCCACGCAGAGAGATTATTCACATCGTTATTCAGAAATTGACAGCCTTAATAAATCAAACAGTGATCTCAGTTCTGCCATTTCGGCAATAGGTGACCCTCTAATAATGACCGATGCAAATGGAGTGGTGACCTATCTCAATTACAGTGCTGAAGTAACGCTTGATCTCAACTACGATCAATTGATTAACAAGCGAATTACTGAAATCTTGCAGGTAGATGATCCTGAAACAGGGCTTAATCTAAAATCGATCCTTGAGCAGGTAAAATCGGGTGGACTCAATTACAGATTTAGTAATAAGTCACATCTAAAGTTTGGGATTAAAGAGACCAACATAACCGGAGTGGTTTCTGCAGTAAAGAATGAAGAAGGGACTCACATTGGATGGATGTTGTTGCTTCGATATCCGGGTGAAGTTTTAACTGAAGTGGTAGAAGATAAAATAAACCTTGCCAGGATGAAAAGACATCATGGCAATATCGAATCAGGCTACTGGGAGATTGACCTGAATGAAGGGAAAGTTTGGATAGGTGATGATATGTTCCGCCTCTTTGGCATCCGCCGGGTAATGAAGGATGATCCTGAGGAACTTAAATATCTTCAGACCAAAATGAATGAAATGATAGTTTCTGAAGATCGTTCAAAAGTTGAACAGGCGGCCGGCGATCTGATCAACAAATTTCAAGGTTATTCACTTGATTACAGAATAATAGATCAGGAGACCAAACGGATTAGATATATGCGTTCGGTTGTAGAGGTTCATAAAGATGCTTCAGGCAATCCCTCCATGATCTCAGGGTCTGCATTGGATCTCACCTGGTATTACGATGAAGTTACAAAACTTTCATTTTTTAAAGAACTTGTGGAAGCAGCTCCTGTTGGAATTTTGATCACAGACCCCTCCGGAATAATTACATTTATCAACAAAAAGATAACAGAAATTACAGGTTTTGAGCCTGCTGAATTGATTGGGAATAAACCCTCAATATTTAAATCCGGTGTGTTGCCCCCTCAATTTTATGAAAATCTCTGGCGGGTTGTTTTGTCGGGAGAAGTGTGGCAGGGCGACATCATAAACAGGAAAAAGGATGGCAGTCACTATTGGGATTCTGCGTCGATTGCCGGAATAAAAGACAAAACAGGGGATATCGTCTCCCTTTCAGCTTTTAAAACTGATGTTACAAGACGGAAAAAACTTGAAAGTGAAGTGAAGAAACAGCGGGATCAACTTGATCAACTTCACAAAGAGAAAGTGATGTTACTCGAAAATCTCAGTCATGAGATTCGGAATCCATTAAATGGTATCTCAGGTTTTCTTGACCTTCTGATTTCCGAGGTGACAGACTATAACCAGCGAAAACTGTTAAAGTCGATAAAACATTCTTCTGAAAGGATTCGCAACCGGTTGGACGCAGTAACCGATATCTTAAACATTGAAAAAGACTCCTGGCAGATAAATCTTAAAACCAGTGATATCAGCAATGTTCTGTCCGAGGTACTTGCATACTATCGCGAAATGGCTGAAGAAAAAGGGTTAAGATTCGATACTTATATACAAGAAAATCTTAAAGTTGTTACTGACCCGCAACTCATCTCAAAAGCTGTTGGCAATTTATTGGACAACGCTGTAAAATTTACAACCGAGGGTTCAATCAGGGTTGAAATTCTAAGTCCTCCTGTTGAAGGTGGAGAGATTATCATCAAAGTGACGGATACAGGGTCGGGTATTAAAAAGGAAAGTATCGATGCCATTTTCAGAGAAACTCCGGTAATTTCTTCGGATATTTCGCCAATAAGAAGCGGGAATGGATTTGGACTTAAGGTCACAAAAGAAATTCTTAAAAAGCTGGGTGGAACGATTAAAATAGAAAGTGTTCCGGGAAAGCGGACATCATTTACAATAATTTTAAATCCTGCCCAGTTCAGTGAACAAAATATCGAAGAAGATGATGATAAAATAAAACATTTTCAAAAGATTATCGCTCCCGACAAATTACATGAAATATTAATTGTAGAGGACAGCAGAATTAATTCGGATGTGATCGCTCTTTATCTCAGAAGGATTTGTACAGTTGATTCCGCAAAAAATGGAGAAATTGCGATCAAAATGGCAAAAGAAAAAAACTACTCCATGGTTATTCTTGATATAAATTTGGGTGAGGGTTTATCAGGAGTGGAAACCATGAAAAAAATAAGATCGTTTTCCGGGTATGAATTGATCCCGTTTATTGCAGTAACCGGATACACTCTAAATTCTGACAAAAAAACGATTTTGGAAGAAGGTTTCGATTTTTTCTATACAAAGCCTCTTGATATTTCAAAATTTACCGATTTTATAAAAGATTTACTTCTTCCCGAGAATGCAGAACATTAATAATGTGCATTAAACCTTTTTGCTCAGATAATGGTCAAACATTGACGGTTCTATAATTTTTTAATTGGCAGTATTTTTAACAAAACAGGAATAACAAATGAAATATTTATTTGGATTAGCTGTAATTCTTTTCACTTTTTCCGGAGTTTCATTCGGACAAAAGGGTGATAATTATGGCAAAGGCGTAACACTAACAAAAAAGACAAAAGTCTCTTCTATTTTTACAACACCCAAAAACTTTGTTGGTAAAACAGTGCTTGTTGAGGGAACAATCATCGATGTTTGTGAAAAAAGAGGTTGTTGGATGGAAATTTCAGGCGACAAAAAAGGACAAAAAATAAAAGTTAAAGTTGATGATGGTGTAATAGTTTTCCCTGTAAGCAAAAAAGGTCATAAAGCTTTGGTTGAGGGCGTTGTTGAGGAACTGGTATATACCAAGGAAGAACTTATCGAGGCCGAAAAACATAAAGCTGAAGAGCAGGGTACCAAGTTTGATGCCTCCACTATTAAATCGGGTAAAACCGTTTACAGAATAAAAGGGAGTGGTGCTAAAATCTTTTAGCACTGTGGTATAATTATTTTAAAGGTCTTATTACCAATTGTGTTTTAAGACCTTTTTTTTGTAACAAAATGGACAAAACATGACTGAGAGAGAAAAAAAAACAAGGATATTTTTACGCAAATGGCACCGGGATATCGGCTATTTTATTGCAGGTCTAACGATAATATATTCAATTTCAGGAGTGGCAGTTAACCATATAGATGACTGGAATCCCAGCTATACAATAACCAAAGAGATGTTCAAAGCAGATACATTGTCAAAAGAATTTTGGGAGTCGGAAAATCTTGGTAATATTGTGATGAAACATCTTAAACTTGAAGGTGAATTAAAAGATATCTTTCAGGAATCTGACGAGCAAATAAAACTTTTTTTTGAGGGGAAAGAAGTGGATTTTAATATGGCGACAGGTGAATTAACAATTGAGACCACAAGTGGAAAACCTGTACTTAAAGAAGTGAACTTTCTTCATCTGAATAAACCCAAGAAGGTGTGGACTTATGTTGCAGATGTTTTTGCCGTACTGCTAATTTTTCTTGCAGGGTCGGGCATCTTTATGGTCAGAGGCAAAAATGGAATAGTTGGACGGGGCAAATGGATTGTTGCCGCAGGTATTCTAATACCTGTAATCTTCTGGATATTATATATGAATTAAATTATCGGACGACGGAAAATTTTATTTTTGAAACGGTATTCCCTTCTTTATCTGAAGCAACGAGAATATAAACACCGGTTGAAACCACATTTCCGTTGTCATCCCTGCCATCCCAGTTTGCAACTCTTCCACCGGGAGAAGAGAACGACTTAACCTTGTTTCCGGCAATATCAAGAATGATAATGTCAGATTCTTTGATTAGTCCGTCGATTGTCATCATTGAACCATTTGATGGTCTGAAAGGACTTGGATAGGTATATAAATTTGAATAATCTGTATTTGGGGAAGGTGCCTGAGTTTTAAACGAAATTAACCCGCCTGTCTGTCCAATAAATATTTTTCCCTCTTTTGGATCACTTCCCATGATCGTGATCTCGTTCGCCAGGAGTGGACTGTTGGTCACATCGTAGAATGCTATGAGACTTGTTCCATCGGATGAAACAAGAAACAAGCCGGCATCAGTGCCTACCCATTTTCTGTTTACAGGATCAACCACTATTGAGTTAATCCTTTGTTGTCTGAGCGAAAAAACAGTTGAAACGCGAGGTTTTGCCGTGGAACTGTTTTGAAGGACTGTGCTTAAGGAAGTAATAATCTGAACTCCGAGATCAGTACCAACCCAGAGGTCACCTCTTTTATCAAGTGCCAATGCATTGATTTTTTGACCGTTCATACCATTACTTTCATTAAGTTGTCCCGAGATGTCATCCGCAGTATTTGCCGGGGTTCCTTTTTCTGAATAGTAGAAAAGTGAGTTCCTTAATGGAGTAGTAAACCACTTCACATCGTTTTGATCGATTTCAAGCGTTGAATAGTTTGTCAACCCGATTCCAAAACTATTTTCAAAACCATACCAGGTGCTGTCAGTTGTCAGCATATTAAGGGTTTTTCTGTTTCCTGCGTCAAAATTTAATATCCAGAGGTTACCTTTGGAGTCAGATTTTACTGCAGCAACAACGAGAAATGAAGGATCGGTACTAATTCCCACGAGAGGAGTGTTTTGTGTGGTATAAGGTATCAGGCTGCCATCAGGTTTTATTCGTAGTAAACCTCTTCCATAACTTCCAAGGTACACAGAACCATCGGGAGTGGTTGATGCATTATAATATGCATTCGTGGGTAAGAGGGGAGTGGAGACCACATCATAATTGGTCCAACTGTTCCCGTCATATTTGTAAAAACCCTTACCCGAGACATCCCGTCCGCTCGCGGAATAGAGATTTCCGTTAAGGTCAACTGTTATTCCACTAAAGATGTTTGCTGAAGGTGCATTAGGTTGAATCGCTCCTGTAATCCCGACATCGTTAATTTTCAAAAGTCCCTCTGTGGAAGCAGCATAAAGGAACGAGTTCAATTCGGGAATCAGGTCAACGGTTGTTGGAAGGTCAGTAACAGATTTGATTTTGGTTGTGCCGTTAAAAACATCGATCGAACTCCTGCTACCCCCTGGAATCGAATAATCTGAGAGGAAATAGGAGTTTGAACCAGCTTTGGCGAATTTTTTAATTGTTTTGTTATTGAGATCAGCACTAAAAAGTGTGAACACTCCGTTACTGAAAGAGTAAAGGCCCTTATTTGTTCCAGCCAGATATATTCCATTGTCAGCAGTTACAAGTTGGAATGAAACTGTTCCGACAGAGGGTATGCTCTGGTAAACATCCCATGCTTCGGGATCGTTTAGATTGGTAGTACCCACCTTTTGCACTGCAAGCCCCCCTTGAGTGGCAACATAAAATCTCGAATCACGATATACAGAGTTTACTTTGGTATTTGCTGCAATATTTCCAAATTTTATGAAAGAGTCGTAAAAATTGAGGGTTTTGCTGTTGATTAAAGAGACTCCAAAATCGGTAGAAACCACAACGGTGTCACCATAAAGGACAAAATTATTAATTCCTTTTTGTGGTTTTCCTGAATTTGAAATCGCCATAATTCTTTTAAAAGTGCCGGTTTCCTGTTCATAAACATCGATTATACCATTTTTACTTCCAAACCAGACTTTATTCTGATTGTCGATTATTATGGCAGTAACAGCAGAACCATTTAGACCTGCCGCTTTTGTAAACTCAGTAAATGAAGAATCCTGGAGGGTAAAACGATAAGCACCGCCATCAGATCCAGCCCAGATGGATACACCATCAAAGTGGATTGCAGAGAGATTCTTTTTGTTGGAATAAATACGCCAGTCATAGGCTTCCTGAGCAAAAATATTCCCTGTAAAAATCATTAAAAGGAGGGCGAAAATCGTTTTCAGCATTTATCAGGCTACTTTTTATTCAATTCATTTAGAAGATTTGCGGTTTCTATTGCGGTTAAAGCGGCATCCCAGCCTTTATTACCTGCTTTGGTTCCGGCTCTTTCAACTGCCTGTTCAATTGTATCAGTTGTAAGAACACCATAGATAACGGGAACACCGGTTGACATAGATGCCTGTGCAACACCTTTGGCAGATTCGGAAGCAACAAAATCGAAATGGGGGGTTGCCCCTCTAATCACAGCACCGAGGCAAATTACTGAATTGTATTCTTTTTTTTCTGCAATAGCTTTTGCTATAAAAGGAATCTCAAATGCTCCGGGAACACGAACGACAGTAATGTTCTCATCTTCAGCGCCATGCCTTACCAAACAGTCAATGGCTCCTTCGAGAAGTTTATTTGTAATAAAATCGTTGAACCTGCTCACAACAATTGCAAACTTTAGTCCATCGGCTTGTAATAATCCGTTTATTTCTTTCATAACAATCCTCAAAATCAAAAATAGGTTCAGGAAACATAAAGAATGAGTAAATATAAAAAAACTGAATAATTTACATCTTTTTAAGAGATTCTATATCTGAGAACTCTTTTTTATTCAGGAAATAGAGACCGATATATCCCCGGTCGGTTGCATTTCCACCATGAAAATCGGAACCGCCGGAATAAGGAATTCCCTTTTCTTTGCAGATATTGATAAGTTTTTGCTGCTGTGGAGTAGAGTGAGAAGGGTGTATTGCTTCGATGGCATCAAAATTTTCTTGAAGAATAATAGAAAGGGTGTTATCATCAAAATTGCCCGGGTGAGCAAGAACTGCAATTCCACCGGCATCATGTATCATTTTTACAGCATCTGTAGGGGAGATAAAATATTTTTTTTCATAAGATGCGGCATTATTGCCAAGGAAACTTCTGAAAGCATGCGAAAAATTTTTGGCAATTTTTTTCTTGATCAATGCTTTTGCAATGTGTGGTCTGCCAATAATTTCCCCTTTGCATTCAGCTTTTACCTCATCGAGCGAAATATCCACGCCTTCGGCTTTAAGTTTGTCAACAATTCGATTACATCTCTGAAGTCTGTCAATCTTTAAAGTTTCGGTGTATTCCGTTATCTGTTTATTGTTTGTATCAAAATAGTAACCAAGCACATGAACTTCGAATTCAATGTATTGGGCACTCAATTCGATCCCCGGAACAAGTTTCAGCCCATATTTGGTATTAACTTTTTCGGCTTCAATAAAACCGGAAACTGTGTCGTGATCAGTAATTGACAAAACATCAACTTGCTGCAGGATAGCTCTTCTGAGGAGACTTTCCACGCTCAACCACCCATCTGAATGAGTGGTATGTGTGTGTAGATCGGCTTTAAAACCCATTATTCAGGAAAAGAACTTCCTGAATTCTTCATAATTGGGAATTCTGAGTTTATTACCGTCAAGTTCAATAAGACCTTTTTTAACAAAATTGTGAAGGGTTCTTGAAATCGTTTCCCTTGAAGTTCCTGCCATATTTGCGAGATCGTGTTGATAGGGGAGTTTCTCGATTTCCACTACACCTTGTCTGATTTTGCCAACATCGTCAGCTATCTGAAGAATTACAGTGGCAACTTTACCTTCAGCATCCTTTAAGGAGAGTGATTTGATCTTCATGTCGGCAGCGCGAAGTCTCTTGGTTAGTTCCTGGAGCAAACTGATAGAAACCTCGGGGTGACTATAAAGAAGATCGAGGAAATCAGCTCTTTCGATAATGAATAATTCAGTATCTTCAATTGCTGTAACAGTAGCAGATCTTGCAAGCCCATCGAGTAAAGCCATTTCACCAAAAAAGTCGTTTGGATTCAAGTAGGTCAGAATGACTTCTCTTCCATCGTCGCTTTCGCGACTTACTTTAACTTTGCCGGAGACGATCACAAAGAGAGCGTTGCCGGTTTCATGTTCGAGCAGGACTACGGCGTCTTTAACAAAAGATTTCATTTTACCCAATTCAGAGATTTTGAGGATAGTTTCATCCTCAAGATTCTCGAAGAGAGGTACAAATTTTGGAAAGTCCAGGTTGTCCATTAAAAGTTCCTTTTTTTTTTACCCAATTTAGTGAGATTTATCACAATATCAAATTAAATAATTTCTGTAACGGTAACATTTCGTCTAAAAATTGCCATTTATGTAAAAATCTGTATAAATAATAATTTACCTTATGTGAAAACGAATAATTGCATTGATAAATATCTCAAAGATCGGTAAATTTGAAAGTCTAAATAATTCTTTAATGATGAGGAGAAAACATGTCACTAAAAGTTGGAATAAATGGATTCGGAAGAATCGGAAGATTAGTATTCAGAAGAGCACTTGATGTTGGTGGAATAGATATAGTTGCTATTAACGACCTTACAGATGCCCGCACACTTGGTCATCTTTTAAAATATGACTCAGTTCACGGCAAATTTAACGGCACAGTTGTAGTAGAAGGCAATGCCCTGATCGTAAACGGTAAAAGGATCGAGATCACAGCAGAAAGAGACCCTGCAAATCTGAAGTGGAAAGAATTCGGCGCTGAATATGTAATCGAAGCCACCGGAGTTTTTGCCACAAAAGAAAAATGTATGCCACACATCGCAGCCGGTGCGAAAAAGGTTATCCTTACAGTACCTGCAAAAGGTGATATCGATGCAACCATCGTAATGGGTGTAAATGATGATATCTTAACAGGTGAAGAAGTGGTTATCTCCAATGCTTCATGTACAACAAACTGTCTCGCTCCAATGGCAAAAGTATTAAATGATTCATTTGGTCTTGAAAAAGGTTTCATGACAACGGTTCATTCGTACACAAATGACCAAAGAGTTCTTGATTTCCCACACAGCGATCTCAGAAGAGCAAGAACAGCAGCAACAAACATCATCCCTACCACCACAGGTGCTGCTAAAACAGTCGGAAAAGTTATCCCTGAATTAAAAGGTAAACTTGATGGATTCTCACTAAGAGTTCCTACACCTGACGGTTCGATCACTGATTTTGTTGGAATACTTTCAAAAGAAGCAACAATTGAAGAAATAAACGCAGCAATGAAAAAAGCTGCCGAAGGTCCAATGAAAGGCGTTCTTGAATATACAGAAGATCCAATCGTTTCCTCTGATATCGTTCATAATCCAAGTTCATGTATCTTTGATTCCCTCTCAACAATGGTTAGCGGAACACTTGTTAAAGTTGTCGGCTGGTATGATAACGAGTGGGGATATTCATGCAGAGTTATCGATCTGTTAAAAAAGATCGCTTAATTCAGTAATTATTTTCTACGACGCAGTTTCGGCTGCGTCTTTTTTTTATGGTGTAACTTAAACACGGCAATAAAATGAAAAAATTGACAATAGATAATGTTGAATTAAAAGATAAAAAAATACTTGTGAGGGTCGATTTTAATGTCCCCCTTGATGAAAACTTAAATGTAACCGATGACAACAGAATAATTGAATCTCTGCCCACAATTAAAAAAATAATTGCAGATGGTGGTAAAACAATTTTAATGAGTCATCTTGGAAGACCCAAAGGGAAAGTTAATCCTAAATACACCCTGCAACCCGTTGCTGAGAGATTGGCACAATTGATTGGTCAGGAAGTAAAGTTTGCGCCAGATTGTATTGGAGAAGAAGTTGAAAAACTTGCCAATAGTCTGAAAGCCGGCGAAGTTTTATTATTGGAAAATCTTCGCTTCCATCCGGAAGAGGAAGCCAATGATCCGGTTTTCGCTGAAAAACTCTCCAAAGTTGCGGATATTTATGTTAATGATGCATTTGGAAGCGCTCATCGTGCACATGCCTCAACGGAAGGTGTCACCAAATTTGTTAAATCGGCAGTTTCAGGTTATCTGATGCAAAAAGAACTTGACTATCTTGGCAGTGCCCTTTCCGTACCTGTTCGTCCTTATTGTGCGATCTTGGGCGGAGCAAAGATATCGGGTAAAATTGATGTTATCAACAACATTCTCGACAAAGTGGACACCCTCATAATCGGTGGTGGAATGGCTTATACATTCTTTAAGGCAATGGGTTATGAAATTGGTACTTCACTACTCGAAGCTGAGAAAGTTGACCTGGCAAAAGAGCTCCTCGAAAAAATAAAAGGCAGGGGATTAAACTTTTTGCTTCCGATTGATGTTAGAGTTACAGCAGAGTTTAGTAATGAATCACCCGCTGAGACTGTTCAAGTAGATAAAATGCCGTCTGACAAGATGGGTTTGGATATTGGACCTGAAACAATTAAATTGTTTTCAGAAGCTATCAAAAAATCAAAAACTGTTGTCTGGAATGGTCCGATGGGTGTTTTTGAATTTGATAACTATGCTCTCGGAACTGATGCAATTTCACAAGCGCTTGTTGAGGCAACAGCCGCCGGCTCAGTTACAGTGGTTGGTGGAGGCGACTCTGCTGCGGCAATCGCAAAGGCCGGATTAAAAGATAAAGTTACTCATGTCTCTACAGGCGGAGGAGCTTCCCTCGAATTTTTGGAAGGGAAAGTTCTACCCGGAGTAGATGTTCTTAATAATGCTTAATATTTGGATGGAGTTGCCCTGAAGGGGCAACTCCTTTCTTAAATTGAAGGAATCAGATGTCAAACGGAAACTACCGCCCGGTCGGTTTTGGATTTATTTCCCCTGTAATTAAAAGTCTTCTCATTGCAAATGTTGCAGTGTTTTTTATTGAAATGATGACTGAGGGAATCAGGTCAGGGGGTGAGCCTCTTAGCTCAATGTTCACTCGATTTTTTGCACTTTTCCCTGTTGGCGATGGGTTTCTTCCGTGGCAATTGTTTACTTATCAATTTATGCATGCCAATTTTAGCCACATCTTTTTTAATCTTTTTGCACTTTGGATGTTTGGCACCGAGGTTGAATATACCCTTGGTTCGAAGAAGTTTCTAATTTTTTATCTTGCTTCCGGGGTTGGCGCCGGTCTGCTTCATTTGGCAACACCATTATTGGGAGTTGACCCGGCAATCACTGTTGGAGCTTCAGGTTCCCTTTATGGAGTGATGATTGCGTTTGCACTCTTCAACCCTGACAGGTACATTTATATCTATTTCCTTCTCCCGGTAAAAGCGAAGTATTTGATAGGATTTATGATCCTTCTCGATCTTTTTATGTTTGGAAACGCAAATTCAAATGTTGCACATCTCGCTCATATCGGTGGAGCGATAACGGGATTTCTCTTCCTCTTTTTTGATCCGGCAGTTTATTTTCCGTTTAAGACGAGACTTAAAGGCGGAAGAGGACCAAATCAATTTTCGTCAGGATATCCTTACAATCGAGACGATGACGATGATGACCACTTCTCAGGAGGTCCCACAACCACTCAGAAGCCAAAACAGGGTTTTAATTTTGGATTTGGGACAAAAAAGGGGAGTGACAGAGTAGTTGATGCAAAGTTTAAAGATGTATCTGATGACTCAATAACTCAGGAAGAGATTGACCGGATTCTTGATAAAATAAGTGTGTCAGGTTACAAAAACCTTTCAGAAAAAGAGAAAAAAATACTTTTTGAGGCGAGCAACAGGATGTCGAAAAAGGGTGATTAAGCTTTTTTGGGGAAGAAGGGAGAAACTTCTCTTTTTCCTGTTTCTGTTTTCAATTCCCTTTTTGTTTTTTTCTTGCAGCAAAAAAGAAGTGGAAATAATACCGGAAGAAAAATTTGTGACGATCTATTTAGAAGTGCTAAAGGCTCAAGACAGTCTTGGCACTTCAGCCATGTTTATGAAACCGGCACTTGAAGAAATTCTGAAAAGGAATGGAGTGAACAGAAATCTATATGATAAAACAGTCGATTTTTACATGAAAAATCCTGAAGATTATAAAGATTTTATGTTACTCATGGAGGAGAGAATAGTGTCACTTAAAGACAGTGTTACCAATAAGCCTTAGTTTTCATTGGTGATTGCTTTAGTGCACTGGTCGATAATAATCTGAAGATAAATATCATCAGGGTTAAGTTTTAGAGCCTGGCGATAATAGCCAAGCGCTTCATTAAATTTCTTTTGATTAAAAAACTCGTCACCTGTTCTTTTTAGTGTCAACATCTCTGTAGTGGTTTGCCTTACATTGGCAGCTGCAGCAGGTTTCTTCTCACCCGACCTTTTAATTCCGTCTTCACACTCGGTTTTGCAATAAAGCAGATAGGGGTTTTCCGGGTCACTTACCAACAAAGTATTATAAATTTCCAATGCTGCCGGGAAGTTTTTTACCGACCTTAGATTATTAGCGTCTCTTAATACCTCCTCATAAGCTTCAAGTTCATAATTCTCAAATCCTTTATTGTTTGTAGTGGACTCATCGTCAACGGGTTGGTTTACGAGATGTTCAAGCTCCTGGATATAAACTTCGAGGGAATAGTCGAGTGGTTGATCAGATTTTGCTTCCTTAAAATAGAAAAGAGCATCCTGATATCTTCCTTCACTAAAAAGTTTTTCAGCCACAGTTTTTGAATCTATTGAATCTTCCTGTTGAGACATTTGTTGAAATTGCGGAGTTGGTTTTGGGTCAAACATCTTACTCTGTTTGAGGATAAATTTATCGATGTTTTCATCTGCGATTTCGATATTTACATTTTCAATACCAAAACCTGTTTTGTCAGGTTCGTTTTTAAGCTCCTGGACTATTTGACTCCCTTTTGGGAGTGTTTTTATTCCTGATTCAAAAATTGCATCAATTTTTGACAACAGACCACCAACTTGATGTTTTTCTTCAAGCTTTGCAGCCGACAATCTGCAATACTCGTGATCTTTTTTTGAAACATCATCAAACAGTTGGAGAAGATCATTCAGAAGCTTTTTCTTTGATGCGACGAGACTGGAAATTTCATCCTGATATTTTTCAGTGGTCTCGTTCAGAGTTTTCGTCAAATCTGAGAGAGTAACCTCGAAATCGGCTTTTAACTTACTTCTTGCTTCATCTCTTATGGATTCCACAAAACTTTGGGGCAGATCTTCGAGCTTTGGCTTTTTGATATTGCTGATTATATGTTCAAAAACCCCGGTGAGAATTTGAATATCTGCTGCTGCAATCTCTCTGATTTTTTTGTTTGGTGCCCTTAGTCCAAAACCATATTCTTCTTTAAGATTCACAAATTTCGCTTCAATCATACTCAGCGGGTCATCTTCCGAAGCGACCAATAATGCATATGCATCACTAAAAGAGATTGATCCTTCCGTTTCAGAACCTTTAATCAAAAGTTTATAAGCTTCTTCGAGTGCTTTTTTATTTTTAAAGAGGGTTTCCCTTAAAAATTTTGAAGTTGAGTTGTCGATTTGACGGGTGAGGTCACTATTTAGCTTATTGAAAGCTTTAGTAACCACATCGGGATCGGCACCTTCTTTAATGCCTAAAATGTCGCAAGCTTCTGAGTGGGTCATTTACAAACTTCTAAAAGGGTCATTTACAAATTTTTCTCTTTTTACAATGGAAAATAAAAAACTTCTGCGGCTTTTCCTTCGTCATCAGGCACAATTACGGTGAGAAGGGAGGTTCCATCAGCATAAATTTCATATTTCATAAAACCGGAGAAGGGAGAGGCGAAAATTGTGCCTTCGCCGGTGGAAACTGTTCCATCTGTCAGGCGGGTTCCTTTCCCTGAAATAATCTGAATGGTATTACTGACAGGGTCTCTGATTACCTGGAGAGAATGTTCATGCCCCGAGGCTGAAAAGACGGGATTGTACTTTTTGGAAATTTCACGCATTTTGGCAGTGTAGTTGCCATAAACATCATTTGACATATCCTGTGGAGTGATTCCATTACTCCTGAGAATCGGGTAGAGAGAACCGACAACAGGCAGCGGTAGAAGAAAATATTTGTTGAAAGCAGTGAGAGGGAAGATGTGTTTTTTCCAATCAAATTTTCCACCATGTTCCCCGTAGGTTATGAAAGGATGGTGGTGCAATAGAATACACTTTCTTCCATTTGAGTTTTTTAATATCAATTCGAGATTGTTAAAAAATGAATTCAAATCGACTGGTTTACACTCCGATGAATCGGGGATATCCAACCAATCTCTGAAAAGCCGTTCACTGTCGAAATAGATCAGGCGCAGGTTTTCATTTATATCGAGAAAATCAGGACCCTGGCATCCATTTTCCGGAAGAAGTTGTGCTCGTGCTGAGCTGTATTTTCGAATAAACAACTCCTGATTTTTCATCAGTTTATTTCCCATGGGTGAATTGTTGTCCCAATCATGATTGCCGGCGATAAAAAGTGCCCGATGATTTGCGCCAAGGGCATTAATCTGGTCTTTTATATAGTTCTCAGCCTTCGATCTGTCAGGGTGATTTTCATCAGGGAGACCGTGGTCATAGATGTTATCGCCGAGAAAAACAACAAGTGTAGAATCAGGGTTCGATTTTAAGATTTCACTACTTAGAGAAATAAGCGCAGGTTCAGGGTCATCACTCAGGGTTTTTCCGGCATCGCCGATCAGATAGAGTGTGTAAATGGCATTTTTTTCAGCCGTTGGCTTAAACGATTCACCTTTTTTTATATAATTGCTTCCGAGAGAGCAACCCGGAAGAACGAGAATAAGGTATGAGATTAATAATACAGGGAGCAGGAGCAGAGGTCGTTTCAAAGCAATATCAAAAAATGTTTAAAAATCTTAACCAAATGTAAAGATATTCAATTATTAAATTTTGGGTAAATTTGATGTTTTGAATGTAATTCATTTTGGACGATAATTTAGCCAACCCGCCGGAATCCGATGAAAAAAGAAGATAAAATCGAAATATCAGATAAAAAGATTAAAAGACCGCTCAAAAAAGGACTGCGTGAATTTGATGATCTTCGTGATGCGATTAGCAGCATGGAGGAGCACAATCGGAACTTTTACTTTAAACCGGTTTTGGGATATGGTGTAAAGTTGGACGCTTCAACTTTAAATAAAATCACCAGGATTGAATGTAATTGCAGCGATTTTTTGCAGAATCATGGAGATTTCATGAAGTCGATGGAAATCCGGTTTGTATGCAAACATACTGCAACAAAATTAGCCGAACTTCCACTCCATCCGATAATACTGTTATTGTTACGAAACAAAGCAAAACATGGAAAAGAACGATATGTGATGTTATCGGAAAACGAGCCGATAATACTGGGATTTGTGTCTTTTGTAAAATTAAATTGGATAAATGTTTATCACTATGATAATAAAAGAGATGTAGCTGTTAGATTCTCATTCAGCCCGTTTGAAAACAAATGGTCATATGGAAAACTCCCACCCGACGGCAAAACCGTTGAAAATAAAATTATGACTCTGCTACGACAAACTTTTCTACAGGCTAATTAGGGATGGTTACGCGGATTACACAGATTTCCACAGATTTTCACGGAAAGGATTTTATAGGGGACTGCATGCCGAAGGCATCCCTTCGGGAGATGAGGCTGATGAACGCGGATGGATTTGTTAATTAATCAATCAAGTTTCTCAAGTCTCCATAGTTCTGAAGTTCAAAAGTTCTGAAGTTCCGAGGTTCTGAAGTTCTAAAGTTCTAAAGTTCTGAGGTTCTGAGGTTCTGAAGTTCTGAAGTTCCGAGGTTCCGAGGTTCCGAGGTTCCGAGGTTCTGAAGTTCTGAAGTTCCGAGGTTCTGAAGTTCCGAGGTTCTAAAGTTCAAAGAATCTCTCCTCCTTTTTATCGATAATTTCCACCTGCCCGTTTGCCCCTGCGATAATTTCTTCTATTATTTTTGAAGCAGAATCACTTCTGAGGAATGTATCAAGGTTTATTCCGGTTGCATAATCGGAACTGTTGATTTTTACATAATCGTTTGTTAAGTGTCGATATAAAAACGATGATAATTCATAAGGGGCAGAAAAACCATACCTGTCGAATCGATGGAAAAAGATTTTTTCTGCATTTGAGAGTGCTTCGTTTGCCGTTTCGTAGTAGGCTTTTCCCAGCGGACCGGTTCCTAATTTTACCCCTCCAAAATATCTGACCACGATAACAGCACAGTTGTTAAGTCCGGCACGTTCGATTGCGCTAAAAATTCGCAAACCGGCGGTTCCACCGGGTTCACCATCGTCGGAATATTTGAAAGAACCATCGATCAGTTTGTAAGCCGAACAGTGGTGAACGGCGTCATAAAATTGTTTACGATAAGCGTGGAGGATTTCATCAAAATCGAAAATTGAATTTATGGGGTGTGCAAATGCAAGAAAGATTGATCCCTTCTCTTTATATTTCGATTCTGATTTTGATTTAATAGTAGTGTATGATTGAATTTTGTCTGCCATGATGAAATTTAATTCACAAAAAGTTTGTTTTAAATATATATATAGATTTTGGTTTTTTAACCCGGAAGTAAATTGTTTCAAGATAAGATTATTGTAAAAGGCGCCCGCGAACACAACCTTAAAAACATTGACATTGAAATCCCCCGCAACTCATTTACTGTAATAACCGGACTTTCCGGTTCAGGTAAATCTTCGCTGGCATTTGATACCATATATGCAGAGGGTCAGCGGAGATACATTGAGTGTCTTTCAGCTTACGCACGGCAATTCCTCGACATGCTCGAAAAACCGGATGTTGATTTGATAGAAGGATTAAGTCCTGCAATATCAATTGAACAAAAAGTAACCTCGGGTAACCCACGATCAACAGTTGGGACTGTTACTGAAATCTATGATTATCTTAGATTGCTTTATGCGCGACTTGGTGTAATAAATTGTTACAATTGTGGCACTCCGGTGCAGAAACAAAATCCCGGGCAAATATTAGAGAAGATTGGAAGGGAATTTTCCGGCAAAAAGATTTCAATCTTTGCACCCGTTATAAGAGGACGAAAAGGTCACTACAGAGAACTTTTTGAAGATACCGCCAAAGATGGTTTCCTTAAAGTGAGAGTTGACGGTGAGTTGAAGGAAATTGAAAAAGGGTTACAACTTGACCGGTACAAAATTCATAATATCGACATTATGATCGACCGGTTTATCGTAAAGGATGAAGTTACAGAGCGACTTGAATCCTCGGTTGATGTGGCTTTGAATTACGGGAATGGTGTAATGATGGTGAATGATGGAAAGATTGACCACCTTTTTAGCCGTCACTTAAGTTGTCCATCTTGTGGAACAGGCTACCAGGATCTTGCGCCAAATTCGTTTTCTTTTAATTCTAATTTTGGAGCTTGTCCCGACTGTGATGGATTGGGCGAAAAAAAAGAATTTGACTTAAAATTGATCATCCCCGACTGGAATAAATCAATAAATGAAGAGGGGATAGCGGCTCTCGGGAAACCCCGTTCAATTTATATTTTTAACCAACTCGAAACATTATCCAAGAAATTTGGATTCACCTTTGACACCCCGTTAAAAGATCTCTCCAAAGAAGCCCGTGATATTGTACTTCATGGTTCAAAAGAGAAATATGAGTTTTTCTACAGCTACGGCGGCAAAAAAGAAGTGGCTTATAAACACAGATTTTCAGGTGTTTTGGGCTATTTACAAAACTATTTTAATTCAACCTCTTCCGCAAAAATTAGAGAATGGGTTGAATCATACATGAATATTGGTAAATGCAACTCATGCAACGGGGGCAGACTAAAAAAAGAGTCACTTGCTGTTTTGTTTGGGGGTAAAAACATCAGTGAGATTACTGCTTTATCAATAAAAGACTGTCGCGATTTTTTCACGGAGACCAAACTTTTTGGCAGAGATGAGATTATTGCAAATCCAATTCTGAAAGAAATTAAATCGAGGCTTGAATTCCTGTTGAATGTCGGGCTCGACTACCTTACCCTTGGAAGAAGTGCAAGAAGTCTCTCCGGCGGCGAATCGCAAAGAATTCGTTTGGCGACTCAGATTGGTACTCAACTTGCCGGAGTTTTATATGTTCTTGATGAGCCATCTATCGGATTACATCAGAGAGACAATGTAAGACTGATAAATTCACTGAAAATGCTTCGAGATCTCGACAATACTATAATTGTAGTTGAGCACGATAAAGAAACGATTGAGAGCTCCGATTATCTGATTGATCTTGGCCCTGCGGCCGGTGAACATGGTGGGGTAGTGGTGGCTATGGGTGAAACTGACAAATTGTTAAAGGATAAAAATTTTCAGGGGTCATTAACTCTCGATTATCTTCAGAACAGACGATTTGTCTCAACACCTAAAACCAGAAGAGAGGGGAGCGGACAACAGCTTGCATTAAAAGGAGCGAAGGGAAATAATCTTAAATCGGTTGACCTGAATCTTCCTCTCGGCAAATTTGTTGCGATAACCGGAGTAAGCGGTTCCGGGAAATCCTCATTGATAAATGAGACACTTGTAAAAATTCTGATGATTGACATCTACAAAACAAAAGATGTTCCACTTCCGTATGATTCAGTTGAAGGACTCAAATTTGTTGACAAAGTTATCGAAGTTGATCAATCACCAATCGGCAGAACCCCCAGGTCGAATCCCGCCACTTATACAGGATTATTCACCTACATTAGGGACCTTTTTACGCAACTTCCCGAATCCAAAATGAGGGGATATGCACCCGGCAGATTCAGCTTTAATGTTACCGGTGGAAGATGTGAAGCTTGCGGTGGAGACGGGTTAAAAAAAATTGAAATGAATTTTCTTCCCGATGTATATGTAAAATGTGATGTCTGCCATGGAAGGAGATATAACCGTGAGACACTTGAAGTGCTTTACAAAACAAAATCCATTGATGATGTACTCGAAATGACAGTAACTGAAGCTCTCGATTTTTTTGAAGACATGCCAAGGATAAAGAGAAAAATACAATCGATTTATGATGTTGGTCTGGGTTACCTAAGGCTTGGTCAACAAGCAACCACTCTTTCGGGGGGTGAGGCTCAACGGGTAAAACTGGCGACAGAACTGAGTAAAATTTCCACAGGGAAAACAATCTATTTTATGGATGAACCAACAACCGGACTCCACTTTGAAGATGTAAAAGTGTTACTTAAAGTGATTAACAAACTTGTTGACAAAGGGAACACGGTAGTTGTAGTGGAGCATAATCTTGATGTTGTGAATGCAGCTGATTGGGTTATCGATTTGGGCCCCGGTGGAGGTGACTCGGGAGGGAGGATAGTTGCAGAAGGCACTCCGGAGGAGATAAAATTAAACAAAAAGAGTGTAACGGGAAGGTTTCTCTAAAAAAAAGGCTGCCGGAGCAGCCTGATTTCAGTTAAATTTAGTAGTTGTTGAGAATTTATATTCCACTGTGGCAGGCCAGTTTACACCGTTGGCAATTCCGGCAGAATCGGTTGCGACGGCAGTAACCTTAAAGACTACATATCCATCAAGTGCTTTCGCTGCCCAGATGTCACCGGGTTTAAGAGCGGTGGCACAAACATCCGCCGACCATTTGGTTGTATCTATTGCAGTAATTGTAGCAAGATCGCCGGGTCCAATCCGATAGAGTTTATCTTCTCTGGATCTGAACCAAATTCCGGTCATCCATCCACCACCCGAACCGTTTGGGCACCAGGCAATTGTTTCACCGTCAATTTTTTCATTAGGTAATGCTGTTTCAGGGTCTCCGACTTTACCCTCTGAAAAATCCACGCCAAAATGGCCCATGATCATGGTTTTTGTGGACGGGGTTGCCGGGTTGGTTGGTGAATCATCTGATTTACATCCATTAAATGTAAAAAAAACCACTCCAACCAGTAAAAGAGTTGCCAATATAACTTTCATAGTATCTCTAAGATTAATGAAACGATTAAGTGAATATAACACAATTAATAATTAATGTCAATAAAAACATATTTTTTTTGAATTTAAAATGATTTATTCGGTGGAAATGTGATATGAGGTACAATAAAAACGGGTTAAAAGAGAGTAAACTGTTTTTAAAATATAAAAGGTGTGAGTATTATGCCGGGGCATTATAACTCACACCTGTAAAAAGGAGAGAATTAACCTCTGTAGTTCAGAGAATCAAGTCCTTTGTAGATTGCGGTAGTATCCAATTCCTGTTCAATTCTGAGGAGTTGGTTATACTTGGCGATACGATCGGTTCTGCAAGCGGAACCTGTTTTAATCTGTCCTGCATTTGTTGCAACAGCGATATCAGCAATTGTAACATCTTCTGTTTCACCACTTCTGTGAGAAATTACAGCAGTGTAGCCTGCGCTACGAGCCATTTCAATTGCATTAAGAGTTTCAGTAAGGGTTCCTATCTGATTCACTTTAATGAGAATGGAATTTGCACAACCAAGCTCAATCCCTTTTGCAAGGATATCAGTGTTTGTTACAAAAAGATCATCACCCACGAGCTGGATTTTATTTCCAAGAGTTTTGGTAATGTTTTTCCATCCATCCCAATCATCTTCAGCAAGACCGTCTTCAAGTGAAACAATCGGATATTGTCTTACCCAGTTTTCCCAATAAGCGATCATTTCATCTGAACTGATTTCTTTTTGAGTTGACTTAAAGAATTTGTAGGTTTTCTTTTCAGGATTCCACATTTCAGTTGATGCAGGATCGAGAGCAATGTAAAGGTCTTTGCCCGGTGTATATCCGGCTTTTGTAATGGCTTCGAGGATCACTTCAATTGCTTCATCATTTGATTTCAGTGATGGAGCAAATCCACCCTCGTCACCCACTGAAGTGTTGTAACCTTTTTTCTTCAAAACGCCTCTGAGGGTATGAAATACTTCTGTACCATATCTCAAGGCTTCTTTAAAAGTTGGGGCACCAACCGGCATAACCATAAATTCCTGGAAATCGACATTATTGTCAGCATGTTTTCCACCATTCAGGATATTCATCATTGGTGTGGGGATAACTTTGGCGTTTGTTCCACCGATGTAGCGGTACAGGGGGAGTCCAAAAGCTTCAGCCGATGCTTTAGCAACGGCAAGAGAAACGCCGAGAATGGCATTTGCGCCAAAATGGGATTTGTTAGGAGTTCCATCAAGTTCTATCATATAGTTGTCGATGGCAACCTGTTCTGTGGCATCCCAGCCGATCAATTCGTCAGCAAGTTCATTATTCACAAAATCAACAGCTTTTTCGACGCCTTTTCCAAGGTATCTTGAGGAATCACCGTCTCTAAGTTCACAAGCTTCGTTTGAACCTGTTGAGGCTCCGCTTGGTACGGCAGCTCTGCCGATTGCTCCACCTTCGAGTAAAACTTCTGCTTCAAGAGTTGGGTTTCCTCTTGAGTCAAGTATCTCGCGGGCAATTATATCTATTATTTCAGTCATTATTTTTCTCCATTTAAAGATGGGTGCCCCCGGGGCGACTCGAACACCCGACAAACAGTTTAGGAAACTGCTGCTCTATCCACCTGAGCTACGGAGGCATAATTATGATATAAAACTTTTTATATCACAACAACAAATATACAAATTTGTCACGAAAAGAGTGTCCGAACCGGGATTATTAGACAGTCTTTTTTTGCATAACCATATGGGAAAAAATATGTAATTTAAATGTCAGGAAACTTTTCTTTCCATGGATACATAATTTATACCAAACTGGATAAAAATGCGTAAATACTACAGTTTTATTTGTCTGACAGTGATTCTATTATCTACTGCCATATTCCCTCAAACGAGTGTACAAAACATAGTAAATCAGGTGAATCAAGACACTTTAATGAAGTTTGTAAAAGAACTTTCAGGTGTTCTTCCTGTAACTATAAGCGGTCAACCATACACAATAGTATCAAGACATAAAAACAATGCATCAAACGACAAAGCTGCCGAGTATATTCAGCAGTCTCTTCAGCGATACGGTTTAACAGCAACTCTTCAAAGTTTTAGCACAACAGGAAAAAATGTAATCGGAGTAAAAACCGGGACACAATTCCCCAATCAAAAATACATTATTTGTGCCCATTTTGACGACATGCCTTCGGGATCGATTGCTCCCGGAGCAGATGACAATGGAAGTGGAACTGCGGCAGTTATTGAAGCAGCAAGAATCCTTTCTCAATATGATTTCCCTTATACGATAGTTTTTGCACTCTGGGATGAAGAAGAGCAGGGGCTGATAGGATCAGCATACTATGCAAATCAGGCATCAGCAGCAGGTGATTCTATTCTTGGTGTTGTGAACATGGATATGATAGCCTATGATGCAAACAATGACAACAAAGCAAATCTTCATGTAAGAGCAACTGCACAGTCGATGGATCTTTACAACAAAATGGTAGAGATAAATTTATCACTTGGAATTGGAATCGTCACAGTTCAAAAAACTCCCGGCTCTACAGCAAGTGACCATGCTTCATTTTGGAGCAAAGGTTATAGTGCAATTTTATTGATCGAGGATGATGACAACGATTTTAACGCTTATTATCATACAGTGAATGATAAGATTGACCATTTTAATCAGCCATATTTCCTCAAAATGTCAAAGCTGGCAATCGGAACTTTTGCCAATTTTGCTCTAAATTTGAATTTGAAGATTGTTCACACTCCTGTTCCAACAGCCGCATATGCTGCACCGATTGTTGCTGCCGCAGACCTTCAGACAGGGCTTGATGTGGGCTCGGGAACTGCTGCACCAAGATTATATTACAGAACCTCGTCAGGTGGTGGAATATATTCCCAGTTTTCTTCTGTTACCGGAACCCCGGCAGGCAGATCAGGAGGTCTCTATAATTTCGAAATACCTCAACAGGCAATGGGTACAGCAGTTGAGTATTATATTGCCGCTCAGGATGTTTCAGGAAGTATCGTTGTTACCTCTCCAATGGGTGGATCAGGAGTTAATCCTCCCGGTTCAACTCCTCCACAATCATTCCATCGTTTTTATGTTGCACAGACCGATGTGGTAATGTTGGATAATGCAAATTCAACAAACGGCTGGACAATTTCGAATAATTGGGGATTGAGCACAACAAAATCAGTATCTCCGCCAACATCGTTTTCAGAATCTCCAACGGGACAATACGGGAACAATATAACTGCAACCATGTCAAAAACTACCGCAGTTGAACTTGGAACAGCTTTAGGAGCTGGACTTAGTTACTCGGCTCAATGGGATCTTGAATCAGGTTGGGATTATGTTCAGCTTTTGATTTCCACCAATAATGGAACTGTTTGGACTCCGCTCAGGGCTCAGGGCATGATTCTTGGATCAGGAAGTTTTCAACCAAATGGTCAACCATTATATAATGGAACAAAGACCACCTGGCAAAATGAATTTGTTGATCTTTCCGCTTACACCGGGCAGAATATTATGTTGCGGTTCCTTTTCAAATCGGATGGTTCACAAACTGCAGATGGATTTTATGTGGATGATATCCAGATATTCAAATATACTGCTGTTCCGGTTGAGTTGATGTCATTTACTGCCACGGCAAATAATGATGTGGTAAATCTTGAGTGGACCACTGCAACAGAGACCAATAATTACGGCTTTGATGTTGAGAAAATGAACAGTTCTGGAGAATTTAGTTCGATAGGTTTTGTAAAAGGCACCGGAAACTCAACTTCGCAGGTGGCTTATTCATTTACCGACAAAAATGCAGGATCGGGTGTTTTGACATACAGATTAAAACAAACCGACTTCGACGGAAGTGTAACCATATTCAATGTGGTAGAGGTGGATGTTAATCCTGTGTTTAATTATTCGCTCGATCAAAACTATCCAAATCCATTTAATCCTGTCTCAATTCTTCAATTTTCTATTGCTGATGCAGGCTCTGTTCTTCTTGAGCTTTTTGATGTACAAGGAACAAAGATTAAAACTTTGATGAATGAAACCAAACCGGCCGGAAGACATTCTTATCAGATCAACGGTTCAGGACTTTCATCGGGAACTTATCTTGTAAGACTGACCGCAGGCAAGTTTTCTGCAACAAGGAAAATTATTCTGCTAAAGTAGAAGAGATTCTATTTAAAATGAGAAAGGCTGCCGGGGAGGCAGCCTTTTTTTTTGTATCTTGCGATACATAACCATCATCGGGTACTCATCATCATCAAACTTATTAGCAGTAAATTAAAATTGCAAAGATCTGATAGTTGCACTCTTCAGTACCATCGCCGGTTATTGAGTGGGTTGTGTATATCATAAAAAATATCTTTGCTTTCATTCTGCTTAATCTCCGGTTGCAGCTAATTTCTTAAATCTGTTTAGTAACTCAATTCTAAATATTCTAAGTTCCTCTTCACTATAAGCCATATCCGGATTTATATTTTTGTCAGTTTCAAACTGACCATCCACGGGAGTGGTTAATAATTTGTCAATAAACTGAAGTAATCTCGTCCCACAATTGTTAATCTTTTCAGCCATCACAGTTACATCGTCAACACTTTTTTCTTCCATCAAAAGTTCGGAAAATCCAAGTATTCCGATTAGCGGTGTCCTGAGCTCGTGGCAAAGATCACTCTGGAGGTTGTTTTGCAGATCTTGATTGTCCAAACCCCCGGGTTCTTTATCGGCTTTATAATCAGTCATAACATATTCCTAAAATTCTCTTATGCAATTTAACTTTCGCTGAAACGGTAAATTATAGTAATATGTTGATTTTGAAGTAGAATATCAATTATGGATTTGTCGTAACAGTTCTACACAAAAGCGAAATTGTTTTTCGCCAGGCCAATCAGCTTGTCAAATTCTTCAGTTTTATCAAAAAAATATGATGCGCCGAGCGACAATGCTCTTTCCCTGAATTTTGTCAGTCCAAAATTTGACAGAACAATAATAAGCGGTTTTGGTGTTAATTGAGAAGCTTTCTCGATAATTTCAAAACCACTACCATCGGGCAGTTTAAGATCTACGATCAGGATAGCCGGAACTTCAGTTTCAAGGCAAACCATTGCCTCAGAACAGGAAGCTGCCTGACGGAAAGTGTTCATTCCTGATTCCTGAACGAGTAACCTAAGGATATTGTGCCTTACATTCTCAGCATCATCAACAATTAGAATATTCATCAATATTTCGCTTAAATAAACTGTTCAAAATTAAGCGAAATGAATTAAGGGTATTATAGGAAATTCTTGATTCTGTGTGTAGGAATATTTCGACAGGGGGTTAGTCGATCAGGTGGTTCTCGAGGACATATAAAATAAGTTCAGCATTATTAGAGAGTTTCAGTTTGTCGAGAATCCTGCTTCTGTAGGTACCAACAGTACTTACACTGATATTCAGTTCTTCGCCAATCTCCGTTAGTGCTTTGCCCTGGGCAATATACCGGAGGATTTCAAATTCACGATCCGAGAGTATTTCGTGTGGAAGTTTGTTTTTTGCCAGTTCAAGCCCACCGGCAAGCTTTTCGGCGAGGCTCTCACTGAGGTATCTTCTACCGGAGGCAATTTTTTTAATTGCGAGGATGATGTCGTCGCCGGCACTTTCTTTTGTTAAATAACCATAGGCACCCGCTTTTAAAGAACGAATGGCAAACCTCTCTTCGGGGTGCATACTAAGGATCAGTACTTTAGCAGAGGGATCCATTGCTTTCACTTCCTTAAGAATTTCCAATCCACTTTTTTGTGGCAGCGTAATATCAAGAATCAAAATATCATAATCACCTTCTTTTGTGGCTTTTAATATCTCAACCGGATCAGCAGATTCGCCAATCACTCGGATGTCGGGTTCTATATTAATGAGCCGCTTAAGTCCTTCACGGATAAGGATATGGTCGTCGGCAAGAAAAATTTTGATCATATATTTTTGGATTAAAGATTTTATAAGTTATCGGATCAAATATTAAACAATTTGACATTAAGAAACAATACAGAGTTAAAAGTTTTTTAGATTATCAACTTTTATTGTAACAGTTGTACCCGATTTCACGACAGAATTTATATTCAAATGTGCATTTATCAGTTTAGCCCGCTCTCTCATTCCGAGTAATCCAAAAGAAGTAACCGGAGTATCTCCTTTTTGACTGAAGCCCACCCCGTTGTCGGAGACTGTGATGGTTAATCCCGGGTCATCATAATTGATTAAAATTTCTGCGTTGGTTGCTTTAGAGTGCCTGTTAATGTTTGTAACAGTCTCCTGAACAATTCTGAACAGAGCGGTTGCCACCACCTTGTCGAGGTCGATATCTTCAACATTTTTTATTACTTTATATTTGACAGGACTTTTTACCTGACTGTCGTCAACGAGCCATTCGATGGCAGCAACAAGCCCGAGATGGTCGAGAACTTCGGGTCTCAACTCGGTGATAATCCTGCGAATCCTTTTTACTGTATCATCAATCTGTTTTCCCATCGTAGCCATTTCATCGAGGATGAAACTTGAATCGACATTGTTTGGAGTTGCATTTATCGAATTTCGGATCATTGCGAGATTCATTTTTAGAGAGGTGAGAGCCTGCCCCAGCTCATCGTGGATTTCCCTGGCAATTGCCTCCCTTTCATTTTCAGTCACCACTTGAAGGTGGAGATTCAGACTTTCAAGTTGTTTGTTTGTAATATGAAGTGCTTCTTTTAATTTTATTTCCTCGGTAATATCAGAGAAGAAGAGGGCGATTCCGTTATGTACCGGAAAAAATTTATTCTGAAAATAAGTGTCCCACTGTTGGATATAATCGACACTCTTTATTGGTTTTTTCAGTCTTCTCACATCAACAAAATTTTGATAAAACGATGTAGTTTCAAGCCGGGGAATAAATTCTGATGCCATGATTCCCGTGAAAGATTCTCTGCTTTTACCAAATAGAGAAATAGCTTTTGTGTTGGCGGCAATTACCTTCATATCTTCATCAAAAACGATAAAACCATCAGACATCCCTTCTCTAATACTCTCGAGAAAAGCCTCCGATTCAGCAATTTTACCTATATATTTTGATTCCCGGTTTTTAACCACCAAAACAGCACCAAGAGACGAGATAGCGATAGTGATTATGATAATAATCGTGAGAAGGATAAAGATAGGAGTAAGGGGTTCTTCAATTCTGTTGAGTGTGGCGCTTGTGTAAATAAATAGATTGTAACCATTCACTCTTGCCAGGTAGCCAATTTTTGTTTTTTTGTCAAACCCTGTGCCTCCAAGTTTACCATCTTTTTTGCTTGCTACAAGACTTATTATTTGATCGGCTATGGTCCCATCAGAATTTTTATCCCTTAAATAGGGGACACCATTGGTATCAAGAATAAAATAGAACTGTTCATCTTTAAGAAAAATCAGATTAATTTTAAAATCAGCTTTTCCTGTCAGTTCACTCTGAACCACAGGACGGATATCGGTTCTTATATCTATTTTCTGATAGATATAACCCATTCTCGTCTTGTTTTTTAAGAAAACAGCTGTAAGAATCACAGGCGAAGGAATTATTGCATCAAGTTCGTCCTGTAGCAGAATCGGTTTTCGTGATGTATCAGCAATGAGGAGATATTTATTGTTTACGCCGGTTTCCACCGGAAGTCCGGTAGTAAGAAGAGGAATTCCGTTTGTATCGAGGAATGCAATTGTTGAGTAGTCATGATTCACGCGCAATTGTTCAAACAGTTCATCTATCCTGTGCCTCGCCTGAATGTCATCGATAAATGAGTAATTATTCAGGGATTCGAGCAACACATTATTGGTAGCAAGATAAGTTCCTTCGGCTTTTCTTTCATCAATCCAATAAGAAACTCTGTTTGCTTTCTGAACGGTAAGGGTTTTAATCTCCTCATATTTTTCATTTACCAGGTTTTCCCTTGTTTGATGATAATAATAATAGCTTGTGGTAACAACAGAAACAATCAGCAATAAAAAGATGGAAGCAAGCCCCGTAAGGTGCCTTTTTGTCAATTGATTATTTTCTAACATAATTGATTAAACCGGTTGTTGATTGTTTAAGAAATTAAAAGTGAATTTACGCAAAAATATTAAATAATGGATGTGAGGGAGACCTGTTTTTGAAAAAGTGTGTATTTTATCCCGGTCTGCATTATCTTACCTTTCGAATTCTTAAATTGTCTCAGCGAATTTAAATTTCTTCATTGACAGAAATGGTCTGTGAAGTTTTATATTTTTTTATCTTCTGTTTTTTACTGATAGTTACAGGAACCGGAATGCCTAATTTGATTATACCCGAGAATCCGGGCGTATTTGAGAATAATAAACCACTGTTTATCCGCAAGGTAAAAGTGTTAAAAAAGCGGATGGAAATGACCATTCCGTTTGAAACCTCTTTTGGAAGATTTTCTTCTCTTACCCGGCTTTTTCCTGTAATTGAATTTGAGACGGAACAGAGAGAAGTTTTTACCGGAACGGGGGAGTGCCCACCGCTCGATGCACCATGGTATAATTACGAATGCCACAGGACAGTAGAGGTGGCACTTGGTTATATATCTTCATCGTTTACGGGTAAACCGGTGGATTTTAATGATGGAATTGTCGCTCCCGGACAATCACCCGTAACCGATATTTTTTCATTTATAAATAAGTATAAATGGATTGTTGGACATGAAATGGCGAAAGCCGGAGTTGAAGGTGCTTATTGGGACGCTATTGCTCAAATGAATTCAGTACCCGTTTCTACTTTGTTTGGTGGAACAAAAAAGAAGGTTTTGGCTGGGACAAGTGTTGGTCTTGAATCGACAATTGATCTTTTTATGAAAAAAATTGAGTATGCTGTAGAAGGAATGAAAGTAGCCAGAATCAAGATGAAGATAAAACCGGGGATGGATATCAATTTTATTGAAGCGGTGAGAAAAAAATATCCGGAAATTTTGTTACAAATTGACGCAAACGCTGCTTATGATTTATTTAATCCATCGAATATCGCTCTCCTTAAGGAACTTGACAATTATAATTTAACCATGATTGAACAACCCGGCAGGAATGATGACATAATTGATCATTCACGGCAACTGGCAGGGCTTACAACTCCAATTTGTCTTGATGAAAGCATCTTAAATGTTATTCATGCCAGGCAGGCAATTGAACTGTGGGAACAGTATTCTGACACCAAAAAATTGATAATAAATATAAAGCCACCTCGTGTTGGAGGTTTTCTGGAATCATTAAAAATTGCACAACTTTGTTACAACAATGCTGTGTCTGCGTGGTGTGGGGGGATGTATGAATCGGCACTTGGTAAAACCGCAAATGTTCATTTTTCATCCAGAATAGAAGTTAATTTACCGGGTGACCATGTATCACAGGCTCCCTACTTCAAAGAGGATATTGCAGAATCACCTGTTTATGAAAATGGTGAGATTACGGTCCCTGAGGGGATTGGTTGGGGATTGAGGGGAAGTAAACTCTAAATTTCCTTTGTGATTTTGTACCGTTGTGACCTGAATCACCACTTACCATTAAACCATTAATGAATTTAAGGTGTCCTATATTAAAAAAAGGAGATCCTTATGAATCGTTTTTTAATAATTTTTTTACTCAACATTTTAATCTTTAGTCCGGTATTTCCACAAACAATAATTAACCAAAGAGAAAAGGACGGGGAGAGATACCTCTACCTGAATTTTGTGGTTAATGCTCACGATTTTACGGAACCGGCACAAGCCTGCAAAACTCTGATGAGAGCTGCACACATCTTTAATAATCACGGAGTCAAAGCTGATTTTTATTTTGTTGAACAGTTAATCACCAACATCGTTCAATTTTATCCCTGGTTTCCTGATTCCCTTAAAATCCTTGGGATGGGAATAAATCTGCATCACCGGGCACCACACATTCTTTCATTCAAGTCGTCTTACATTAACAATTTAGCCAAAAAACCACTTGATACATTGGTATATGTCCTCGATTCTTATGAAAAATATCGACTCGATCTCGTTACGGGTGGATATAACTCGTCCTACACAGGTGGTTATAAATATGTAAAAGAAGTATTTGAAGAGGCACCTTTTACTGTTTCGACCGGCGAAAGTGGTCCCACATCAAACATGGGCAGGGCAGATATTATTGCGTGTAAAAGTATGGGTGCTGAAGGACTTCTCCTCTTCCACGAGGAGGGTTCAGACCCTGATTACCCGTTATTTTATTCACAGGGGATGTTATTGCGTCCTGTGGATTTTAGTATTACACGGTGGACTGCGGGTTCACAGCCGGATGATGAATTCTGGTGGGAGATGATTGGAACACCTGATGAGACAGAATATGCTCCGGCTCGTTATCTTGCTTCAAAAATGAACACAATCAACAATAATCAGTTGAACTTCGCAAATGCAATAATTCATGAAACCGACTTCCATTATAATCTGCCACCATGGCGTGCTTGTTACTACTCCGACTCGATGTCAACTGTACCATTACAAGCACCATTTGATACTTCACGGACCAATTTCTGGATAAGGACAAATTCGGAACAACAGGAGGAAAGACTTTGGAGTTATTACGATTCCCTCGCCGCTTATGCAGCATCAAATCCAAACATTAAAACATATATAATGAAAGACTTGAAGTCGATAATTTCCTCTGATATTGAAAGGAGTGTTTCAATAAACCAGGTTTACAATATTGCAAACACAATTACTTCGTCTAATCCCAACAACTTTCCACCACGGTTTTTTACTCTTGCCGGTGATCACTTTTCAATTGCCGACGCTTATTACACCGTAACAAAATCGTTATCTGAGTATTTAGTAACGGGGTCACTCCCGGGGAGTATAACTACAGTCGATATCAATGGTCCATTTGATACAACGGTAGTAAATCTTTCCTCACTTTTACCACTTGATTCATTATCAGTTAAAAAAGCTGTGGAGTTTAACGATTCACTTTTTAACTATTATGCCTCAAATAACAAGTTTCTGTCTCGAATACCTTCAAGTGTTATTACGAACGGATTTCCTTCTGCCAATCCTTTGGAGTTTCTATTCGTTGCTGCTTCTGCATTAAAAAATATATATGAGACGGGAAGTATAGGTTCGATTACACCAAAGAGCATCTCTTATACAAATAAACCAATTTTTCAAAATCCTTCCAAATGGAGTGAAAAACCTGCCAAAAGAATAAGTGTTACAAGTGTTGAAGATGAAGACCCCTCAATTCCGGATGAATTTAAGGTGTCGCAAAACTTCCCAAATCCTTTTAATCCCTCAACAAGCTTTAAGATAAATTTGTTGGGAGCAGGAGTTTGTGATGTTAAAATCTATGATATCTCCGGTAAACAGATTCACAGCGAAATACTTACGACGGATGGTTCTGAATTGGTTTATAATTTTAACGGTGGGGAGATGGCATCAGGTGTATATTTTTTCAAATTTTCATCTAATAACAATGTAATTGTCAAAAAAGCAATTTTAATCAAATAGAGGAGTAAACAATGTTTAGATATTTTTCAGCTTTAATAATAATTGTAGTGTCACTGAATGCACAAACACCTGTTTATATAAACCTTGGCTCTCACAATGAAGTAACGGACCCGATTCTTTACGATACGGATAGTGTTGGCTTCATGCAAAGCAGGAGTTTTTTAATCGAATTGGCAAATATCGTAGTTTCCAAAAATGCAAAATATAATTTTCAAGCTGATTGGAGGTTTCTGCAGGGAGTTATAAATTTTGATAAAGGAAATGACCCTTCGACTAACGGTAAAAATGTACTTAAATGGTTATCGGAGGATAGTCAAAAGAAAATACAGGTGGATGCTCATTCTCATCAGTCAAACGGATATAATTACGCTGATGTGGCACAACTTATTTCAAATTGTGGAGTAAGTGATTCAAAAATTGTTGGTGGGTTTTTGTGGAATGACACATTGGGGCTAAAAAGCTGGTTACTTTTTGAGAATGGCATGAGAGGGGAAAAATTTCCGCTCAAAATCTGGAAACCGGATATTGTTTGGGGTTCAGCCACAAAGGGTATGTTTCACAATGGAGATTTAAATGCTTTTGGTTCATGGAGACCGGCAGGGGCATGGAATATGATGACACATGATCCTTCAAAAAGAGTTCGTTTACATGGGAATGCATGCCATAATCAAGTAACCGATTCAACTGAGATAACTGATAATTTAAATACACTTAATGAGATGTTGGATGCCATCTCGACCGGCAGATTGCCTTCAGGTAATTTTTATACTGCAACAATAATGTTTAATCAGAGGGATTTCAGCACAGAATATATCCAAAAAATAAGCACTCTTATCGATTCTCTTAATGTTTTGGCGCAGAGTGGTAAAATTGTTTGGGGTACAGTAGGCGAAAAAGATTCCATCTGGCGGAATGAATCTGGCGGTTCACCCCACTTCATAACATGCGATAATTACCTGACTTCGATTGATGATCCTGAATCAACACCGGAAACTATTGAAGTTGGTCAAAATTACCCAAACCCTTTTAATCCCTCAACGGTTATAAATTACTCATTGGCTGAGGGAGGAAATATATTTTTCAGGATTTATGACATACAAGGGAGAGAAGTGGCAACAATATTGGATGAATACAGGGAGGCAGGACACCACTCCTTAATGATTGATGCCGCTAAGTATTCACTTAATTCAGGAGTTTATTTTTACTGTCTAAGTGCGGGTGGAAAAACAATCACAAGGAAGATGGTGCTTCTAAAATAATAGCGCATTATCCCTTTGTCAACCTTTAAAATAAAAAAAGCCTTGCAAAGGTTAATTTACAAGGCTTAATATGAGAGCTGGTGAAGGGATTTGAACCCCCGACCGGCTGATTACAAATCAGCTGCTCTACCAGCTGAGCTACACCAGCAATCAAAATAATTAGATTCCAAATATAACGGTTTTACAAGTATTATGCAAGAACCACAAACAAAAAAAACAAATTTTGTTAAATTTTATTTCGAAAAAGTTGCATCCACAATTTTTATTTCACTCGGGTATGAAATATTTCCCAGAGTTGTTGAGACTACAGGTCTTGCGTAAAGTTGTACATTGCTTGAACCGCTTCCAACTCCGCTTACTTGCATTGCCAGGTTCAACAGACTTTCATATCCCTGATCTTTTATCACTTTAGCCAAATCAATACTTAAATTGATCGGAATATTTTCAACCTCACCGGTGCCGGGAATGGAAACAGCATTTGCTATGTTCCCTTGAATCAACTCTTTGCTGTCAACTACCAATCTAAAAGGAAGAGAAGTTAATTGAGCATCGGTTCTCTGATAACCACCCGTTCCGTCATTTGGATTAAGAGCTGCAAGGTTGAGTGTGAATGTAAGTGGCATCGAACCCTGAAAAAAGGATTGCGTAATTTGCGCAATTTCGAAAACATTCAGGTCAGAAATACTTCTTTTCCCGAGAATTTGAACACCGGCCACTGAAATTGAGGTTACACCCTGAAGCTTAAATTGTAAGCGGGAGAGGTTTAAAAAGCTTTGTACGATTCCACATCCTGCAAAGAGTAATGTGAAACTTACTAACACAACCATATAAAGTTTTTTTGAAGACATATTTATTTCCTCGCGGGGTTTAAACTCTGAAATTGAAAAATTTAAGAGCAAAAGGTACAGATATTTTTTTTAACTATTCTGTGACATAAAAATATACATCACCCTGAAATATTTTATTAATTTATATTCTCAATTTAAGTAAATTTTCAATTATGTTTTTTTTAATCTGAGAACCATTGTTTTCACATGCAACTTCGGACCAAAAAATGAAGATTGTTTCCAAACTTTTCCTCTTTTCTTTTTTATTAATCCCTGCACTTTTACACGCACAGGATAAAAATCTCTTATTAAATTCACCCAAATCGGATGTTTTTATGCAAGGATTTTACTGGAATTCACCTCCGGGTGGGATCTGGTGGGATTCATTAAAAGCTCTATCAACAAGACTTGCATCCGCAGGATTTAGTGCCATCTGGTTCCCTTCTTCCTCGAAAGGGGCAGGCGGTGGCTTTTCGATGGGTTATGACCCGTATGATCATTACGATTTTGGAGATTACAATCAGAAGGGGAGTAGAGAAACAAGATTTGGGAGCAAAACGGAGCTAAAGGGGGCAATTGATGCCTTTCATGATGTGGGGATGTTGGTTTTTGCTGATGCTGTTGTAAGGCACATGATGGGTGGCGAACAGAAAGTACCTTATGAATGTCGCCCTCTTCACAATGGAAACTACATCGTTCCTGATTCAGCATATATGCTTTTCCAATACCCTTCCGGATCGGGAAGGTTCAAAAAAACGGCTGCTTCCTTTTATCCAAATTCGGTGAATTGTTGGGTTGACCCTCTATTTGTTCAGACTGACCCTATTTTTAGATTTGGAGAGTGGCTCGACCACAACAAACAGGATGTTAAAGACAGTCTTATTGCCTGGGGAAATTATCTTCGCAACGAACTTGGTTATGATGGTTTTAGACTTGATGCGGTAAAATCGATAAATCCCGCTTTCATGGCTCAGTGGATAAATGGCTCAAATCCCGGGGGTTATGCAGTTGCTGAATTGTGGGGAAGTACTTCAGAAATAGGGAACTGGCTTCAAGTTGCCAAATATCAAAATGGTGCAAATGTTGCGATGTTCGATTTTCCTCTTAGATATCATCTAAGAGATATGTGCAACACTACCAACGGCGGTTTTAACATGAACAACCTTGATGGTGCAGGACTTGTAAATGCAGGATTTTCAGGTTTTGATGTTTCCACATTTCTTGAGAATCATGATTTTGACAGACAAGGATGGGATGGCACTATCGACACGGGGCATGATCCTGTTATCTACAACAAAGATTTGGGTTACGCATATATAATATTTGCTGAAGGAAGACCATCGGTCTTTTTCAAGGATTACATCGATTTTGGTTTAAGTGGTAAAATTGACACACTCATTTGGATTCGTCAAAATTTTCTGGGTGGTGGAACCACAAAAAGATCAGGTTTGAACCCGTATTATATCCGTCAGGATGGAAATACAAATCAGGGAGAGCTTTCAAACGACATATATGTTGCCAAAAGAAATGGATTTGGAGAGCAACCGGGAGGATATATCGTAATGAATGACAACCCTACGCAATGGATTGATGTTTGGGTTGATACCGACAAACCGGTTGGAACCTGGTATAAAGATTTTACCGGTCACGATGTAAATAAACAAGTGGTTGGCGGAGTTGGAGGAAATCCACCAAACAGAATTAAACTTTGGGCTCCACCAAGAAGTTATACAATTTATATTCCGGATACCACACGAAGTATTAACAATTATCCTGTGTTGTTATCCGTCGCCGATCAGATTGGTTACACAAACTCAGAATTTAAGCTTCAGCTTTCAGCATCTGATGTCAACGATACTGCGTTAACATTTTCGCTGCAGGCGAATCCGGGTTGGTTAAGTGTTAATAATAAGGGGTTGTTGAGCGGTACCCCAACATTCTCAGATACAGGCAGAACAAACATTATAGTTACCGTAGCTGATCCGCGTGGATTATCTGTTAAAGATACATTTGCACTTTCGATTTTCAGGAACCTGCCTCCTGTAATTTCGGCAATACCCGATACTACAATAAAAGCAACGGTCAGATATGAATATCAACCATCTGCCACCGATCCCGACAGTGATTCATTAAGGTACTTTTTTGCCCAGGCTCCAAATTTCCTTAATGTGGATGTAATTACAGGTAAAATTGTTGGAAATCCGGCAATTTCAGACACAGGTAATTATGCTGTCCAATTAAGAGTGACGGATGGAAAAGGGGCGTTTGGTGCCGCAAATTATAACCTGATTGTAAAAGCAAATCTTGATACAGTAATTGCCACTTATGGTAAACCATTAATTGATGGCAACATAATAAAAGGTTTGGATGACTGGCGACCTGAATGGCTTCTTGTAGCTGATTCAGACACTGACAGTTATTGGAGTCCTGTTGATACGATGAATAATGAACTGCTTGGAGTTTATTCAACCTGGGATGCCGACTCACTTTATATCGGAATCGATTACAAACTTTTTGACACCTATAACACGATGATGGTATATCTTGATGCCGGATTGCCCGGTGGAGAGACCAACTTCAACAGTCAACAAGGTTATTACGGTGATTATGCAAAAAATTTCAGATTCCGGCCGCAGGATGCCATCGACTTTTTTATACCAACCTATCATATTACAAAACCCGGGATGTATAAAGTAGTTGACAGTTCAAGTGTTGATATAACTACAAAAGTAAACGCTCAAAGAGGTGTTAATGCAATGGGCGCAGAAGTTGCTGTTGCATGGAACGATTTATATGAACTTGGTGTAGGGCAGTTACCCGTTGGTGTAAAACTCAAATTTGTTGCACTTGTTGCGGGTGGGTTTAATTATGGTGCCGGTGATGCTGCTCCCGACAATCCCGATGTGGATGGAAATGCGGGTCCCGATTCTTTAATCAACCTTGCGATGATTGAACCTGATAAAAACGGCGACGGATTCCCTGATCCAACGCTGTTTATTTCTGATATTCAGGAGTCAAAAGACAATTTGTTGCCGAAGGAGTTTTCACTTTCTCAGAATTTCCCAAATCCTTTTAATCCTTCAACGAGGATTCAGTTTTCATTGCCGGAGCGAAGTGTTGTGAAATTACGGATTTATGATGTGCTTGGAAGAGAACTTTTAGTGCTTGTGGATGAAGAACTTGTTCCGGGTCAATATTCCGTAAATGCAGAAATGACACAATTTTCGAGCGGAATTTATTTTTATCAACTTGTTACGCCGAAGTTTTCTGAAGTGCGTAAGATGATTTTGGTCAAATGATCCTTGCAAAGGATGAAGCTGAAATGAATGAAAAACTGCTTGAGGAATTGAGAAGAGAAAAAGAGAAGAATCAGGAACTTCTCGAAAAGTTGGAATTCGTTTCAATACAGTGTGCAGATAACCTTGGAATGGTTGGTAAATTCCTCGCGATGATTTCTCATGAGATTAGAACCCCGGTGAATTCTCTTCAGCAGGCCGCCAAACAGCTCCAGGCTGATCTTGGTTTTTTTAATAATAAAGATATTTCAAAACTGACTTCCATTATGGTGGAGGACAGCGACCGGCTTTCCCGAACTATTGATCTGATGGTGCAGGTTTCACAATTACAAAGTGGAACATACACTCCAAAGCCTGAAAGATTTGATATTTTTCATGAAGTTCTCGCCCCGATGATTGCAGTGAAAAAGTCACTGGTCGAAAAAAGGGGGGTACGATTTATTATTAATTCGACCACTTTAAACTGTGAGATTACTGCCGACAAATATTCAACTATTCAGATTTGTTCCAATCTCATCGATAATTCCATTGCTTATACTGAAAAAGGAATTATTGAAATAGACATAACGCGTACTCCTGATGGAAGATTACAAATCTCGATCATCGACACAGGAATTGGAATGGACGAGGAATATCTTCAGCAGGTTTTTAGTCTGTTTTCACAGGAATCCCAGGGTTATTCACGAAAGTATGAAGGGATTGGTCTCGGTTTAGCCGCGGTAAAAGGTTTTAGTGATATCAACAATATCGACCTGTCGATAAAGTCCGAAAAATATGCCGGGACGGTGGTAACACTGCTTTTTACCTGATTAAGTTATCCCGGACCGTTAAAATTTTTACAAAAAAGGCTGACTCGTGAGGATCAGCCTTTTTCATTTTAATCATACAAGATCAATTATTTTAAGATCGGGACAACCGACCACTGTCTTTCACCACCGGTTTGTTCAACTCTTCCATCTGCATGGATATAAACATCAATCTCTGAGCGAACACCAAAATCACCTTTGAGGTAGATTCCGGGTTCGATTGAGAAAGAAGTTCCGGGAAGTATCAGGCGCATATCCTGAGTCTCAAAATTATCATTATGAGGTCCGGTTCCGTGAAGGTTTGTTGTGATGGAATGACCCGTTCTGTGAACAAAATATTCAGCATACCCTGCATCCGCGATCACTTTGCGAGAGGCATCATCAACTTCCCATCCTCTAACTTCCTGACTGTTTTTAAACCGTTCACTAACAAGATTAAATGCTGCTTCGCGAGCATCCTTAACGATATTAAATATTTTGATATATCTTTCAGGTACTTCCGTTCCAACATAACCAACCCAGGTGATATCAGCCCAAACGCCGTTATCCTTTTTTGGTTTAGCCCAAAGGTCGATTAACACAAAATCATCCTTATGGATTTTTTCCCACACTTCAGGAGTCGGGGAATAGTGAGGATTGGCACCATTGCCGTTTACACCAACGATTACTTCATGATCCGTTTCAAATCCACGCTTTTCGATTTCATCCATTATCAATTTTTGAACTTCATACTCTGTTGTCTCACCCGTTGATTCAATTTTTTCTTTGATAAATTTCCAGCAAAGGTTAACTATATCAGTTAGAGCATGAGCAACAGGGATATTGTCTTCATACTGTTCTTTTGTCCAAACAGCAGTGAACTCGGTTAACAAATCGCCGCTCGAAACGATCTCAATACCAAAATCTTTCAAATATTCATAAGTTCCGGCGTCAAGTTTTGAAAGATAGGGGATTGCATTTTTAGGGGAATATTCCATAGCAACTTTTTTAACCCCTTTTAACAGTGTTGCCATTATTTTGTTTAGTGAGTTATAATCACTGTAAGGGTGCATATCTCCCGGAAGATGGGCAAGATTATGGAGTTCGATTGCCATTGCAACCTTTTGTGGTATCCCTTCAGCCGGGATAAAATAGAAGAATCTTCTTGTAAGGTGTGCTTTGGCAGGGAATTCGAGAACGCTAAGAGCAAGATCGTTTGATCCTCTAAAATCGTAGAATAACCAGCCATCCAAGCCGTTTTTTTTGATCAGGTTTTGTAATTTGTTAATTTTTTCTTGTGTCATATTGATATCCGGTTTATGGTTGATAACGGTGACTAATCTTGACCATTAAAATTGATGTAAAACATAAACTCAAAAATAGTTAATTTCCACTTCAATTTTCCCCCAATTCCATTCATATTTAATTATTCGAGGCACCATGAGGCAAATCCTCATTCTTACAACTCTATTAATCGCAAACAGTGTTTTTTCCCAGAGTCATCAGGGACCTGCGCTTGGGAGTTATGCAAGCGGCGTTTATGTAACCACAAATTCGTTCACAAATCAACCTGTCAGCAAATCTCCAAAATTTGAGACTGTTCGAAATAAAATAAGATTTAAAGGATTTGCGTTCAGTATAGAACATAATGAGAAGTTGCCGGGCGAACTTGATATTTATAATGAGGGTGGTGTCTCAACCGAAGCAGGGGGAGTGGCATTGATAAAAAGTTTTGAAGGAAACACAGAGTCGAATTCGATCCCTCCCGATCCTCATGTGGCAGTGGGTCCGGATCATGTTGTAGGAACTGTTAACTCCGATTTTGCAATTTGGGACAAAAATGGTAATCTGTTAAAAAGAATTGATGCCGGCAACTGGTATTCAAGTTTTGGTGTTGACCCGTTTGATCCAAAAGTTGTTTATGATCATTTTGCTCAACGATGGGTGATGGTATGGCTCGATCAAAGAGATTCCCCGCAAAGAGGGTATATCATGATTTCTGTTTCTGATGACTCAAATCCTTTGGGAACATGGCGAAACTGGTTGATGCCGTCAAATATTAATGGTGCAACCACTACATCCAACTGGGGAGATTATCAGGGAGTCGGGTTCGATGAAGAAAATTTTCTAATCACATCAAATCAATTCAATTTTGGTGGTTACTTTGATTATGCAAAGATCAGGGTGATTAAAAAATCTGAGATTTACAATAATCCAACAGACACATGTAAATGGTATGACTTCTGGAACATTAAGTATCCGGGGAACAGTCAAAGTGTTTTTAATATCAGGCCTGTAATTCACTTTACACCTTCTGATACCTCATATTTTGTGCATGTGCCATATTATTCTTCAAATGCTTATGTTATCTACAGAGTTACCTACGATGTAAATGGTATCCCGGCTCTTAGTGGAAGTGCTGTTCCGGTTACAGCTTATAGTGATCCACCACAGGCATCGCAACCGGGCGGGGTGGCATTGGAATCGAGTGGTCCTGAACTTACCAACGAACCTGTTTACAGAGACGGGTCAATTTGGCTAACACATTCAACAAGAAATCCGGCGAATGGTTCATTCTCCGCAGTTAGAGTGGCACGACTAAATCCTCTCACATCACAGCCGATAGAACAGTTAACTTTTGGGACACCTTCAACCTGGTATTTTTACCCTGCCATCATGATCGACAAGGCAGGAAATATGGTTTTCACAGTAAGTCGCTCAAGTCCAACTGAATATGTAAGTGCCTACTATGTTGGAAAACAGAATGGATCAACCACTTTTACACAACCTTATCTTCTGATGTCCGGGAGAGGGCAATATCAAAAAGACTACGGGAGTGGCAGAAACAGGTGGGGTGACTATCTTGGAATTTCACTTGATCCTTCAGGTGAAACATTTTGGATAATGAGTGAATATGTTGCAGCTCCAAGCGTATGGAGCAACCGGGTGGGTGAAGTAAGAATGATGCCTGTTACAGGTGCTTCGTTGCTTACAGATATTCCAAAGATAGACTTTTTGGAGATGGAGAGGGGAAAAGAGAAAGACACTATCACCTTTCAGATGATAAATGTAGGTTCACAACAGTTGATAATTAACTCGGCAGGTTTGTCAAATCCGGCATTTAGTCTGGTGGGTCAGTTGCAATATCCACTTACAATAAACTCTTTTGACAGCCTTTCAATCAGCATGGTTTGCGATCCACAGACAGCAGGAATGTTGTACGATACTTTGGTTTTGGTTGATAACGACCCGGTTGAAAACAGAATCCCTGTAAGAGTGGAATCTTTTGATCTCAATCCGGTTGCTCCTCAAAAAATTCTTGTGGTTACAAATTCCACAAATAGTGGTGGAACCTTCTTGATTAACAAGTCAACCGGTGAGTCAACACTTCTTGGACCTGCGGGAGGCACCACCTTTAGCTCGATCTCGGCAAATCCAAAAACTGGTGTGATATATGGATTCAGAGCGAACGGGGGACAAACGCTTCTCCATAAAATGGACGCAAACAGCGGTAAACTCTACTCCCGAACCACCCTCGATCTGGCAGATGTTACGAGTAGTGCATTTGATACTTCAGGGACTCTTTATCTGGTATCAAAAAGGAACATTTTATATAAATACAACGAAACTGAAAATTCAGTACTCAGAACTGATTCGGTGAAGTGTACTGTTTCTGCTATAGCATTTGAACCCTTAAACAACCGGCTTTTTGCTTCCATTTATAAACCACTTGGTGCCGACAAAGACAAGATTTTGCGAATTGTGCAAGGAACCGGCGACACAATCAGAATTGGTAATCTGGGAAATAACAAACCCGTCAGGTCTCTGTTTTTTGATGAATCGGCAAATTTATTTGGTTTTACCGGTGTGGCATCTGTAAGTGGTGAGTTTACAGCAATCGAAAAATCGAGCGGAAACGGGACTGTTATCGGTTCAACGGGACTGATTGGTTTGGTTTCTGCAGCTTATTATCCGGGTGTTATCAATTCAATTAATGAAGCTGGTGATGCTTCAACAATATCTGCTTATAAGCTATTTGACAACTATCCAAATCCATTTAACCCGTCAACTGTTATCCGGTTTTCGATGCCCGTGTCGGGAATGGTGACACTTAATGTGTTTAACACACTGGGAGAAAAAGTTGCTGTATTGATAAATGGTAATATGACCGCCGGAGAACATAAAGTTGAGTTTGATGCTTCGGGATTAACGAGTGGAGTCTATTTTTGTGAACTCCGCGCAGGAGACTTCCGCTCAATGAAAAAGATGGTGCTGCTGAGGTAGGGGATGGTGGATCTGTGAAAAGAAAAGTAACACAGATTCCACGGATTTCCACGGATTTCACGGATTTATTGCGTAAGTGGCAGGAGTGGTAATCGTCCCGATTGTCTTCTTGAATATGATTAACCGTTAGAGATGGGATAGTTCCACGGATTTCACACGGATTTTCACGGAGGGTCATTTTGAGTAATGCCCTCTGTGTGCTCTGTGGTTTTTAAAAATTATCCTTTGCGTTCTTGGCGTCCTCGGCGGTTTAATTTAAAATCACCTCCGTGTGCTCTGTGGTCTTTAAAAAATATCCTTTGCGTTCTTGGCGTCCTTTGCGGTTTAATATGACCTCTTTGCGGTTAAACCTAAAACCCTTAAATTGTGAATTGAATGAGAGATATTTTGGACGATTGGTATTAGATGAAATTTATCAGATTTATGGCAAACGCCGTGTCATATCTGCTTGTAGCGATAGTCCGTGGCTATCAATTATTGATCTCACCCCTTTTTCCTCCCAGTTGTCGGTTTTCTCCGACATGTTCAAACTACATGATCGAAGCGTTGCATAAACATGGTCCATTTAAGGGTTTACGCCTTGGAATCTGGCGCATCTTAAGATGTAACCCATGGGGTGGCAGTGGTTATGATCCCGTTCCTTAAGGGAGCAGGAGGATGTGTCGTCGATCAGGATTTTAACAATTGCAGACAGTAAAAACAATCGAATAGTAAAAAAAAGATAATAAGAATATGAACAAAAATGAACTCGCAATAAAAATTTTTGATACAGCGCATCTTACCGGGCAATTCCTGTTAAGATCAGGGAAAATATCCAATGAGTATTTTGATAAATACAGATTTGAAGCTGATCCTGTGTTGTTGGATGCAATCGCCGAGCAGATGGTAAATCTTATTCCCGAAGGAACAGAAGTATTGGCGGGACTTGAGATGGGGGGCATTCCGCTTGCAACCGTGCTTTCTTTGAAAACCGGTTTACCCGTAATATTTGTTCGCAAAGAGGCAAAAAAATATGGTACCTGTAAAGTTGCGGAGGGTGGAGAATTTGCAGGGAAAAAAGTTTGTATAATAGAAGATGTTGTAACCACAGGTGGACAAATCAATCTGAGCGCTGTTGATCTTAGAGATGAGGGTGCTGTTGTTGCTTCGGTGCTTTGTGTGATTTTAAGAGAGCCAAAAGCTTATGAAAACCTTGGGGAAAAGGGGCTTGGGCTCATTCCACTCTTCACCATGGAAGAAATAAAACAATTTAAAGAGATCAATTAATTAAAACAGGTTACGATATGTTTAACATGAAGAAAATTTCACTATTTATAGTTTTGATATTATTTTCTGCATCAGCGCAGGAGAAAGTGACAATTGAAAAACTTTTCCGCGGGGAATTTTCAGGAGAGTTTTTTAAGAGCGTAAGTTGGACAGAAAGCGGGCACACTTACTATAAGATGGAAGATGGGACCGATGGCTCTCAGATCTTTAAAGTTGACATTTCAACAGGTAATAAAACCCTGCTTGCAGAGACGAAAGATTTTGTTCCGGAGGGGAAAAACACTCCACTTGGGTTGAATGACTTTAAATTCAGCAAATCAGGGAAATACATCCTGATCTATACCAATACCAAAAGAGTCTGGCGAGTAAATTCAAAGGGGGATTATTGGGTTTACAATACCGAATCAAAAAAATTGCGACAATTAGGCGGAAGTGATGCAAAACCATCAACCCTTCAATTCGCAAAAATCGATCCGACAGAAAAATATGCTGCTTATGTAAGAGAACACAATTTATATCTTGAAGATCTTGAATCGGGAACAATTAAAGCGTTAACCACTGATGGAAGCAGAACCATAATCAACGGCACTTTTGATTGGGTTTACGAAGAGGAGTTTGGCATCCGTGATGGATTTAGATGGAGTCCTGATGGCAGCAGAATAGCATTCTGGAGATTGGATGCTAAAAACATCAAAGATTTTTTAATGATCAATAACACCGACTCACTTTATTCCTATACCATACCGGTTCAGTATCCCAAAGCAGGGGAGAAAAACAGCGAATGTATAGTCGGAACTGTTGATATAAAAACCGGAAAAACTGTTTGGATGAATGTGGGGGATGATCCTGCCAACAACTACATTCCGAGAATGGAGTGGGCAGGTAACACAGGTAAACTCGCATTTCAACATTTAAACAGATTACAAAATGAAATGACAGTGTATCTGGGTGATCCGGCAACAGGTGAAGTAAAAAAGCTTTATAACGAGAAACAAAATGCCTGGATCGAAGTGGTTGACGATTGGAGATTCATAAATAACGATCAAGAGATGTTTTGGATAAGTGACAAAAGCGGGTATGCTCAGATGTACCTCGTTTCCTTGAAGACAGGTGAGGCAAGGAATATAATGAACACCAATCACGATGTTATGGAACTGGTAAGGTTTGTTGAGAACAGCGGCACAGTTTATTATTATGCTTCCCCCAACAGCGGAACACAAAGATATCTTTATGAAGCAAGTCTCAATGGTAAATTTGAACCCAGGAGGCTCACACCCGATAAATTTACGGGATATAACACATATTCCATATCGGGTGACGGGTTGTTTGCGTATCATGTACATTACAACATTAACTCACCTGCATCGGTATATTTTATCGATTTACCAAAACACAATATCATCAGAACTGAGATCACCAATGAAACACTCAAGGCGAAACTGAAAAGTGTTGATTATAATTACGAGTTGTTCACGGTAAAAACCCCCGGTGGAGTGGAAGTTGATGGCTGGTGCGTAAAACCATCTGATTTTGATCCTGCCAAAAAATATCCTGTACTTTTTTATGTTTACAATGAACCTTCAAGTCAGACTGTTCTCGACAAATATGATGGCTTTATGGGCTTATATCACAAAATAATCGCAGATAAAGGATATGTTGTGATGAGTGTTGATGGAAGAGGGACACCCGCTCCAAAGGGAAGAGAGTGGAGAAAATCTATTTATCAAAAAATTGGTGTTGTTTCTACGGAGGATCAGGCCGGAGCACTTCAGACTCTCCTTGATGAGAGACCATACCTGGATGCTACAAAGGTTGGCGTTTGGGGTTGGAGCGGTGGTGGTTCCATGACTCTTAATATGATGTTCAGGCATCCGAAGTCTTATCATTTTGGAGTTTCTGTTGCACCTGTTACCGATCTCAGGTTTTATGACACAATTTATGAAGAAAGATATATGGGACTTCCGCAGGACAGCCCTGAAGCTTACAAGGAATGTTCACCCGTAACCTATGCCGGAAATCTTGAAGGAAATTTATTTCTTATCCATGGAACTGGTGATGACAATGTCCATTTCCAGAATGCTGAATACCTCGTAAACAAACTTGTTGCCGCCGGAAAACAGTTCAGATACATGCCTTATCCAAACAGATCACACGGAATCTCTGAAGGTAAGGGGACAACAATGCACTTGTTTAACTCGATGCTCGGCTTTTTTGAAGAACAATTGCATAAAAAGTAGAAAAAAGTGATAAAAAAGCGGGTCTCTATTCTTTATATCGTTTTTTTTCTTTAGTTTTGGTAGAATGATTTCTACAAAAACATAGAAAGGGGGCAACCTTTAATTATTATGGTTGTAATAATCAATAGAGATCAGTCATCAAACTCACTTACACAGATTTACTAACATCGAAGCGGCATTGCTTATATAATTTTGTTAAAAGATACACACACAGGAGTCAGTAATATGCGGTTTAGGCATACAATTTTATGTATAACCTTTCTCCTTCTCAGTTATCCGCTCTTTGCGCAGACGGGAAAAATGACCGGAGTTGTCAAAGATCAGAAAACAGGAGAGACTCTGATTGGTGCCACGATCATCATTGAAGGCACAAAGCTGGGAGCAAAAACGGATTTTGAAGGATATTTTGTTATCCTGAACATATCACCGGGCAGCTACACAGTTAAAGCATCGATGATCGGGTACGGATCAAAATCATACCAGGAAGTTAAGGTAAACATCAACCAGACCACTACAGTGGATTTTATTTTGGCTGATGAATCGATGACCACAGAGGAAGTAGTTATCATCGCTACTCAACCGGTCATCGAAAAAGACGTTTCTTCCAGCGTTGTTAACATTTCAATGGAAGATGTTTCAAATCTTCCGATAGTAAGCGTTGCAAGTGTTATTGGCTTGCAAGCAGGTGTTCAGGGCTTGACCGTAAGAGGTGGCGGCTCGGATCAGACTGCATTTATGATTAACGGTATCACTTTCAGAGATGAAAGAGATAACTCTTCTTATACAGGAATCAGTTTTACCTCTGTTGAAGAAATTCAGATTCAAACCGGTGGTTTTAACGCCGAATATGGTAATATCCGTTCCGGTCTCGTGAATGTGGTTACCACTGAAGGAAAAAGAGATAAATACAATGTCGTATTTCTTGGTAGATACAGACCCGCAGGTGCAAAAAACTGGGGTGATCAACCAAACGACCCCAATGCCTACTATATCAGACCCTATATTGATCCGGCGGTAGCTTTTACAGGAACCACAAGTGGTGCCTGGGATGCTTACACAATGGCTCAGTACCATGAATTTAGAGGATGGGATAAAGTTTCTCAGGAACTTTTGTCCGATGAAGATCCTTCTAACGATCTTACACCTGAAGCTGCTCAGCAACTCTTTTTATGGCAGCACAGAAAACCGATGGGAATCACTCAACCTGACTATGACATGGACTTTAGCATTAGCGGACCTGTTCCCGTTGTAAGTTCAAGTCTTGGTGATCTTAGATTCCTCGCCTCCTACAGAACCAGCCGCGAAATGTATGTAATTCCACTTTCAACAAATTCCTATCATGATTGGAGTACTCACGTAAAGATTACTTCTGACATCGCACAAGGAATGAAATTTACTATTGAAGGTTTACTCGGATTACAGACTGGCACCAGCAGTTCAAGAAGTGGTGGACCCGGTATTTTCCGTTCCGCATATTCGATTGTCTCAGATATGGACATTCGTTCAGGAGCAAGTTATTCTGATGCAAGAGCTTTTGCAACGGATTATTGGGCACCAACAAAAGTTGACAGAAAAATGTTGGGCGCAAAGTTTGTGCATGTTCTTTCACCATCAACTTTTTATGAAGTTCAATTAAATGTTGTTGGTTCTGAATACAGCACCAATCCGGGCAGCCCAAGAAACACCGGTAATGTTGTGAAAATTGGTAACAATTTTTATGATGAATCACCATTTGGTGTATTTAGCGGATTTTCGTCAGGTATCGGAAGCTCGATGAACATGGGCTTGGGGTATTCAAACTCCAGAGACAGTTCAAAGGTTTATACCTGGAGCAGCCGGTTTGATTTTTCGAGCCAGCTCAACAAAATTATGGCGGTTAAAGCAGGTGTTGAATTCATCTACACCGATAACAATGTTAACTACGCTCTTATTGAGCCTTCACTCCCAACAAGTAACTCTACCTCCAAATGGCACACATTCCCTGTAAGGGGAGCCATTTATGGTCAGACAAAACTTGAGTTTGAAGGAATGATAGCCAATATCGGACTTCGTCTCGATTATTCACACGCCGGCGGAGAATGGTATCTCTATGATGCTTACAACAAAGCCTTCTCAGGTGCATATTCTTCTGACATCGACAATCTGTTGATGAAAGAATCCACCGAGAAAATACTTAGTTTAAGTCCAAGATTGGGCGTGGCATTCCCTATTACAGTGAACAGCAAGTTGTTTTTCAACTATGGTCACTTCAGATCGATGCCTGCTCCTGAGAATCTTTACCTTCTTAGAAGAAATACTACAAACAATGCAGTTACCAGACTTGCAAATCCAAACAATCCACTTCCAAAAACAGTGGCTTATGAGTTGGGTTATGAGCACAATCTTGGTGATATGTTCCTTCTTAGACTTGCGGGTTACTACAAAGATGTTAGTGACGAGTCAAGACTTGTAGGTTATATCAGCCGCGACAACTCGGTTTCATACAGTGTTCCTGAACCAAACATGTACCGTGATATCCGCGGGTTTGAAGTTACACTTACTAAAAACAGAGGTGAATGGATAACCGGTTTTGTAAACTACACATACATGGTTGCTTCCTACGGCTATTTTGGACTTCCAACCTATTACGAAAACCCTGCTCTTCAAAGAGAATCTGAAAGAAATACAGCACTTTTTGATCAGGTGAAACCTGTTCCTCAGCCTTATGGCAGAGCCAACATCGACATCTTTACACCAATGCAATTTGGTCCTGAAATTGGTGGCATTTATTTGCTCGAGGATATCAGAATCAATCTTCTTGCAACCTGGTCATCGGGAACATATTTTGCATGGACAGGCCCCGGCGGCACAAGACCCGGTTTCTCGAATAACATTCAATGGAAAGATTTTTACAATTTTGACATGAGAATTTCGAAAACCTTCAGACTTGGACCTGTAGGACTTGAGATGTTTGCTGATATATCCAATCTTTTCAACATAAAGTACCTCGATTACAGAGCCGGCTTTGTTGATGCAAAAGATTATGATGCTTATATGCAGTCACTCCATCTTGCATCTGAATTCAGTCAATTTGGATATAAAAATATAGTTGGAGAAGACAAACCCGGAGATGTAAGAACCGGAGAGTACATTCCTTGGGATGATAATGCCAGCGAATCTCAAAAAGAAGAATGGCGTAAAAACAAATCATACATTGATATGCCAAACCTTGCTTACACAGCTTTCTTAAACCCAAGAGCAATCTATTGGGGTTTGAGAGTAATGGTTGAACTTAAGTAATGATCAGTGAACCAGGAATGGAATATAAATCTGAGGAAATAATGAAAAAAGAAATTGTAATTAAATTTTCAAAGTCGTTCTTAACTGTCTTTACTCTGCTGTTGATACTTGGTTCAATGGATGTGAATGCACAGTTTAAGAATAAATGGATGTCAGTTGGCTCATTGCATAGCTGGTATTCAGAAATTGGAAGTGAGCTTGAAGAGCAGGGATTTGTAAAAACCCAGCAAGAAGGGCTCGCTTATCCTGCCATCTACCGTTATCAGGATAATGTTGCCATGAAAGGTCACTGGATTGGCGCTGCCAACTTCACCGACGCAAAAGGTGATTTTTATCCCGTGAAGGTTGTGGCAATTGGACCAAGAAACCCACAATTCTGGGCTGCTTTCCCTGAAAAATTTGAACTCATATCCAAATATGATGCTCCGATTGTTAATGTTGACGGGAATATCTCTTATGAGAAAGATGTTTCGATCGACAGAATAGATCCTACACTTAAAGCAGACAGAATGTTGGATAATGTGGTTCACACCCAGCTGGGTTTAACCATGAACAGAAAAATTTATCAGTTCAGTGCACCCGGATATGACAATTTTATTGTGTATGAATATACATATAAAAACACCGGAAACACTGACGCTGATCCAACAACCATCGAACTTCCAAACAACACTTTAACAGGTGTTTATCTCTACTATACATTTAGATATTCCATCAATAAACAAGCCCGGTATGTTATCGGTAACTCGTCCGGATGGGGTATTAATACCATGGTGGATACCAGAGGTGATGGCGTTGAAGTTGACCCTGTTGGTGAACAGTTCAGATGCCAGTTCTCATGGCACGGATATCACCCGGCAAAAGAAGTAACTTATGACAATATTGGAGGACCGATATGGTCGATTAACTCCAATGCTGCAAGATATCTTGACAAAGGTGACACAGTAGGTCGTCTCGCTGCATGGCAGTTTGTTGGTAACATTACACTTCATGCAGATAAATCAGCAACCGACAAATCTGATGATCCGAGTCAGCCATCCACCACCGGATGGGAAGATTCTGACAGAAACGAATTCCTTGCCGGAAACAACGCATTTAACGTGAACAGAATGCAGGGTGAATATACCCTTATGTCAGCAGGTCACAAATCACCAAGACATGCTAAATCTGTTCAACCTGATGGTAATTATGCCGCTCAAACCGCTGCTCCTTACGGAACCGGTACCGGTGGAACTTCAGCAGTTAATGGATATGGTCCTTACACTTTAGCACCCGGTGATTCTGTTACCATCGTTTGGGCAGAAGCTGTTGCAGGTATGGGTTATGAAGCCGGACTTGAAGTTGGTAAAAGATTTAAGAATGGAACAATAACAGCTTTGCAAAAAAATCAGGAAGTTATGAAGGGAAAAGATTCCCTTATGGCAACTTTCAAAAAAATCAAAGATGCTTATGATGCCAACTGGGCAACCATTCCGAATCCACCAAAACCACCAAAGATTCTTGATATCAAATCAGGTGGCGACAGAATTACTCTTTCCTGGTCACTTTATGATGGTGAAAATCCATCGGGTTACGAGATCTGGAGAGCTTCTGCAAATGTTGACTCAACATATCATCTGATTCAGACACTTCCTGCCGGAACCACATCATATAACGATACCTCACTTTCAAGAGGATTCGATTATTACTATTATGTTTCTGCAGTTGGTGCCGGTGGAGCGAAAAGCTCAAGATATTATTCACAATCGTATGATCCTGCAAGATTAAAAAGAAAAGCCGGTACTGCGCTAAATCAAATTAGAGTTGTTCCGAATCCGTATAACTCGAGTTCTGTGCCTGATCAGGTGCGCTTCCCGGGTGGTGCGGCAGGCGACAGAATAGCATTTTATGATATACCCGGAGAATGCACGATAAAGATCTACACCGAAATGGGTGAATTGATCAAAACTATCGAGCACAACGACGGATCGGGCGATGAGTTCTGGAACCAGGTTACCTCATCAGGTCAGATTGTTGTTAGTGGTGTATATATTGGTGTTATTACAGACACAAAGACCGGTGAAAAACACACGGTTAAATTTGTAATTATTCGCTAACTTAACCGGGACTGAAAAGATTATGAAAAAGTATTTATTAATTACGGCGATGATGTTCCTTGCCGTAAGCTTTCTCCAGCCTGACACTCTCGCACAGCGGACGAAGTTAGCGCAGGCAGGTATGAAATTTTTAAGTGTTCCAACCGATGCGCGAGCAACAGGTATGGGAGAGACCTTCACAGCTATAGAAAGCGGGTCTGCAGCACTGTTCTACAATCCTGCCACAATGGCATTTGGTGATACTCGCGGTGATGTTTCCGCTGGTGTTAACAAATGGATCGCAGATATCAATTATGTATATTCGAGTTTTTCACTTCAACCAGCTGACCCTTCATGGGGTAAGTTTGGTGCTTCAGTGATGGCTGTTAATTATGGTGATCTCTTGATGACCGTAGTTGATGGAACCACGGAGAGAGGTTACAGGGATGTTGGAACATTCACACCAACTGCTATTGCAATAGGTGTTGGATATGCCAACGCTCTGTCTGAAAAATTCAGTGTCGGTGGACAGGTTAAATATGTTCGCCAGAATCTGGGTGTAAGCCCGATTTCTTTTGACAACACAGGTAAAATGCTAACTGAAGAAAATTCACTCACTACACTTGCTTACGATTTTGGTATTTTCTATAAAACCGGATTCAAGAGTCTTAATTTTGGAATGAGTGTAAGGAACTTCTCTACTGAGATAAAGTATAAAGAGGATGGCTTCCAGCTTCCGTTGAACTTTAAGATCGGTGTAGCAATGAATCTGATGGACTTTTTCCCAAGTCTTGCTAATCAACACTCCTTCCTTCTTGCTGTTGATGTTTCTCACCCGAGAGATTATCCCGAGCAATTATACATAGGTGGCGAGTATAATTTTATGAAGTGGGTTTACCTGCGTGGCGGAGTTTCGTTCCCTAATGATGAAAAAGAGTACAACCTCGGCTTTGGTATTCGTCCTGAACTGGATGGTATCAAAATGGCTGTAGATTATGCTTATACACCATTTGGAATCTTCAGCTCAGTTCACAACTTCACTGTCAGATTTGAGTATTAATTTATCAGACGGGTTAAAAAATGAAAGCTATTTTTATGAATAAAATTAAAAATGTTCTGCTCCCGGTATATCTTCTGATATCGACGATGATACTCTTCTCCGGGTGTGGTAACGACACAACAACCACTCTGTTTGACCCCAATGTTGCTGTTAAGCCGGATCCTGTTATCTCAACAGTGACCCCTGACAGTGGATTAAGTGGAATAACCGAGTTGACAATCACAGGCACAAACTTCTCAAGCGTGCTCACAGAGAATACAGTTTATTTCAATCAGTCGATTGGAACTGTTCTTGAGGCTTCTCCAACCATGATAAAAGTAAGGGCAGGAGTTGTCTCAGCAGCCGGTGCAACTGCACTTGTAAAAATCAGAGTTAAAGGTGCACTTGCTTTCAGCAATACTGTAACTGTTAAACTGATACAGGCAGCGGAGTTTCCATTTGCGTTTCAAAGTTTTGAGTTGCCCTCAGCACTCGAATTTGACAAAAACGGTAACATGTACTTTTCACTCCTTACAAGTGGAGTAACTAATAATATCGTTAAAGTTACTCCGGCAGGAGTTAAGTCTAACTTTACACCTTCAATCGGTGGTGGATATGTCTTCACAAGCCTCAAAATGGGACCTGACGGTGCTCTTTATGGTGTAAGAAATTCACTTCGTGCCATTTTTAGAATGACGGAAGGTGCGGCAATCGCTTCATGGTTTGCAATCACTCCAAATACAGTAAAAATAGCTGATATCGATTTTGATGAAGCGGGAAATATCTGGGCTTGTGGTGATAATGCTTCATTGTTTAGAGTGAGTCCAACAAAAGTTCTGAAATCATATCCATTTGTTGCTACTGCCTCTGCAATAAGAGTCTATAATAATGCTGTATATGTTGCCGTTAAAAAAGATTCAGCCGGTATTCTATATAGATTCCCATTGGATGCAAATGGTGATATAGACCCTGCAAATGCACAGACTGTTGCCAATCTCAGTGCATCGGTCGGATTTAATGTTTATATCAATCAATTTACGATGGACATAAACGGAAATATTTTCCTGGCGACAAACAATATTGAACCAATCCTGAAGGTTACACCTGCCGGAATTGTTACAGTTCATTACCCGGGCGTTTTTCTTCCATTAAATGCCATGTTTCTTACATGGGACAACAGTTCGAACCTCTATTACACCAGAGCTTCGGGTCTGGTTGACGGAAAGACAAATGACCAGACAATCGTAAAAGTCCTGATGGGCGTTCAAGGCGCTGCTTATTCAGGTAGAAAATAATTCACTTTTTATTAGGAAATAGTTTACTATTTTTATAGCTCATAATCAACTCACATAGGAGATACAAAATGAAAAAATTAGCTGCACTATTTATGTTTGTGTTGCTGACAAGCGGGGTTTTCGCTCAAGGATGGACCTTTGACGGATATTTCCCGGATACTACAAGCCTTCGCTTCGGTTCAGGCGGTCATGGCATCGCTTGCGATCCATACGGAAGAGTCTGGATACATCTTTACAGTTCTGCTGTAGATTCAATCTGGAATGGTAACGCATGGGTAAAAACAGGTGCGCTCTTTTGCTTTAATCCTGACGGAACCCAGGCATCTTTCTCACCAATTAAAGTGTTCGTTGGACCAACATTTGTTGATTCCCTGGTTGGAAACACAGGTAGAGGTATGAAAGCTCACTACGATGGTGATATTCTTGCAACACACTTTGATTTTGTTCAGAAGGTTGACTACAAAACCGGCTTATCAAAAGGTGTTATGAGAAATGTTCTTGGTGCTTCAGGCGTAGCTGCTGCTTCAGATGCCAATGGTAACATCTTCACTGCAAACGTAGTTGGTGGAAACCCAATCAAAATCTGGGATCCTACTTTTAATTTCCTTGGAAACGCAGTTGATTCGTCAGTTGGATTTTCAAGATCATTTGAAGTTGGTGCCGATGGTAATACAATATACTGGGCTGGTTATACCAACCATGCAGTATTAAAATATACCAGACCTGATGAATTCTCACCATTTACTGTAACTGATACAGTATTTAAAGGATTTGATTCAGAATCAATGGCTTGGAACAGAAAATACAATCGTCTTTGGGCATCTGCCGGATCAAACAATGATCTTCCAAACAGATATCCAGGTGCAACAACTTTCTGGACTTCAAGAGCATGGTATGCAATGAACACCGAAACTGGTGAGATCACCGATAGCTTAATCTGGAATACATATCCAGGAACAGCTGATGCAAGACCTCGCGGTATAGCTTTTTCACCATCAGGAGATACAGCTTATGTTATCGCATTTGGTGCTTCAAACTATCCACCGGTTGAAAGATTCATCAATCCAAACCCATCAAGTATTAAAGATCTCGGTATGGTAGCCGATGACTTTAAACTTTTCCAGAACTATCCTAACCCATTCAACCCTTCAACTGAAATTAAATTCTCATTGAAGTCAGCCGGTTTCACAACCCTGAAGGTTTATGATATTCTTGGTAAAGAAGTAGCTACTCTCGTTAGTGAAAATCTTGGATCAGGCGTTTATGCTTATTCATTTGATGCTTCAAAATTGGCTTCAGGTACTTACATCTACGAAGTGGTTTCGAACAATGTAAGACTTACAAACAAAATGCTTCTCATGAAATAAGATTGAAGTTGAGGTCTAAAGCATTAGAATTGATACCTGATACTTAATACCTGATACTTTAAAAGAAAGGCTGCTGGAGACGGCAGCCTTTTTATTTTATCAAAATATTTAAAGAAAATTCACTGTGTTATTATCTCCATTTTTTCTTTCCAAAACAAACACATCATTATTTACATATATTCTAACGATTTTACTTTTGACCGGTTTCTACACCTCTGTTGAAGCCCAGACCACAGGTAATCTTCGAGGCATAGTTTCCGATTCTTTAACGGGTGAAATCATACCATATGCAAATATTGTTATTGAAACAACAAAATTTGGAGCTTCCTCCAACAGTTCGGGATATTATTTTATCCCATCAATTCCTGTAGGGCAAAGGGTGGTTAAATTCTCTTGTATCGGGTATCAGACAAACAAGGTTGAGATTAACATAAAACCGGGCGTAATTAATGATCTAAACATCAAACTGACTCGAATTTCAGTGGATATAGATGAGGTGACAATCGTCGGGGAACGAAATGCCAGGGAAAATGAAACAGATCTTGGACTTGAAAAAATTTCAGTAAAAGATATAGAATTGCAACCTGTAGGTGCAGAGATGGATATCTTTCGGGTAATTCAAAATAATCCCGGAGTAAATACCACGGGGGATGCCACATCAAAATATTATGTCCGTGGGGGAGGGAGTGATCAGAATCTGGTTCTCTTAAACGGAGCCACGGTTTATAATCCATTTCACGCCTTGGGTATTTTTAGTGTTATCGATCCTGAAATTATTTCGTCACTTGAATTTTATAAAGGGGGATTTACTCCTTCTTCCGGTGACAGACTCTCTTCTATTCTTAATATCATAACCAGGGATGGAAACAAGAATTTTTATCAGGGTACATTGCAAGCGGGTCTGTTATCAGGGAAAGTTGCGGTTGAAGGACCAATTCCCGGAGGTTCTTTCCTGATGACCGGAAGAAAAAGCTATTATTCGGGCATTCTAAGAAAATACCTGAATGAAAAAGATACTCCTTTCGATTTTTATGATCTTTCACTCAAAGTGAATTTTTCAACACCATCTATCGATGAGAACAGCAAATTTAGCGCACATACATTTTTAAGCAGTGATCAGGTTATAAATCACGATCCGCTATTGGAGGATTACGATATCAGAAATAATATCGGCGGATTCAAATGGAGTAAAATTTGGAATGGTTCACCATTGGTTTCTGATGTAATATTTTCGTATTCACACTATATGGCGAAGGTTGAGCCCAACTTCAGCGGCTCAAAACCGAGAGAAAACAATGTTAAAGATTTTACTGTAAATGCTGATTTTGCATATATTTATGACAGCAAGGATCAACTCCTTTTTGGTGTTCAGAATAAATACATTACTACTGCCCTGAAGCAGGAAAATCAACTCGAACGGGAAATGGATTACACTGTAAACAAAAGTGCACTTGCTGCCTATCTGAATTATAAATTTTTTAGGTGGGATGACGTCGGGCTTGATCTTGGGATGCGATTTAATTTATTGTCGATGGCAGACAAAAGGCCGTTTCTTTTTGAGCCAAGGATTAGCATCACTTATTTGTTGAACAGGTTAATGATCTTCAAGTTTGCCTTTGGGCGTTATTCACAAGAGCTGGTATCCTTAGCCAATGAAGATGAATTAATTTCTGTATTTGAACCCTGGATTATCATTCCAAACAATATCACAGCAGCTGAGGCAACTCATTTTATTGCCGGGTTTACTTCTTATTTTACTGACAAAGTTGTTCTTGAGATTGAGGCATATTATAAAGTGATGTCGAATCTGATGGAGGTAAATGAGAAAAAATTTACTTCAGTGCAATTCGATTTTAAAAATATCGACGGTGTTTCCTATGGAGTTGAAACTTCGCTAAAGTTTGAGGGGAGTCTGTTTTACGGGAGAGCCACTTATGCCCTTGGTTGGGCTGAGAAACAGGCGAAGGATTTAACTTATGCACCACGATATGATGTTCGACATTCGCTCAGTTTGCTTGCGGGTTTCAGTCCGGGTGGCAATTGGCAATTCACAGCAAACTGGATGCTTAATTCCGGTATGCCGTTTACTCCAATTTCCGGTTTCTTTGATAAATTGTTGTTGGATGGAACAACACCCATCAACATATTTAATGGTTATGAACCTCAATTTATCTACGACATCAAAAACTCAGGCAGACTTCCATCTTACCACAGACTTGACCTCTCGGTGACAAAGAAGTTCAAAACGGGATTTGCGGATTTTACCATCGGTGCGAGTGTTTTGAATCTTTATAACAGAGCCAATATTTACTATTTTGATAAAAAAACAGGAAAGAGGGTAAACCAATTACCAATTCTCCCTGCATTGTTTGTGAAAGCGGAGTTTTAACATGAAAGCGTTTATTTCTTCAATTATTCTAATGTTATTTCTATTCTCTGCCACAGGCTGTGAGGACAGTTTTACTCCAAGATCGGAGTTTAAGGAAGGGTATGTCCTTTTTTCAATCACTGCCGGACAGGAAATAGGGGAACTTGTTGTGCCAAAAGTGATTCTTGCAAGAGTATATGATGTTCCGGGAACTGACCCGTATTTGAACACTGAAGCACCTGAGATAGCCGGAGCAAGAGTTGAAATAAAATTCAGAGGCGATACCTATCTATTGAAAGATTCAACTGTTGACAGGGAAGACTCGTCAAGGTATAATGATCCTGTAAAGTTTTATTTTGGAAAGGCAATTCCTCTGTATTCAGGTGATACCATTACGATAACTGCAAGACTTTCAAATGGTGTTCTGTTGACATCAGGTACCAGAGTGCCAAAATATCTATACTACGAATCATCCATTATTTTCCCACGCGGATTTACAACAGATGTGGATGTGTACAAATACGGAAAAACATGGAGCCTCTATTGGGCTTCACAGGAACTTAACCTTTGCTTCCCAAAGATGAAACTTTATTATACAAAAAAAGAAGGGAACAGGGAAGTCTCCAAAAGTATTGAAATTCCTTTAAAAGTAATTGACAGAAATGGAGTTCCAACCCCTATTTACCCTGTTGCCAACCGGGACGAAGAAGCCAATTATGATCTGGCATCGTTCGACTGGGCAATGAATAAAATTTCGGAAGGGGAGCCTGATAAATCGTTGTTTCGGGTGTTGCATGTGATATTTGAGGCAACAGAATATGATGCACCTTTATCAAATTATTATTCAAGTGTTAACGGATTTCTTGATAATTTTAGTCTGAGACTTGATGAACAGGTTTTCTCGAACATCACGGGCGGCTTTGGTGTTTTTGGCACCTATTTCACATCTGCATATCAAGTGGAGATGGACTCAAGATATGTTCAAAAATATGGATACAACATTAAGTAAATATTAATTATTAAGTATTAGGTATTAATTTGTTGTGAAACATTTTACTGAGTGATAAATTATAAAGCCCGTTTAGAATACCTAACGGGCTTTTTTTATTGGATAAAAGTAACTTTCCGGCTCAAAAAATAATATTTAATATTTAATACTTAATACCTGTTTACTCAATTCTTTTCTTAAAACGGAGGATGCTTATTCCCAGAATTACAACTCCGATAACAAACATCGCGAGTCCATCTTGCCAGTGCTCTGCAAAACCCGCTCCTTTTAGAATCACTCCTCTGATAATTAGGAGGAAATATTTGAGTGGAATAATTACGCTTATATCCTGAAATATTTCGGGCATATTTTCGACAGGGAAAGCAAATCCGGATAAAAAGACCAACGGTAACATAATCGCAAAAACCGCAAGCATCATTGCTTGTTGCTGTGTTTTTGAAAAAGTAGAGACTAATAATCCCAGTCCAAGAGTTGACAAAATGTAAATAAATGAACTTACAAAAAGAAACGAAACCTCACCTTTTACATCAATCTCAAAAATAAATTTCATTCCGGTAAGGACTATCACAACAGAAATAAAACCGAGTATTGCAAATGGAATTAATTTACCGGCGATAAGTTGATAAGATTTAACGGGGGTAACAATGAGTTGCTCCAGGGTACCAATCTCCTTTTCCTTAACGATAGCAAGGGAAGTTAAAAGTAAAGTAATAAGGCTCAATAACAACCCTACAATTGCCGGTACCATAAAAATCTGAGATTGAAGTGCCGGATTAAACCAAATTCTGGACTGTGAAGTAACCTCTCCTGCAGGGATTCGTTGGATACCTCTCAACTTGATTCTTTCCGTGGCGAGATCACCGGTGAACTTGATCAATATTTTCGAGACATAACCTGAAGCTATTGATGCTGAGTTACCATCACTTCCGTTAAAAATCCCCTGAACCACTGCCGTCTCATTCCTGTTGATATCCTTTTCAAAATCGCGTGGAATAACCACAGCTGCCAGAATTTTTCCATTGTCAATTTCGTTATATACTTCATCGTAGGTAGTGCAATATTTGTCGATACTAAAATAAGTGGATCCTGAAAATTCACGAATCAATTCCCGACTTGTTTCTGTTTTATCCAAATCCAAAACCACAGCATGAACAACATTAAGATCCAGTGTGGCGGCATATCCCAACAGTACCAATTGAATGATCGGTGAAATCAGGATAATTCCAAACATTTTAGGATCACGGCGGAACTGTTGGAATTCTTTTATGATTATCCGAAGGATGATGTTCATAATTAAAGTTTCCTGTCTTTAATCCTGGTAATACCAACGGAGAGCGCCAAGACTACTGCGATGTACACCAATAAAGAAAAAATATCTTTATAAAAAGTTTCAACTCCTGTGCCCCTAAGAATAATTGACCGCATTATATTGTTAAAGAACTTTGTAGGTGTAATATTTGTCATAATCTGAATAATGGGAGGCATACTTTCAATTTGAAAAATAAATCCTGAAAGAATCAGTGCAGGCAACAGCGAAATAAATGTTCCCAGCGTAAAAGCAATCTGAGTATTGGGCGAAATTACCGATACCAGATAGCCCAAAGATGTACATGCAAACAAAAAGATCAGAGTTGTATAAATTAAATCAAAATAACTCCCCATCGTCTCCACCCCAAAAAGAAAATAACCCACAATAAGAATCATCGCTGCGTTCAAGTAAGCAACCCCAAGATAAGGGAGAATCTTACCCACCAGTAGCGACATGGTGGAGACAGGTGATACCCTGATCTGTTCAATTGTGTTTCTTTCATTCTCTCTAACCAATGAAAGTGATACACTAACCACAGCAGTAATTATAAGAATCATCGAGATTAACCCCGGAATAAAAAACAGAGTACTTCTAAGCTCAGGGTTGTAGAGGAATTTGGGGGTGAGGGTTACCGGTGGTGTAAGATTGACACCACTCATCTTTAACTTATCCGCTCTGAACTTCCCGTTAAATGTGGCTATTGCGGCCTCAAGATAATTTGCGATCACTATTGCAGAGTTTGCATTTACCCCATCCACCAAATATTGAATAGCTGTCTTGTTCCCATTTTGAAGTTCAAAGTCAAAATTCTCGGGGATTGTTATTGCCACTTGTACTGTCCCTCGATCCAACAGACTTTTAATTTCGTTGGAACTATTCAGATAGAGTGGATCACCAAAATAATCCGAAGAAGTAGTTTCGCTGATAAATTTTCTGCTCAGTGGTGAATTATCGAGATCCAGTACAGCGAGTTTGATATTGGTTACATCAAAATCAACAGCGTATCCAAAAAATGCCAACAAAAATACCGGGAAAAAGATAAGTATTCCAAAAAGTCGTTTGTCTCTTACGAGATGTTTAAATTCCTTTTTTGCTATTGCAATTGTCGTGTTCAACATCTTAGTACTTCTTTTCGATTAGATGGATAAAAACATCTTCCAACGAAGGGACAATTTCTGTGATTTTTAGGTCATATTCTTTATAAGTTGAACGCAACCAGGCAATTGTTTCATTAGAAGAAACAGTGTTGCTCTCAGGTATGAAGTGAATCTTTTCACCAAAAATTGAGATCTCGCCTTTAAGTTGGGAAGATTCGATCAGACTCATCAACTCTATGCTGTCTTTTGCTTCTATTTCAAGAACTTTCGACTTTATATAATTTTGTTTTAAAGCTGTCGGGGTGCCTTCGGCAATAATTTTCCCTGCATTAATCAAAATAATATTTGCACAATATTCAGCTTCTTCGAGGTAATGAGTGGTTACAAAAACCGTAATTCCCTCTTCTGAAAGGGAATTAATCAACTCCCAGAATGCCCTGCGGGATATTGGGTCAACTCCACTGGTTGGTTCATCAAGGAATACTATTCCGGGTCGGTGGATAACTGCTGTTGCCAGAGCAAGTCTTTGTTTTATTCCCCCGGGAAGACTACCTGTTAGAGTTTTTTCTTTTCCTTCAAGGAAGGAGACTTGCATAGCCCATTTTTTCCGTTCATCAAGTTCTTTTTTGTTAAGGCCGTAAACTCCACCAAAAAAGTTGATATTCTCTTCAACGGATAAATCATTATAGAGGCTGAATTTCTGCGACATATAACCGATGTTGGCTTTAACCTTTTCAGGGTCACTGATGATACTATATCCACCAACCCTGGCGTCTCCTGAAGTTGGTTCAAGCAGTCCACAAAGCATCTTTATGGTAGTTGATTTACCTGCACCGTTTGCCCCCAGAAATCCAAAAATTTCACCTTGCGCTATTGAAAAACTTACTTCATCAACTGAAACAAAATCTCCAAATTTTTTGGTCAATTTAATCACTTCAATTGCACTCATCAGAAAAGAGGCCTTCCTGTAGATTTTTTAAGTTTATAGTCTGACACAACCAGATTAATTTTCGCAAGCTGGAGATTTATTTTTGCCGCAAAGAGAAGAGTGTCTGCATCCAGAAGATCAGCAGCAGTTGCGTTCTGTGCTTTATAGTTTTCGAGTGTCACACGATAGTTCTCTTCTGCTTGTTCGAGTGTTTTCTCCAAATTCAACAGTTTTTCTTTTGCCCCATTCAAGAGGATATAGTTTTGATAAACTTCATTGTCAATTGCATCCTCAACCTGTTTTTTGGAGGTTTGTAAACCTTTAATCGATTGATTTACCTGTTCAACCCTGGCTGCGGTGGAACCCCAATCGAGAACATTCCACTGAAGATTTAGAGAAACATCCCAGGTTGCACGGAATTCATCCTTTTGCGGGAATATTCTTTGTGTAGGATTAGAATAATAGAGATTTGAACTCAAAAATATATCCGGGAGATAACCCGATCGGGCAACATTAAGATTTTCTTCCAAAACCTCTTGCTTGAGAGCAAGTGAGTTAAATTCACCTCGTTTGGTCTTTGCCAGATTTCTCATCAATTCAAATTCTCCTGCTGTTTCCAGAGGGCGAAAAGTGAATTCATCTATTTCAAGGGGCGTATTAATATCTCTACCCATTACAGTATTCAACTGAGCTTTAGCCGAATTTATTGCGATCTCAGAATCGATTTTTTTTGAAATGAGGTTGGAAATCTGCACTTCAACTTTAAGGACATCATTCCTTGTGGCGAGTCCGTTCTGAAGGAAATCATTTATATCAGTGAGCCTTTTTTGCATCAAAGTAATGTTTTCTTTCACAAGTTTCAGTTGTTCCATGGCTGCTGAAAGAGTGTAATAAGCCGAGATTATTTTTATCGTCTCTTCACTTTTTAATATCTCATAGTCAGCTTTTAAAACTTTCGTCTGATTTTCGATTCCCTTTTCCTGTGAGGAAATTCTGTTGCCGGTGAAGACGGGTTGAGTCACATTCAGACGAAGGTTGTAACTGTTCAGGATGGGTTCCTGTAAAACAACAGGATTTGGCAATATTGGAAGCTTTACTTCAGAATTTGGCACATCCGAAAGCCGTGAATATGAAGCAAAAAGTTTAACCTGAGGAAGTTTCGCAGCAGAAATCTCATTGTTCAAGCCTTCATTTCGGGCAATGTTTGTGGAACTGATTGAGAGTGATTTGTTATTCTCGAGCCCACTTTTAATACACTCTTCCAGGCTCATTTTTTGGGCATTTAGAAGGGTTGCGGCTGCAAGTAAAATTGCAAAAATTGTTTTGATGTTTTTATAATTCATTTGGTTACCTGTAGTTATTGCTTACCAGGTGAATAAAAATATTTTCAAGAGATGGTGGCTTAATTCTGTGCTCTGATATTTTCGAACCTGTCTCAGAAAGCGATTTTTCAATCTTTTGTAATGTTTCCAACGGCTCATTAGTGACAATTGCAATTCTGTCTCCAAAAGCCTGGGATTCAATCATTAAATCCTCTTTAATAAATTTTGAGATTTTCCTTACATTTTCAATATAGATTTCAAGGACAGACATTTTAACCGAGTTTTTAACATGCTCCGGAGTCCCTACCGCAATCAGTTCACCCTGATTCATCAATCCGATCCTGTTACATCTCTCAGCTTCATCAAGATAGGGCGTTGTAAGGAGGATTGTTATTCCGTCCCTCTGTAGAGTGGAAAGAATTTTCCAGAAATCTCGTCTCGAGACAGGGTCAACACCGGTAGTCGGCTCGTCCAAAAAAAGTATTTCCGGTTTATGAATAAGTGAGCAAGCGAGGGCAAGCTTCTGCTTCATTCCACCGGAGAGTTTTTCGGCAGCTCTATCGCGAAATTTTATCAGCCGCATCAATTCGAGAAGTTCATCTCTTCTTTTCTCAAAGTTTTTTACATTATGAATCCTCGCAAAAAATTCGATATTCTCATCCACCGTCAGATCACCATAGAGCGAAAACTTTTGAGACAGATAACCAACACCGTTCTGAATTTCCCTTTTGGCAAGTGCAATCGGTTTTCCAAAAATGGTGACATTTCCTGCTTCGGGTTTTGTTAATGCACATAAGATCCGCATCGTTGTTGTTTTTCCTGCTCCATCGGGGCCCACAAGTCCAAACATCTCACCTTTATAAAGCTCCAATGAAAGGTTTTTTACAGCAATGATTTCACCAAATGACTTTGAAAGACTCTCGATAGTGATAGCCGGAGTCAAGTCTTTATTGTTTTGATTTAAGGTTGTCATCTATATTCCGAAATATCAAAATTTGATGGTTGCATCTGCCGGCATTCCATCTTTTAGCTCATTGTTCTGATTTTTCACTCTTATTTTTACTTCATAAACAAGGCGCGTTCTTTCGTCCTCGGTTTGTATGTTTTTTGGAGTAAAAGCTGCTTCCGGAGAGATGAAGATCACTTTTCCTGAATATGATTTGGTTGGATAGCTGTCAATTTTTACATCAACCACCTGTCCGGTTTTAACCTTTCCAAGATCTGTTTCCTGGAGATATACAATCAGATCCAGTTCTTCTATTGCCGAAATTTTAACCAACGATGACATTGCCCCTGCCATTTCACCGGTCCTGAAATATTTTTTGACCACTTTCCCCCCAATAGGAGAGATGATATAACATTTCTCAATACTGTTTCTAAGGATATCAGCGCCAACGGCAGCTTCCTTTTTTCTCGCTAATGCAGATTTAATTTCTTCCGGCCGAATAATTGTTTTAACTTTTTGCAGATTCTCATTTGCAGCGTTCAATTGTGATTTCAACAGTTTCACTTTTGTATCGATATCATCCAATTGTTTTTTTGTCACAGAACCTGAATTATGGAGATTAAAAATTCTTTGATAATCAGACTCTGCCAGTTGCAAATTGGTCTCCAACTGTGATTTCATTTCCTCGGCTTGTTTTATATCCTCTTTCCTGGCACCGGATAAAAGAAGAGAGTATTGAGCGTCTGCGCCATCAATTAGAGCACCCATTTTCTCGAGTTGAAGTTGAAGATTTGAATCATCAATTTTTACCACGGTATCGTTCATCTTCACCTCATCACCCTCTTCAAAAGGGAAATTAACAACGAGTCCGGGAGTTTGTGAACTGAGTGTAACGGTGATAGCCTCAAGATTTCCGGAGACTTTTACACTCTTAGTATCCACTTCTTCCTTACAGCCGCTGATAATAAGTGAAAAAAGACCGGATAGAACGAGAATTTTAATACTTCTCATTTTGAAATACTCCATATAACATATTTGAAAATTCTTCTTTACCTTTTTCGGTAAGAATGGTACCTAATAAAAATTTATAAAAGTGGCCCAATGCCTGGTTCATCGTAAAACCGGTTTCATCCAAAAACTCCTTTTTCAGTATCGATCTGATACCCGAGATGAATATCGTTACGACAAGCGCAACAGGGGCATCCCTCACATAACCTTCCTCAACTCCCTGTTTGAATATTTTTGGAACAACCTTTCGCATCATTCCACCTCTGAAGGTGTCAAATTCTTTCCAAAGAGCGGGCAAGTCATTCTGAAGATCTATAAGGAAGTGATTTGAGATAGTCGACGATTCCTTCAACATATGCCTTAGAATCAGAACCAATTTAACCACAGAAGGATTTGCGCTTAATGAGACCTCGGTTACGAACCCTGAAGCTGAAACCATAAAAGTTCGAAACGCAGCCTCAACAAGTTCTTCTTTCGAACTGTAATACTTATAAATCGTTTTTTTGCTTATGCGAAGCCCTGAAGCAATATCATCCATTGGGACTTTTGAAAATCCGTGTTGTCGATAATGACTTAAAGCAAATTCGGCGATTTTTTGTTTTTGTTTTTCTTGTTTTGTCATGGAAACTAAAAATTAATATTATGGTTTCTAAAATAGCATATGGAAACTAAATATGCAATAGTTAGTTTCCATTATTTTTAATTTATTTAAATATATTTTGAAAGTTGTCTCAAGAACAAAGGGTAAAAGGTTAAATTTGATCGTTTATTTTTCTCTTTTTTACAGGAAAAGTTTGGAAGGTTCATACCACAAAAAAGGCATCATAGCGGTTGTAATTGCAGCACTCCTCTGGAGCACCGGAGGGCTGTTTATTAAACTGATTACCCTGAATTCATTACAGTTATCATTTTTTCGATCACTTTTTGCCGGACTGGTTATTCTTGCTTTGTTCAGAAAGGATGCGTTAAAGTTCAATAAATGGTCGATAATGACAGGGCTGTTTTATGCAGGAGTCCTTGTATTTTTTGTAATGGCGACCAAACTAACAACCGCTGCGAATGCGATTTTTTTACAGTATACAGCACCTATTTATGTGCTGATTCTTGAACCGCTCCTGTTAAAGACGAAGTTTGAACGGGTAAATCTGATTACAATCGTTTTTTGTTTTATTGGAATGGCTCTCTTTTTTGTGGGAAAACTGTCACCCGGCGATATTGAAGGGAACTCATTTGCCCTTGTCTCCGGTTTGTGCCTTACCGGGATGTTCCTGGGAATGAGAAAATCGGGGGAAGACTTTAAATGGAGTACCATTTTTTATGGAAATCTGTTTGTTGCGCTGTTCACTTCATTTTCGATGTTTGAAATTACGACTTTAAGCTCTTCCGACCTGCTGATGGTTGGCTATCTTGGTATTTTCCAGATAGGGATTGCTTATGTAATTTTTAGTTACGGCATTAACAAAGTGGAAGCAATTGAGGCTTCACTTCTCGCAATGATTGAACCGGTCCTTAATCCGGTATGGGTGTTGATTGGTTACGGGGAAACGCCATCGACATTTGCGATAGCAGGAGGAGTGATAATAGTTGCTGCAATTGCCCTTAGAACGGTGATGGTTGAGAGACGACGACGACGGAAGTTTGTGATTGGATAGGGGATTTCAAAGTTAAACCGCAAAGGCCGCTAAGGACGCAAAGGGGGGATTGAGGGAAACCACTTAATGGACCTCACCCCCGACCCCTCTCCTAAAAGTAGAGGGGAGGATAAGAATAATAATCGCTATCTGCGAGAATCTGTCTAATCTGCGTGTATCCGCGTACCCTTTTACACTGCTGAGCTTACGGTGAAAGTCTTTCAATTTTCCAGTTGTTTTCGTCGAGTTTTGTGTAGCGGAATCTGTCATGGAGCCGGTTGGGTCGTCCTTGCCAAAATTCAATTTTTGACGGTACCACTTTGTAACCACCCCAAAACAGGGGAAGTGGTATCGCGTTGTCCTTAAATTTCTTTTTCATTTCTGAAAACTTCTCTTCAAGAAACTGTCGTGAAGGGATCACCATACTTTGATCTGATGCCCATGCTCCTATTTGAGAATCCAGCGGTCGGCTTCGAAAATAGTTTAGAGATTCTTCATTTGATAACATGTATGCTTCACCGGTAATTCTGACTTGTCTTTCAAGATCAAGCCAAAGGAAAAGCAGACTCACATTATTATTCTCGCTAATATGTGTTCCTTTTTCACTGTTGTAATTAGTATAAAAATGAAATGATCTTTTGTCGGTTCCTTTAAGAAGTACAGTTCTTGAAGCAGGAGCACCATCGGAGGATACAGTAGAGAGAACCATTGCATTTGGTTCAGTAATTCCAGCCTCAAGTGCCTCAGAAAACCAAGTAGAAAACTGGATCATTGGGTCCTCCTGTAAATCGGGAAGATCAAGTCCTTTTAGCTGATAATTTTTTCTTAAAGCTGCTATATGTTGGTTCTCATAAAATGACATTTTATTAGTTCCTCTAATTTGATTACTTTTCCTGATTAGATTTTTTGTTCTTGGTTAAGAGGGCATTCTGCATTTAGAACAAAGAAAAACAAAATTCCATTCAAAAAATAACAAGAGTATCGTAATAATTATGAGTGAAAACGGTTCACCCAAGGACAAGCAAGATTTTATTGAACATTTTGGATCGAACAGTTGGTTCGTTGAGTCTTTATATGAAGAATATAAAGAGAATCCGGGTACAGTTCCTGAGCAATGGAAGAGATATTTCGCAGGTGAAATTTCAGCGAGTGAAGTATCTCAAGCTGAATCTACCGGTAAAGCTCCGGTTGCCAAGGTTTCTGCCCCCGCAAAGAGTTTCCCTATGCCACAACCACTTGCAGGTGATACTACCAGGGTAATAGCAGGTGGGGCAGCGAAGATTCTTCAGAATATGGAAGCCTCACTTACAATTCCAACTGCCACTTCACTAAGAACGATACCGGTGAAGATTCTCGAAGAAAACAGATTACTGATAAATTCATATCTGTCAAAAATCAGAGGCGGAAAGATTTCATTCACTCATATAATAGGCTGGGCTATTGTTCAGGCGACCAAACATTATCCGTCAATGAATAACGCTTATTCAGAAGTGGATGGAAAACCTGTCGTAATTCAGCGAGGATCAATAAATCTTGGTCTTGCTATTGATGTGGAAAGAAAAGACGGAAGCAGGAATCTGATGGTTCCCAACATCAAAAATGCAAATTTGATGGATTTTAAGAAATTTTACGATACTTACGAGGATCTTGTAAAGAGAAGTAGATTAGGGCAAATTGATCCGGCGGAGTTTATGGGAACAACTCTCTCCCTCACAAATCCGGGAACTATTGGTACGATCTCTTCAACACCAAAACTGATGCTTGGGCAGGGAACAATTATCGCCACAGGTGCAATTCAATATTCTTCAGAATATGTTGCCATGTCGCCCGAGACGATCTCAAATCTTGGTATCAGTAAAGTAATGACCATTACCAGCACTTATGACCACAGAATTATTCAGGGTGCAGAGTCGGGTCTGTTCCTTAAAAAGATAAACGAAATGATCTCAGGTGAGGATGATTTTTATGAGATTATTTTTGAAAGTCTGAATATCCCGCACAAACCACACAAATGGCAAAGTGATCTTGTTCCTGCTTTTGGAAACGGAAATACCAATTATGAAGAGATTGCCAAGCAGGGCAGAGTAAGACAGATGATAAATATGTTCCGGGTTCGTGGACATCTGATTTCAACAATTGATCCATTAGGCAAGAACACAACATATCATCATGAACTTGATCCGGCTTTTTATCAGTTGACGGTGTGGGATCTTGACCGACCATTCCTCACACACGATTTTGGCGGATATAAAACTGCTACGCTCCGAAAAATTCTTGATAAACTTCAACGCACATATTGCGAAAATATTGGCGTTGAATATATGCACATCCAATCGAGTGATGAAAAAGCATGGCTTCAGAATAAAATGGAGCCGGTTGAGAATAAACCAAACCATGATGTTGCAACCAAAAAACAGATTTTAAACAAACTCATAGAAGCTGAGGGGTTTGAACATTTTATTCATACCAAATTTGTTGGTCATAAAAGATTTTCATTGGAAGGTCTTGAGTCAACAATTCCTGCTCTCGATCATCTGTTAACCATAGCTGCCGACAATAATGTCCGTGAGATCGTTCTTGGAATGGCACACAGGGGCAGGTTAAATGTTCTCACCAATATCGTAGGTAAGGCTTACGATTCAATACTTTCAGAATTTGAGGACATAATTGATCCAAATTCATACGCCGGTTCGGGAGATGTAAAATATCATCTTGGTGCATATAACAAGGTAAAAACCCGATTCCGAAAAGAAATTGGTGTATCAATAGCTTCCAATCCAAGCCACCTCGAATGGGTTAATCCCGTTGTGGAAGGAATTGTAAGAGCAAAACAGACGCGGACAAAGGACCTCGATAGAAGCCACATAATTCCGGTTCTGCTTCATGGTGATTCAGCTTTTGCGGGTCAGGGTGTTGTTGGGGAGACCATCAACCTTTCGCAGCTTGCAGGTTATAAAACGGGTGGAACTATCCATATTATCACAAATAATCAGATAGGTTTTACCACAACTCCGGAAGAAGCCCGTTCGTCTGTTTACGCTACAGATGTCGCAAAAATAGTGCAGGCTCCCATCTTTCATGTTAATGGTGATGATCCCGAGGCGGTTCTGCATGTTATTAGAATAGCATTTGAATATCGCCAGAAATTTAGCAAGGATGTGGTGGTTGATATTGTAGGTTACAGAAGGCATGGTCATAACGAGGGAGACGATCCGGGATATACCCAGCCTATTCTTTATGCCAAGATCAAACAACATCCGTCGGTTACAAAACTTTATGGAAAAAAACTTGTTGCCGAGGGAGTGATTTCACCGGATGAGCTTAACCAAATGGAAGCAGCTTACAGCCAAAAATTGGATAACGCACTTCAGATTGTTGCAAGGAAAAAGTTCGAATTTAAAATTGATATTCCTCTTGCGGTGAACACTGAAAAAATTCAGATTACAAAAAAGAGTCATTCTACAGCTTTGACTGAAAATGAGTTCAAAGAACTGTTAATTAAAGGTTCATCACTTCCGGAGGGATTTAATCTCCATCCCAAGTTGGTCAAATTTCTTGAAAAACGAAAAGAACTCGCCGTTTCAGATGACGGGCTTGCAGACTGGGCAACCGCCGAGTTCCTTGCATTTGCTTCGTTGGTGAAAGAGGGAAGTCCGGTTAGATTAAGCGGACAGGATTGTGTTCGCGGAACATTTACCCAACGCCACATGGCATTTACAGATGTAGTAACAGGTGGTGAATATTTCCCAATCAACCATATGTACCCGGATCAGGCGAGAGCGGAAATTCTTGACAGTTTACTTTCAGAGGCAGCTGTAATGGGTTTTGAATATGGGTACAGCACTGCAGATCCACTTTGTCTCGTGATCTGGGAAGCCCAGTTTGGTGATTTTGTTAACGGAGCTCAAATCATCATCGATAATTTTATCGTTGTTTCCAAGGAGAAATGGGATACACCCAACAATCTGGTTCTCCTGCTGCCTCACGGTTTTGAGGGACAGGGTCCTGAGCATTCCAGTGCCCGTCTCGAAAGATTTTTGATCCTTTGCGCACAAGATAATATGGAGGTGTGCCATCTTTCAGATCCGGCAAACTATTTCCATCTCCTGCGCCGTCAGATGAAAAAGGATGTATTAAGACCATTGGTTGTAATGTCGCCCAAAAGTCTGTTGAGACTGCCTGAAGCAAGATCCCCACGGGAGCATTTCCTGACAGGAACATTTAAGGAGTTTCTTGACGACACCTCGGGAATAGAAAAAAACAAAGTGAAGAAAGTGCTTCTCACCAGTGGTAAAATCTATTATGAATTAGACAAATACAGGAAAACATCCGGTGCCACAGATGTTGCAATTGTAAGGATCGAGCAGCTTTACCCATTTGAAGGTGAAATGTTGAGTGAAATCCTCTCAACATACACCGGCATGGAAGAACTGTTGTGGGTTCAGGAGGAGCCACGAAACATGGGAGCCTGGAATTTCCTCAGACCAAGATTGTACGACATCATGAAATCGGACATGAAAATTCAATATGTTGGAAGACCCGAAAGTGCAAGTCCTGCAGTTGGATCAGGTAAACTCGCTGCAAGGCAACAAGAAGCGATAATCAGAACAGCTTTTACGATGTTGTAGTCTCGAAACAAGCTGAAACATTTTAATTTATTATAGTCATGTTTTGTAATTAAATTTTTTGCAGGTCTTCACCTGTTCCTCAACTTTCCGGTTGCCCTGTCCCGAGATAAATATCCTGGGGCAGGCTCAGGGATCAGATTTTCAACAGACTAACTGTTGTTAAAATAAACAACCAAATCACTCAATTATTGAGACTCCATGTCGAAATATTTTTCACTCGTTGCAATACTTGCCGTAGCTTTATTGCTCGGTGGTTGCAAAAAAGCAGAAAAACCTGCTGAAGCACCAAAAACTGATTCCGTCACAACACAAACAGAAACCCCTGTTAGCGGTGAAACTTTCACAAATGAAGCAGCCAAAGTTAGCATCGCTCTTCCAGAGGGTTGGTATTATGAAGCTGATGAAACCAGTATGATTGCTCATTCTGCAGACAGTTCACTCGCTGTAAATTTTATTATTCTTAAAGCCGAAGAACTTGACGCTGCGATGGCAGAGGTTGATAAATCGCTTGCTGCTGATGTGAAGAACCTTAAAATGGGTGAAGCAAAAGATGAAGAAATCAATGGTATGAAAGGCAGATACATTGAAGGTACAGCTGATGGACTCGAAGTTTATATGGGACTTATCGACACACCTGTTGCAAATACCACTTTGTTCATCAACGCATTTGCAGCCCCTGAAGCATTGAAGAAATATGAAAAAGAACTTGAATACATCTTCAAAAACATCAAACCTGTAAAGTAATTTTCAGTAAATTTTGATTTTGAACCGGATTGTCATAGCTGGCGATCCGGTTTTTTGTGTGTGTGGTTCAGGGATTCTCCCAACGGGATGCCTTCGGCAGAACCCCGGACCCCTCCGACAAGTCGGAGTGCTCTGAATCGACTAAACTGATATATAATAAACCTTTAAAACGACAAAAGCCCCAAAACAAACTGTTTTGAGGCTTTTTTGTGGGCGTTCAGGGATTCTCCCAACGGGATACCTTCGGCAGAACCCCGGACCCCTCCGACAAGTCGGAGTGCTCTGAACCGACTAAAATAGAAATTAGTTACCCATTCAAACGACAAAAGCCCCAAAACAAACTGTTTTGAGGCTTTTTTGTGGGCGTTCAGGGATTCGAACCCCGGACCCTCTGCTTGTAAGGGAAAGGGTCAGAGTTGTAAGTTATTATAAATAAAGGAGTTATGAGATAGTGGCAGCGAGAGTGGCAGCGAAAAATAATATTAAAATAGTTTTCCATCTCGAGTATTAAAGGGGCAGACTGGTCCTAATGACCAATCTATTTTATATGCCGACATTTCTCAAACATTCCGGTTCTCGTTAGAAAGTATTCCTCTCTAAAAAACATCAAGCCGTTTCCATCTTAAGTTTTACATAAATTTCTTATATTTAAATGGTGAAAAATTGAACTCTATGAGCAAAGGAATGAAGAAGAGAATCCTGTCCAATTTGTCGAATTACGCCGTTTTTGATAGAAGAAAATACATTCTATATTGATAGAACGATATTTATCGATAAGTTGGAGGCTGTAACTGACAGAAACCTCTTCTTCCTTCGTCCCCGAAAGTTTGGGAAATCACTTTTCCTTTTAATACTCGAGTATGATTACAGGATCCCGCACAAAGAGAGATTTGAAGAGCTATTTGGGGAGTGTCATATCAGTATGCACAGCAAATCAAGGCCACTTCAGTACGGTTATTAGACATTGACATTTAATTTAAGAGGCATTCCGACTGATGTTGATGGGTTCAAACGCGTACTTCGTGAAGAGCGAGGAGGAAACCGGAAGCGGATAAATCCGGGGAATTCTGAATTCCTTATCGAATTAAAATATGTCAAGATGAAAGAACTGAAAAACCTCGAGTCGATCAAGCAAAAAGGCATTGAACATCCCCTCTGCTACTGCGATTCCCTGAACAGTTAACAATGCGCAAATTACAAACCATTTTGTGTGGTTTATTACAATAAACTGCAATTTAGGATCTTAAATGTGAAATATTAGCCTGATGAAACAGAACTAAACAGGTTTTCTCAAAGGCAACATTATTTTGATACGCCCAGATATCTCAATAGCGGCAGGGACCGGAGTTATTACAGGACTGTTGAATATAGTTACCATGGTTACCATTATTGCATGAGATTTTAATAATAGAGTGCCATAGTAAAAATCTTGTATTCTTTAGAATAAAGGAAGAACAGCAATGGAAGAGAGAGAAGTAAAAGTTGCCAGAATCAGGGAACAAGTAAGAATATTAAATAAATATATCAAGTTACGGGATATCGAGAGCATCAAAGAATTGCTGCTAAAGATCGAGAATGATCCTGAGAGACACTCGATCATTGACGGAAAATATGTCAGCAACTCTTCACCACTGACTTGGGCAATTAAAACCCGACAAAAAGAATTGGCAGAACTTTTGATCAAAGCCGGTGCTGATATTAATAGTACTGATTTCATCTATGATAAAACGCCATTCCACATAGCTGTTTCTGAAAATGACTTAGAAATGATTCGGATGATGCTCGAAGCCGGAGTTGACATCAATGGTTCTGATTCAGCCGGCCATACTCCGCTTCATAATGCAATTGTAAGAAAAAAAGCTGAATCCACTGAGATATTGATCAAATCCGGTGCCGATATAAATAGAAAAGATAATTCTGGGCAAACCCCTCTGCATATTGCTGTAGATGAGAATAATCTCCCAGCAATAAAACTTCTGATTGAATCGGGTGCCGATGTAAATAGAAAAGATAACTCTGGGCAAGCCCCGCTAGATCTTGCTGTAATTAAGAATAATCTCCCAGCAATAAAACTTCTGATTGAATCGGGTGCCGATGTAAATAGAAAAGATAACTCTGGGCAAGCCCCGCTAGATCTTGCTGTAATTAAGAATAATCTCCCAGCAATAGAACTTCTGATTGAATCGGGTGCTGAAATAGATTTTCAAGATGGTATTTTACTTCATGCTGTAAGGCATAAGAACACCAAAGCATTAGACTTTATCATTCAACACTGTGATGATAAAGATGTTGATTATATGAGTAAAAATGTGATGCTGCATCCTTTTATTGGGGTCGTGAACTTAAAATCAATAGAATTGCTCATCAAATCAGGCGCCGATTTAAATAGAAAGGATAATTCTGGGCAAACTCCTCTGCATGTTGCTGTAAATGAGAATAATCTTCCAACATTAGAACTTCTGATCAAATCCGGCGCCGATTTAAATAGAAAGGATAATTCTGGGCAAACTCCTCTGCATGTTGCTGTAAATGAGAATAATCTTCCAACATTAGAACTTCTGATCAAATCCGGCGCCAATGTAAATAGAAAAGATAACTCTGGGCAAGCCCCGCTGGATCTTGCTGTAATTAAGAATAATCTCCCAGCAATTGAACTTCTGATTGAATCGGGTGCTGAAATAGATGTTCAAGGTGGTACTTTACTTCATGCTATTAGGCGTAAGAACATCAATGTAGCGGAGTTGATCATTAAACACTGTCCTGATAAATATGTTGATTATATGAGTAAAAATGTGTTGTTGCATCCTTTTATTGGGGTCGGGAACTTAAAGTCAATAGAATTGCTTGTCAAATACGGCGCCGATGTAAATAGAAAAGATAATTCTGGGCGAGCCCCGCTGCATGTTGCTGTA
>Ga0209573_1000346_pt1 | contig 104363 bp, 76 predicted proteins | sample TNRBio252014_DNA_FD_185870 | JGI IMG/M metagenome (GOLD analysis project Ga0209573, IMG submission 185870) | Wastewater treatment Type I Accumulibacter community from EBPR Bioreactor in Madison, WI, USA - TNR Reactor_6/25/2014_ DNA (SPAdes)... | ecosystem: Engineered > Bioreactor > EBPR >...
TGGAAATTAACCCCGTCCAAACTGTATTGATAAGGCGATGCGCCGCCGCTGCCCTGGGCTGTGAAACTGCCATTGGATTGTCCGCAGGCCGGTTGCGCAACATTGGAAAGACCAACCGTTGGCGCAGCACTGCTGCTCAACAGAACCGCCTGCTGCCCCGTGCAGCCATTCGCATCGCGAACAGTAACCGTGTAACTGCCCGCTCCGAGGCCCGAAAAAGCGCCGCTGCTTTGGAAATTGACCCCGTCCAAACTGTATTGATAAGGCGATGCGCCGCCGCTGCCCTGGGCTGTGAAACTGCCATTGGATTGTCCGCAGGCCGGTTGCGCAACATTGGAAAGACCAACCGTTGGCGCAGCACTACTGCTCAACAGAACCGCCTGCTGCCCCGTGCAGCCATTCGCATCGCGAACAGTAACCGTGTAACTGCCCGCGCCGAGGCCCGAAAAAGCGCCGCTGCTTTGGAAATTGACCCCGTCCAAACTGTATTGATAAGGCAATGCGCCGCCGTTGCCCTGCGCTGTGAAACTGCCATTGGATTGTCCGCAGGCCGATTGTGTAAGGTTATTGATTGCGATGCCTGGATTTGGAAAAACCTCTATGACAATACTTTGATTGATGGCGTTGGTACAGTTCGCATCATCGTTCAAAATGGAAATAAAAATGGCAGTTGTCGGCATATTGACGGTATGGCCAACCACATGCCCTGTAGCTACATCCAATAAAGTAAACTCCTGACCACCAAAACTGTAGGTCACATCATAAAAGCCATCATTATCATCGTCATCTTCCGGCGTGAGGGTAAACATCAGGAAAACGGTACCTCCCGGGCATACCGGGCCACTGTTGGAGAAAGACCCGATAATAACATCATCATCGTCGTCACATGGCGCCTGGGCGGTAAGCCCTGACGGCATCAGAAAAATCAGGATTGAAGCAAATAGAGCCAGGGATATATTTTTTTTCCACATCATTCGACAATTTGCAGCGTAGTCAAATCGGTTTTGCTATTCAAAATTTCTCCATCAGAAGAACAAACGACAATGAGATGGTACCTGCCCGGCAGTATGTTTTGCGGCAGCACCAGCGATTCTTCCAGCACAAAGGAAGCTTGGGCGGGCGTACTGCTCAGCACTTTAGTTGCCAGTAATTTATCCGTCCAACTCAGGGTAGCATCTTCAGAAAAGAAAAAGCGCACTTCAGTTCTCGGCGTCTGTTTGTCAAATACATTTTGCAGGTGAACGCTGACGCCAATTTTTTCACCGGCTTTTTGTTGAGGGGTAGACAGGTTGACCTCAGAGGCCAACAAAAACACTTGTTGCGGCGCGCCATAAGCTTCATTGTCGGCAAGCCCTTCCTCTTCTTCGTTGGCAATCGCACGCACGCGAATAAAACCTTTATCAAAATTACTGGTTGAAGAGGTTTTGGAGCCATTGGAAGCAACGACGGTGTAAAAATAATAAACGCCCGGCTGGGCACTGTAATCGCATATCCAGGTACTCTTTTGCCAGGTATTGTTCACTTCCTGAAGGGTTGTACCTTTTGCATTCGTACTTCTGAATACTTTATAGGCAGTAGCCTGATCACAGGTTTCCCAGCGCACCAGTACAAACTTGTCGTACGTGCCGTCGCTGGCGACCACTTCTTTAGGCGCCTGAATGGTAAGTGTTTGTGCAGAAGCGCCCATTGCAATAGATTGTGCATGGATAAATGACCCTGCAATCAATCCCAATACGCTACAAAAAAACCGAAAGTATGGATACATCTTCATTGTTTTTACATTTCATATAACCTCAGAGTCGCATTTCAGTTGTCAGAAACCTGAAGTCGGCTGATCAACAGGATCACATTGCACAAAAGGCGGTATGTTACCATTCCGGCAACAAATCATTTATTTTTCAATTTTTAGTAACAAAACCGTTGTGCTGCAATACCTGTTTGAACGTTCAAAATGTTTGCATGTACGACAAAAGAAAAGCGAGGGGATGAAATACACTGCAGAAGCAATACTGATCGGTGTCAGCGCGCAAGATCCTGTTATATTCCGGTATTTGTACCGGACGCACGGGAAAATGATTTCGGGGCATGTCCTTAAAAACAGTGGTTCCGAAGAAGACGCCAGAGAAATGATCCAGATCGTTATGCTCGAATTTTGGAATGCCATTCGCGAAGGGCGATACCAGGAACAAGGAAAAATGGATCAATACATTTATCAATTAGCCGCCAACAACTGGCGATACGAATTGCGCAGGCGTCGAAACCACCCGCAATCGGATTTGGAGCAGGTCTTGATGACTGAAATGGCCGATGAATCGGAGGAGCACACCGCTGCTGCAATTGTCAAAGATCAATATTTGAATGCCATCCATCAGGCACTTGGCAAATTGGAAACAACCTGCCGCGAAATCATCCAGTTGTACCACCTTCAGGAAGTAAACCTTCAGGAAGTGGCTCAGCGATTGCAATACGACTACAACAACCTCCGGAAACGCATTTTTGACTGTCGGAAAAAATTAAAAAAAATCACAGAACAGCTACTGAACCATGCAACCTGACTATAACAACGACTTTGATTTCCAAAGCAAGCTCCGTGCTTTAGTCTCCGGCGAACTGCCCACAGAAGACCGCACTGCTTTGATGGAAACCCTGCAGCAATCCACCGCGGCTGCCGATGAGGCTGTTTTTAGCCAAAAGCTCGTCTACGCCCTCAAGCACCAGGACTTGCTGACCGCGAACGCATTTATTGGCGCGGTGATCGCACAGGAAGAAGCGACCGACCCATTGCTGCCGGGAGCGCACAAATCAAAGCCAAAGTGGCGCTTTTGGCTATTGAGCTTAACGCTAACGGCTCTTCTTGGGGTCGCTTTTTACGGGGCGGTGGTTGCAGGTTGGTTAGATTTTTCTACAACCTCCCGTTTGGCAAACCAATACCTGACGCCATTAGAAAATGTGCTCATCACGACCGATAGTCGAAGTACCTTTGCTGAATTGGATCAGGGAATGGCGGCCTACGATCAGCAAAATTACCAGCAGGCCATCACGTTGCTGGGCAGTTATTACCGGCGCACAGCAGACGTCAATGCAGGCTTATTTCTCGGAGTTTCCCATCTCCTATCAGGGGATGTACCTGCTGCTGCGGCACTATTAGAAACCTGTGCTGCACAGGCGGATTACCCTGCGCTCGAAGCAATTCAGTGGTATTGGGCATTGGCTTGCCTTAAAGACGGCCAAACCGATCGCGCCCGAAGCTTGTTGAACAAAATTCCCGCCGATGGCATCTATGGCGCACAGGCACTCAAATTGTTGAATGAATTACCACAATAAGCATGGCGACACAAATGAAGAAATATGGTTTGGCGGGATTGATGCTGGTTTGCGCGAGCTATTTATCTGCACAAACCGGGTTGCTGTCATCCGATGAAAAATACCGGGAAGTCCCCCAACTTCCGGTGTACAGCGGGAAAAAATACAACGAAGTTCCGCTGCGGGTCAGCCTGCGGAAGCACTGCCCGCTGCCGGGCGATCAGGGTAAAACGAGCGCCTGTGTGGGTTGGGCAGCCGGCTATGGCGCCCTAACGGTCATGCGCGCCCGAAAAGCCGGAGAAACAGACCCTGCTGTGGTGACTGAAATGGCCAATTCAGCGGCGTTTATTTACAACCAAATCAAATTGGAAGGCGCCGATTGTGCCAGCGGCGCGTATATTGAAGATGCCCTTCAGTTGTTGCGCGATCAGGGAGATTGTTTGGAAAAATCATTCAATTATACGCAGGCCGACTGCCATACCCAGCCGGATCATATCCGGCAAGCCGAAGCAAACAACTACCGGATTCAGGATTTCGCTGCTGTTTTTGGCTTGGAGGAACCGCCGAAAAGCAAGGTTTCCAAAGCTTGTAAAGTGCTCGCCACCGAGACGCCCATCATTATCGGCATCGGCATTACGCCCAGCTTTCGCGATCTTAAGCCGGGATCGCGCCTTTGGGATCCCGAGGCGCAGGAAAGCTTGATCGGATACCACGCACTGCTTGTGGTCGGCTATGATAATGTGGAACGGCAATTTGAACTAATGAACAGTTTTGGGCCGGGTTGGGGGTTGAACGGGTTTGTCCGCCTTAAATACGATGACTTTGAACGCCTCTGTCGTTATGCGTATATTTTGATGCCGGATCAAAGCGCTTCAACCCGAATGACCGACGAAAAAATTACCGAAAAAGAAACGACCCGCGCGTTGAGCGGTGCTTTTGTATTTCGAAAACCCGCCGGCTACTTAACCACACCAGAAGGAGAAGAACTCCCCTATTTTGAAGAAGTTGCAACCACGCTAAATAGCAACCTTGGCGTTTATGAACCGGTTGAAGGGGCTTACCCGACCGGCGAAGTTTTTCAATTGGTTGCCCGGGAAATTCCAATTGGCCGATACATCTACGTTTTCAGCCAGAATCCCGATGGGAAAGTCAACCTTCATTTTCCGAAAACAGCGCTTGCGTCGGGCAAAACAGCCGGATTTGTTTTGGGAAAACAGACGGAAATTGTCATTCCTTCTGAAACATCGGTCTTGCAATTGACTTCACCTGGCGACGACTATCTTTGCATCCTGTATAGTCAAAAGCAGCTTGCAGATTTCGATTTGCGTTTTGCAGAATTACAAAGCGATTCAGGGTCACTGCCGGAACGGGTCAACCGCGCTTTTGAAGCGTTGTTGATTCCTTCCAAAAATATTCGGTTTGCCAGCGATGTGATGGCATTTAATGCGGTCTCGGAGGGTGATGCCCATGTTGTCGTGCCGCTGATTCTTAAGGTAAAAGCGGAATGATGCTGCTCGTTAAGGTGAGTTCTGCCATTTTTTGGGTTCAATCTACCCTATCTAAGGCAATGGAAATGGGCATATAAATAGTATACGGGCAATCCTGAAAGGATTGAATATGAATAGCCGCCGATGAAATCGGTGGCAGGGAGGCAGGTATCAAAGACGGGTAACCGCGAAGCGGTTGAATACAAAAAAGCTTAGTGATCAACTAAATCATGTAGCAAAATTCAACCCTTTCAGGGTTATGAGGCGTTAACCCCTACGCTTTATACCCCGGATTTCATCCGGAGCTATTCATAGTTAACCGCTTCGCGGTTGCCTGCACAACGGCTGCTTTACACCATGCAAAATGATTGCTATGGCCGAGAGTATGTACATTCAAAATCATTCGTTTTAAGTCAATTAATGCCCGCATTTACGTTGATAATTCATGTTACAGGTTGAAAAAACTAAAATTTTGACAAAACCCGGCATATACGGTCTACCCTTTCTGACAATATTCCTGTGCGGTGCAACAGGAATCAAGGCCCAGTTTTTGCCCGAACAGCCCCTTCGCGAGCGGCTTACCGGGGAAGGCGGGGCTGAAAAAATTGTTAGCATTGCCGAAAATTGGCAGGGCGGAATTGCAGCAGTGGGAACCGCTTCAAGGGGGGATAACGGCGGATCCGACATTTACCTGTTGCTCACCGACAAAGGTTTTAACAAGCAAAGCGAACGCCAGATCGGCAGAAGCGGCGACGACGGGGCAACCCACATCATCCAAACCTTCGATGGGCGCTGGCTCGTGACGGGCTATTCTGAAATGCCTAAAAAAAATGCCCGGCTGCGCGAGCGCTACTTCGGCCAGCGTGATGGTTGGGTGTTGTTGCTGGATGAAACTGGCCAGACTAAGCAGGAATTTATCTTCGGAGGTCCCGATGATGACGAATTTACCAACGCTTTCCAATTGCAGGATGGCAGTTTTGTACTGACAGGAACCTCTGCCGCTGCTGCCTGGTGGATGCACGTCACGGCGGAGGGCAAGGTCATCAAAGAAAAAAAACTGCGCTACCACGACCTCCCAACGCATATCCTGTCGGCTGCAATGTCGAAAAACGGGCAGGTTGTTGCAACGGGATATGTTGAGGAAAACGACGGGCAACGCATGTGGTTAGCCGGTTTTGATCAGGATGGCACATTAGAATTTGAAAAAATATTTCCACAATCGCAGGCGGCCTGCGGGAACAGCATCGTCTCCATAGACGACCATACGATGGCCATAGCCGGTTATGTGGAGGACAAACAACTTCGCGGCAATGGTTTCTTTTGCACGGTTAGTTTACGAGGCGAGTTAAAAACCTACCAGAGCCTTGGCGGGCGCGAAGACGACAATATCCTGGCGCTGCAGCCCTTGCAGAATGGGCATATCGCGCTTGCCGGGCGCAGCAAATCGTTTCTGCGTGGCAGTCGTCGCGACCGTGCCTGGGTCGTCATTGCAGACCGGCAAGGCAATCAACTGGAAGAAAACTACTACGGCAGCAAAGCCAATGATGAAGCCGCTTGTCTTTTGCAATGCAGCGATGGCAGCTTGTTTATGGCCGGGTTTTCGTCGCAGCATGTCCTGAAAGCAGAACAAGCGTGGGTTTTTCAATTGAGCCGTTCTTTGCAGAATCGCCCGCCCGAACAACCGATCGCTTTTCAGTTGAGTCCGGTGCATTATCCGAATAGTACCTTCATCGAACCCGGTGGGCGGGCATTCGTTGTTTTGCAGACCCAAAATGAAGAACCGGGAATTAGCGGCTTGCGCGCAGTAATCGAAGTTTCAAACGATTTTGGAGAAAAACAGGTTTTGCAAGAGATTCAACTCCCGGTATTCCTCCCCGGAAAATACCAGGAAGCCGGGTTGCCGCTGTTTCTTTCGGAGCAGGTCGGGCGTGGCGCACAACGATTCAATGTCCAGCTTTACCAGGGAACCAGGTCGGTGAGCGAGGCGGTCTCTTTTACCGCAAACATGGGCGCGTATACATCGCCCAACTTAGGGTTAAGCCTGCTGTCTGATCCATCTTCCGAAGCATGGGAAATTGCCATAAACAATAGCGGCAACGGCGCGGCACAAGGGGTGAGTCTTTTTGTATCGGCCAATCCGCCGGGCGCCAATCCGGATCAGCATTACATCGGCGAAATTCCTGTGGGGGAAACCCGTCGGAAAGTCTTGCCAGCTAAGCCAGCCGGCGCCAGCATCCGGGTAGCGGATGCCACGCTGCAATTTACGGACACCCTGCTCATCAAACCAAAACAAATAGAAGTCGCGGCGGTAAAAATAGACACAACCGGCAAACGCGAATACCTCACCGCAATTTGGCTGTCGCCCAACCCGGATCAGTTTGACCGCCGGGAAATTGTTTGGCCGGAAGGCGAAATTATCATCCAGGTCAAGGTCGTTTCCAGCAAAGGCATAGACAAACAGCACTTTTGTATTGAAATCAATGGCCAGCCTTGCGTTCAGGGTACAAAATTCGAGGAAGTAGAGATGAAAGGTACGCGCTTCAGCAGAACCTTTCAGCAGCGCATCCAACTGGGAGAAGGGCTGAATTCCCTGCGTGCGCTGGTTCGCAATGAAGCCGGACAGGTAGAAACCGAACCGCTCAAAATCGTCTACGCGCCCCGAAAACCCAACCTGCATGTATTGGCCATCGGCGTGCCGGCGGTAGATTTGAAATATACCACCAAAGATGCACGCGATTTTGTTCGGGCACTCACCGCCGGCAAGCTTGATAATGAAGCTTTTCAGGCGGTTTTTTTCGATACGCTGTTTACCGAAGCAACCACAACTAAAACCGAAATCCTGAAATGCCTGCGCCGGATGCAATACCGGTTTGATGACCGACAGATTGCCCCCCAGGATTTGCTGTTGGTTTTCATTTCATCACACGGGCTGAGCCTTGGAGAAGGCGCATTCCGCATTGCGGCAAGCGACTTCGACGGGCCGTTTGTAGAAGAAACCAGCCTTGATTTTGAAAAAGAAATTGTCAATTACCTGCGTCCAACCGGGTGCCGCCAGTTGTTTATTCTGGACGCCTGTCATAGCGGCACAGCCGACGCTCCGCACAAAATTTCAGGGATGTCGGAATGGGCTGCCCGTCAACAACGGCTGAATATGCTGGTGTCCTGTCGCGCAGAAGAGTACAGTTATGAAGACGATAAATGGGAAAATGGCGCTTTCACAGAGGGGTTGATCCAGGCGCTCCATGCTTTTTCAACCCGTCCGGAGCAACTCGACCTCAACGCCGATAAAAAATTGGATATGGCTGAGCTTTTCAGCTTTATCAGCATTCGGGTGCCGGAATTGGTTCAGACCAAGCGCCCAAAACCTGTTACCGGCCAACACCCGATGATGATTTTGAATGACACGGCTAATCCGTTGATTTTATTCGAATCGAGCAAAAAATAGTTTATTTCCACTTTTACAAAAGAAACCATGCGCCAACTTCACCTGAACCTCTCCATCGTTTTGCTCGGCATAGCAGGTGCGGTAAATGCACAGCAGTTGCCTTATTATACCCAATTTCGGAACTATCAAAGCCTCATCAATCCGGCGTCCGTAAACAGCGAGTTTTTTTTATACGAATACAATGTATCCGTCCAGGCCAACTACCGGGCGCAATGGATTGCGCAGGAGGAAACGCCGCGAACCATGCAGTTTTCGGGGGAATACATTTCTGATTTTGGCGGCGCTTTTGAATTGATTGCAGGCGCAGCACTGCTACAAGACCGCACCGGACCGCAAAGCCTGACGGGTACTTATGCACGCATTGGCAGTATTTTTGCAAAAGACCCTTATCAGGGCGCTTTTTCGATCGGATTTAGCTTTGGCGCTGTACAATACCGCGTTTCCGCAGATCGCTTAGTTTGGAAAGACCCGGATGACCCGAATATTCCGGAGAATAACATTTCTGTCAGCCGCCCCGATATTGGCGTGGGTTTATTTTACTACCGCCGCCTGAAAAATGGTTTTTTTACAGAAGATAATATCTACTTTGGGTTGTCCGTGCCGCAAATACTGGGGACTGAAACGATCGTGCAAACACCCGACAACACCGTATCCCTTAGCCGGGTTCCGCATTTCTTTGGCACAGCGGGCTGGTACCATTTCATCAACGAAGACGCTTTTTTTGAGGTGTCCGGCTGGTTGAAATACGTGGATGGCGCGCCGCTGAACTTAGACCTCATGGGTCGGTTTCAACCCACCCGCACGTTTTGGGTCGGTGGCGGCTTCAACCTCAACGGCATTGTACACTTAGAGGCCGGACTCAATGTACCCGGCTTTGTGCTGAACGATGCGAACCTGCGCATCGGATACGCTTTTGATTACAATATTTCTGCTTTTAATATTCCGTTTGGGACTTCCCACGAGATCACGCTGGCGTATATGTTTGATACTTACCGCCGCCGCTAATAAATATAGACTTGCTGCAAAGGTAACATTACAAACATAGCGCAATATCAGCCGGGCACTAAAGCCCCTGACCATTCCTATGCCTGATCATTTCATGTTGCTCCGTGATTTTTTCTACCCCCGTCGGGGCCTCCTGGCGCTGAGCCTGGCACTGGATTTGTTGGCCAATTTAGTCACGGTAGCTTTGCCAGTTTTAGTTTCACAGGCAATTGCTGTTCTGCTTGGGTTCAATTCCCTGCGGGGGCAGTGGTTGTTTGATGCCAATACGCCCATTGGTTTTCAGTTCATCCTTGTTTTGGCTGTCAGTACATTGCTGTTGAAAGCGGGACTGGATTTTATGCGAAAGCGTTTGCACAGTCAGATTGGTGAAGACTGGATTTCGTGGCTTCGCAACCGGATTTTTCGGCATCAGTTGCGAATTAACTTATCTCAATACGAAGACAGAGGTATCGGCAGGCACCTGCTTCGGTTCAGTGGCGATTTAAGCAGTGTCCAACACCTGATTACCCGGGGTGCGCTCCAGTTTATCGCCGACCTTTCTTTACTAATCATCGGAATTGCCGTTATTTTTTGGCTCGATCAGATGCTGGGGTTGCTGACAGGAAGCGCATTGCTGCTAATATCAGCAGGGGTTGCTTTGATGAACCATTGGGCAGGTAAAACGGAAATACAACGGCGGAACAAGAAGTCGGAAATACTGGCTTTTGTTAACCTCCGGCTGCTGAACATGGCGTCGGTCAAAGCGTTGAACCGAGAAGCAAGAGAAGTTCAGCAATTTGAGCGAAAATCTGAACAAATACGCCAATCAGGGGTGCAATTTGGCAACTGGAAAGCATTGACAGATGCATTTATTGCTTTCGGCATTTACGCTACCCTCTTATTGGTTTTGTGGGTAACTTATCTTCAACAGCAAAGCGATCCTGATTTTTCACCCGAAAATACTTTTGCCATCACCCTGCTCCTGCTATCCTTACGCACCATATTTGGTCGTATTTTTCAAATTGGACTCGTTTGGAAAAAAGGAAACATCTCCTTGCGAAAAATAGCAAGCCTGCTCGCTTTACCTATAGAACCCGGACAAAACCTGCCGGAAAAAAAAGAACCTCAAAAAGGATCACTGATTTTCACAGAGGTTACCCATCATTTATTGGATCGCAAGGTGTTGGACAAGCTGACTTTTACACTCGCACCGGGTTCTATCGGAGTACTGCACGGCGATTCGGGCAGCGGTAAAACGGTGGTTACAAAACTCATCTGCGGCCTTTATCAACTCCAATCGGGCGAAATTACTTTGGGCGAAAATCAGATAATGGATCTTCATATAAAAGACCTGAGGCGCAGCATTGCGGTTGTATCTGCGGCTACGCCATTGTATGGAAGTACGGTGCTGGATGCTATTGCAAATAGCCGGAAGCCGGAGAACAGAGACAAGGCCAAAGCTGCGCTTATCCATTGGCAGCAGTTGTTTCCTGCGTTAGAGGGGATCAGGCCTGACATGCGCCTTCGGGAAACTTTACCCCAACTAACATTGGGGCAACAACGCTTATTGCAACACCTGCGCGCTCAGTTGGCCCAAAAGCCTTTTTGGATATTTGATGAACCGTTTCTGGGCTTAGAAGCGGCTTCGATCGAACCTTTAATGCGTCAAATTCAAGCTTCTAAGGCTCGAAAAGGGATCTTGATATTGAGCGCCCAACCCCGCACTTTTATGGAGCAAATGCTGCATCCAGAATGGGTAAAAAGCCTCGCCTGAACATTTTAAGAAAAAAAATCAACCAACTGGTAACATTCCAATTGACCGGCAATATCTCTGCGTAACAACAATCAAAATTTAAAAATCAGGTTTATGAAAAGCAATATCAAAAAAGCACTCATTTGCAAAGAGGTCCAATCATTCAATGTCAATGAAAGCCTCGCAACGACCCACACCCCAAAAGCAGGCGACGTGGGTATTTTCAAAGTATTGCCCGACAGCAGTGGTTATGTGATGAATGAAAATGGCATTGCCTGCCCGATCTTTGAAGGAGATTTACTCCTACTGGCTTTTGGCAGCCGCTATGCCACCAATCAATTTGAAGGTTATGTACCGGAATCACCCACCCTGCGGTGTCAGCTACTCGGTCGGGGCGGCGTAGCAGGATTGTTGAGGAGCAGCAATGCCAACTTTAAAGTGATTCCGCCGGAATTGGAACTCATTGGCTATGCTACCGATGGCGACGGCCAGGTCATCAGCACCATTCAGGAAAACAAACTCGATCGGTTCAATGCCGCCTACACCCGCACAAAAGTGATTTTATCGGTAGGATCTTCTATGGACAGTGGCAAAACAACTACGGCTGCCTGGCTATGCGGAGGGTTGAAACGCAGTGGTTACCAGGTCGCTTATCTGAAACTGACGGGAACCGCTTTCCCCAAAGATGCCATGCTTGCCCTGAGTCGCGGCGCAGATTATGCCAATGATTTTTCCTGTTTTGGTTATCCATCTACCTATCTTCTGGATAAGGAAACCCTGCTGAATCTATACCAATCGTTAGTCAACCTCGCTTGTGACGCAGTTGACCCGGATTACATCGTCATTGAAATTGCCGACGGGTTGTTGCAGCGCGAAACCAATTTATTACTAAAAAACCGGGAGTTCATGAGTACCGTTCACAGCATCATTCTTTCCTGTGGCGACAGCCTTGGCGTACTTTCCGGATTAAGTTTACTAAAGGACATTGCCTTCCCGCCTTTTGCAGTTTCAGGGTTGTTCACGGCCAGTGAACTGCTGATTGACGAAGTACAACGGTATACCGAAACTCCAATTCTCAACCTTAATAGTCTATTGACCGGACAGGCAACTCAACTCCTTGAATCACTTGATCATCAAATACTTAGAGCAGTGTCTTGTTGATGCGAAGGCTATCCCGAAAACTGATTTTGATGTAATCATCAAGGAATAAACTGGGGTTTAGTTTATTTTGTGCCGCCCTGGCAGAAAGTCAGGGTGGCATTTTGAATATCTGTACAACCGAATGCTGGCGCGAGCCGGTAACTGAGCGAAGTCGAAGTTCCGGCCTCGTGTCTGCTATTCAAAAGGCTCCAGCCTTTTAACAGCCTCATGTCTACTACCCCAAACTATTTCAAATCCTTCACCATCAACTGCAGCGACGTCCTTTCCTCCCAGGTCTGTTCTTCTATCGTAAAACAAAGGTCAAATGGCTTCCCGCTAAGGATTTTCGGCAATGCATCGCCCTGACCAAAAGCAACGCCGTAAAAAACCGGCGAGTCGCCCTGTTTCACCGAAAGTCGCAGGTGATTGCCTGTCAGCAGGCGGGAATAGCCGGCATTCACCGCGCCTTTGACTACAAAAACCGGGTTGCGGTTGCCCGGCCCAAACGGTGCAAACTGGCGCAGGATGTTCCAAAATTTCGAGGTGATGTCTTTCAATTCAATTTCAGCAGCAATGTTGACGACCGGCGCCGGGGTTACGTGCGAAAGCGCCATGTGCGCAATCGTTTCGAAACGGTCTTTAAAAATCTGGAGGTTTTGCGGCATCAGGCTCAGCCCTGCGGCGTGGGTGTGGCCTCCAAAACTGATCAGCAGGTCTTTGCAGGCACGCAAGCCTTCGTACAAATCAAACCCCGCCACCGACCGCGCCGATCCCACCAAGCGCCCCTCGGATTCGGTCAGCACAATGGCCGGCCGACTGAACTGCTCTACCATGCGCGACGCGACGATGCCAACCACGCCTTTGTGCCAGTGCTTTTGGTACAAAACAATGGAGCGGCGTTGCTCCCAATCGGGCGCTTCCGTCAGCAGGGCGCGGGCTTCTTCTGCAACGCGCTGGTCGAATTCACGGCGCAGTTTGTTGCGGTATTCCAAAATGCGGGCATAGTCGGCAGCCGTATCCACCTCGTTGGACAATAGGAGCCGAACCGCCTGCCCGGCATCGGCCAATCGCCCGGCAGCATTAATCATCGGGCCTAATCCGAACACAATATCGCTCACCGTGAGCGGATGTTGCCGCCCGCTTTGTTCGATCAGGGCTTTCAAACCCGTGCGCTCTGTGCGGTTGAGGCGTTGCATCCCCAGGGCCGACAGGGTTCTGTTTTCGCCGGTAATGGGCACGATGTCGCTGGCGATGCTGATGGCCAACAAATCGAGCAGCGCTTCCAAAGCTGAGGGATGCAGGTGCTGGGTTTGGGCGTAAGCCTGCGCTAATTTGAACGTTACCCCGCAGCCGCTCAGTTCTTTATAGGGATAATTGCAATCCGGGCGCTTGGGGTCGAGAATGGCGTAAGCTTCCGGCAACAACTGCCCCGGCAGGTGGTGGTCGCAGATGATGAGGTCTATCCCATAATTTTTAGCGCGGCGCGCTTCGTCGCGGGCCGTAATGCCGCAATCCATGGCAATCAGGAGTTGCACGCCGTTTGCTTTCGCGTATTCGATGCCTTCGTAAGACAAACCGTATCCTTCTTTATAGCGATCCGGAATGTAATAGTCCAATTCCGCGCCAAGCGGCTCCAGAAAGCTGTACAGGAGGGCAATGGAGGTCACGCCGTCCACATCGTAATCGCCATAGAGCAGAATTTTTTCTTTTTTTTGGATGGCGATGGTGAGGCGATCCGTAGCTTCGGGCATGTCCTTCATCAAAAAAGGATCATGCAGGTCGCTCCAATCGGGCCGAAAAAACTGTTTTGCAGCCTCGAATGTGTAGATGCCCCGCTGCACTAAAAGCTTGCAAAACACCGGCGCGATGCGCAACGCTTCGTGAAGTTGCTGCACGGCATTTTCGTCGGCAGGGTCGGGTATCCATTGTTTTTCCGGTGCTTCGAGCATGGGTGGCGTTGATTTGGAAAGCGAAAAATAAGAAAAGCTCCTCTGAAAGGCATCAGTTATGGGCATAAAATGCGTTTCTTTACAATAAGACACGTTATAATCACGCTTATCTTTCCTTCCCCTTGCATTTGAAGTTTGCAGACTCTACTTTTGTGCCTGCTTTCGCAAAACTCAAAAAAACATCCCTAAGCAATGGCAAAAAATTTGCTCATAGTTGAGTCGCCTGCCAAGGCAAAGACGATTGAAAAATATCTCGGAAAAGATTTTACCGTAAAATCGAGTTATGGTCATATCCGCGATCTGGAAAAAAGCGACGACGCCATAGACATCAAAAACGGCTTTGCGCCGAAATATGTGGTCACGCCCGACAAGTACAAAGTGGTCAAGGAACTGAAAGACCTCGTTCAAAAAGTGGATCAGGTGTGGCTCGCAACGGACGAAGATCGCGAAGGAGAAGCTATTTCCTGGCACTTGTGTCAGGTACTGGGTTTGGATGAAAAAACCACCAAACGCATCGTTTTTCGCGAAATTACCAAGCCCGCCATTCAAAAAGCGATCCTGGCGCCCCGCACCGTAGACGTCAACCTCGTGGATGCCCAACAGGCTCGCCGGGTCCTTGACCGGCTTGTGGGTTATGAATTGTCGGGAATCCTCTGGAAAAAAATCAAAGGCGGCCTTTCCGCCGGACGGGTGCAATCGGTGACGGTGAAGCTCGTTGTGGAACGCGAACGCGAAATCCAGCGCTTCGAGGTGGCAGCCTACTACAAAATCACGGCAATTTTCGATGTCAAAAACGATCAGGGCAAAATTGTGCAGTTGAAAGCCGAAGCCCCCGAACGTTTCGACCAGCAAAAAGACGCCGAAGCATTTTTATTGCAATGCAAAGGCGCCACGTTCAGCATCAGCAACATCGAAGTAAAACCGCAGAAGCGCACGCCAGCCTATCCGTTTACGACCTCCACCCTGCAACAGGAAGCGAGCCGCAAACTCGGCTTTTCCGTGAACCGCACCATGTCGGTAGCGCAACACTTGTACGAAGCCGGACACATTACCTATATGCGTACCGACTCCGTCAACCTGAGCGAACTGGCGCTGCAAAACATCGCTTTAGAAGTAGAGAAACAATATGGCGCTAAATACGTGCAAACGCGGCGCTTTAAAAGCAAATCGGCCAACGCCCAGGAAGCGCACGAGGCCATCCGCCCCACTGAGGTAGAGAACCAGACCGTACCGATGGGCCGTGATGAGCAGCGCCTGTACGAACTGATCTGGAAACGCGCCGTCGCTTCGCAAATGGCGGATGCGATCTTAGAAAAAACGATTGTAGACATTGGCATTTCCACCGTTCCCAAGTCAAAATTGGTGGCCGAAGGGGAAGTGATCAAATTTGACGGTTTTTTGAAACTCTACTTAGAGTCGAAAGACGACGAGGATGAGGAAGAAGCAAAAGGTATGTTGCCGCCGCTGACAAGGGGCCAGGTATTGCCGCTCAACCACCTCACGGCTACCGAGCGCTTTACCCGTCCGCCGGCGCGTTATACGGAAGCCGGTTTGGTCAAAAAATTAGAAGAATTGGGCATTGGGCGCCCTTCCACTTATGCGCCAACCATTTCTAAAATTATGGAAGAAGGCCGGGGTTATGTGGTGAAAGAAAACCGCGACGGCGTGGAGCGCGCCTATCAGGTGCTGACGCTGAGCAATACCGGCGAATTGAAAAAAGCACAAAAAACAGAAATCGTCGGCGCGGTGAAAAACCACCTTATTCCGACCGATATGGGCATGATTGTGAGCGATTTCCTCGACGCGCATTTTGAGCGCATTATGGATTACAGCTTTACGGCCAATATCGAAGGGCAGTTCGACCATATTGCCGCAGGCAACCAGCGATGGCCGGAAATGATTCGCAATTTCTACCACCCTTTCCACGAAACAGTGGAAAAAACGCTGTCGGATGCCGACCGCCCCAACAAAGAACGCATTTTGGGTACAGATCCCAGTACGGGTCGCACCATCCTGACGCGCCTTTCCCGTCGCGGGCCGGTGGTACAAATCGGCACTCCGGAAGAACTGGGGGAAGAAAAACCACACTACGCCAGCCTTCAGCCAGGGCAATCGCTCGAAACGATCAGTTTTGAAGAGGCGCTGGAATTGTTCAAATTGCCCAAACTTCTCGGCGAGCACGATAAGCTGGAAGTCGCCATTGGCGTTGGCCGTTATGGTCCTTATGTCCGGCATGGCGAAAAGTTTATCTCTCTTCCACGGGGCGAAGACCCGCATTCAGTAGATATGAATCGCGCCATTGAGCTGATTGAAGAGAAAAAATCGGCAGATGCGCCTTTTACGACTTACAAAGGCCAGCCGGTTACCAAAGGGAAAGGTCGTTTTGGGCCTTTCATCAAGTGGGGCGACTTGTTCATCAACGTTCCCCGGAGGTTTGATTTTGACAAATTAAAGCCCGAAGAAGCTTACGAACTGATTGAGGCCAAAGTCGAAAAGGAATCCGTGCGCTACATTCAGCAGTGGGAAGACGAGGGCATTTCCGTTGAAAACGGGCGCTGGGGGCCGTATATCCGTTTTGGCAAAAAGAATGTCAAAATGGGAAGAGTCAACGATGAAAAAGTGACGTCGGAAATGGCCAAAGAATTGACGCTGGAACAGGTGAAAGCCATGATTGAAGTGGAAATTCCCGACGCTTTCGCGAAAAAAGTAAAAAAACCGGCAGCGAAAAAACCCGCAGCGAAAAAGCCGGCTGCAAAGAAAGGAAAGTAAACTTTGGTGTTTATTCAACCCTTGGCGCTTGACAGGCGTATTATGAATGCACAATCTTTAAAATTCAGGAACAATGTCAGACATAAAAAAAACGCAACCAAATCAGCAACTCAATATCGAACTGCCGGAAGATATCGCGGAAGGCACTTATTCTAACCTCGCCATCATTTCGCACTCGCATTCGGAATTCGTAGTAGACTTTATCCGGTTAGTGCCGAATGTACCCAAAGCCAAGGTCAAATCGCGCATCATCCTGACGCCGCAACACGCCAAGCGCCTGTTGAACGCTTTAGCCGATAACGTAAAAAAATACGAACAGCAATTCGGCATCATTGACGAACCCGATACGCCACCATTTCCGCCGATGAATTTCAGTACGCCGAAGGCGCAGGCGTGACCTACGACTTCCTCCGATTAATCTCATCCCGGATCTCCGCAGCGCGTTCGTAGTTTTCTGCGTTGAGTACCTCTTCCAGCATTTGGTTGAGCGCATCGGCAGAATAAGCGGAAAGCGGTGAGCCTTTGGGGGGTGCGTCCTGCTTTTCAGGTATTTCCAATCCTTCTTCGGTTTCTTCGAGCACGATGCCGGCAGCGTCTAAAATGAATTCGTAGGTGTAGATTGGGCAGTCGAAGCGCACGGCCATGGCAATGGCGTCAGAAGTACGGGAATCTATCTCAATCCGGTCTCCGTCTTTGTGGCAGATCATGCGGGCGTAAAAAATGCCGTCCAGCAGGTTGTTGATAATAACCTCGCGCAACTGGATATTGAACGTATCCAGCGTGCTTTTGAACAAATCGTGGGTCAGGGGGCGGTTGGGCGTCATGCGCTCGAGGGCCACCGCAATGGCCTGTGCTTCAAAACTTCCAATCACGATGGGCAATCGGCGATTGCCTCCCTGTTCGCCGAGAATAACGGCATAATTGTGCGATTGCGTGACACTATGCGATAAGGCAACAATGTCTAAAGGTATTTTCTTCATCGGTAAATAGCTCTTTTTGTAGTCGTCATTTGGTGGGTGTCGTTGTTTGTTGTTCGTTATTTGTTGTTCGTTCTGTTCCCACATCCGCTCGCGCGATGGCTCCGCCTCGCGTGTCCTATTTGCCGGTCTCTGGCCGGCATGCCCCGCTCGTGCGATGGATCTGCCTCGCGTGTTATCTTCAAATCACCAAATTTTCAAATTTTCAAATCCTCATTCTTCGCTTCATTCCACAGCGCATCCATTTCGGCCAGCGTCATGTCGTTGAGGTCTTTATCCGCATTGGCTTCAATGTATTCAAAACGTTTTTTGAACTTCTTGTTCACGCGCTCTAAAGCCGTTTCCGGATCAACACCTATGAAGCGCGCATAGTTGACTAATGAGAACAGAACGTCCCCGAATTCTTCTTCCTGTTTTTCAAAATCGAAGTCCAGCGACACCGCTTCCTGCAATTCTGCAATCTCTTCCTCCACTTTTTCCCAAACCTGTTCCTTGTTCTCCCATTCAAAACCCACCTGTTTGGCTTTGTCCTGCATCCGGTAGGCTTTGATCATGGCTGGCAGGGAATTCGGAACCCCTTGCAGCACTGATTTTTTGCCTTCTTTCAGCTTCAACTTTTCCCAATTGCGCTTCACTTCTTCCTCATCGGCCACTTTCAGGTCGCCATAAATGTGCGGATGGCGTTTGATCAGCTTATCGCAAACGGCATTGATGGCGTCCGACATGTCGAAAGCGCCTTTTTCATCCGCAATTTTGGCATAAAAAACCAAATGTAATAGCACATCTCCAATTTCCTCTTTGATGTCGGTCAGGTTTTCCTCCAAAAGCGCGTCGGCCAATTCATAAGTTTCTTCGATGGTCAGGTTGCGCAGGCTCTGAAAAGTCTGTTTGCGATCCCAGGGGCATTGCTCGCGCAATTCGTCCATAATTTTCAGCAGACGGGCGAATGCATCGAGTTGATATTGCAGGTCTTTGGCCATAGCGCGTGTTTGGAGGGCAAAAATAAACCTTCTTCCGATAGGGGATGTTGTTTTGGTGTGTAGATTTGCAAAATTAAACCACGCCGCTATGTCGCAGTTCCTTCCGTTCCTCGCCGCCATCTTCACCGTGTTCGCTTTGTCGTTCGCGCTCATCAGCCTGCGCTTTATCATCAAAAAAGAACCGTTCCGCGGCACCTGCGCCAATTTGACACCAAAACTTCAGAATGAAATCGGGCAATGTTCGGTTTGTGGCCGCAAGGCGGACGAGGCGTGTAAGATGCCGGAGGTGAAGTGACACGCGGGGCGGAGCGGTAACTGAGCAAAGTCGAAGCTCGCTCCGCTACCGTCATCGCGCCAGCAGCGTGAGTTCTTCTCGAAAAAGGCAATAAGATGAATGCAGCGGAAGTATTAACCCTGGCGGCAAATGGTGAAAACAGCCGGGTTCAATTCAAGGAAAACGTAACCAACGCGGTCAGTATCGAACAAGAAATGGTCGCTTTCTCCAATAGCAAAGGTGGGATTTTGCTTGTAGGCATCAATGATTGTTCCTTCGTAGATGCCATGTTATATAAAAAACAGTATTTTTGTATCAAAATTTCATCTGGCCATGACCATTACCATTCAATTGAATAAAGAAGAGGAACTGAAATTACTTAAACCATTGTTGGCTATGCTACGTGAAGCGGATGTAAGTATCCAGGTTCTTCCGGAACGTTCTTCTAAAGCAGTCAGCCTTGACACTCAACCGAATAAATCTTCCGGTAAAATTTCAGACAAACTACATGGCATCCTGCAATTACCCGCTGGCTTTGACTATAAAGCTATAATAGCCGAAGAACTTCGGCAGAAACATTCATAGTTGCATGGCTAAAATTTTCTTAGATACCAATGTTCTGTTAGACCACCTTGCTGCTCGTACCCCTTTTGATCAGGCAGCAAAAAAATCTTTCAACTGGCTGAAACCGGTCAAATTGAATTGGTTATCAGTGCTCTATCTCTTTGTAACATTGCCTATATTTTTCGCAAACTTTCCCCCGGCGCCAATATCCAGCAAATCCTTACCGAAATATCCCAACTGGCTACGATAACGCCTATAGATAGTATTGTAATTTCAGATGCCTTGCAATCGGCTTTTCGAGATTTTGAAGATGCCGTTCAATACTTTAGCGCATTTCGCCATGGTGGAGTTTCACATTTGATTACCCGAAATGCTGCTGATTCTACCCATAGTTTAATCCTTGTACAAACGCCTGAAGATTATCTGTTAGCCAATCCATAGTAGTGTTGGCATTACCTCGATTTACGCCGGCACAACTTAAAAAGACACTTACGATAACATGGCACAGCATCAGGAAATCCTTGAAACATCATCAAGTTCCATCATTGTGGCGCTTTCAGAAACGGAGCTTGGCAAAGTTATCCTGCCTAATCAATTCCAGTTTGTTGATGTAGACCGGACTGCGGCTAATTGATGCCGGCTTTGGGAAGATCGGCAATGGGTACGCTGAAGAATATTGGTGCAGCTTTTGTTTGGAATTATTGAAAAAAATTCGTATTTTTGCATCAAATTGTTTTAAGATGATAGACCAGCGAATTCCTAACCAATCTATTGTTGAACCATCAGGCTGCAATGAACTTGAAACCGTGCAGTTAATTCACAACCTTGAACACTCAAAATATAAGGCTTCTAATTTTTCAGTTGTATCCCTGTTCTCAGGGTGCGGAGGTATGGACTTGGGTTTTCTTGGCGGGTTTTCAGTATTTGGGCGCTACTATGCCAAAAACCCTTTCTATATCAAGTGGGCAAATGAAATTAATACAGCAGCCTGTAGAACCTATCAGCGAAATATCGACAACAATATTCACTACGGTGACATCAAAGAATATATTGCTACATTACCTTCAAGTGCTGACGTAATTATAGGGGGGTTTCCTTGTCAAGATATTTCCATTAATGGCAAGGGATTGGGTATAAATGGAAAGCGGAGCAGTCTGTATACTTCTATGATTGAAGCAATTAATATTGTAAAACCTAAAGTATTTGTTGCTGAAAACGTAAAGGGCTTGCTGCTAAAATCGCGTAAAGTATCCTTCGATAAAATCATGGAAGATTTTGGAATGCTTGGTTATGAGGTATCGCATGCATTATATCATGCCGCAGATTATGGTGTGCCTCAAAGTCGCGAACGAGTGTTTATTGTTGGCACCGCTAAAGGTATTGGTAAATTCATTCCTCCAAAGCCAGAAAGAGCAAGGGAGAACTGGATGACTGCCGCTGAAGCAATAGGTGATCTTGAACATCTGGACAAAGATGAAAGCATTAATCACATTTGGAGTATCGCGAATGCAAGCCACGACCAAGGTAATCGGCGGTTAGACGCCAACAGGCCAGGATTTACTATTCGTGCAGAATGTCACGGCAACATTCAATTCCACTATTCACAGCCCCGTAGAATTTCTATGCGTGAGGCTGCTCGGATTCAATCCTTTCCAGATAGCTTTATATTTGATTCAAAACTGCGCGAAACAGAACGTCAAGTCGGAAATGCAGTGCCACCGGTTCTTGCATGGCACATAGCACGGGCTGTTAAAGATTGCCTGTATATATAAATTTTATGAATGAAAATCTATTTGAATCACTACTCAATAATCTATGTGCACAACTCACATCTGAAGCCAGAAGTAAAATATTTACTTCATCAAAAGACTTTGAGAACCGAGTTCGTGATGTACTGCAACAGTTAGGCGGCGAGCTCAATATAGTTGTTGATTACGATCCGCATCCTTACGCTTTCCCAGACATTTCTGTGGGTGACTTTGGTATCGAAGTTAAGTTCACCGCAAAAGATACTTGGCGCAGCGTTGCAAACAGCGTCTTTGAAACTTTTCGCAACCAGGAAGTAGTCCATATTTATGTTGTCTTCGGAAAGATGGGCGGAATTCCAGAAGTCAAATGGCAGCGATACGAGGATTCAGTAATTCATGTACGTACATCACACGTTCCCCGTTTTGAGTTGGAGATTGATGCAAAATCTTCGTTATTTAAACAAATGAAGATTTCTTACGCCGATTTCAGCATTTTGCCGGTTGAAAAAAAAATGCATTACATCCGTCAATATGCTAAAGCCCGGCTAAAGGATGGTGAACGCCTTTGGTGGCTGGAAGAAAAGCCAGAACAAGAGCATTCTCTACCTATACAAGTCCGTCTTTATGTTGATTTACCCAATGAAGAAAAGAGAAAACTCAGGGCAGAAGCTTCATTGCTATGTCCGAAAATTGTAGGAGGTTCCCGTGTTAAAAATAAGTATAATGACGTTGCACTCTATCTGCTTACTTATCATGGAGTATTAGCATCTCAGACTCGCGACTTATTTTCTGCCGGTAGTGTGGCGATGGCGTCAGATAGCGCGAGAGGTGGGATATATATCCAGCGGGCATTGGCCGACTTAGAAAATGATATGATGGCGGCAGCACAAAGAATGGAAGATGCGCTATTTGTTGAATATTGGGGTGAATCTGTCCCGCCAAACAAGCGAATCGAAAAATGGCTTATACTGGCGGATAAATATGCTACAGATTGGGTGCCTTCTCAAGTACTATTTTTAGGATATAAATAAATTTTCTATTTAAAGGAAAGAACTATTAGATATCATGCCCGCACTGTACACTTCGGTACAATAAAATAATAAAAACCCACCATCGATTCCCAAACCCAAAAAGCCCGTCCAACTCCTGTCGAACGGGCTTTTGATGAAAATCAGTGGCCCCATTAACGGCGGCCACAAGCCTTTTTTTATTGATGATTGATCATTGATGAATGTAAATTTTTGATGGAGGATACATATTCATTCGCTGACTTCGTATCTCAACGTCAACCTTCATCATTCATCAATCATACATCCCTATCCCCCTCCCCGCTTCCTTGTCGTCTTCGTCTTCGTCCGCGAAGCACCGGCTGCACCGCCATTTTTCCCTTTGGCGCCCACCTTGGTCGTGGTTCTTTCTTTCGTCACCTTACCGCCGTTTTTGCCTCTTGCGCCAACTTTGGTGTTGGTTCTTTCCTTCGTCACTGCACCGCCGTTTTTGCCTTTCACCGTAGTGGAAGTTGTCGTGCGTCTGCCGGCTACCACCTTGCCATTTTTGCCCCGTGCGGCAACAACCGTAGTCGTTCGGGTATGAACAACCTTCGAACTGGTGCGGCGCGGCGCATACACGGCGTGGGCGCGCACGACGCGATGGGTCGTTACCACGTGATAATGGCGGTGAAATGGCCGTGGGCGCATATAGAATGTGCGCCAGGGATGCGGACGCCAGGGGCGGAACCACGTCGGGTAATAGCGCCAGCGCCACGGAGAAGCCCAGACTACATATCTTGGTCCGTAAATAAAGCGCACACTCGGCCATAACCAGACGTTGACAACGATGCGTATATTGGCATCGTAATCCACCGACGGGCCGCCTTTGCCGCCTTTTTTACCTTCTTCTGCAAAAGGTTCTACCAGCAGTTGCTCGCCGTAGAGGTTTTCGTCGCCCACAATTTGCAGCACGGCGCTTTCTTCGCCGTCTTTTTCAATTTCAATGACTGCCACGTCCTGCGACTCCGATTCACTGACCACCGCTTGCAGCACGATGGCGTGTACGTCGCCTTCTACATTGTCAATGACGCGGATGTAGTCCGTTTCCCCGTCTTCGTTCAGGTCTAAGTTGTTGACGTCGTTGTTTTCCGAGTTCAGTAGTTTTTCAAAAGCTTCGGGGGATTCTGCCTTTTTGAACAGTTCCACAGCCCCTTCCAGGCTGAAGTGATCGCCGGGCAGACCGGTGCTGTCTGCCGGATCAACGTCTTGCGCGTAGGCCGGAAAAGCCATCGCCGCAATGACGCCGGCGGCCAAAAGCCGCATAAATGAGCGTTTTACCATAGTTGGATGCAATTTTGATGAAGTGAATGGATACCATCGGAGATGAAGCGCGGGAATTTGACGAAGGGAAGGGCGGCGGGTTTAATGCAGGAGGGATTTTTACGACAGTAAGGATGCTTTTTCCAGAACAATTGATGATAGATGATTGATAAATGATGATTGATGATGTGGAACCCATATTTCAATCGAAATAAACGTATTCTACATCAACAATTATCAATCATGTAATCATCAATCATCAATAAAAAAGGGTCATTGATGATAGATAATTGATAAATGATGATTGATGATGTAAAACGCCTACTCAGTCCATGTATTTAGTATCTATCCATTTAGTCTGGTGTCTGTTCTTTAGAGTTCGAGAGCAAGGCATGTTTGACTCCAAAAACGGGAGTTTACTCGCGTAAATGACCGATTTTGGAGTCAAACATAACGCAGCTATCGGACTATAAAAACAGACACTACTTCTGCTCTTCCCCCATCTCAAAAGTATTGAGGAACGCCGTCGTAAAATTACCAGCCCTAAAATTTTCATCGCGCATGAGGCGCTGATGAAACGGAATGGTTGTTTTAATGCCTTCCACCACAAACTCGTCGAGCGCCCGTTCCATTTTTTTGATGCACTCTTCGCGGGTACGCGCCCGGCAGATGAGTTTTGCAATCATGGAATCGTAGTAGGGCGGAATGGTGTAGCTGGCGTATACGTGCGTATCCACGCGCACCCCGTGCCCTTTCGGACTGTGGAATGAAACGATTTTCCCCGGGCTTGGGCGGAAGTTATTGAAAGGATCTTCCGCGTTGATGCGGCATTCCATGGCGTGGGCGTTGGGGAAATAATTATCGCCTACAATGGGTTCGCCTGCGGCAATTTTGATTTGTTCTTTAATTAAATCGTGGTCAATGACCTCCTCCGTCACCGGGTGTTCCACCTGGATGCGGGTGTTCATTTCCATGAAATAGAAGTTGCGGTATTTGTCCACCAAAAACTCGATGGTGCCTACGCCTTCATAATTAATGGATTGGCCGGCTTTCACGGCGGCATCGCCCATTTTTTGCCGCAATTCGTCGGTCATAAACGGCGAAGGGCATTCCTCCACCAATTTCTGGTGGCGCCGCTGGATGGAGCAGTCGCGTTCCGACAAGTGGATCACTTTGCCGTATTGGTCGCCCACAATCTGAAACTCGATGTGGCGTGGTTCTTCGATGTATTTTTCGACGTAGATGCCGTCGTTGCCAAATGACGCTTTAGCTTCCTGGCGGGCATTGTTCCAGTTGTGCTCAAACTCCTTCGCTTCCCAGATAATGCGCATCCCTTTCCCGCCGCCGCCGGCCGTAGCTTTGATGATGACGGGGTAGCCGATTTCTTTGGCCACTTTCATGCCGTGTTTCACGTCTTTGATCAGGCCATCGGAGCCCGGTACAACCGGTACTCCGGCTTTGATCATCGTTTCTTTGGCCGTGATTTTATCGCCCATTTTCCGGATTTGAGCCGGCGTTGGGCCGATAAACTTAATGCCGTATTGGGAACAGACTTCCGCGAAAGCGGCATTTTCAGCCAAAAAACCATACCCCGGATGGATGGCGTCGGCGTTGGTGATTTCCACGGCTGCCATGATCTTGGGAACGCTCAGGTAAGAGTCGGCAGAAGCCGGCGGGCCGATGCAAACGGCTTCGTCGGCAAAGCGCACGTGCAAACTTTCCCGGTCGGCAGTGGAATAAACCGCCACCGTTTTGATGCCCATTTCCCGGCAGGTGCGAATGATGCGCAAGGCAATCTCTCCGCGATTGGCAATGAGTATTTTTTCAAACATATTTTACAAGGTTGGTCAACGCCATGGCGGGCATTAAGCGCGTTCTGGCAATGATTAAGGCTAAAGGGATCTGCTTAACCTTTCGGGTCAACTAAGAACAACACCTGGTCGTACTCCACGGGCTGAGCGTCTTCCACCATTACTTTTACAATGGTGCCTTTGATATCCGACTCAATTTCATTGAACAGTTTCATCGCCTCAATGATACAGACGACGCTGCCGGAATCAACGATATCCCCAACTTTTACCAACGGCGGACGATCCGGCGAAGAAGCGCGGTAGAACGTCCCCACCATCGGCGAGCGGATTTCGGTATACCCTTTGGCAGGCACGTCCGATTTGGGTGCTGCTTCCGGTTTGTCCGCGGCTTGCTGTTGTGGTGCAGCAGCAGGCGGTGGCGTGGCAGCGGCAGGCGGCGCGTAAGAGGGTTGCGCCCCAGTATTCACAATCGGCGGAGGGGGCGCTGGAACCCCCATCGGGCCTAATTGCCGGTTCGATTCATGGAAACGCGTACGAACAGTGAGTTCAAAATCGCCGTTTTTCAATTTAAACTCTGTCAGGTCCGACTTGTGAACAAGCCTGATCAATTCCTGTATCTCTTTGAATGTCATCTTGTTATTGTTTTACACGTTCAATATAACTCCGATCGCGGGTATCTACTCTGATGAAATCCCCCTGGTTGACAAACAAGGGTACGCGCACTTCTGCGCCGGTTTCCACGGTCGCTGCTTTGAGGGTATTGGTGGCCGTGTCGCCTTTCAGGCCCGGTTCGGTGTACGTGACTTCCAAAACCATGTTCGAAGGCAGTTCTACCGACAGCGGGGTTTCCTTGTCTGCATGAAAAAGAATGATTGCAATGGAGCCTTCCTTCAGGAGGTCGGCATTTTCGATCATCTTCTCCTGAAGTGCCAACTCCTCGAACGATTCATTGTTCATGAAGTTGTAGGTCTCACCGTCGTTGTAAAGATATTGATATTCACGTCTTTCTACACGAACCGTATCAATTTTATGCCCTGCGGGGAAAGTATTTTCAATTACCCGACCGGTCGTCAGGCTTTTGAGCTTGGTGCGCACAAAAGCATTGCCTTTGCCAGGCTTCACGTGCTGAAACTCCACGATGGTGAAAATATCGTGGCTGTATTCGATGCACAGGCCATTGCGGATATCAGAAGTAGATGCCATGATAATTAACGAATATTTGAGTGTTTTGAAAATTAATGTTTTTGCCTCTTGCCAACCCCGTTATGCGGTACAAGTTTTGCCTCTTGTTAAATCCCCCATTTCACATAAACCGCACCCCAGGTAAACCCGCCGCCAAAAGCGGTGAGAATCAGGTTATCCCCTTTTTTGAGCTGGCTTTCGTAATCCCACAAACAAAGCGGCAGGGTGGCTGCCGTGGTATTTCCGTATTTATGGATATTGACCATCACGCGCTCCATCGGAAAATTGGCGGTATTCGCCACCGACTCGATGATGCGGATATTGGCCTGGTGCGGCACCATCCAATTTACATCATCCGCAGCTAAATGATTGCGTTCCATTACTTTAAGAACGACGTCGGCCATGCCATTCACTGCTGCTTTATATACCGGGCGGCCATTCTGATAAATATAATGTTCTTTGGCAAGTACAGTTTCTGCCGTTGCAGGATGCCGCGACCCACCGGCTTTCTGGTACAAATAGTATTGCCCCGAGCCATCGCTCTTAAGGTAGGAATCCTGGATCCCGTAGCCCTCCGTATTGGGTTCCAGCAAAACAGCGCCGGCTGCATCGCCAAAAAGTATGCAAATAGACCGGTCTGTATAGTCCACAATGGAAGACATTTTATCCGCCCCAATGACGATGACCTTTTTATGCGTCCCGGATTCCACATATTTGGAACCCGTAGTGAGCGCGAACAAAAACCCGGAGCAGGCAGCGCCAATGTCGAAACAGAACGCATTTTTAATGCCGACTGCCTCTGCTACAAGGTTTGCCGTGTCGGGAAAAAGCATATCTGGTGTGACTGTGGCGCAAATAACCAAATCTATTTCAGAAGGATCGGTATTTGTTTTTTTCAGCAAACCCTTCACCGCTTCGATCGCCATGACCGAAACGCCCTGGCCTTCCCCTTTCAGAATCCGACGTTCGCGAACGCCCGTGCGCTCCACAATCCATTCGTCATTCGTATCCACCATTGTCTCCAACTCCTTGTTGGTCAACACATAATCTGGTACGTAACCGTGAACGCCGGTAATGGCAGCTTGAATTTTTGACATTGTTTGATGTTGACGTTGTGCAAAAAACGCTGCAAGGTAAGAATTTTTCAAATGATCACTCCCCGCTTGATATTGCAAAGCAGCATAAGTGTTTTATTCTGCGATTAAAAATCTGTTTCATTCCCTATCTTTGCCGCCGCTTAAGTGACCGGGTGACTCGAAGTCACCCGGTCACTGCCATCATTCGGGAATCCTGGAGGATTTTTGGTTGTTGTTCATTAAGATAAGTGACCGGGTGACTTTGAGTCACCCGGTCACTCCCAACACAAAACAAAAACATCATGTACCGTACGCACAACTGCGGAGCGCTCCGCATGGAACACATTGGTCAGGAAGTAAAATTGAGCGGCTGGGTTCAGATTGGCCGCGACTTCGGCGGACTCACTTTTATTGACCTGCGAGACCGTTATGGCGTTACGCAGTTGGTTTTTAATATGGAAGACGATGCGGCGTTGTGCGAACAGGCCCGCAAATTAGGCCGGGAGTTTGTGATCAGCGCTACGGGGCTTGTGCGCGAACGCAGCAACAAAAACCCCAACCGCGCCACCGGCGACATCGAAATCCAGGTCAAACAATTGGAAATCCTGAATGCTTCCAAAGTGCCGCCCTTCACCATTGAAGACGATACCGACGGCGGCGACGACCTGCGCATGAAATACCGCTATTTGGATTTGCGCCGGAATTCGGTTCAGCAAAATTTCGTTTTCCGCTCCAAACTGGCGCTGGAAACGCGCAAATACCTTTCGGATCAACAATTTTTGGAAATTGAAACGCCGTTTCTCATCAAAACGACCCCGGAAGGCGCCCGCGACTTTGTCGTGCCAAGCCGCATGAACCAGGGCCAGTTTTATGCGTTGCCGCAATCGCCGCAAACGTTCAAACAAATCCTGATGGTGGCGGGGATGGATCGCTATTTTCAGATTGTGAAATGCTTCCGTGATGAAGACCTGCGCGCCGATCGCCAGCCGGAATTTACACAAATTGACTGCGAAATGGCGTTCGTAGACCGCGAAACGGTGCTGCAAACGTTTGAAGGCCTGACCAAACACCTGTTTAAACACACCCTCGGTATAGACCTGCCCGATTTTCCGCGTATGAACTACGACGAAGCCATGCGCCGCTATGGTTCCGACAAACCCGACCTGCGCTTCGATATGGAATTCGTGGAACTGACCGACCTGGCTCAGGGAAAAGGATTCCCGGTATTCGACGCCGCCGAATTGGTCGTGGGCATCTGCGCGGAAGGACAGGCTGCCTACAGCCGCAAACAAACCGACGAACTGACCGAATGGCTGAAGCGCCCGCAAATTGGCGCCAAAGGTTTGGTTTATGTGAAATACGAAGCAGACGGCAGCATCAAATCTTCCGTGGATAAATTCTACAGCCCCGAAGATTTGAAAGCCTGGTGCGAACGCTTTGGCGCAAAGCCCGGCGACTTGCTGCTGCTCTTGTGCGGCGAAGCAGAAAAAACCCGCAAGCAACTCAACGAACTGCGCTTGGAAATGGCCCGCCGCATGGGCCTGATGAAGGCCGGTGATTTCAAACCGCTGTGGGTACTCGATTTCCCGCTGCTGGAATGGGACGACGATTCGCAACGCTTCTACGCCATGCACCACCCTTTCACAGCGCCGTTGCCGGAGGATACCCACAAAATGGCTTCCACCGACCGGAATGAACTGAAAAGCATTCGCGCCAACGCCTACGATATCGTTTTAAACGGTTCTGAAATTGGCGGTGGCTCGATTCGTATCCACGACCGCGACCTGCAATTCCGGAACTTCAGCTTGCTGGGCTTTACGGATGAGGAAGCAGAAGCCAAATTCGGCTTTTTGCTGGGCGCATTTGAATTCGGCGCGCCACCACACGGGGGTATCGCCTTCGGATTCGACCGCCTTTGCGCCGTGATGAACGGGCAGTCGTCTATCCGTGACTTCATTGCGTTCCCGAAAAACAACCAGGGCCGCGACATGATGATTGATGCGCCGTCGGCTATTGACCAAAGTCAGATGGATGAACTCGCATTGTTGGTAAAGGTGAAATGAAATTGGCAAGTGGGCAAGTAAGGCAAATTGGCAAAAGGCGAGGGTTCCTAAAAAGCTCGTCAATTTGCGCGTTTGCCTACTTGCCAATTTGCCTTTTGCCCCTTCATTTTTTACGTCACTCCACCACCCAAAAAGCATAGCTCCCACCTTGTTTAAAACCTTCCGCTGTAGCTATTCTGGGGTAGCCTTCCAATAAATGATAGTTATTATCTCCATTGTTGTTCATGTTGTAGGTAAATTCTATCCTTTCCGCGCACTCCGGGTCAATAACTCCATCAACGAAATAGTAATCTTCTGTGAGGTAATAAAAGGTTATTCCATATAACCCTTTTTTTTGCGGAATGCATCCCACCTTTAATTTTTCAATACTATTTTCATCGCTTTGATAAACTAAATTAAGCGCATTATAAGGACCAATGCTTTGGATGGAAACACTCCCTATTTGGTTAAGATAAATAAAATCCGCCTCGGAAGAAACAGGTGTTTGCTCATTATAGCGATCAATAGCGCCTGAAAATTTATATTCCATATCCTTCACATTAGCATTCGTATTATCTATTTGATTGGTGAGTATAGACGGAATTGATGATTCAATCCAGATCGTATCCCCAATCAGGAAAGTGTCTTTTTGGGGTGAACAGGTGAAATTGATCTCAAAAGCGTATTCTTTGTAACAATTATTCTGAGAAAAACGACAGGAGTTGCTTGTTGTAACAACCATAAAGGTCAACAGTGTGCAGGCTAAAATTGCAAGTTTCATTATAATGATGTTTTGATGGATATAAAAAAGCAGCCTGTGCCGTAAAAAAATACAGCACAGGCTGGAAAGCATGATCAGTAGCCGTAACGAACCAACATGGCTCTTAAATCGGTTGTGGAAACACCTGGCGGTAAAGCGCCCTGAAGGTTACTTTCAACATCGGTCAGCTTGGTTGGACTATTTGTAGAGATGGCATTGAAGAAAGATAAAGTGGAAAACCCCTTAATAGGGTCTCCGCCTGATCCAAGACCTTCATTCACGCCTTGCGGGTTCATAACATTGTCATCTATCAAATCTAAACAAAACCCCTCCGGTATCCAGCTATCCGGATCGCTGCTGCCCAGAAAGTCCGGAATAAAAGATTCTTTTTGGTACTTCCACCTTGTTCGCTCTATCGCTACCTGAGATGTTAAGGTTGTCCGACTATGAAACAGTCCGTACTTCCTGTCCGCATATTGCGGCCCAATATGATACCCCCACATCTCAATGATGGCACAGCGCTCAAAACCGGGCGTGCCCCGGGTTCCATAGGGAGAATTGTTGCCTGTTGCAGCATTGTTAATTACATAATTCATATTTGCCTGCCAATATGCAGTATTATTCAGCCCAACGAAATGGGAAGCATGGGCAAACTCGTGATAAAAAGTTTCCTTTATCTGGTCAGAAGCTTCGCCATTTTCATCGCCATAATTATAGACAACATCGGGGAGAACCCCAGGTTGTAAAAGCAAGCTGACACTGAAATTGGCAGGTAAAGGAGGTGTTCCTAGGGTGACGTCAATTCCAAAAATTTCAAACATGGGTAAAGAAAAAGCAGGAATATTCGCCTGCAACTGAATCGCAACCTGCGGCATCCGAGCCAACATAGGTGCAGCGGCTGATCCTTCAAGGTTTGTCAGTAAGATAACTGTTTGTCCAGGTGGGATTGGTATGCCATCCTGTTGAGCAAAGCCATCGTAGTCGTGCAAGGCATTGTTAGCCGTGGCGGCGTACCAGTACCGCTTACTATTCCCTTCATTGTCATTCGCCGGAAAATAATTCAGTTGGATATTATTAAAAACAGGCCCTGCAATCACCCCAACATAATCTTTCACCGGCGCGGAAAGCTCCCAGATATTCCACCCTAAACCAAATCGCTGGCCTCTGACAACGGTCCTGCTGCTCTTGAATTCCACCCACATCCAGGCTCTTCCGCTGTGTCTGCGGTTGATTTTCCAGCAGCCGTTCATATCGGTAAAAGTGCTGCTGGTTGTGAACCAATCATCTTTAAAAATAACTTTTACCTGCTTAATGCCTTCCAAATGAACAGATTTACCCTCTACAGTGGCATTATCCGGCAACTGGGTATCCAGTACTTTAATACACCCGCCCGGCTTCCGCATGTCGCTAAAAACCATGCATCCGCAGTCGTTTTGGGTGAACTCGGAAGAACCGCCGCCACCGCCGCCGCCCAAACACTCCGGCCAATTTGGACTTCCGGGCTGGCAACCCTGGTTAGGATCGGTCACACAAGGTACGTCGTCGCAGAAAATATCCGGCTCCAAGCAACAGGGGTAGTTGGGGCAGCCGGGCTTGCACTCCGGATCGGGATCGGGGCGACCGCTGCCCGCACTGCCGCTTCCCACATACGACACCTCGTAGTTGTTGCCCGTGAGCCGGAACGCTTCCTTCACCAAATAACTGTCACCGGGGGCTAGCAGCAGTTCCGCCTTGATTTCGTGCGGTATAGTGGTGGGAAAACCTGCATTCGCCTCCACGACTGTGTATAGCGGAGGAATTCCTCCTTCCGGCACGGCAGGATCGTCGTAGTAATCGCCCATCTGGATGATTTCGTACTCTAATGGGTAGTCGAACAGGGCAAGTTCTGTTTGATTCAGTTTTTCAAATTGCTCCAGCGTAGCGGGCATGAATTTCACATAGCGGTGGGTAGCGGGCAAGGTCGGGAGATTGGTTCCGTTAAGGTTGTTCCATGCCTCGGTCATTTTTTGCACGGTGTAGGGATTTACACGCGGGTTGCCCAAAATCGTGGGCGTCGGTTCGTCGCTTCGGGGGCTAATGGCGTCCTCTCCCCCAACGTTAAAAACATTGGGATTTTTGGTTGTTTCATGTACGGTGTCAGGTGCGTCCGATTCGTCAAATTCGAGCTTTTGGCAGGCCAAAGCAATCATCAGGGAAAGACCCAATAGCAAGGCGCATCGGGCAAAAAAAGAGCGGGTTTTCATAAAAGTATGGTTTGGTTAAATAATCAGGTTATTGATGGGATGCTGTGCGCATCCATCAGCCGGACAAGGGGTAGTAAAATTCTGATGGCTAAAAATACGAAAATAGGTATTCAGATCGAACGATAAGAATAGAAATATTGGAGCGTTTTCTAAAAATTAACAAAAACTTCGCTATTTCAACACCACCAACTCTCCCAGCGTAATCACCTTCACCAACTGCACACTCCCACCTGCCTGTTGCTGATAAACGGCCATATCTCCCATTTGCAGTTCCGGGCCAGGGCCGTTGACCGGGAAGGAATGGGCCATGAACAGAATGGGGCGATCCGAAATGGGTTGTTCGTTGGCCAATGCGATGGTGCGCTCATAGCGGCCATCCTCTCCGTACACCGTGAAAGTCAGCGCGGGAGAAGTGGTGATGGTCGCTCCGGTTTCCATCAATTCTGCGGTTTGACGGCAGCGGCAAAATTCACTGGCGATGACCGTTCCGAACGTACAGTTCAGGTTTTTGAACGCACTGCCGAGGTCTCGGGCTTCTTGCCGTCCGGCGTCCGAAAGCTGGCGGGCGACGGTCTGATCGCAGGATTTCCACCATTCCGGCAAGGTAGAATTGAAATTATCAGCGCCCACCGTGGCATTGGTGTGGCGGAAATACAGCACATAGCCGCCTTCGCGGATGGATTTGAACAGCGGCGCGTGCGGCGTCACGACTACTTTGCGCAGTACGGTGTTTTGCACATTGTTCGGGTTGGTTGCCTTTACTTCAAAGACTCCGGCAACATCAGGCGCGGTATAAAGTCCGTCCGCATTAATTGTGCCGCCGGTCGTTTCCCAGTTGGCTGTCAGGGTTGCATGAAAAGCAAACGTTTCTCCGGGTTCCAGCAGGATGTTCTCTTCCGGTGATACCAACAACACGGAATCGCCCGTATCATCGTCTTTGCAGGCCGAAAAAGAAAAAAACAAGCACATAAAAAGGACGGAGGTGCAACAGGTTCGTATCATTTTTGTTGGATTGGTGTTTGTCTAATGATCGTGTTTAATTCGGCAAATTTCTTTACTTTTGCGGCGAAATTCGTTCATCGCATAAAATAAAATGCATGCAAGCTATAGAAAAAAAGCTGGCCTTTAAGGTTAAAGACATCTCTTTGGCAGAATGGGGCCGCAAAGAAATTGAATTGGCAGAAGCCGAAATGCCCGGCCTGATGGCTTTGCGCGAAGAATACGGCGCTACGAAACCACTGAAAGGCGCCCGCATTGCCGGTTGCCTGCACATGACCATACAAACCGCAGTATTGATTGAAACCCTGATCGAATTGGGCGCCGAAGTATCCTGGTCGTCCTGCAACATTTTCTCTACTCAGGACCACGCCGCCGCAGCCATTGCCGCAGCCGGTATCCCGGTTTTTGCCTGGAAAGGCATGACGGAAGAAGAATTCTGGTGGGCGATCGAACAAACGATCTATGCGTTTGAAGACGACAAGCCGCTGAACATGATCCTCGACGATGGCGGCGACCTGACCAATATTGTACTCGACCAGCGCCCTGAACTGATTGAAGGCATCCGCGGGTTGAGCGAAGAAACCACAACGGGCGTACACCGCCTTTACGAGCGCATGGCTGAAGGTACCCTGCCTATGCCGGCCATCAACGTCAACGACTCGGTGACAAAATCCAAATTCGACAACAAATACGGCTGCAAAGAATCCTGTGTGGATGCCATCCGCCGCGCTACCGACATCATGATGGCGGGTAAAGTAGCAGTAGTTGCCGGTTATGGCGACGTTGGAAAAGGTACGGCTGCATCGCTTCGTGGCGCCGGCTGCCGGGTGATTGTCACGGAAATTGACCCGATCTGCGCACTCCAGGCGGCTATGGACGGCTACGAAGTGAAGAAAATGGTGAACGCCATTCCACGCGCCGACATCGTCGTTACCGCGACCGGCAACTGCGACATCATTTCGGAAGAGCATTTCTACCTGATGCGCGACAAAGCCATCTTGTGTAATATCGGCCACTTCGACAACGAAATTGACATGGCCTGGTTGAACCAAACCCACGGATCTTCCAAAATCAACATCAAGCCACAGGTGGATAAATACACCCTCAACGGCAAAGACATCATCGTATTGGCAGAAGGCCGCCTCGTGAACTTGGGTTGTGGCACGGGTCACCCGTCGTTTGTGATGTCGAACTCGTTCACCAACCAGGTATTGGCGCAGATCGAGCTTTGGAAAAATGCCGATCGCTACGAAAATAAAGTGTACACCCTGCCCAAGCATTTGGACGAGCAGGTTGCACGCCTCCACCTGTCGAAAATCGGCGTGGAATTGGAGGATTTGAATAAAAAACAAGCCGATTATATTGGCGTGAAAGCGGAAGGCCCGTATAAGCCGGAGTATTACCGGTATTAGTAGTTAACGTGAACTCGGGCATTTTTTAAGACCCGGCGGGCTAAAGCCCGCGAAACAAAGGGCGCCGTGCTATGTTTCGCGGGCTTTAGTCCGCCTTGTTTCCCAAAAGGTGCAAAATCCTGGCCACAGATGTTGCAAAACACTCGTTTTCAGGGAGCAAATGCCCGATCTCACGTTAGTTAAGAAGCAAGGGGCAAATGCGCAAAGCTTTGCCCCTTGCTAACTCGTCCTTCACCGCACGGCCCTCAGCCGGATGGCCAAAAACGCATTCTCCGAAATCCAATCTTCCTCATCGTTTGGCCGGTTTTGCCCGTAAGGGTAAATATCGAGTTGGCCGGAATCTGCTTTCCTTGATAAAAAAAACGCTTTGAGCCAGGCGATCCGGGCATCGGTCAGGCGGCGGGGTTTGTCTTTTACTGCAATTTCGAGGCGGTATTCCGGCAGCCAGCGAATAGATTTTCCGATCAGCGACAAAAAAGATTCCGACATGGCGCCGGGTTCAAACTCACTGACATCCTGATTAGAAAACAATTGAACTTTATCGCGTTCGAAGCGGATGGTTTTCCCATACAATAAGATAAAATTTTCCAGGTCGCGTTTGGACTGCGGTTTGATTTCAATCTGGCTGACATCTGGCGATTGCGGTGGGTAGGTCTCGCAGGGAACGACCGTGATTGGCGAGATAAAATCCATTAGCAAGTGACCATTGTAGGCCACCATCGGATTAACATAATAAGCCTGAAAAGAAATGTGCGTGATTTCAACTTTTGGCGTAAAGACCAGCTCGTAGGGCTGCCAGTCCCTGTTTTTTACCAAATCCGTTTGCGCAAGCAGTTGTCCGGCCTGGCAAAATTTTTTGCCCCCCCACAAAAGCAGGCGAATCGGATTTTTATAGCGCACCCGGGTGCCGAATACCGGACTTCTCGCCGTATAATAAGGCGACTGGGCCAAATGAATCATCAGGCGGTAGCAACGCCCCGGTTGCAAAGGCGCCCTGAGTCGCTGGCCAAGGGCATCCCAGGTGAAATTATCGCGAACGGCAAGGCTGAAATAGTTTTTACCTTCAAACGCAGGTTTGTCCACCTCATAAGCACCGGGTTGAAACTGCAACGGCGCCTCCGACAGGAAGCCACAATCTACCCAATCCGCTGTATCATTGACCACATAAGGCAATACCGACTCAAAGGACGGGTTAAAAACAGGCACAGCAAGGTCTTCCTGGCCCGAAAGCACAAACGGCATAATACACCAAAGTCCAGGGATAAAACGAGTTAAGTGACGCATGGCAATCTTGTTTATAGGTCTAACTTTAACATCCGGGCTTTGAATACCGGAAAATAAAACACGAACTTCATCGTTATAAGGGCATCTCCAATTTTTAGTCAGCCACTTCTTCGTGTGCTGTTCTCTATTCAAACCGCACTAAAGTTACCTTTTTCGGATCGTCCGTCTAAAAGTTGAAAATTTGGCGACTAAACGTGTATCGTTTCCAAATTTATTGCATTTTAATAACTACTCAACCAAATTGTTGCTACCATGAATCAGTTGCTATTGGTGTTCGCGTTTTTTCCTGTATGGAGCGGCGCAGAATTGAACCTTTCAGACATTTCCAAAGCCATCGGCGACGGGAATGCCGATGCATTGGGGCAGTATTTTGACCAAAGTGTCGAGGTAGCCGTTCCGGGCGCCGAAGACGTGTACGATAAGGCGAAGGCCGTGAGCGTGGTGAAAGATTTTTTCGCCAAAAATAAACCCAAAACCTTCAGCCAGGTACACCAGGGCAGTTCTTCAGGCAGCGCGTCGCAGTACTGTATTGGAAATTTAGTCACGGCAGGCGCAACCTTCCGGGTCTACATCTACATGAAAGCCAGCGGCGGCAAGCAGTTGATCCAGGAACTGCGCTTTGACAAGGAATAGGTCCCAAAAGTCATCCCGTAAAAAAAACGGGGCGTTGTTTTACAGCAGCGCCCCGTTTGCTTTTTCCAGCACCCCGATCCCAAACAGGGCAAAATCGTATTTCACCGGATCCTCCGGATCAAATTGGCGCAGGTTTTCCGTCAATTCCAGCGCAGCGAGCCAGTCGGTTTGCGGTCGGGTGAGCAACCCCATACGGCGCGCGATGCGTTCTACATGCACATCTAACGGGATGACCAACTGACGGGGCTGAAGCTGCTTCCACAATCCAAAATCCACACCCCGGTCATCGCAACGCACCATCCAGCGCAGGAACATGTTCAGGCGTTTGCAGGAAGAGCGGCGCGCCGGGGTGGCGATGTGTTTGGTGGTGCGCGCCGGTGCAGCGGGCAGCGAAAAAAATTGGTTGTGAAAACCGGTCAGCGCATTTTCCACGGTCATGTCTTCGGCGCTCAGGTGTTCGGCGAAAGCCGTTTCCAGCGTATCGTGGCGGCGGTAATAATCCTGCAGGAATTCCAAAAAATAAAGGGTATCGGTGGTTTGAAAAGTGCGGTGTTTGAAATCCAGCAGGCGGCGACGGTCTTCGGGGCTGTGGTGAAGGATGAAGTCGTGCGGCGCCCCGTCCATCCGCTGCACCAATTCGCGCGCCTTGCTGATGATGGTTTTGCGTTGCCCCCAGGCCAGCACTGCCGTCCAAAGCCCTGAAATTTCAATGTCCTGGCGTTTTGAAAACCCATGCGGAATGGAAATCGGATCTGATTCGATGAAGTCCGGCGCGTTGTATTTGGCCGCGTAAAAATCGAGTGTCGCTTTTATGTCGGTTAACATTCAAATTCTTTTGCCGGCTAATATAACAGAAAGGTATTGGTGTGTCGTTAAATGGGAGTCTTGTTTGAAACTCTTTGCTAATTTTACTCACGGTTTATGACAGCTACCTTAACTTACACGCTGATATTGGCAGCAATTTACCTTGGCAGAAAAGCGATTAACCTAATGGAAGAGGAAAAAGTATAACGCTGCCGCGAACAACCAAACCGGATATGCCTGCACTTATTTTAGCCGCTCCTTTATTTCTGATAGTCATTGCCTTGTTTGCCTTAGCATTCTGGGTGAACAACAGCTACGCGCCATATTTGGTCATTCCGTTTGTCAGTTTGGCGGTGATCTACGTTTTCAGCCCGGAAATTAACTGGTGGTGGTTCAAGCGCCATCCACCCGATGCCGCTGAACCATTAAAGCCGCTCATTGCCTACAGCCCTTATTACAAGCGCCTGCCGGCGGCGCTGCAACTGCGCTTTCGCCAAAAAGTAGCGTTGTTTATGATGGGTACCGATTTCAAAAAACCGACCGATGAAGGCGGGGTACCTGCCGACATCCAGGCAGCCCTTGCGGCAAGTGTGGCGCCTTTGATCCTGGCAACCGAAACCTTACTGTTTCCGCCCTTTGAACACGTTGTGGTGTATGCCTCCCCTTTCCCTTCTCCGCAATACCCGACGCGGTTGCACCTTTCCGAAATCTACGAAGAGGATGGCGTCTCCCTTTTTTCTGCCGAACACCTGCTCAAAGGATTTCTGCATCCGGAGCAATACTTCCCCATTGGCTTGTACGAATACGCGCGAATTTTTTTGCGCTTGCGCGAAATGCAAAACCTGCCGGCTCCAAAACCGGAAACAAGCACCTGGCTTCAAATCGAACAAATTGCCGGCTATTCCCGCGCACGCATTGCGCAATGGATCAACTTAGAAGAAACCGACATCCACTTGCCAGCCGTTGCGGTTGTTCACTTTTTTATGTTCCCGGAGCGGTTTCGCGAGCTGTTGCCTGCGCTTCATGAGGCTTACTGCGAGTTGTTTCAGCAAAATCCGTTAGATTTTAAAGGGTTAGAGCGGCAGTTTGCTGTTATTGGTAGATGATATGTACAAACCCACATTAATCCAGCAAATCCATAATAAAAAGGAGACAAAGGTAATTTTCTGGACAACAGGCAAATAGATAAGCATGCCTTTGGTGTAATAGAGGTAGTTGTTCAGCACCACCAGCAACAGGTTGAAGATTCCAAAGCCAAATAGTCCAAACCATTTGATTTTGTAAAGTCCGATAAACGTGCCCGCCACGGCAATCAGGCCAATTACCGAGGCGGCATAGGTGATGGTATCGTGCAGGCTGGTGAATAAAAAAATTGCAATCATCATGGACAGGGTACCCGAAACCTGGATGGTTAGTCTGGAAAATTTGCTAAAATGCACGTACCTGGGGAAATAAAACCAAAACACAGAGAGTGAAAAACAAAGGACAGCCATACCCGCGAGTGCAATGGGCCGGCCTCCATTGTGCTGTCCGTTGATGGCCTGCACATTCAGCAAGTTGCACCAATAGTTATTGCTCCAACTGAACCCCACCGAATGCTCGTCAAGCTGCGACCCTCCCGGATAGTATAAGGTAGCGGTAATGTAAAGGATGGCAAAAAGCAATATCCCAAACACTGGAGTCAATACCCAAAACCGATTGATTTTTTTTTGCCCCACTATTCCCACTTTACCTGCACAGATGATTTCTTCCAGCCCCGCGCTAAACAATCCTGAGCGTTTAAATATCCTGTATCAACTACCCCCTTATTTAACAGGTTCTTATACAGGTTAACGTACTCATCTATCATTATATTGAATTTTACGAAACTTAACATAGGCGCAGGCGCTATTATCCTTTCGTCCCCTCCAAAATCCGGATATAATTCGCCCGTTCATACGCATCGGGGTCAGAAACATTGAACTGGTTCATGGCGCCTTTGAAGGCACTGATGGATTGGAATCCTTTCGCCGACATCCAGTTTCGCAAATCGTCGTGCATCGTTTCCAAATACCGGATTCCATTTTTGTACAAAGCAGAGGCGGTCATTGTGACATCGGCTCCGGCTAATAAATATTTGATCACTTCACCGGCGCTTTGTACGCCGGTCGTTGCGGCCAGCGATAAACGCAGCTTGCCGGACAGGATGCCAATCCACAACAGCGGCAGGCGAATTTCCGAAGCATCGCTGTATTGAAGATTGTGCAGCACTTTTAGCGTTTGTATGTCAAAATCAGGCTGGTAGAACCGGTTGAACAAAACTAAAGCATCGGCTCCTGCTTCCTGCATGAGCAATGCCGTGTGCCCCATGGCGCTGAAATAAGGATTCAGCTTAACGGCAATGGGGATCTGCACGGTTTGTCGAACCATCCGGATGATGTCTATATAGCGTTGCTCCACGGCCTGGCCAGTCAACTTAAGATCGGCAGGGATGTAAAAAATATTGATTTCCAGGCCATCAGCGCCTGCCTGCTCCATCTGCCGGGCATATTCTATCCAGCCCTCCGGTGTTATGCCGTTCAGACTCGCGATGATGGGGACCTTCACCCGTTCTTTTGCCAGCCGGATGTTTTCTAAATACCGGGCCGTTCCAACGTGATAATCTTCGAGGTCCGGGAAATAATCTGCCGCTTCTGCAAATACATGGCTCGTTGCCCGGATAACCGCCTCAAATCGGGCATTTTCTTTCCTAATTTGCTCTTCAAACATGGAAAATAATACAACGGCGCCGGCGCCGGAGTCTTCCATTTGCAGAATATTGTCTGTCTTTTCCGACAAGGTACTGGCTGAAACAACGATGGGCGAATGCAGTTTCAGGCCCATATAAGTCGTGTCGAGGTTCATGAATTTCTTTTTTTTTAGTTTAACATCGTAATTCCGACTCGATGCTTAAAAAACGGGTTGAAAAGCATCCGCGGAAGAAACCGCCATTTCTTCATACGTTTTCCAGCGCAGATCCACAATTTCCTGCGCCAGCGTCATCAATTTTTCCGCTTCGCCCGGATTGGTCAGGTTCAGCACTTTATACCGCAATTCGTTGTAGGCGTAATCCTTCAGCGTAATCACCGGCCGCGGCGAATCCAGCACAAACGGGTTGCGGTTATTTCTGCGCAGCACCGGATTGTAGCGGAGCAACGGCCAATACCCGCTGGCGACGGCAAGGTCTTGCTGGTTCAGCCCTTTTTCCATGTCTATGCCGTGGGCGATGCAATGGCTGTAGGCTAAAATGATGGAAGGGCCGTCGTAAGCTTCGGCTTCGCGCATAGCCAACAGGGTCTGCTGGGGATTGGCGCCCATCGCCACTTGTGCCACGTACACATTGCCATAAGAAATGACTTGGAGCGCCAGGTCTTTTTTGCCGACCCGTTTTCCTGCTGCTGCAAATTTTGCCGTTGCCGCAGTCGGGGTTGCTTTGGACATTTGCCCGCCGGTATTGGAATACACTTCCGTATCCAACACTAAGATGTTGATGTTGCGTCCGCTTGCCATGGCATGATCAAGACCTCCGGCGCCGATGTCGTACGCCCAGCCGTCGCCGCCAATGAGCCATACGCTCCTGTGAACGAGCTGATCGGCGATGGACAATAACTGCCGGGCAAGACTGGAATCCATGGTTGTTAACCTCGACTTCAGTTCGGAAACCCGCAGGCGCTGCGCTGCAATTTCAGACTCTAATTTTTGCGGTGATTCGATCAAATCCCGGACAAAATCTGTTCCCAGTTCCGATTCCAACTGCCGTAGCAGGTCGTGTGCCATAGACAGGTGTTTGTCGGCAGTCAGGCGCATCCCCAAGCCAAATTCGGCGTTGTCTTCAAACAGTGAATTTGACCAGGCCGGACCTTTGCCCGCCTGATTGGTCGTCCAGGGCGTAGTGGGCAGGTTGCCCCCAAAAATAGAGGAACATCCCGTTGCATTGGCCACAATCAGCCGGTCGCCAAACAACTGGGTCAGCAAGCGGATATAGGGCGTTTCGCCGCAACCGGCGCAGGCGCCAGAAAATTCAAACAAAGGCTCCAGGAATTGTGCGCCATGCACCATGGAGAAGTTGACTTTGGCCCGGTCATTAACGGGAAGCTGTTCAAAATAATGGATGTTTTTGCGACCCTGCTCCAGCAAAGGCGCTTTGTCCCGCAGGTTAATGGCCTTTTCGTTGTGGTTGGCCGGATTCGTTACCGGGCAAACTTCTACACACAGGTTACAGCCCGTACAATCTTCCAGGTAGACTTGCAGGGTGTAGCGTGTTTCCGGGAAACCTCGGGCATTAACAGGCGCCGATCCGAAGCCTTCGGGGGCATCCTGCAACAAATCCTCGTGGTAAAATTTTGCGCGAATCACGCTGTGCGGGCACACAAAACTGCAATTGCCGCATTGGATACAGCTATCGGGTTCCCAGGAAGCAACCAGGTCTGAAATGTTTCTTTTTTCCCACTTGGTGGTACCGCTGGGATAGGTGCCGTCAACCGGCATGGCACTGACGGGCAACTCGTCGCCGTGTCCGGCCATCATTTTACCGATCACTTCCCGCACAAACAGGGGCGCCCCGTCCGGGACTACCGGCAAAAAATCAGTGGCCGCATGGGCGGTTTCCGGGACGGTCACTTCAAACAGGTTTTCTAAGGTCTGATCAACCGCCTGATAATTTTTTTCGATGACCGCTTTCCCTTTTTTGTAATACGTTTTTTCAATGGCTTTTTTGATGTGGTGGATCGCTTCTTCGCGCGGAAGCACCCCGGAAAGGGCAAAAAAACAGGTTTGCATGATGGTGTTGATCCGCCCGGCCATTCCGGTTTCGCGGGCAACCTCGGTTGCGTCAATTACATAGAACCGGAGCTGTTTATTGATGATCGCTTTTTGGACAGATAACGGCAGTTGATCCCAGACCGTTTCGCGGTCGTAAGGGCTGTTCAGCAGGAATGTGGCGCCCTGGCGTGCCAGCGGTAACATTTCCACTTTTTCCAAAAAATTAAACTGGTGGCAAGCGATAAAATCGGCCTGGGTGATCAGGTAGGGCGCGCGAATAGGCTCCGGACCAAAGCGCAGGTGAGAAACCGTTCGGGCGCCTGATTTTTTAGAATCGTATACAAAATAGCCTTGCGCAAACAACGGAGTGTTTTCGCCAATAATTTTGATGCTGTTTTTATTGGCGCCGACCGTACCGTCCGCTCCCAACCCGAAGAACAATGCCTGGCGCCACCCGGATTCATCTAACGAAAAATAGGGATCAATGTCTAAGCTGGTAAATCCGACATCATCCGTAATGCCGATGGTGAAGTGGTTTTTGGGCTGTTTTTGCTTCAGCTCATCAAAAACGGCTTTCACCATAGCCGGGGTAAATTCTTTGGAAGAGAGGCCGTATCGCCCGCCTGTAATTTTAGGCAGGTGCGACATTTTACCCTGGTTGAAGGCTTCCACCAGCGTAGTGACGATGTCCTGATACATCGGTTCGCCAGAGGCGCCGGGTTCTTTCGTGCGGTCCAATACACCAATCGCCTGAACCGTGGCAGGCAGAACCTCCAAAAAATGATCCATTGAAAAAGGCCGGAATAAGCGCACCTGGATCACGCCGACTTTTTCACCGCCGGCCTGGAGGTATTTGACCGTTTCTGCCACCGTTTCACCGCCGGAGCCCATAATAACGAGGACGCGATCGGCTTCCGGGTCTCCGGAATAATCAAAAGGCTGGTATTGGCGACCGGTCAGTTGGCCGAATTTTTTCATCACCTCCGACACGATGCCCGGGGTGCGCGCATAAAACGGATTGACCGTTTCCCTTCCCTGAAAATAAACATCCGGGTTTTGTGCGGTTCCGCGAATAAATGGGTTGTCCGGATTCAAACCTCTTTTCCGGTGGGCAAAAACCAGTTCGTCGCTGATCATGGCGCGGATAATTTCATCCGAAATCATGAATATCTTATTGACTTCATGGGAAGTGCGGAAACCGTCAAAAAAATGGATGAACGGAATGCGTGCTTTTAACGTAGACGCCTGAGCGATCAGCGCCATGTCGTGCGCTTCCTGCACGCTCGCAGCAGCCAGCATGGCAAAGCCGGTAGACCGCGCAGCCATTACGTCCTGGTGGTCTCCAAAAATGGACAATCCCTGCGCAGCCAAAGAGCGCGCCGCAACCTGGAAAACAGCCGAAGTCAATTCTCCCGCGATCTTGTACATGTTAGGCAGCATGAGCATCAAACCCTGGGAAGCCGTGAACGTAGTGGTCAGGGCGCCTGTTTGCAAAGCCCCATGCACAGCGCCGGCTGCACCGCCTTCGCTTTGCATTTCAATGATTTCAGGAATGGCGCCCCAGATGTTTTTGATGCCTTTAGCCGACCACTCATCAGCCAGCTCTGCCATACCGGAAGAAGGCGTGATGGGGTAAATAGCGCAAACTTCATTCACGCGATACGCGATATAGGCAGTGGCTTCGTTGCCATCAAGGGTTGCTACGGTTGTTTTTTGATCGGACATGATGGTACACGTTTAATTAGTATCTGTCTTTATAGCCCGATAGCTGCGTTATGTTTCGCCCCAAAATTGGTCATCCCGTCCGACGGTCGGGGCTCCCGTTTTTGGGGCAAAACATCCCTTGCTCTCGAACTCTAAAGAGCAGACACGGAATACTATTTCATTCATTATGTATTTTCCGGGGCCATTTCTATGGCATGACAGGGGCACTGCTCAAAACAAACCGCACAGCCGGTGCACAAATCATAGTTAAACAAATACCGTTGGCCGGGCCCCAGCTTGATGACCGCATCCTCGGGACACGCGCCGAAACAGCCGTCGCATTCAAAGCAATTGCCGCAGGAGAAACAACGGGCTGCTTCATTCCGGGCTGCTTTTTCGGACAGGCCACCAACAATTTCTGTAAAATCTTTGGTAGCTGTTTCAAGCTCGATATGAGGCTGTGCCTGAACGGGCGCTTCAGTTCGGTACCAAACGTGCAGTTTTTCAAACCCTGCGACCGGTTTTTTTTCCGGTTTCACATAAGGGTCTTTTTGCAAATAGCCGTGGATGAACCGGGCTGCTTTTTTTCCGTGCCCTACGGCAATGGTGACGCTTCTTTCGCCTGGAACCACATCGCCCCCCGCAAAAACACCTTCACAAGTCGTCATCATATCGGGGCCTACGATCACCGTGCCGTCTTCTTTAAAAGCCATACCCGGGGCTTTTTTCAAAAAATTGGTATCTGTATCCTGTCCAAGCGCCAGGATCAGCGAATCTGCTTCTAAGGTTTCTACTTCGCCGGTTGGAACGGGCCGGCCATTTTCGATGCGCATGACCTCTACGGTAAAAGATTGCTGGTCAATACTTTTTATGGTGCGCAACCAATGTATTTTAACGCCTTCGCTCAGGGCTTCCTCAGCTTCAAAATCATGCGCCGGCATGTGTTCACGGTCGCGGCGGTAGATAATTAAGGCTTCTTCAGCACCCAGTCGTTTGGCAATGCGCGCAGCGTCCATGGCGGTATTACCGCCTCCGTAAACAGCGACCCGCCGGCCAATTTTGGGCGCTTGCCCAAGTTCCACGTCGCGGATAAAGCTCACCGCATCAAATATCTGACCCGCATCGCGCGCCGGAATGTCCGTTTTTTTTCCAATGTGCGCCCCGATGGCGATAAAGACCGCATCAAAATTGCCGCGTGTCTTTTCGGCAAGGAGGTCGTCAACTTTGTGGTTCAATCGGATAGGAATCCCCAATTTTTCGATGCGTCCAATTTCCGTCATCAGAATGTTTCGCGGCAAGCGGTAAGCCGGGATCCCAAAATGCATCATCCCACCCGGCAGCGGCCCGGCTTCAAAAATCTCCACTTCATGGCCCAACCTCCGCAGGTGGTATGCTGCCGAAAGGCCACCGGGGCCTGCGCCAACGATCAGGATTCTTTTTCCCGTTGAAACAGAAACCGGTTCAAATGCCCAGCCTTCCTCGATGGCTAAGTCGCCAAGAAACCGCTCCACGGCATGGATGCTGACCGGGTTGTCTACATAAGACCGGTTGCACTGGCTTTCGCAGGGATGGTAGCAAACCCTGCCGTGTATCGCCGGCATGGGGTTCTCTTCTACTAATTTTTGCCAGGCTTCCCGGTGTTTCCCGGCCATCGCCAAAGCGAGCCAGGCTTGAATGTTTTCTCCGGCAGGACAGGCATTGTTGCAAGGCGGGAGCAGATCCGTGTAGACTGGCTTTTGTTTGCGGAGCGGGCCGGTGCCGTCTGCATGGCTGCGCAAGTCCGGTTGGGTTGTTAAATCGTTGACGTGCTGAAGCATGATCAAATCCTTTTAAGATTGAGCAAGATTTTAGCACAAGGTGGGTTCTTTTTTTACAGATGAGAATGACAAATCTCAATGGCCTGGGGGACGTAGATCAGTTTGTATGATATTTTGTAACCATTTGACAAATACCGCTAATGTAGTTGTTTGCAAGGCTACGGGAGCTACCAAGTCAGGTTCTGCCAATTTTGGCAGCGCTACGGTTGTGGAAAACTGCGTTTCCTGTGCCGCTATACTAATCCTTCCTATCGAACTCCTTTTCTTCAACGGGAAACAAGAAAAAGAAAACATTGAATTAAGCTGGGCGACCGCCACTGAACTCAACAATGACTATTTCAGCATCGAAAAATCAATAGATGGCATTAAATGGAACGTGCTTGGAAACATCCCGGGAGCAGGCAATTCGACGCACACGATACCCTACACTTTTGAAGATTCTACACCCGATGAAGGCACTCAGTATTACAGATTGAAACAAACCGACTTTGAGGGTACGTTTACCTATTCTGCTGCTATCGCGATTAACTTTGAAGGTTCAGCCAATGCGAATTCAATTTCTATTTCCCCCAATCCGAATTCATCCAATCAATTAAATTTTCGCGGAATTGGCTTTGATCTTTCCTATACGCTGGAAGTCAAAAAAGTGACCGGGGAATTGCTTTATACCCAACCGGTCAACAGCCATTCAATCGCATTACCGGATCTCGAAAAAGGGATGTACCTGATTACGGTGCAATCTGCGGGTAATGCTGATTTTAAGACGTTTAAGTATATTGTGATTTAAAAACCTATTCCAGCCTCAAACTCACCAACCCAACCCCATGCGATCCCGTCAACTTCGCTTCCGGAAGCCCCGGACCAATGGAAATTTGTACCCCCTCGATGTCCTCAAGGCGCATTGAAACTGCCTTGTCGTTTGAAAAATAATAGGGCAAAAACGTCGGATAAGGCCGCGGCATGGTTACCGTTTTCACCTTGATCAGGTCTGCAACGGGGATTTCGTATTCCTTCATTGCTTCACCGATCTCTATAATTTTTCCGTAAGCGCTTCCGTCTTTGGTGACTAACGCCACCTGGATGGCTTTTGGCCCACCATCTAACGACCTGGCTTTAATCACCAAAGTTTTTTTACCGGAGAGCTGTCCCCTGACCGGGTTTATTTTTTTATTGAGATAAGCCTTTATACTGTAATCGTGGATAACCGCCCCGTTGAGATTTTCATTGTCTTTTTGAAAAAGTTGATTGATTTTAATCTGGTATTCCGATTCGTTGAATTGATCTGTGGGAACCAATTTTGAGTCCCGCGACCACCGGGTTAAAGAAAGCGCGTCCCAGTCTTCCTGAGCATTGAATAAATAAACCGGCTGTTCTTTTCCGATCACCCGCACGCGGTAAGGATCGCGGTCGTAAAAATCCCAGTCGTAGGGCAATCCCGGTTTTCCCGCAGGGAAGGTCTCCGTTTGATCCCCGCTTTTTACATAAATATAATAGGTCAGAAAACCCTGGCTCACTTGCTCCCGGGGAATTTCGGCAGTGTACGTAAAGCCATTTTTTCGCTCCATATTGATCAATTTCCAATTCGGGCCATTTGTCCCCTGAAGCTGAACGATCGTCAAAGGATTGGGTGTAATGACCTGCACTTCCACCTTCAATGGCGCATCGGCTATCGCAAAATCAGCGGGTTGATGGACGACGCAGGTTTTATCCACCGTTGATAGCGGGGCATGGAATTCATTCAGCCGAATATTTTGCCAGACGTCGCTTGCCTTCCACCCGGATTTTTTGCCCGCTTTGGTCAGCAGGTAAGCGCCGGGGGAAACGATAAATTGGCCGTTGGAAACTGCGGGTTGATGGCTGTTCCCCGCATTGAGCGGTGCAATTGCAAAATCGCGCCCCAGGTCACTTAAGTTGATCGTCATCGGATTTTGATTCCATTGCACCACGGCTACGGTTTTCTCAAGGCTGTTTCTGCCGTACGGATTGGCGATGATTCCGGCGTCGGGCATGACCTCCAGTCTCCATACGCCGCTTTCCAACTGATCTAAAAAATAAGCGCCGGTTCCGGGATAGGTTACAACGGGAGAGTTTCCGTAACCTGCCACGTGTTTGAGGGTTGAAGGATTTGTCGGAGGAACGGTTGTATGATTGGTATAATAATATTTTTCGGCTGCATTAAACAGCACAAGGTCTTGTTCCTGATTGATGGAAAACCCATCAAAAACAGTATTTTCCGGGTAAGACCCATAATCTTTATACATGGGAATACGATGGAAAATTTCAGCGCAAATTTTTAAACTAAGCGCTTTGTTGGGCGTATACGCCAAATTCATGTGGTGGGTATTGTACTCCGTATTGGCGTAAGCCAAAAATTGGGGGTCGTAGGCAAAATGGGTAGCGATCTGAATGCCTGCTTCCCGGAAGGATCGGGCCATTGCGGGGTACATGTAGGATTTTGCAACATCCGCAGCGTCAAATTCATAGACTAATTTGGCGCCTTTGTATTTTTTGATCGTCGCATCAAACGGGATGTTGTAATCGTCCACATTGGGCAATAAATTTCCGGTCAATTCCTGCTGGTACCCCAAGCCGGTTGGATACCATTGAAATGTACCGCCCTGAATGCCGGCTTTAAAATACGCCTCGGCTAAATGTACGCTGTGGCTGATGTTGTAGAAGATCGGTTTTTTATACCCCGTTTTTTTAACGGCATTTACCATGCGCTGGATGAACGCCGTTACTTTTTCCGGCGCTTCCCGGTGGTGGGGTTCGTTGCTGATTTCAATGGCGATAAGGCGGGGGTCGTCTTTATACGCCACGCCGGTGTAGGGGTTGATGTGGTTCATAAACTGGAACAGGTAATTCTCCTGGGCTTTGATCGCGCCCGGATCGGTCAGGCAGTTGTCTTTCCCATATTTGGCAGAAAAACCCGGCGTTGGGTCATCCGGCTCCGGCCAGCCATTGCCCCAAAAAGCAATGGGCGTGAGCACGTAATTGATGTTCCGCTCGCCTAATTTTTTCAGCAGGTAATCGAACGCATGGAGGTTTTCATTGTACAACAAATTGCCCAGCGTATCGCTGATTTCCGTATCCCAAACGTGTACCCGGTACAGGTCAAAACCTAATCTGGAAAAATGATACACGTCTTCGTCAATGGCTTTGAGCGGGTCAATACCCAGTTTTTTCGCCGAGCGGTAAGCATGGGCAAACGGGACGGTATAATTAACCCCGAAGCCTTGTATTTCCTGCTTGGTGTCTTCCCAACGCATAACGCCTTTGTCGTCCACAAGGACGTTTCGTTTGAGCGAAGTGGCACCTACCTGAGCCTGAGCGAAGTGGCCGATACAGGCGATTAGCAGGGATAACTTCAAAATAAGCGGGTAATTCATGGTTGTTTTTTTTATGATCATATCATTTCTATAATCATGCCATCCCTTCGGGATTGTTATACCGGTTATTGCTTGATCATTTCTATAATCATGCCATCCCTTCGGGATTTTGAATTCCCAAGGCATACCGCAAGTAGGGCTCAATTCGATCAAGTCCAATTTATCATATTCCTGCCAAAATCTTCAATAGAATGAAATTTTTTCCATCGTATAAAGACAAGAACACTGCATCTGATTATTTTCACCTACTTACTCTAAAACCCCTAACCGGAAAGGTGAAATGAAAAATTAGTCCTTCCATCCCCACGGCTTCCCTGGCGCAGCAATTGGCTTTTCCAAATCAAACCGAACCGTAAACAACCGGTCGGTATTGACCCTGCGGAGGTTGTAGGTGAAATATTTGCCGGGTACGAGGTCAATCCACCACACGTTTCCGATGGCTGCGGGAATCAGGTTGGCTGTTTCCTGATCGGCAGGGAAAAATTGCCGGGTGGAAGCGCCGAAATTTGCTGTTTTGCCACCGTACATGGTGATTTTATCGGGAGAACCATCTTCATGACGGTGGTCGTGTTTCAACAGGATTCCGGTGGCATCGCGCGTAAGTACCCAGGTTCTAGAGCTATCTGTACCCACGAAAAAAGGGATGCTTATGCGATCTTCTTCACAGGCGCGCACGTGCATGACCAGCGCCTTTCCAGCAAATACGGTATCATTTTCGGGGCCGGCTACGATAACGCCCCGGTAAGCTTTCCCGCAAAGTTTTTGTAGCGTTTGCCAGAAAATGGTCTGGGTGGTGTCTCTGGAAGCAGCAGCGGCAGAAGTTTTTGAAATATTGGCCGGGAGTCCGGCATTCGGCGTCGCACAGGAATACCCGGTTAAGACACTGATCGTCAGAATTATTGCGATATTTCTCATTGTTTTTTTCTTGAAAGAACATCGCAATTTATCTTCTTCTATCTACATATCCAAAGAGAAGGGGGAGGGAGGCGAGGGGCAAAGGGCAAAGGGCAAGTGGGCAAAAGGCAAGTGGGCAAGTTTACCTTTTTGCCTACTTGCAAACTTGCCCACTTGCAAACTTGCTCCTTAAATTTTCATAGCTTTCAGCGGCAGCCCCTATTGCACAATGAGTTTGTGGTAGTAAACCCTGCTGCCTTCCTGAATCACGATGATTTTAATCAATCCCTTTGGTACTCCGGCCAGACTAATGGTTTTGTCGTAGATGCCATTGAAACCCTGCACATTTTCTTCGAAGATGCCTTTGTTCGCCGCGTCCATGATGCTTACGTACAGTGGTTTGATATCCGCTTCAAAATAGAGCCGGAACTGGTTGGACGCCGGGTTGGGCGATGCGCTGAATTTAGCAGGTTCCCAATTGCCCTCCTTCACCGGGTAAGCAGGCTGGGGCTGTGGGGTCGTGTTTTCTTCCGCTTTTGGCGCAGGGGCATCCAATTTAAATCTGATCGGCAGATTGAACTGGACGTTAACGGCCTGGCCTCTTTGCTTGCCCGGGATCCAGTCGGGCATTTCGCCAACTAAGCGCAGCACTTCTTCATCGCAGCCGCCGCCGGTGCTGCGTACGATCTTTGCGTCACGAATCTCACCAGACTGATCCACAACAAAGGAAACGACCGCCGTACCCTCTACCCCGGCCTCGCGCGCTGCTTTCGGGTATTTGAGGTTTTTATAGATGAATTCCAGCATGGCCTTGGCGGCGCATTCCTGTTTGGCGGCAGGGGCCAATTCGCTGTTTTCGCAACCTGCGCCGGGGAAACGCGGCATTTCCTCTACAACTTTAAAAATGGGGTCGCTGTTTTCGCTGGCAACCGGACTATCGGAAAATTTCGCATCGGGGGCAAATTTTATGGGAAGGTTTACTTTTGCAGCTACTGCCTTTCCATCTTTTTGCGCCGGAACCCATCGGGGCATCAAATCTATAACCCGTTGAACTTCTTCTTCGCAGGCTTTGCAGAAAGTTTTGGTGATGATTTCGGTTTTGCCGATACTTCCATCGGCGTTTACAACAAAAGATGCGATAACATAACCTTCCAATTTGGCCTCTTGAGCAGATTGGGGGTATTTTAGATTGGCCACAATGAACTCCATTAATTTTTTCTGGGCACAATCTCTGCGGGTTTGCAGGTCAGTTTCCTCACAGCCCGGGAAAAGCGGCATTTCATCCGGGTTTCCCAGCGTTTTTTTAGTGGTGATCAGCATGACGCCATGCTCGCCGCGAGCGCCCTTCAAGGCAATAGCGGCTTCGCCTTTCATCACCTCTATTCGTTCGATATTGCTCGGGTCAAGCGCGTTGACTTCTGCCGCGCTGACTTCCTCTCCATCAATAATAAAAAGCGGGTTTTCTTTAGCGCTTGGGTCTCCTATATGAACTACTACGGGGTCTTTTGTAATAATATGATAGTTTTCGTCATCGGTTGTTGCGGGTATTGGAGAGGTGGGTTGTTCCGCAAGATCAACAAAGTTGGCCTGCGCCAGCGCCTCCCGGTTTGCAAACAACAGCATCGTCAATATCAGCAACGGGAAAACCGTCAGGTATTTCGCTAAGGCCGGTTTCCCGGATTTCGTTTTAGTCATCATCTTAATTCGTTTTTTTAGTTGTGAATGAAAAAAGTGATTGGCAAGGACAGGTTGCATTCCGGATTGCGCCTGTCTGATTAATAAATGGCCATATTCTTTCCGCCGTGCCGTGCGCAATACCGCATGGTCGGCTAAATATTCGTGTACAGTGCGCAGCGAGCGGCGATACAGGTAAATGGCGGGGCTCCACCACAGCAGGATGCAAAAGATTTCCATCAACAGGACATCTGCGGTGTGCCGGCCGCGGATATGCGCCAGTTCGTGCGCGATGATTTTTTCGGTTTCTGTATCTGAAAAACGGTTCTCCCGACTAACGAAGAGCCAACTGCCGAAAGAAAACGGCAGGCGCTCCGGATCGGTCAGCACTAAGGTGTGGGTGGCATAGCGGATTTTTTCTCCCTTGAAATACAGGCGGAAAATTTGGCTTACGCCCAATAAAAAGCGCAAGCCGGCGAAAGCTACACCGATCCAGTAAACAGGCGTCAAAACAGACCATATATTGAATACCTGGTCTTCTGAGGTGGCCGTCACAACAACCATTGGTGGCATTGCGTCTACCTCTGCCATGGGCAGCCAGGCGGTTAGGGTTACTTCAGGCGCCTGCATGACCCATTCTGCCGGAATTTCAAGGTGCGGAATGATGGCGCCCAGCGCTAAGGTGGACAACAAGTACCAGCGGTTGAGCTGGAAAAAGGTTTCGCGGCTCAGGGTCAGGGCGTAAAAGCCATAAAAAAGCAGCCAGCACAGCGAACTTTCGAGTAGATACAGCGCCATGTCTTTTCCTTTTTATAAGTCAATTAATGGTCATCTTCCAATTGATCCAATAACTCCGTCAGGTCTTCCGGTTTCAAGTCTTTTTCTTTTACCATAAAAGAAACCAAGCGCTCCATCGAGCCGTCGAAATAGTCCGTTACCAATTTTTCCAAGCTCAGCTTGCTGTATTCTGTTTTGGTCACTGCAGGCCGGTATTCATACGTGCGGCCATAGGTTTTGTGGGTCAAAAACCCTTTTTCCTCCAAAATGCGCACGATGGTGGAAATGCTGCTATGCGGCGGCTTGGGTTGTCCGGTCGTTTTTTCGATGTCGTCCCGCACGTCGCTGACCGTGCACGGCCCTAATCGCCAGATGATCTGCATGATTTCTTCTTCTGCTTTCGTTAGTTTGTTCATTGCCAAAGTATTTCGGTTTATGAAACCCGTTCAAAGTACAAAACTAAGAAATAAATTTTATAACTAAAAATTAAGTTATAAAAATAAAGATGCGGGACGGTGGAAAAATGGTGGGTGGGTCGTAAAAAAAATTAACCCAAAGCATCTACTACGCGCAACTCGACAAACGCGCCTCATCCACCCCAACCCCGCTCACCATTTTGCGGTAAGCAGCTTCTGTTTCTGTAGAAGGTTTGATTTTGTATTGCTCCCAAAGCGCTGCGGTGCATTTTTGGTAGGTGGCGATGGCATGGCCGCGTTGCCCCAACTGGTCGTAACAAATCATCAGCAGGCGGTAGGCTGTTTCAAAATAGGGTTCTTTTTCCAGGATGCGCTGGCAGAGGTTGATGACAACGGTAGCGTTCCCTTCCCGGAAAAAATAAAGCCCCATGCGCTCCAGTACATGCAGGTATTTTTCAGACAGGGTGCTCCGCTCCTTTTCAATCCAGGGTTCGCAATACCTGCCAAGGTCCTCCATAAATTCGCCGTTGTACTGCGCAATGGCTTCGTGGTAAGCCGGCAAAGCTGCTTCCAACCCCCCGCGTAACTCCTGCAATTGGCCGTCTTGCCAAAATGTACGGAACGAAGTGGCATCGCTGGACAGGCCATAAGCCGGGTTGATGAAATACCGCTCGTTTTCATGGCCAATCAAATCGGAACAGCCGGTAGTTTCCCGGATATGCTTCCGCAATTGGCAAACCGCTACCTGAAGCGAATTGGCCGCGGTGTCTATATCGCCCCAGAACAAATTGGCTAAGGTGTTTTTGTGGACTTGTTTGGGTGCATGGTAAAGCAGGTACGCCAACAACAGTTTCAATTTTTTGCCTTTCAATTCCGGGAGCAGGTTGCCTTCGATGCGTACTTCGAAATTGCCCAGAAACTTTACTTGTACACCGCTTGGCGGCAATTCGGGCAGGGTGTTCAGGCTAACCATACGGGCAATGGATTTAGGGACAATGCCTATGGACAACGCCTGGTTGATCATGCTCAGGATGGCGCCGGTGAAGTGACTGCGGTCGCGGGAGGGTGCTGTGCCGGGAAGCGTCGCACTGTGGTTGGCAAGCAGGTCTTGGAGCCGCTCTGTTTGTTGCGGGTAGAGCAAAAAACGCGAGCATCCTGCACGGATGTAGTCGTCTACCTCTTCTAAGAGCGTTCGAACAGCCAGTACGATACAGGGTATGGCCGGAAATTGCGACTGGAGTGTGCGAACGGCGGCAATGGATCTGGCGCTGTTTTTTTCTGCAAAAACCACAAAAAAAGCGGCATCAGTTTCAGCTAAGCTGAATACGACGGCCTCTTCTATCCGGTAAGGCTTTAGAAGCGCTTTCCGGGCCAAAACGCTGTTCAATTCGGTAATGACCTGTTCATTACCGCCAAATACTACGATGTGGGGGGTAGGCATTCTCAAGACGTTTATTGGGTCAATAATCGGGAACGCGATCTTTAATGGGATACCAAGTGTTAATCTATTGTGTTTAGTGTTTGTTACCAGAGAAAACAAAAAAAACGACGGGCCTTTTCTTTGTGTTTTTTGATTTGGATTATTGTAACAAGGTAATCATATTTGCATACGAACCTGACAGGTTTGCGAAACTATTTTTGTCTTGCCCCGTACAACTTTCTATTACCTACCGGTTTTGCCGGCCCCGCATGAAACAGGATGAGGACGTCACTTTATTAAAATGACGACCATGACACCATCACAGTACGATTCCGACCACGGACAAGAACGCCATGAATGCTCCAGCGAGCGCAAAGACAACTGGATCATCTTTCGCTGCCCGCAATGCGATTATGTACGCCGGATGAATTGGGAAACCGGAGAAATGAAGGTACGCGGTGGCGACTTCATGGTTTTACATACCGGGATGCACTACCCTGTGGGCATCAATCCGAATGCAAGTATGAATTGAACCGGGATGCTCCTAAGCAACTAAGTGCATCAAGCGACTGGCTTCCACGTGTTTGATTCCGCCACCTGTATGCATATCCACATTGGAAACGAGGCGGTAAGAACCCGGTGCCAGGTTCTCCAACAGAACCGGAATGACAACCTCTCCCGTATCCGACACAAAGCCTTGCTGCGCAGTCAACAAGATATGGTCACCTGAATCTAATGACCTTGCGTACACTTTTCCCATAAATGTTGCTTCGCCTGTGCCGCCTGATTCTGTCAGGTTTATGCGCACTTCCAGCGCTGCATTGTTTTGAAGGAGTTCGTCTTCAATACGCCGGCCTTCAGTTGTGGTAATGGTGAGTGTTTTTGTAGTCGGAGGCTCGATTGGAAAAGCAGGGCGGCTCGCCTTTTTGGCAGGTGGCGGCGCTGCAAACCGGGTAACGAAGCGCTCAATGGCGCTGACATCAATCCCCTTAAACGTAGCTTTTTCGCCTGTAACAGGGTATTCAATGACACCCAACAGCGGTTCATCCTGACCCCGATGTTGCCACTCAAGGTGGAACCGATAGCGGGAAGGCTGGTGGGTTGCTTCAGGTCTGGAAGCCAAAGGCGTCTGTTTGGACGCCGAAGCAGCCGTGGCGCCTATGTCCACACCTGCCAGCAGGCTGTGCTGCATCCGCTCAATGACCGTATCCATTTCGGCTGCCTCTGCAAAATTTCGGCTGCGCGCAATTTCAAGCTTGTTGGCTGCGCGAATGATGAAGTAGTGAAAATCGCCGTCCATACAGCGTTCTACCCGCCCGGCGTTTTTTTCCACCGACGAGATGCCGCTATTCCGGCTGCGTGCGTCTTTATAGCCTTGACTAAACAACAGTGCCTGCCCTTTTTCATCGTTGAAATGAAAATAGTGCAGGTGATCTTTTTCGCTTTTGAAGGCTTCAAACTCCGATTTTCCACCGGTAGAAACCTGATCTAAGTGGTACCTGTCTTTTGGGGGTGCCATAATGCCTGTTTTTTTTGGAGTGAAAAACAAAATCAGACTTCAGACATGGGGTATTGTGAAGAGGCAAAAGGCAAGAGACAGGGGCAATTTTATTTCGTAAAGGTTGATGTTTTCCTAATCAAGTCAAAAAAACACGAAAACAGGTCACTTTACGAAATTATTGCCTTTTGCCTTTTGCACCTTGCATCTTGCACAACCCCACATCTGAAGTCTAAAATCTGACGTCTAAACTCTAACGTCTAAGAAAATTAGTCTTCGTACACGTTCACAAAGCCCAGTTCGTGGAAGCCTACGATCGGACCCGGTTTACCGGAAGCGAAGCTCCAGCGCAGGCGGGCGATGAACCGATAAACGCCTTCGCTCAGGGTCTTTTTGTTCAGTGTTACGTCAACCGTGTAGGTATTCGGAGCACCCGCGTCGCCGATGCTGGCCTGTGGGTTAACGCCCGTTTCGGCGCCGCCCATTTGTTCCAGCAATACATCACACGTCCACTTACCACCGCCGAGGAAAGCGGTAAAAATGCCGCTGGTTTTCCAAACGAAGCGAACGATAATTTCCTGGTCGCGCTGGATGCTGTAATTGGTCGGCACAAGCTTGCCGATCGTACCCACCGGTACGCGGTCGAAGTCTTCTGTGGAGTCGCCTTCAAGAATGTAGGCGTTACCTGATACCTGCAGGTTGGTTGGATTGATTGCAATTTCGAATGGCATGGTTATTTGAGTTTATGCACCTGTTTATTTGGGGTGCAGGTTAAAAATACACTGTTTGAAATCTAACGTCTAAAGAAGATTAATCTTCGTACACGCTTACAAAACCGAGGTCGTTGAAGCCCACGATCGGACCCGGTTTGCCGGAAGCGAAGCCCCAGCGCAGGCGGGCAACCACGCGGTAAACGCCTGGATCCAGGGAGTTTTTGTTGATCTTCACATCGAGTTCGTAGAAGTTCGGAGTACCGGTGTCGCCGACAACGGATTTTGGATTAAGCGGAGTTTCGCCGCCGCCCATTTGCTCCAGCAGTACATCGCAAGTCCACTTGCCGCCGCCGAGGAAGGCTGTAAAAATACCGCTGGTTTGCCAGTGGAACCGAACGACGATGTCCTGATCGCGCTGAATGCTGTAATTGGAAGTCACAAGTTTGCCGGGAACACCTACCGGTACGCGGTCGAAGTCCGCCGTAGAGTCGCCCTCCAGAATGTGGGCATGTCCGGTCACTTTTAGGTTGGTTGGATTGATTGCAATTTCAAATGGCATGGTTGTTTGAGTTTATGCACCTGTTTGTTCTTGGGGTGCAGGTTAAAAATACGTCCGTTGTTTTTTCTTTCGGATCACGAAACAAAGGTGGGGGCGCTCCGCTTAAAAAGCGCTTAAATGGCACTGAAAGATTGTTGAAAGATTGTTGAAAAAGAGCTTAAGTGGTCGCCAACTTTAGTTGGCAGACCCCACAATCAGGCAGAGCCTGAAAAATAAAACACGCGAGGCGGAGTGTTAGCTGAGCCGTGGTCACCAACTTCAGTTGGCAGACCTCAAAAATCAGGCAGAGCCTGAAAAATAAAACACGCGAGGCGGAGCCATCGCGCGAACAGAGGATACCTTACCGGATCAGCGTCGCAAAACCTTTAATTTCCACCAATTTCCCGCGTGGCTCCCGATAGGTCACCAGCACAACGTAAACTCCGGGGGGCGCCTCATCGCCGGTATTGAGCACGCGGCCATTCCAGGCGTCATCGGGGCTGTTCGTTTCAAAAACCATTTCGCCCCAGCGGTTCCAGATGCTGAGTTGGAAACCCGTGGCGCCTTCCATGATGCCGACGCCTTTAAACTGGTCATTTGAGCTATCGTTATTGGGCGTAAAGGCATTGGGCAGGAAATAGCGCACCTCCGGCAAAATATCTATAATTCGGATCAGCGTGTCTTTACAGCCGCTGGGGTGGGTCACTACCTGCATCACTTCGTAAACGCCGGTATCCCGAAAGGTATAAATCGGGCTGGGCAGCGAAGACGTGGCGCCGGTATCAAAATCCCAAAGCCAGCGGATGGCGCCCTGCGATTCATCGGTAAACGTCACCGTGGGCTGAATGCTGCTGGGATCTTCAGGCGTAAAGGAAAATCCGGCTTGTGGTGAAGGTCGTACCACAATCAGGTTATTAAAAACCGTATCGGTCTGGCAGCCGATGGGCGAGGTAATGTCTACAGAAACCGTATAAGTGCCGGGAGATTCATAGGTATACGTCGGGCTGATTTCGCTGCTCATCCCGCCGTCGCCGAAATTCCAGACGATGTCATAAGTGTCGTCAATCGGGAAAGAAAGGTTGTCAAAAAAAACAGAAACGGGTGCGCAGCCATTGGCTTCGCTGGGCGAAACAACAATCAGCGAGGGTACAGGAAAATAGCTGATGATGCGGGTTCGCTCGTCTTCGCAGCCATTCGTGTCCCGTACCGTCAAAGTCACCGGCAACTCGCCCGGGATTTGGTAATTGTGGAAAGGGTTCTGCATCGTCGAGCGCCGATCGTCTCCAAAATCCCAGTCCCAATCGGTCAGACAACAACTACCGGTAGTAGACAAATCCGTAAACGCCACCGGCCCGGCCACACAAGTATCGTATTCAAACTCAAAATCGGCCCGGATTTCAGGAAATACATTCACAAAAATCCTGGCGGTGTCGCCGCAATTCGTGCCGGGGTTCAGCATCAGAGTACCTTCGTATTGCCCCACCCCCGGAAACGTAACGGTGGGACTCCAGGGGCTGAACGTGCGTACGGTGTCGTTGATGAGAAACTCCCATCGGTGGACGTCTATAAATTGCTCTAAAAAGGAAGTATTCTGAAACGTGACCGTATTGTTGCCACAAGAATTGATCAAGAACTCCCGATCACCCAGTGTTTCATCTGAGGCAACCTGGGCAATTACCTGGGGGTCGCAATTGGCTACATTGAACTGAAAATCGCGCAAAATCCTGCTCAACAACACCCCGTTCCGGTATTCAGATACACAAACGCCCACCACAAACTGCCCTTGAACCCGTGGCGTACCGGTAATCATTCCGGTCATGGAGTTGATGGTCACTACCGGGTTGCCGCCCATCGGCGCCAGTGCGGTGTAGGTGGGAACCGTGAATGCAACCGTGCCGTAAGGGGGCGGACACGCAGGATCGGGGTAAGCGCCGGCACAACTGCTGGCTAAGGCAGCCGGTGTGGTGATCTGACCACCGCCAAGCAAGGGCGTACAAAATTCATACACCAACTGGTCGCCATCCGGGTCGGTGGCCGAGTGATCAAACTCCAGGGGTTGATTAACGCAGATGACGGTGGGCGGAAATTGGTCAAACTCCGGACTGCTGTTGCACAATTGCTGCGAAGCGGGCGTAATTTCCACAGTATAGGTCGCCCCTGAAGCTTCCGGATTAATGATGTTGTTGATGGTAATGTTCCGGCAGCAACGCTGATAGGAAACGTGGTAGCTTTCGGCAGAAGCAGGCAGGTTGAGCGAAAAATAATACACCCCTTCTTCCACACAAACATTGGGGGGAATCAAGCAAGGATAATCTGGTTGTTCCACATCGCGGAATTCTGCTAAGGGAACATCAATTGTTCGAAAAAAAGAAGATTGATTCAGGTTAGCACAGTTGGTGGCGCCGCCGCAGCGATACACCGCAATCAAAGCCTGCGGGTCGAAATTGGCGCAATCGGTGCAGTTGCAATCCCGGTACACTTTCAGGGTAAAGGCATAATTGCCATTGCCGAGGCATTCGTAGGTCATAACGCCGCCCACGATATGCCTTGCCTGCATGGATCCGGCAACAAGCAACATCAAAAGCAAAGTAGTTGTAGTTTTCAATAGCAGTCGCATGTGTGTTTTTTATAGAGACGATAGATTTTAGACAATAGACTTTAGATATCCTAACGCACCAAAGTCACAAAACCTTTGTAAAATTCTGGAGCGCCGCGCGGGTGATTCAACGATACTTCATAGAGATAGACGCCCTGTGGCGCTTGTTGGTTGCCGATTAATCCATTCCAACCGAAATCCGGGTCATTTGTTTCAAAAATCAATTCGCCCCAACGGCTCCATATTTTCAAACTAAATTGCCGGACACCCCGCAGAAAGCCTTCTCCTTTAAAGACATCATTTACGCTGTCATTGTTGGGTGTAAAAGCATTGGGCATGTGAAAAGAAATGAAAGGCGCCACATCTATCAGGCGGCTGGTGGTATCCTGGCAGCCCAGAGCATTTGTCACCCGCAGCACCACCCGATGAAGACCCGTGTCCTGCAAAGTATAAACAGGATTTTGTTCAATAGAAGTATACACACCGTCAAAATTCCAGTTCCAACGCCAGGCATCAATGGAGCGATCCGTGAAGGACACTACCGGATCAAAAGGATCGGGTTTTTCCGGCGAAACCGTAAAATTGGCCACCGGTTTGGGCTGTATTTGAATCAGTTCCCGAAAAACGGTATCCGTGAGGCACCCAATAGGAGAAGTAATAGACAACGAAACGTCATAAACGCCGGCCTCTTCAAATACATGGGTCGGGCTGATTTCATTGCTGGTGTTGCCATCGCCAAAATCCCAGATCACCTGATAACTTTCGTCTATGGGGGAAGATAAATTGGTGAACGTGATCTCCGCAGGGGGGCAATCTTCCATCCGATTGGGCGAAACCAGAATCAGGCCGGGTACCGGAAAATAGCGAATGATCCGCTGAACGGTATCCTGACAACCGTCTATATCCTGCACCTCCAGCGTAACCACCCGTTGTCCGGGATCGCGATAGTCGTGTTGTGGAGATGGTGTAGTGGAAACTTTCCCGTCGCCAAAACGCCAGTTCCAGGAGGTGATGGCCTCAGCGCCCGACACCGACAAATCCCTGAAATCCACCAATCCGGCTACACAGGTGTCGTACTCGGAAACAAAATCGGCTGTAATGCCCGGATAGATGTTCACCTGCAATAAAGCCGTATCGCTGCAAAGATCGCCGGGATTCAGCAGCAGACGCCCGATGTAACTACCCGGCCCCGGAAAGTCCACCGCTGCATTCCATTGGTTAACAGAGGTAGGCGAACCTCCCAGGTCGAATTCCCACCTGAATTCGTCAATATTTTGTTGTTGAATGCTTTGATTGGCAAACACCAGCGAATTGTCCCCGCAGGATTTGTAAACATAAACGCCATCTACTAAGGGCGCCTGCAACCTGGCGGAGACTAAAATTTCACAGGTGGTTACATTAAACTGAAAATCGCGGCGAACTGTACTCAGCAGCACCCCATTCCGGTACTCAGAAACGCAAATCCCGACGACAAACTGCCCGACAATATTGGGTGTGCCGGTCAGGATGCCCGAAGTTGAGCCGATGCTCAGCCCCGATGCGATGCCTAAAGGATTCAGTGCCGTGTAGGTCGGCGCTTTAAAATTCACCCCGGCGTAAGGCGGCGGCAGGTCGGGATTCGGCGCCACGCCATTGGGGCCAAAATTGCCCATTGTACCGCCTCCCAGAAAAGGCGTACAAAATTCATAGATCAGGAGGTCGCCATCCGCATCCGTAGCGGTGTGGTTGACTGTAAAAGGTTCGCCGGCACAGAGTACCGGGGGGGGGAAATTGTTAAAAACAGGGCTGCTATTGCCCACAGCCTGCGCAGCCGCAGTCAGTTCTATGGTATAGGTAGCGCCGGAAGCGCCGGGATTAAAGATATTCGTAATTGTGTTATTGCGACAGCAGCGCTGATAGGTGATGAAATAACTTTCGTTAATAATGGGCAGGTTAATGAATGGAAAAATGTATTCCCCCTGTTCCACACAGACATTGGGTGGCACCACCACGCAGGCGTTGCCGGGGTTGAGGTCTACCGGGTTGATTTCCGGCGGATCCAGTTCAAAAACGCTGACTGGCGTGCTGCTCCCGGCCTTGTAAATGGTTACCGAAGCGGCATAGGCGCCGTCGAATGCGGAGTCAAACCCGGCGCCATTTCCCTGGCAGTCCCTGTAAATCTTCATGTTAAAATGGTAGGTGCGGGATTGCGTTGAAGGGTCATTGTTGGTATAGCCCAAACAGTGATAGGTAATGACGCCGCCAATAATGTGCGCCGCATGGGCGTTAGTGGCAAATAGTAGCCCCACCAACAGGGGCAACAATTTTTTAGGCACTTGCGTTATGAAGTTTTCGTATTTCATTCAAACAATATAAAAGCTTGAAAATAGTTGATAAAAGGAACTGGAGTCCTTACTGAGTCGTGATGATCCGGAATAGCAAACCGGCTCGCCGGAGCTACTTTATGCCCCCTGCTTATCACAACAATCAGGTAAAGACACCAGTAGTAGCGACTCGCGGGCTGTCAAATTAAATGATAGTTCCGGAAAAACCACCACTTTAAACGGTATATTTTGCGACTTAGCCACTTAGCGGACAATATCGTGTCATCCCACAATAACAAAAAGGCTGAAACCTTCCGACTTTGAAACACTTTTCAGGAAGTATAAAAATATCTGCATGACGATCTTTACAAACCCGGTGCTTCATATGATTCCACAACACCATGTTGAAGGTGCGCTGGCAGCTTTAGAAAACAACGGATTAGTCCTGTGCCCTACTGACACACTTTGGAGCATCGCCTGCAATGCGAACGACCCTGTTGCTGTGCTCCGACTTTTGCGACTAAAACCCAACGCGCATGCCAATAGCTTTGAAATCCTGGTTGATTCCATTGAAATGCTCCGGCAGTACGTTGAACACCTGCATCCCCGCGTTGAAACGTTGCTCTCTTACCACAACCGCCCGCTGACGGTAGTTTTTGATAAAGCGCGCAATTTGCCTGAAAAAGTCCTGAACCCGGATGGCAGCATCGCGGTTCGCATTGCTCAGGACGAGTTCTGCCGCGATCTTATCGGCCATTTAAAACGCCCGTTGGTGTCTACCTACGCCCACCTCGAAGGCACGCCAATGCCTACCCACTTTGGTGCGGTGAGTTCTGCCGTCATCGAAGCAGTTGACTATGTGGTGCGTTACCGCCAAAATGACAAATCGCACGGCCAGCCTTCGGTGATGGTGCGCCTGCTGGAGGAAGAAGAGGAGATGGAATTTTTGAGGGAGTAGGGATTGACATCACAAAAATTGTCAGTATCTTTACTGAGGTAATTATTTGCATAGTCGCTTATGAAAATATTAAGTTTTAAATTTCAAGATCAGGCTCTTGAATGGAAACTAGAAGAAACTAGTTTCAATAAGTTAACCTTATTAGTAGGTGCATCGGGAGTTGGAAAGACTCAAATCCTTAAAGCAGTTCATGCACTTAAGGAAATTGCCGAAGGAAATTCTTTAAACGGCGTTGAATGGTCAGTTGTATTCGAGGTCGAAAAAGGCCAGATTTTTTCCTGGACTGGTGCTTTTGAAACTCAGAAAATTACAATCTTTGAAGAGGAAGAAGAGGCAGTAAAAAGGAATCAGTCTAATCTAATACATGAAAGAATATCTTTAAATGGCAAAGTGATTGCAGAAAGGAAAAAAGAAAAAATATTCTTCCTTGATAAAGCAACGATTAAACTTTCTCCACAGGAAAGCCTCATGAGCTTACTAAAGGAAGAAGATGCCATCAAAGAGGCTAGTATAGCCTTGAAAAAAATACATTTTAGTGATCAATCTGATTCTCTGAAAGAACCTTTTAAAATTCGTCTCTTTAATGCTAATAAGCTAGCCAGAAAATATGATTCTTTGAAAAAGATTCAAGAAGCCGATGAAGATATTCGAGTTAAGTTATTCCTGATCTATCGGAACGACAAGAAAGTATTTAACCTGATCAAAGACAGGTTTCGTGATATCTTCCCACAAATCGAAGATATAAAAGTCGCTCCTTTAGACATTGAAGACGAGGATGTACCATCTATTTTCAAAGACTACCCGTTTATTCAAATCAAAGAAGCAGGTGTTAAGAAATGGGTAGGGCAAGAACGAATATCATCTGGTATGTTTCGAACACTTATTCATGTAAGTGAGTTGTATCTTTGCTCAGAAGGGACAGTCTTTTTGATTGATGAATTCGAAAACAGCTTGGGAATCAATTGCATAAACGAAATAACTGATGATATTTTAAAATCCAGGAGGCAGTTGCAATTCATTTTAACAAGCCATCATCCCTATATCATTAATAACATCCATTTTAATAATTGGAAAGTGGTAACCAGAAACGCGGGAGTTGTTAAAACTCATACTGGAGCCGAATATAACTTAGGTGCATCCAAACATGATGCTTTTATGCAACTTCTGCAATTAGAGGAATACCAAACAGGAGCAGAACAGTTATGAATATCTATTTTTTAGTTGAGGGTCGGCGGACTGAAATGAAAGTATATCCCAAGTGGTTGTCTATCCTGATTCCCCAATTAACTCGGGTTAATGCTCCTTCACTTGTAAATCATAACAACTTTTATTTGTTTAGTGGTTATGGATTCCCTTCTTTGTTGCACAATCATCTTTCAAACTCAGTAGCTGACATTAACGAAATAAACAATTTTAATTATCTCGTATTGTGTTTAGATGCAGACGAATGCAGCGTAGAAGAAAGAGAAAATGAGATTAAAAATTTTATTCTAAAGAAAAAAATTAGTTTGAGCAACGAAGCAAAATTGGTCATTATCATACAAAACAAGTGTATTGAAACATGGATGTTAGGTAATAAAAAAATCTTTAAAAAAAATCCGGGAAGTAAAGAATTGAAAGAATATATTGATTTTTATGATGTTTCCAGGTATGATCCCGAATTTATGGAAAAAATGTCGGAATTTGAAAATTCTGCTCAATTTCATGAGATATATCTGAGAGAAATGTTGGCAGAACGCAACATAAGCTATACCAAAACTCATCCCAGAGGAGTGACTGAAAAACCATACCTGGATCAATTAATCATTAGATCTATAACAACAGGCCATATACCTACATTTTCAAATTTCTTATCATTTTGCAATAGCGTTCGAGAGAAAATGGATCAATAACTGAAATCGTCTAAAGTTGCCTGATTTAAAGTATTGTTTTTTTATAATCAAAATAAAATTTTGATTAGCGCTTCCTCCACCACTTTTGCAGCGCCGTCCCAACTATAACGCACCCGTTGTCGCCGACCAGCTTCTACAAGCGTTTCCCGGAGTTTTTCCTCCTCATACAGCCGTTTCATGGCTTCTGCTATTTGCGCGATATTTTCCGGATCCACTTTCAAAGCAGCTCCACCCGCCACTTCCGGCATGGACGATACATTGGAGGTCAGCACCGGCGTATCGCAGTGCATGGCTTCCAGGAGCGGCACGCCAAACCCTTCAAACAGGGATACGTAAGTTAATGCCAGGGCGGATGCGGTTAGTTCCGGCAATTCTGCTTCCGGCACGTATCCCATAAAAAGGATGTCTTCTTTGTGAACGGCGGCCTCCCAGGCACTGCGAATGGTGCCCGTTTGCCAGGTAAATCGCCCACCGATGAGGAGTTTCACCGGGGCGCCGGTTATGGTTTTGAAGCGGTCGAATGCCTGGATGAGGCGGTGAATATTTTTGCGGGGATGCACGGCGCCGACGTATAGAAAATAAGGCTGGCCACCACTGTATTTTGTGCGAACGAGGGTCTGATTATCCGGCGAAAGCGGCACGAAACCCTCCCGGCAACCATTACAACTCACCGCAATTTTTCCTGCTGCAAGGCCATAATTTTCCACAATATCCGATTTGGTAAATTCTGATACGGCAACCACCGCATCCGCCCGGCGCAGGTAGCGCGGCACGAAATGGTGGTAGTAGTACCGGGCTGCGAGCGGAATTTCCGCCGGAAAATGCAGGTGCGCCAGGTCGTGCGTCACCATCAGGGTTTTGACCGGCGTGGAAAGCGAGCAAAAACCGTCGGGCGAAAAAAACACATCCGCTCCGCAGCGGCGCAAGGCAGCCGGAAGCGTCCATTCAAACCAAAGATACCACAAGACCGGGTGTCGGGCAGGTGGCGGCACAACAATCCCCGACACGTTGGGTCCAAACAAAAACCGGTCGTCAAACGGGCGGTCGAACAGGAAGACAAACTCCCAGTCCGGATGCCATTCCACCAGCCGCCGCACGATTTCGTGGGTGAACCAGCCGATGCCTTCGAGTTTGTCGGGGAGCAGGAAGCGAGTATTTATGGCTATTTTCATATCAATAATCGTAAAAGCAATTAGGTGTTGTCATCCTCGAGTTGTGAACCGAAAAGACTCCACCCTCACGTTCTACTTCTATTAACGGAGATTCCCCGGAGGTTTTTGACCATGTTTTTGGCGATATGTCTCGATGTACTCGCGCTCAATTTGCTCCGCTTTAGCTCTGCCCGGTATATTGAACATTAGAATTTTTGCAAAAAATTTGAGGAAGCCTGCAGCAAGGTTGGCGAAACGAACTTGGGCTCTAACCCGATTGGAGAGTCCGTCTTCTCCGATAGGATCATCGCTAATGCCATATTTGAGAACATCATCGGACTCTTTTTCAAATATGCCATAGAGGTGATGAAGATTTTGATTTTTATGTGAGTTACCGTGCTCAGACATAAACCAACTTATTTAGCCGGCATTTTTCCAGCCTTCTTTATTAGAATAAGTTTCATAATTAAAAGCAGGAACATATTCCAATTCTTTGCCTGTTTTGCGCTTATATGCAAGGCTGGCTACTCGTAGTAAAGCTCCAAATGACTTGTCTTTAGGCATCTTTTCGGGGTCTTTCAAAACCTCTTCATAAAAACCTTTACCATTGGCCACAACACAGCAGCGATCATATAAAAATCCATCTACTGAAAAAAACGCATCGTCTGATTGATAGGCATTTGCTCCTGTATTGCGAGCAAATTCAAGCCCATCAAGGTTGTATAGTTTTTCTGAAAGCAAATCTTCAAATTCATAGATATGCCTTATCGGCGCCATTGCCAACGAATTTATCACAGGTTCGATAATGGCCGTGTCATCGCCTGCCTTGCTCCAGTCAAGAAGGGCAATAAGTTCCCAAAAGCGTTCCTCCGACAAACCCTCTCGTATTGCTGTATTACTAAATTCAACATGCACCATAGCTTCCGGATATTTTTCCTGCAAATCCTGCACCATTCCGGGATTCAGGGAACGGAGCGGTATTTTGATAGCAGTATCCATACGATAGTTTTTTTACAAAGTTAACCGATTTTTTGCTATTAGTGATGACGATGATTAAAAGGCATAAAATATCAGAAGGGCTGTAGGCAAGCTCGTCGCCAACAGCCCCATTCGCCTGATTATTTTTCGTAACGTTGCTTAAATCTCCTATACAACGCTTTCTGCTTATTATCCAAATCAACATGGCGCCCCTGAATAAACGCATGGGTAACTACACTCGTGCGCATGTCCAAAATATCGCCCTTGCTGACAAACAGATTGGCGTCTTTGCCCACTTCCAGCGAGCCGGTACGGCTTTCGATGCCCAGAATTTTAGCCGTGTTCAGCGTCAGGGCCGTTATCGCTTCCTCCTTGCTTAGGCCAAACCCAACTGCCTGCCCTGCCTGAAACGCGAGGTTGCGCTGCTGCCAGAAACCTTCGTGGCCAATGCAATACAACACGCCTGCTTTTTGCAACAAAACCGGCGCTTTAAAGGGTTGATCCACATCGGTGTCTTCGGTAGCGGGCAGGCTTTGGGTAGAACCCAAAATAACTGCTACATTGTTGGCTTTGAGCAAATCGCTCACCAACCAGGCGTCTCTGCCGCCCACAATCACCAATTTGAATTGGTATTGTTTTGCAAACAGTACTGATTGCTGAATGGACTTGGCGCTGTTGGTTTGAATGAACAAGCGCTTGGAGCCATCGTATAAACCCCGCACGGCTTCAAACTTCAGATTGCGCGTTTCCACGGTCGCTTTTTGAACGTAGGCCTGCGCTTCTTTGAAAAAAGCTTCCAATTCCTGCATTGCAGCAGCATAGCCTTCATTTTTGACGAGTTCATCGGTGAAGCGGTTGAAGCGGAATTGCTCCGGCCACGACAAGTGAACGCCGCCGTCAGTCTGGTACGCCGCATCTTCCCAATTCCAGGCGTCTAATTGCACGACACTCGATTGCCCCGAAACGCGCCCACCTTCCGGCACAATTTGCGCCAGCAAAATGCCCTGAGAGCGCACCGTCGGGATGACGTGCGAATCGGTATTATACGCCACCAAAGCCCGAATGCTGGGGTTCAGATCGCCGATTTCCGAAGCGTCGCGGGTGGCGCGCACGGCTTCGATTTCCACCAATCCCAATTGGGTATTGGGGGCAATGAGGCCTGGATATACATGCTTTCCGGCGGCGTCCACCCGGGTATAAGCGCTCAGGTCAACCGATGGTGTTTGGCCGGCTGCGCCCACAAACGTGATTTTGCCTTTGTCAAAAGCGATGACGCTGTTTTCAATCACCTGCCCGTTGCCGAGGTGCGCTGTTGCGCCGGTGATGTAGGCGCCTCTGCTTTGTGGTTTGGCTGGCACCGGCCCAGCCTGGGCGAAAATGGCCGCAGTTTGCACCAGCAATCCGGCGGCGATGATGATGAGTTTTATATTCATGATTTTGTTCTCTTTATGAATGTTTATTTGAGTATTTGAGTATTTGGTTATTTGAGTATTTGAATATGGAATTATTCAAATAACCGAATCTTCAAATCCTTCTTATCGTTGCTGGTTACTGGATATTGGAAAAATGTTTGATGATCCGTATCTTGATCCTGTTCCCACCAATAACCAATAACTGATAACCAATAACCAAATTTTCAATGCCCTTCCTCCATCTCATCGTGCACATCATCGCAATGGTATTCTTTCGACTGCGATGCGCCACGGGCAGATTGCGTTGGTCCCCCACCCTGTTTGGCGGCGATCATTTTTTGAACTAAACGGGTGCGTTCTGCCAAAACAGCGGCCCGCAATTGTTCGTCTTCCTTGCGGTCAAAAAACTTGATGCCGTCCACATAAGTCTGTTCCGCTTTCGCGTAAACAGAGAGCGGATGGTCGCTCCACAGCACGATGTCGGCGTCTTTGCCCACTTTGATGCTGCCCACGCGGTGGTCTACGTGCAGTAGTTTGGCCGGATTGAGGGTCACAAATTTCAGCGCCTCTTCTTCCGGTACGCCGCCGAACAGCACCGCTTTGCCTGCTTCCTGATTCAGGCGGCGCGCCATTTCGGCGTCATCCGAGTTGAAAGCCACCAAAACGCCCTGCTCGTGCATGAGTGCGCCGTTGTAGGGAATGGCTTCGTAAACCTCATATTTATAAGCCCACCAGTCGGAGAAGCTGGAGCCGCCCACGCCGTGTTTGGCCATGATGTCGGCCACTTTGTAACCTTCCAGAATGTGCGTGAAGGTGTTGATTTTAAAGCCAAAGCGCTCGGCCACTTTCATCAGCATGTTGATTTCACTTTGCACGTAGGAGTGGCAGGTGATGAAGCGCTTCTTTTCCAGAATTTCAAGCCCCGTTTCTAAGTCGAGGTCTCTGCGGTAGGGTTTCCCGCTGCGTTTGAGCACGCCGTATTCTTTGGCGCGGGTGAAATAGTCTTCGTAAAATTGTTCGACCCCCATGCGCGTTTGCGGAAAGCGCGTGGCCGTCGCTTCATTAGCGCCCGATTGCTTGACATTTTCGCCAAGGGCAAATTTGATGAACCCGTCTGCGCCTTCAAACTTCAGTGCTTCGGGTGCATACCCCCAGCGCATTTTGATGAGCGCCGATTGTCCGCCGATCGGGTTGGCCGAGCCGTGCAGCAATTGAGCTGCCGTAACGCCACCCGACAACAGGCGGTAGATATTGATGTCTTCACTATTGATCACATCGCCGATGCGCACCTCTGCGCTGCTGGCCTGCGTGCCTTCGTTGACGCCGCGGCTGATGGCTACGTGCGAGTGCTCGTCGAGGATGCCAGGCGTGAGGTGTTTGCCGGTTCCATCTATTTCCACAGCGCCAGTCGCTTTCAGCCCTTTGCCCACCTGTGCGATTTTGCCGTTTTGAACGAGTACATCGGCGCCTTGCAGGATGCCGTCTTTTTCATTCGTCCACACGGTAGCGTTCCGAATCAGGTAGGTCGCGGGCTGCGGTTTTTTCTCCCAGCCATACGCCACGAATGGATAAGTGAGTGTGCCTGGTTCGCTTTTTTCGCGCGGCTTCTTGTCGTCTTTTTTCTCTTCTTTAGCTGCTGCGGGACCGGTGTAGTCCGCTTTCCAGTCTATCCACTGCCCCGCGCCGTTCTGGCCTTTCCCCGACCAGGTGCGGCCGGAAACCGTACCCGACAGGCGAATCGCGTTCTTTTCGCCCTTCGGCGTAAAGGACAGCGTAATCAAACCGTTCGAAACCTGGTGTTTCACTTTCACATTGGTGCTGTCATTCACCACGATGGTCATTTCCACTTTTTCGCCTTCGCCTTTGGCGGCCAATTGGTAGGTCGTATTGTCCACCATTAGGTTGTAATTGCCGGTTAATTCGGGTGCATCCAATTCTTTCAGGATGTACGGTTTGCCGTTGATCCAATTGTGATGGACTTTGGCCTCTTTTTCAAAAATATCGTTGCTGGCGATGATGAAGTTGGCGATTTTGCCTTTTTCCAAACTGCCGAGTTTGTCCGACACGCCTGCCAAGCTGGCTGGTGTAGCCGTCAGGGCTTTCAGCGCTGCGTCTTTGGCCAAGCCATTTTCTACTGCTTTGCGCAAATTCGGCAAAAATTCTTCTGCTTTTTTCAAACCATGTGAAGTCAGCACGAAAGGAATCCCCGCTTCGGCAATCCTGGCCGGGTTGTAGGGCGCCAGTTCCCAGTGTTTCATCTGTGAGAGGTTCACCAACTGCGCATCGAACGGGTCTTCCACATCGTAAGCTTCCGGGAAATCGAGCGGAAGGATGAAGGTGGAGCCGGTTGCTTTCAGCTCGGCAATGCGCTGGTATTCGTCGCCGTCGCCTTTGAACAGGTAAGTGACGCCGAATTCTTTGCCGAGTGCCGCTGCGCGCAACGCTTCCAATTTGTTGCCCACCTCGAAAATTTGGGGCAGCGACTGCACGGCATTCCACGCCGAGAGCGAAATGTTCGTCTCTGCTTTCTGGGCGGCGTGCCACTGGCCGTCGTAATACGTCTGGCGCAGCAGCGCAATGCCCCCCATCAGCGAGCCGGGGTAGTTTTGGCGCGAACTGCCTTTACTGAACGAAAGGTGGTGCGCGACCTGTTCTTTGACAATGGTCAAGTGTTCCTTCTCATTTGCCAAGGTGACCAAAGTGGAAGTGCCCCGCGAAATGCCGTCCATCCGGTGGCTCAACACCGCGCCAAAGCCCGAATTGCGGTAACCTTTGGCGGCAGCGTCGGTGGCTTTGAAGATTTCGTACGCCCGGAATTCCGGTTTCAGCGCTTCGTTCCACATATAAGCGCCGTCTTTCGAAGTCAGCGTTTGTTGTGGTTGGTTGAAATTGCGCCCCTGCGGCCCGTCGGAGCGCGTCTCCGGCATACCGTAGGCGGAATACAGGTCAATGAACGAAGGGTAGATGTACTTGCCTTTCAGGTCCAGCACCACGGCGTCTTTTGGAAGAACAACGCTGGCGCCCACGCCTTCCACTTTGCCGTCGCGGATGAGCAGGGTCGCTTTTTCCAATTTTTGATTCCAGGAAACAAAAATCGTGGCATTGGTGAACGCATAACACTTGTCGCGCTCGTCGTACACGCCATTCTGAGGAAAGGTCTGCTGAGCTATTGCCCAAAGGGCAAAGACGGCCAGCGCCATCGTAGATAGTGCTTTTCTCATGTTTGAAAAGGGTGATTGGATTGAGTTTTGAAATACTGTTCAATGTATTGGTCAAGGCTGGGCGCAGCGCGGTTTTTCTTTCTACTTTCTACCCACCACCCGCTACCTTTCCTCGCTAAGGTAGGGAGATGTTTATATTTTTTGGCTTTTGGGGCGAAAAAGTGGAAAAACGCGGGAGGAAACGGATGCGGGTGGAGTGTTCTGTTCAACCATGGCGGATTGGTCAATTTCAGCGGTAACTATGTTTTTGAAGGCACTTAGCGCTGAAATTGGCTTGAATTTCAGCGGTAACTATGTTTTTTACCTAACTTAGCGCTGAAATTCAAATCACCACCACATGGCAAAATCGCAAGCAATCATCGGCAGACAACAGGAACTGGAAACGCTTGACCGTGTATTCGCCAGTCAGAAATCTGAATTTCTCATCCTTTACGGCAGGCGGCGGGTAGGCAAGACTTTTTTGGTAAATCAGAAATTTGGCGAGCATTTCACTTTTCGCATGACCGCCCTCGGCAACGCTACGTTGAGTCAGCAACTGCTCAATTTCCATACAACCATGCAGACCTGCGCTCCGCACCTTATCACTGGCCATGTCCCCGATAATTGGTTCTCAGCATTCCAGTTGCTCATCCGACTGGCTTCAGAAGACAAACGTCCCCGGAAAGTTATTTTTTTTGACGAACTTCCCTGGTTTGATACCTATGGCTCTGACTTCCTTCAAGCCCTCGAACATTTCTGGAACTCCTGGGCTTCGCTGCGCTCCGATGTGCTACTCATCGGTTGCGGCTCGGCGGCTTCCTGGATGATCAACCACCTCATTCACAATCGGGGCGGGTTGCACAACCGCATCACCGAGCGCATCCAGCTACACCCTTTCACGCTGGCCGAAACGGAAGCATTCATGAAAGCAAAAGGCGGAGTTTTTGACCACTACCAATTGCTCGAACTCTACATGGCTTTGGGCGGAATTCCTTATTACCTTGAAAATGTACAGGTCAATCGCAGCGTTGCTCAAAACATCGACCGGATGTTTTTTACACCCGGCGCCATCCTCAATCTGGAATACGGCGACCTCTATCGTTCTCTTTTCACCCGGGCTGAGCGACATATCGCAGTCGTAGAAGCATTGGCGCAAAAATCAAAAGGCTTGAGTCGAAAGGAATTGCTCACAGCAGCCGGCTTGCCCGATGGTGGCTCAGCTACAACCACCCTCGACGAATTAGAGCAATCAGGTTTTATCCGTCGCTATTTCCCTTTCGGGAAAACCAAGCGGGATGCACTGTTTCAACTTATAGATCCATATTCCTTGTTCTATCTGACTTTCGTCAAGAACAGCAAAGCAGAAGGCAAGGGCGCCTGGCTCGCTCAGATCAATAGTCCCCGCTGGCGCGCATGGAGCGGTTATGCTTTCGAGTACATTTGCCGTTATCACATTGACCCCATCAAAAAACACCTTGGCATCAGCGGCATTTATACCGAAGTGTCTACCTGGCGCAGCCAGCGCGGTGAAAACGGAGCGCAGATTGACTTACTGATTGACCGCAACGACCGAGTCATCAATATTTGTGAAATGAAATTTTCAGTAAAAGCCTTCACGATTACCAAAGACTATGCCGACAACCTGCGCAACAAAATCTCCGTTTTCCGGGAGGAAACGGGTACGAATAAAACGTTTTTTTTGACGATGATTACGACTTTTGGACTGAAAGCGAATAACCATTCTGTACAATTGGTCAATGATTCGCTGGATATGGGGGCGTTGTTTTTGTGAACTATTGCGTGTAAAACCAGCTAACCTTGATTTTGTTATCTTTGTCAATAAGATTACCAGACATCTTCTAAATGGCTAAGAAATTCAACATCACCGGCACTTGCATTCCTTCCCGGCATTACATGGCGGACACATCGGCCAAACTAAAGCGGGTGATGGCCTTGATTGAGGAAGGCGAGTATTTTACCATCAATCGGCCGCGGCAGTATGGGAAGACGACGACGATGCTGAGTATCTCAAGCAGATTGAACAACTCAGAGAAATACCTTGCTTTTAACATTAGTTTTGAAGGGATAGGGAGCGATGTTTTTTTATCAGAAGAATCTTTTTGTCGTACCTTTCTCGAATTGCTCATCAATCCTATGATCGAATTGGGTAATGAGCAACTCGCTGACTTTCTGAAAGAAGAGTCTTTGAAAACAGATTCGCTTAAGGCTTTGTCGGAAAGCATAACCGCACTCACTTACCGCACAGACAAGAAATTAGTGCTGCTCATAGATGAAGTGGATAGAAGTAGCAACAACCAATTGTTTTTGAATTTTTTGGGAATGCTTCGCAGCAAGTTCCTGAGTCGTGACCTTAAAACAGAACAGACTTTCCACTCCATCATCCTCGCGGGCGTACACGATGTGAAAACCCTCAAACTCAAACTCCGGCCCGGCGAAGCAGCCCAATACAACAGCCCCTGGAACATTGCCACCGATTTTAAAGTGGAAATGAGCCTGCTACCACACGAAATTGTGCCCATGCTGGAAGACTATGCGCAGGAACGCGGCGTTGAATTGGATGCGCCTGCTTTAGCGGATCGTCTCTACTATTATACCTCCGGTTATCCTTTTTTGGTGAGCGCTCTGTGCAAAATCGTGGATGAAGACCTGCTTCCTGAAAAAGAAGAAAAGGAATGGACGGTAGCCCATGTAGAAACCGCCGCCCGGCGCCTCATCCATTCCGAGCGCAGCAATACCAATTTCGACAGCCTGATCAAAAATCTGGAGAACAACGCCGACCTCTACCAATTGGTTTATCGCATGGTCATTGAAAATGAAACGATCAACTTCAATGTCCACGACCCGCTCATCGAGATGGGGGTGGTTTACGGGATATTCCGAAACGGACAAGGCTTGAACATCCACAACCGGATCTACGCAGAGATTATCTCCAATTATATGACTTCCAAGCTGTTGACTTCCGGAAGAGGCCCAACAGCCGAGATCGCCGACCCTTACCTCCTTCCCGGCAATGTGCTCAACATGGAAAAAATCCTGGTAAAATTCCAAGAGTACATGCGCGAACAACACAGCAAAAAAGACCGCGATTTCATCGAACGCAACGGGCGGCTTGTTTTTCTGGCTTTCCTGAAACCCATCATCAACGGGAAAGGTTATGCCTTCAAAGAGCCGGAAATCTCGGAAGAGCGCCGCTTAGACATTGCCGTCACCTTCCTGCAACACCACTATGCCGTTGAGTTGAAGGTATGGCGCGGGGAAGTAGCTCATGAGAAAGGTTTGATGCAACTATCTGATTACCTGAGCCGGCAGAATTTGCAGGAGGGCTATCTGGTTATTTTTGATCAAAGATCCGTGCAAAAAAACTGGGCGCAGGAATGGTTGGAAGTATATGGAAAGCGGATTTTTTCAATCTGGGTGTAAACGTTTTTCACGATACGCTTGTTTGTATCTTTCATAACCACCATCTTTGCAACCTACATTTAAAAACGATGAACGTTTCCTTTACCATAATCAACAGCATTATTATTCCCGGGTTGCCGCGCAATCTGTGAGCCGATGTTGTTGTTGAAACACTGAAAAAGCTCCGGCAGATTGCGATCTGCCGGAGCTTTTTCTATTGTGTAAAAAATTATCTTTGCGGGTCTTTGAAAAAAAACCACCGATGTACAACGAGTTTAAGAGCCTGAACCTTCAGGAAATTGACAAAGAAATGCTGGCCTTTTGGGAAGCGCAGGACATTTTTAACAAAAGCGTGGAGCAGCGCCCGACCGACAACGCCTGGGTCTTTTACGAAGGGCCGCCTTCCGCCAACGGCAAACCCGGCATCCACCACGTCATGGCCCGCGCCATCAAGGACATCTTTTGCCGCTACCAAACCCTGAAAGGCAAGCGGGTAGAGCGCAAAGGCGGCTGGGATACCCACGGCCTGCCCATCGAGCTGAGTGTGGAAAAGGAACTCGGCATCACCAAAGAAGACATCGGAAAGACCATTTCAGTAGACGAATACAACCAGAAGTGCCGGGAAACCGTCATGCGCTACAAAAATGAGTGGGACGACATCACCCGCCGCATGGGCTATTGGGTGGATTTGGACAATCCCTACATCACGTATGAAAACGAATACATCGAAACGGTGTGGTGGCTGCTGAAGCGCCTGTATGACAAAGGGTTACTGTACAAAGGGTATACCATCCAGCCTTATTCGCCCGCAGCAGGCACGGGGCTGAGTTCGCATGAATTGAACATGCCAGGGGCGTATAAAGAGGTGACGGACACGACGGTGGTGGCGATGTTTAAAGTCATCAAGGATGAAAAATCAGCTTCACTTTTCGATACAGAAGACGATGATGTACGTATTCTGGCCTGGACGACAACGCCGTGGACTTTGCCTTCCAATACGGCGCTGACCGTGGGGCCAAAAATTGATTATGTCAAAATCAAAACCCTAAACCCCTATACCCACGAGCCGGTCAGCGTGGTGCTGGCCGATGTGCTGGTTGGAAACTGGTTCGCATCAGACCCTGAAAAACAAAAGAACAAGCCAGCCATCCTCGAAAAAAGCAGCCCGTTTAAAGGCGCTGCATTAGAAGGCGTACGCTTTGAGCAGTTGCTGCCTTTCGGCAATCCTATCGAAGAACTGAATGGCCATACCGACGCTTTCCGAGTGGTGGTGGGCGATTTTGTGACAACAGAAGACGGCACCGGCGTGGTACACACCGCCCCTTCTTTCGGCGCCGACGACATGAAAGCCGCGCGTGCCAACGGCATCGGCGCACTCACGTTAGTAGACAAACAAGGCAAATTTAAAGACTCCGTCGGCGAGTTTTCCAATCGCTACGTCAAAAACTACAAAGACGATCCCGATTACGTGAGCGTAGACGTAGACATCGCCGTAAAGCTCAAGCAAGAGGGCAAGGCGTTGAACGTACAAAAATACGTCCACAACTACCCGCACTGCTGGCGCACTGACAAACCCGTGCTTTATTACCCGCTTGACTCCTGGTTCATCAAGGCCAGCGCTGTCAAGGAGCGTATGTTTGAACTGAACAAAACCATCAACTGGAAACCCGCCAGCACGGGCGAAGGGCGCTTTGGCAAATGGTTAGAAAACTTGCAGGACTGGAACCTGAGCCGCAGTCGCTATTGGGGGATTCCACTGCCGATCTGGCGCACGGCCAATGGCGATCAGGAGATTTGCATTGGGACTGTTGCGGATTTGAAGGCAAAAGCAGAAGACGCCAATCAGCGCATCAATACCCGTGCAGTTCAGGAAATCCTGTCACAACAGGAAATTGACGCCATCATTGCTGGTCATCACCTTAGCCTGCAAGCTGATTTTGACTTACATCGCCCTTATATAGATCAGGTTGTACTACTCAGTGAAGATGGTCGCCCCATGTACCGCGAACTTGATTTAATTGACGTCTGGTTCGACTCCGGCGCCATGCCGTATGCGCAGTGGGGACTGGATTATGAAAAAGTAAAGGCAGGGGACGAACGCCCTTTCAGGGCGCCATTCGGGGATAGTTTCCCAGCCGACTTCATCGCAGAAGGCGTTGACCAAACCCGCGGCTGGTTTTATACCCTGCACGCCATCGCCGTTATGGCTTTCGACAGCGTTTCGTTTAAAAATGTGGTCTCCAATGGTCTGGTCTTGGATAAAAATGGCCAGAAAATGTCGAAACGCCTCGGCAATGCCGTGGATCCATTCGAGACGATTGCCAAATACGGCGCCGACGCCACCCGCTGGTACATGATTTCCAATGCCGCCCCCTGGGACAACCTGAAATTCGACGTCGAGGGCATTGCCGAAGTGCAGCGGAAGTTTTTCGGCACTTTGTTCAATACCTACAACTTCTTCGCCCTCTACGCCAATGTAGATGGCTGGAAAATGGACGAGTTCAACGTCATGCCTTACGACGAGCGCACCGAACTCGACCGCTGGATCATCTCCAAACTCTACAGCCTCGTGGCGGATTACCATGCGGCGATGGACGACTACGAACCGCACCGCGCCTGCCGCTTAGTGGAAGATTTTGTGGATGCGCATTTGTCAAACTGGTACGTGCGCCTTGGCCGCCGGCGTTTCTGGCGGGGAGAGATGAGCGATGATAAAGAGGCTGCCTATCAGACCTTGTTCGAGTGTCTGATGGTGGTTGGACAACTTTCCGCCGCCGTTGCGCCATTTTTCAGCGACTGGCTCTACCGCAATATGACTGCACCCATCCGGGACATTGCACAGCAAAAAAATACGCCGCTTCGCCACGACAGCGTGCACCTGACCAACTTGATACAACCGGAGGCCTCCAAGATTGATAAAGCATTAGAAAAACGTATGGACTACGCCCAGCGCATTTGTTCGCTGGCGTTCAGCATCCGCAAGGCGAACGGCCTTCGGGTGCGGTTGCCGTTGCAAAAACTGCTGCTGCCCGTGCTCGACGAAAGCTTCATCAAAGAAGTAGACGGCGTGAAAGATTTGATTCTGAGCGAAATCAACGTGAAGGAAATCGAATACATCACCGATGCCGGTGGGTTGCTGAAAAAACAGGCGAAAGCCAATTTCAAAACCCTCGGCGCCAAACTCGGTAAGGACATGAAAGCCGCCGCCGAGCGCATCGCCATTTTTGGCAACGAAGCAATCAATGCCCTCGAAAAGGCGGGTAGTATGCCTATGGACATCAACGGCACGGTTTACGACATCACGCCTGCCGACCTGATCGTGACGACGGAAGACCTGCCTGGGTGGAAAGTGGCTTCAGATGGTCCGCTCACGGTTGCGCTAGATGTGACCCTGACACCGGCACTGGAAGCAGAAGGCATCGCCCGCGACCTCGTCAATCGCATCCAGAACTTGCGCAAGGAGAAAAATTTCAACGTGACTGACCGGATCAATGTGCGCATTGAATGGCGTCAGCAATTGGAGCTGACCATAGAGCAATTCCGGGAATACATCAAGGCGGAGGTGCTGGCCGACTCCCTCATTATGGCGTCGGAAGTTGAAGGAGATCCGGTGGAATTGGGGGATGAACTGAGCCTGAAAATTGAGGTCAGTTTGAATCTTTGATAAAGAAACATCAATCCATGTTCAGAGCAAATAATCCAACTTTAAAATCCTGGGTGAACGTGCCGGCGGGCAGCGATTTTCCAATCCAGAATTTGCCTTTCGGCGTATACCGGGCAGAAAATGGCGAACCGCACCTTTGCACAGCGATCGGCGATCAGGTGGCCGATTTGTACATATTGGCCGAACACGGCTTTTTTGACGACTTAGACATCGCCCGCGATGTTTTCCGGCAGCCCGTGCTCAATGATTTTATTGCTTTGGGCAAAGATAAAACCCGCGGGGTGCGCAACCGCCTTTCGGAAATCCTTGACGACGATTTGGAAACCTGGGATGCCAGTGAATTGGCGCCGTTTTTCCTGAAACCGCAGTCGGAAGCCGCTATGTTGCTGCCGCTGCATGTTGGCGATTACACCGATTTTTACTCCAGCCGCGAGCACGCCAGCAATGTAGGCGCTATGTTCCGAAGCGCTGAAAATCCGCTGCTGCCCAACTGGCTGCACCTGCCGGTGGGCTACCACGGTCGCGCCTCGTCCATCGTCGTATCCGGTACGCCGGTGCGCCGCCCGAAAGGGCAATTGATGCCAGACGGCGCTGAAAAACCCGTTTATGAACCAAGTCGCCAGCTCGATTTTGAATTGGAAATGGCTTTCGTCATCGGCAAGCCAACGGAACTGGGGCAAACCCTCTCCACTTCGGAAGCCGAAGGCCACATTTTCGGCCTGGTGCTGTTTAATGATTGGTCTGCACGCGACATCCAACGCTGGGAATACGTACCGCTGGGGCCGTTTCTGGGTAAAAACTTTGCCTCCACCGTATCGCCCTGGGTGGTGACGCTGGATGCGCTGGAGCCGTTCCGGGTGGCCAGTCCGAAACAAGAACCGGAGGTCCTCCCCTACCTGCAATGTACTGGCGAGCGGAGTTTCGACATCCAATTGGAAGTATCCATTGCTCCGGAGCGCGGCGAAGCAAAAAAAGTATGCCATTCCAATTTCAAATACCTTTACTGGAATATGTGCCAGCAATTGGCGCACCACACCAGCAACGGCTGCAATATCCGGGTAGGTGATCTTTGCGCATCGGGCACCATCAGCGGCCCTGAACCGGATTCTTTTGGCTCCATGCTGGAGATTTCCTGGAAAGGTACCCGCCCTGTGGCAATGCCGGATGGTTCGGAGCGTCGTTTCCTTCAGGACGGCGATGCGGTCGTGATGCGGGGATGGTGTGAAAAAGACGGGGTCAGGGTCGGGTTTGGAGAAGCGGCAGGGCGTATTGTCGGTTGATCATTGCCGATAGTATCAATCAAAAAAGTATCTATTTACCACATAGTTCACAGTAGAGGTATTCACATAGATCACATAGTCACTATACTCTTTTCAGGCAAGTCAGGCCTATGTGACCTATGTGAAAATCCTATGTATCTATTGTGGTAAAAAATTACCAAAAAATTCCATTATGGACGGACAACTCCTTTTTCAATCCATCGTGCTCATTTACCTCGTTGCTACGCTGGGTGAATCCGGGCTGGGCAAAGTACTTGACTACAAAGGCAATTTGGCTTATTTCAAAGGACAATTTAAAAATTCCCCATTGGCAAGTACGACCGGGTTGTTGCTGCCAGTGATCACGATTATGGAAGTCGGCTCGGGCGCGCTTGCCATTGCCGGGTTAGTCCAACTCTGGACGAACGGCGACAACCAATTTGGCCTTTGGGCGCTCTGTTTGGGAAGCCTGAACTTTATCGCCCTGATTTTTGGGTTGCGGATGTCGAAGGATTATGGCGGCGCGGCCGGGGTGGTTCCTTATCTGGCGGTGGCGCTGATCGGGCTGTATGGTTTTTTGCAGTTTTAAGTTTTGGTAGTGTTCTAAAACAACCCATCTTCAATTTGTACATACAATTGCCGTCAAGGCATTTATTTCAATAAAATGAAAAAAGTCAAGTTATTCAAAATCAATAACTTGACTTTTAAGCATTTTCCCTTCCAGCGACTTTTCCCTTTTGTATATAAAATGTATAGACGATTTTTATACTGGCCGCAATTAGATTTGTCACAAAATTATTTGGCCTTTTATTACTACAACAAAATAAAACCACATTATGAAGGCAAGACAACTCGTTTTACTGTGTGCCTTTTTAAACCTTTCCTTTTCTCTCTTTTCACAGGCTGACCGGGTGGCCATCGAACAAAACGAAAAAGGGACGAAGCTCCTCGTGAATGGAAAAGCGCTGATGGTCAACGGCATGAACTGGGACTATTTCCCGATCGGCACCAATTATGCTTACAGCCTTTGGAGTCAACCCGATGCCGTCATTAAACAGGCGCTTGATGACGAAATGCCCATGCTGAAAAACATGGGCGTCAACACCATCCGGGTTTACACCGGCATCCAGAAAAAATGGATACAGTACATCTATGAAACGTATGGCATCCACACCATGCTCAATCATTCCTTTGGCCGCTACGGGCTTACGCTCGACGGCGCCTGGGCAGCCAACACCGAGTATTCCGACAGCAGGGTCATCCAACTTCTCCTGAAAGAAGTGACCGAACTGGCGGCGGAGTACAAAGACACTCCAGGCCTGTTGTTGTACCTGCTGGGCAACGAAAACAACTACGGACTTTTTTGGGATGGTGCTGAAACAGAGGACATTCCGGTGGAAGACAGACGATCCACAGAGCGGGCAAAACACCTGTATAAGCTGTTCAATGACGCTGCGCTGGCCATGAAAGCCATTGACCAATCACATCCCGTAGCCCTGTGTAACGGCGATTTATTGTTCCTGGATATCATTGCTAAGGAGTGTAAGGATGTGGATATTTTTGGCATCAATGTGTATCGGGGCGTTTCATTTACCGATCTTTTTGACCGGGCGAAAAAAGAATACGGGAAACCGGTCTTATTGACGGAGTTTGGCAGCGATGCGTTTAATGCCGCCACCATGGAGGAAGCGCAACGGGAACAGGCCATACTTGATGTGGCAAACTGGAGGGAGATTTACGAAAATGCCGCCGGCCTGGGCAAAGCGGGCAATTCCATCGGGGGATTTACTTTCCAGTTCAGTGACGGCTGGTGGAAGTTTGGTCAAACCAAAAACCTCGACGTACACGATGCCAATGCCTCCTGGTCAAATGGCGGATACCTTTTTGACTATGTAGCGGGCGAAAACAACATGAATGAGGAGTGGTTCGGGATTTGCGCCAAAGGCCCAACCAACGCAGGAGGATTTTACCAATTGTTTCCCCGGGCTGCGTACTATGCCTTGAAGGAGGCTCACCAAATAGACCCTTATGCCAACGGCGCTTCCCTTAGTTCCGTTCAACAACAATTTGCGCGCATTCAAATTGGGGATGCCTTTTTGAAGGCAAGGGGGGACAAGGCAACCCTCGAAGGGGAGAAGCTCAAAAAAATCAGCCTGAGCCGGCTCAGCGCACAACTTTCTACTTTTAACACCGGCGGCAGCCTGATTTCCACCCCCAACAGTCCTGTGCCAGGCAATACCCTTTACCCCGACCAATTGGGCTTTGACCATACGCAGTCTTTCTTCGTTGGTGTAGAAGCCAACCCAACCGCCAACATGAGGGCCAATGTAGAGATGAACGTGCTGGGCAATGTAGCCAACAACCCGATAGACCAGATTTTTTATGAGAACCGGGGTCGCCGGGTGCAAGTGAACAGCGCCAACGGCAATCTGACGGTCGAATCATTTAACCGGGTGCAGGTTTACCAGGCCAGCTATGAGTGGAACCATAAGATGTTCGATCTCAGAGGCTTTTATCGCACCGGCCATTACCACTGGGGCTATGAGGGCGACTTCTTCGGACTTTATCCCGAAGCCAATTACGGCCCTCAGATTGACCTCTACAACGGTATTGCGCCCTTTGGTATAGAGATAGATGGCAAAAAGGAGTTGAAAGACTTTAAATTGGCTTTTGGCCCGCAACTTTGGTGGGGCGCCAACCCGGCCATCCTGTTGAAATACCGGAAGGAATTGGGCAAAATCAACGTCACCGGGATCTTCCACGAAGACTTGGACCAACTTGGCTTAACGGAAAGTTCCTTTGCCATTCCTCAGCCCAAAACCCGGCGCCTTTCCCTGCATTTGAGCAGGGTGTTTGGCAAGTTTGGGGTGGATTTAGGCGGTCTGTGGGCCGGACAACCGCTCCAGGCCAGGGAATTTCAGGTGGTGCGGGAAGAAGGCGGAAAATCCGTCGCGTATCAGGATGAAATCAAAACGGAAGATAATTTTGGCGGAAAAATAAAACTGACTTACACCGGAGGCCGGTTCAATTGGTATGCCCAATCGGCGGCTCAGGGTTTAGTAGCCAACGGCGGTGTTGACCAAACGCTGACCTTCACCGGCTGGAGGCTGAAAGACAGCGGTAGCGGCAACCAGTACAATTTCCTCACCGGCTTCTCTTACCTGCTGGGCAACCTCCAGATAGCGCCCAACTTCCTGTGGCAAAAACCAATAGAAGGCCCGATCCCCACCGATGTAAATGTGCCTGGCAGGCCCCGGAACATCCTCTCCGATCCTTTTGTGGTGCGGGGCAACCGGGAGCAAGTGGCGGCTGAAATTTTGTTCACCTTCGACCCCACCCCCGGCACCTGGATGTATAATTGGGACAGCGACCGTAGCGAGGATGCTGAATTTGCGCTGAGTGCGGGCGTGGTCTATCGTCACCTGCCAACCACGCAGGATGCGGCTATTGGTATCCTGCCCGACGGACGCACCACCTTTGCTTTTCCAGGCGCCGCCCCTGCCAGAGATTTGTGGGAAGTACATGCCCGTTTGGTTTCCAAAATGAGCAGCGACTTCGGGTGGATTGCGAATGTGTACGCGGGCGATGCACAGGCCAACGGCAGCGATGCCCGTACCATCCACCGCTATGGCGTGGACTTGCGCATGATGTACAAAAAACTGAAAATCACTTCTTTTGCCAGGGTCAACGACTGGGGACCTTACGATTATCACCGGGATTTCAACCTCACCTTCCCGCTCCAGTTGATGGCAGATGTGTCCATCTCTTTGGCAAAACCCGATTGGTTCGACCTGCCGAACACCCGCTTGGGTGTGCGCGGCACCTACCGCACGCTCGACCGTTTTTCCCCACGCTATGCTCCCACGCAAACGGTCAATAGTGCAGGAAATACGGTACCCGATCCAAATGCGATTGGTTTCGACAATGGCAACGAATGGGAAATCAGGACTTATGTTTTCATCAACATTGGAAAATAAGGTCTGCCTGAGTTGTGCATGATGGGCGGATTAAACCGATAGGATTGGTTTGAAACGACCCGGTGCGCCGATACTGAATATTTTCAAAAATAAAACCATAACAGTGATGAACCAATATCGCTTCATCTTTTCGATAAAGAATCTTTCCGTTGGGATACTTGCCCTTTTTTTAATTGGATGCGAACGCAATCCCGACGATTTAACACCCGCCGCATACCCTACCAACCCGGAGGTATTTATTGATGGTTTCAGCCCGGGGTTGAACTATGCCGCTTTTGGCGGCTCTGTCCCGACAGCCTTTGATGTGGATACTGAGGTAACCTATACGAACACCTCCCAGGCTTCCATGCGATTTGAAGTGCCCGATGTAGGAGACCCCAGAGGGGCGTATGCAGGCGGCACCTATTTTACGGAGACCGGAAGGGATTTGTCGGGATACAATGCATTGACCTTTTGGGCGAAAGCCTCGCAACCGGCCAACCTCGACGTGGTAGGTTTTGGGAATGACCTGGGTGCCTCAAAATACCAGACGACAATAAATGGTTTGCCCGTGACGACCAACTGGCAGAAGTACATCATTCCGCTGCCCGATCCCTCCAAACTCACGACAGAACGGGGAATGTTTTTCTATTCCGAAGGCCCTGAAAACGGCAGGGGTTATACTTTTTGGATTGATGAACTGAAATTTGAAAAGCTGGGAACCATTGCCCATCCCGAGCACGCCATCCTGAATGGGGAAGATCAGGTAGAAACCTCATTTACCGGGGTCACAAAAACCATCGGCGGGCTGAGTTCAACGTACAACCTGCCCTCCGGGATCAACCAGACCGTGAACGCCGCCCCCGCCTATTTTGAATTTGCTTCATCGAATCCATCCATTGCCACGGTGAACGAGTTTGGGGTAGTGACGGTTATAGGCGGCCCTGGCACTGCCCAAATCACGGCCACGGTAGGCGGGGTAGCTGCCAAGGGGTCTTTGACGGTGCAGTCAGTTGGCAATTTTCAACCAGCTCCTGTGCCTACAAGGGATGCCGCCAAGGTAATTTCCATTTTCAGCGAGGCCTACCCCAATGCGCCGGTGAATTATTACAATGGCTATTGGGCGCCCTTTCAGACGACACTCTCGGCGGATTTCACGGTGAACGGGGACAATATCCTTAACTATACCGATTTCAATTTTGTCGGGATTGAGTTCAGTGCTCCCACAATAAATGCTACTTCCATGACGCACTTGCATGTGGATTTATACCTGCCGAACACCTTGGCCGGAGCGGCCCAATTTAAAATAGAAATGGTGAATTTTGGCGCTGGCGGCACGAACACCACCGGCGCATTTACCAGAACCATTCCGGTGGCCCAGTCGCAGCAATGGATAAGTTTGGACATCCCCTTTTCCAGCTTTTCCGGATTGAGTACCCGATCCAACCTTGCACAAATAATTTTTGTGGATGAAAGCGGGAATATCCCCGGCTTTTATGCGGACAATATTTATCTGTACAATGACAGCGCACCGACCACGATGCCAACCACAGCGGCGCCCACGCCTACGCATCCCGCTGCCGGGGTAATTGGCGTGTTCAGCAACGCATATTCCGTGATTGCAGGGACGGATTTGAACCCGAATTGGGGTCAGGCCACCGTGGTCACGCAAGTAGCGATACAAGGCAACAATACCCTGAAATACGCCGGTCTCAATTACCAGGGACTCCAGCTTGGTTCGCCCCAGAACGTGTCGGCGATGAGCTTCGTCCACCTCGATTTCTGGACGGCCAATTCAACGACGCTCAAGGTGTTCCTCATCAGTACCGGCCCGGTGGAAACGGCTTTTACACTCACCGTGCCCACCTCCGGTTGGTCGAGCATTGACATCCCCTTGTCGGCATTTGCACCGGTCAATCTGAACGACGTGATCCAGTTCAAATTTGAGGGCAATGGCGACATTTATTTGGACAATATTTATTTCCGCAATTAATTTTTCAAACATGAACGCACCATATAAAATCTCACAAATAATGCTGCTTTCAGTGGCCCTGATCGCGGTCACTTTTTCCGGATGTACACCCGATGATTTTCAAAAATTAGACGACCGCAACTGGCAGTTGACCTGGAGCGATGAATTTGACGGCGCCGCAAAAGCACTGCCCGATGCCACCAAATGGACTTACGATATCGGCAACGGACCCGGGCAGGACGGCTGGGGCAATCAGGAATTGCAATCTTACACCGACAGCCCGGATAACGTCTCGATGGACGGCGAGGGCAATCTGGTGATCACCGCATTAAAAAGCGGCAACACGTTCACTTCGGCGAGGCTTAAAACACAGGGCTTGTTTGCGCAGCAATACGGCCGGTTTGAAGCCCGGCTGAAAACGCCTTACGGGCCTGGTCTTTGGCCCGCATTCTGGATGCTCGGTTCCAATATAGAGACGATTAACTGGCCGCAATGTGGCGAAATAGACATCATGGAACTACGGGGTCAGGAACCCGAAATCATCAACGGCACCATACACGGGCCTGGCTATTCCGGCGGAAACCCAATTACAAAAAGCTACGCCCTGACCAATGCCCGATTTGATACCGAATACCACGTATTTGCCATAGAATGGGACAGGGATAAAATTGATTTTTTTGTAGATGATTATCTGTACCAGCGCATTGAACGGGGCGATGCGCCCGGCGAGTGGGTATACGACCAGCCTTTTTTCATGATCCTCAATGTGGCAGTCGGCGGCAATTATGTTGGATTCCCAACGAGCGACACCCCTTTTCCCCAAAAAATGACGGTTGATTATGTGAGGGTTTATCAGGCGGCCAACTAACCGACAAAACATGAACAGGATGATGATGGTCATGCATGAAAATGAAAGCTATTTAAAAATAGCCAATCACGACGCCATGCGCCCTTTCTTCATGAGTATCGTGAGCGATTCCAATCACTGGATGTTTGTGTCCAGCAACGGGGGCTTGAGTGCAGGGCGCAAAAACCCGGAATATGCGTTGTTCCCGTATTACACCGATGATAAAATCACCGAGTCTGCTGACCATACGGGAAGCAAATCCATTTTCCAGGTACATGCAAAGGGCGAAGTATTCGTTTGGGAACCTTTTTCCGAACGCTTTACAGACCGGTATGCCCTCAGCAGGAATCTTTATAAAAGTGTGCACGGGAACAAAATCATTTTCGAGGAAATCAACCACGACCTGGGGCTGATCTTCAGGTACCAATGGAATACGAGCAAGGTTTTCGGCTTTGTCAAAAAAGCCGAACTCATCAACACTTCCGATACCGAATATAACATCACCCTGTTGGATGGCATTCAAAACATCATGCCCTGCGGGGTGCCCGGCGACCTCCAACGCTCTACCAGCAACTTGGTAGACGCCTATAAAAGGAATGAGTTGGAACCATCTACCGGACTGGGCATTTACGCGCTCAGTGCAATTATCGTGGACAAAGCCGAACCGAGCGAGGCATTGAAGGCAAATATTGTCTGGTCGCTTGGATTGGAAAAAGTCACTTACCTGCTTTCCGCTGCACAATTGAAAAAATTCCGGCAAAAACAAAGTATTCAGCAAGAGCACGATATAAAAGGTGAAAAGGGGGCGTATTTTATTTCTACGGATATTTTGCTCGCCCCGCACGCTGAGAAAAAATGGGTTCTTGTTGCCGATGTAAATCAAAGCCAGTCGCAGGTTGTCGGGCTTTGCCAACTCATTCAAGACAACCCCAGCCTCGACAAGCAATTGCAGGCCGATATAGACGCTGGAACGCAACATTTAATACAACTCGTTGCAGGCGCCGATGGGCTGCAATGCACTGCTGATCAATTGAACGATACCCGCCATTTTTCAAATGTGCTGTTCAATATCATGCGGGGCGGCATATTTGACGACAATTACCAGATAGAGAAAGGTGATTTTATCGGGTATCTCTCCAAAGCCAACAAAGAGGTCGTCGCCAGGAATGGGGCATTTATCGGGGGCTTGGGGGAAGTATTCAGCCAGTCTGCGCTCAAGGCGCTTTTGCTAAAAAGCAAAGACCCTGATCTGACCCGGCTGGGTATGGAGTACCTGCCCCTCAAGTTCAGCCGCAGACATGGAGATCCGAGCCGCCCCTGGAATTATTTTTCCATCAACACCCAAAACGAAACGGACGGCTCGAAAATATTGGATTATGAAGGCAATTGGCGGGATTTGTTCCAAAACTGGGAAGCCTTAGCGGGTTCCTATCCCGAATTTATCGAGGGGATGATCTTCAAGTTCCTCAATGCGTCCACCTTTGATGGGTACAATCCATACCGGGTCACCAAAGACGGTTTTGATTGGGAGACCATCGAACCCGACAACCCCTGGTCTTATATCGGATATTGGGGCGACCACCAGATTATTTACCTCCAGAAATTTCTGGAAATCATAGAAAAATATCAGCCCGGCGCTCTGCAATCCTATTTTGCACAAGACTGGTTTGTCTATGCGGCCGTCCCTTATCTCATAAAACCATACACCCAGATATTGGAAAACCCCAAAGATACCATTGCCTTCGACCACGAGTGGGATGCGAATATCCGGAAGCGGCGCGAAGTATTGGGCGCTGATGGCGCACTCCTGACTGCCGACAACAACGGCATCTACCATGTGAACTTTTTGGAAAAAATATTGGCAACGGTTTTGGCCAAAATATCGAACCTCATCCCGGAAGCGGGGATATGGATGAACACCCAGCGGCCTGAATGGAACGATGCCAATAATGCGCTGGTAGGCAACGGGGTTTCGATGGTGACCCTATATTACCTGCGCCGGTTCATGCAGTTTTTTCAGCGCGTATTGGAGGGTTCGGCGTTGGAAGGCGCGAATCTTTCCAATGAATTGATTGAATACTACCACAGCGTAAAAGAAACCCTTCAGGAATTTCAGCATTTATTGGCGAAAAGCATTTCCGATGAAGACAGAAAAAAGATCATAGACCGGTTAGGCCATGCGGCGTCCGAATACCGGCAATCTGTTTATCAAAATGGTTTTTCCGGCAACAAAAAAAGCGCCTCCTTAAACGGGTTGAAAACGTTCGCACAATTGAGCCTCGATTTCATAGAACACGCCATCCGTGCCAATCAGCGGGCCGACAAACTTTACCATGCCTACAACCTAATGACGGCCAATGACACGGCGGTTTCCATCTCGCATCTCAGCGAAATGCTGGAAGGCCAGGTCGCTGTTTTAAGCTCGGGTTATTTAAGCCCGGAGGAAGCGCTGGAGGTGTTAGACGCTTTAAAAAACAGTGCCTTGTTCCGCGACGACCAGTACAGCTACCTATTGTACCCCAATAAAAATTTGCAGGGCTTTTTGAAAAAAAACAGCATCCCCGAATCCGACGCCCAATCCTCGGAATTAATCCGGCAAATGATCAGCGACGGCAATACGGCGATTGTGGAGCGGGATATACGGGGAGCGTACCATTTCAATGGAAATTTCAAGAATGCCGGCGACCTCAATGCGGCCTTACACGCACTTGCTGAAACCAAGTATAAAGCACTTGCGGAGAAAGACAGCGGGCTGTTGTTGGATGTATTCGAGCAGGTATTCAACCACAAAGCATTTACCGGCAGGTCCGGTACTTTTTTCTCTTATGAGGGCCTCGGTTCCATTTATTGGCACATGGTATCCAAATTGCACTTAGCCGTACAGGAATGTTGCCTGAAAGCGATTGCGGAAAATGCCGATCCTGGCATCACAGGCCGGCTGCTGGAACACTACTACGAGATCGAAGCGGGCATCGGGGTACACAAATCGCCGGAACTGTACGGCGCCTTTCCGACCGACCCCTATTCGCACACGCCGATGCACCGGGGCGCCCAACAACCCGGCATGACCGGGCAGGTTAAGGAAGACATCCTGGTGCGGTTTGGCGCCTTAGGCGTCTTCGTGAAAGCGGGAAAATTGTCTTTCAACCCTTGTCTGCTGCGGAAAGGGGAGTTTTTAGAACAACCGCAAACCTTTGAATACGTGAATATTCAGGGAGAAAAAAAACAAGTCCTCCTGAAATCAGGTACCCTTTGCTTCACCTGTTGCCAAATCCCCGTGGTCTACGATATACAGGATAAATCCAGGCTGGAAGTGGTCCTGACAAACGGCAAATCATGGGTTTCTGATTCGCTGGAATTGGATCGTGAAATAAGCAGGCATATTTTTCAAAGAAATGGGGCCGTGGAAAAAATACTGGTTTCAGTTGAAGCGCATACCCTAAAAAATTGAATGCTGATGCGCGTGAAAAAAATACTTAATCCCTCGGTTTCCTTACTGACTCTGATGCTCATGATTTCCTGTGCAACGTCTTCTAAAATTATGGATAAATCAGCTACTGACATTTTGGGGAACCCCGAATACCTGGCCATTTCTTATGGCGGGTACCGGGCACTAAGCCGGGAGGTGCAGCCGACGGTTCCGCAATTAAAAGAGGACTTGAAACTATTGTCGGCTATGGGCATTCGGTTGCTCAGGACTTACAATGTACACCACGACGAGGCCGCCAACCTGTTGGAGGCCATCCGGCAAATGAAGCGGGAAAAACCGGGATTTGAAATGTACCTCATGTTGGGCGCATGGATTGACTGCAAAAATGCCTGGACAGCCTTTCCACCCAACCACGATCAGGAAAGCGAAAAAAACGCCGGAGAGATTGACCGGGCCGTGGCTTTGGCTAAGCAATACCCGGACATTGTGAAAATAATCGCGGTGGGAAACGAGGCGATGGTGAAATGGGCCGCAAGCTACTATGTGCAGCCCGGCGTCATCTTGAAGTGGGTGAACCATTTGCAAACCCTCAAGAAAAAAGGCGAATTGCCGGAAACCTTGTGGATTACAAGTTCCGACAACTTCGCCTCGTGGGGCGGTGGCGGCAGCGAATATCATGTGGAAGACCTGAATCAATTGATCAAGGCGGTGGATTTCATATCCATGCACACCTACCCGATGCACGACACGCACTACAATCCCGATTTTTGGAGCGGGCGGGAAGACAAAACAGCCTCGTCAGACCTGGAAAAAGTAGATGCGGCCATGCTCCGGGCGAGGGATTATGCCATTTCACAGTACGAAAGTGTGGTGGCTTATATGAAGAGCTTAGGCGTAAACAAACCTGTGCATATTGGCGAAACCGGATGGTCTACGCAATCCAACGAACACTATGGCGATGAAGGCTCCAGAGCCACCGACGAATACAAATCTGCCCGGTACTACCACCTGATGCGGGAATGGAGCCGCAAAAACCGCCTCACCTGCTTTTACTTCGAAGCTTTTGACGAACAATGGAAAGATGCCGCCAATCCGGGCGGTTCGGAAAATCACTTCGGCCTGATCAACCTGCAATCCCAGGCAAAATATGCCATTTGGGATTTGGTGGATGCAGGCACTTTTGATGGCTTGACACGGGACGGAAAGCCTATTGTCAAAACCTTTAACGGCGACAAGGCCGCTATGATGCAAACGGTGAAAGTACCGCCGACCCCAAAACCCCAACGGTAGCCTTGCGGTCGTGTTGTTCAACCCCGGCGAAAAAGCCAAAGGAATACAGCTTTCATTGGCTGGGAAATCCACGGAGTTTTCCATTCGTGGCAAAGCGGTTCAAACGATTGTGATTTCACGGAAATAAAACGAAAAACAAATTTTTCAATAAGGAGTGTGTCGAAAACTTCCCCGTTTGGACGGTGGGCTTCTGACAGGTTCCTAAAAATCAAAACGAAATGTCAACTTACGAAACACCGGTAAAAAACAGAGTCCCGTTAGGACAAAAGGTCGCTTTTGGGGCAGGGCATTTGGTCAATAATTTATTGCCAGGCTCTTTGGGGGTTTTTATGTTCTTTTTGCTGACGGCCTTTGGCATGGATCCTTTTCTGGCGGGCTTGCTGGGCGGCTTACCCCGGATTTACGATGCAATTACCGACCCGATTATGGGTTATATTTCGGACAATACTACTTCCCGGTGGGGGCGCCGGAAGCCTTATATCTTTGTCGGAGCGATATTGAGCGGCGTCTTGTTTGCCGTGTTGTGGCAACTCAATCCGGAAAATTCACAGTCCTACAATTTCTGGTATTTCCTCATTCTTTCCATGATCTACCTGACCGGTAATACCATGTTCTCCACGCCGCTCATCGGGCTGGGGTACGAGATGACTTCCGACTACAATGAGCGCACCCGCCTGATGGCTTTTTCCCAATTTTTCGGGCAGATTGCCTGGATGATCGTTCCGTGGTTTTGGGTACTCATTGCCGACCCGAATTTATTTGAAAGTCAAGCAGTTGGCGTCCGTCAGCTTTCCGTTATAGTGGGGGTAGCGTGTATGGCATTGGGCGTTTTGCCGGCTTTGTTTTGCAAAGAAATTGACCAGTCCAACCTCACCAACCGCGACGACCTCACGTTGAAAAATATCGCCAATAACCTCAAGAGTTTGCTGAAAAGCATGGTGCTTATTTTCAAAAACATCCCTTTTGTACGGCTATGCGGCGCTACGTTCTTAGTGTTTAATGGTTTCCAATTAGTGGGATCATTTAGTTATTTCATCATCGTCTTTTACATGTTTAAAGGCGACTATGCGAGTGCCGGAACATGGCCAGCCTGGTTTTCAACGGTCAGTGCGTTGGTCACCGCTGCTTTAATCATTCCGATCATTACCCAGATGGCGAACAAATGGGGCAAAAGGAAAGCGTTTCTTGTCTCGACCGCCATTTCCATGGTAGGGTACGGGTTGAAGTGGTGGGGGTTCAACCCCGATAATCCCTGGTTGCTCTTCATGCCGATTCCATTCATGTTTTTTGGCATCGGCGGCCTGTTTACCCTGATGATGAGCATGACGGCGGATGTTTGTGATTTAGATGAACTAAACAATGGAATGCCCAGAAAAGAAGGGACGTTCGGAGCCATCTACTGGTGGATGGTGAAGCTGGGCCAGGGGCTTGCCTTAGTTTTGGGAGGTTTGGTCTTGAAACTCGTGGGCTTTGACCAAAACGCGGCGGTTCAATCTGTAGAAACCCTGACCCGCCTGCGCTTAGCTGATATTTTCGTGCCTGCCGTTACCGCCGGCCTGGCTATCTGGGTGATGTGGGGCTACGATTTGACCGAAGAAAAAGCCAGGGGAATAAAGGATGAATTGGTCCAAAGACGGGGAGAGTTGTGATAAGCCATCGGCAACAAACAATGCATAGCTCATATCAATTACCATTAAAAAAATAACACCATGTCATTCAGGGCAGAAAAATATCTAAGTTTCAGAGAATCGGATCTGGCTTCTAAAGAAAATTTTTTCGAAGATAAATCCGGCGCAGATATCCAGGATTTGTTCCTGGAAGTATTGCATGGCGGCGTACACGGGTTCTGTTTCAGCCTCTATGAGGATGGCCAAAAGCCCGGCGATATTATTTCCGCCCCCCAAATCAAGCGGCGGCTGCAAATATTAAAACCCTATACGCAATGGATAAGGTCGTTTTCCTGCATCGAGGGAAACGAATTGATTCCCCAAATCGCAAAGGAAATGGGGATGAAAACCATGGTGGGCGCCTGGCTCGGCAACGATGAAGACAAAAACCGGCAGGAAATAGAAGCGCTTATTCAATTGACCAACAATGGGTTTGTTGATATAGCCGCGGTGGGCAATGAAGTGCTTTACCGGAAAGACCTGTCGGAACATGAACTTATAGCACTGATTTTACAAGTAAAAGAAGCCACTGCCAACGTTCCGGTTGGCTATGTGGATGCCTACTACGAATTTGTGAAACGACCAGCCATAGCAGAAGTTTGCGATGTGATTTTATGCAATTGCTATCCCTATTGGGAAGGCACTGAATTCAGGTATTCGCTCCCGCACATGCGACAAATGTATAACCAGGCCCTTCATGCCGGAAAGGGAAAACGGGTCATCGTCACAGAAACAGGCTGGCCAAGCCAGGGCGAAAGTTTGGGCGATGCTGTACCCTCTACCCTGAATGCGATGAAGTATTTCATCAACACCCAGTTATGGGCGATGGATGATGATGTAGAGGTCTTTTATTTCTCTTCATTCGACGAGTCCTGGAAGGTGGGCGCCGAAGGCGAAGTGGGCGCCTACTGGGGGATTTGGGACAAAAATGAAAAACTAAAATTCGGGAATGAATACAGTTAAAACATTGAACACCTCATACAGGATGTCTCCTGTTGAGCTTCACTACGCATTTTTTTATCATCCATAGTGCAACTATCCAGGGTTTAATTAGCCTCCAATATGCCACACCCATGGCCAGGTAGTTGCATCCAAAATTTTAGAGTCATGAAAAATTTTACATTTGTCTTTTTGATGCTGATGGCATCGGCAGGCTTTGCGCAAAATGCCCCGATTAACTTTGAACCGGGCGGTCAGGGCGCCGGTTGGACCTGGACTGTTTTTGAAAATGCCACCAATCCGGCCGTGGAAATTATTCCCAATCCTGACCCAAATGGGATCAATACGTCTTCCACCGTAGCCAAATATACGGCCTTGCAAACCGGGAACCCCTGGGCAGGCTGCGAGTCCATGCACGGCGCCGACCTTGGTCCGTTTGTATTGGATGCCACCAATGCTATCGTCAAAATCATGGTATGGAAATCGGTGATAAGCGATGTGGGCATCAAGTTCGCCGCTCCTACCGGCTGGGCGCAGGCAGAAATAAAAGTAGCCAATACCCTGATCAACCAATGGGAAGAGCTTACGTTCGATTTTTCTAATTACGTCAACCCTCCAGCCAGTGAAGGGCAATTAGACCAATTCATATTTTTCCCCGATTTTAATTTGGGTGGCAGAACCCAGGATAATATTGTCTATTTCGACAATGTCACTTTTGGCGCCGGAGGAGGGACTTCCAGCGAACCAACCGTAGCGGCGCCTATCCCCACCAGATCGGCAGCCAATGTGATTTCCCTGTTCAGCGGCGCCTACACCGATGTGCCCGTGGATACCTGGAGAACCCCGTGGTCATCTGCCGTACTGGAAGACGTCACAATCCAGGGCAATCCAACCAAAAAATATGCCCAACTCGATTTCGTGGGCATCGAAACCGTAGCCAACCAGGTGAATGCCGGCGGCATGACCCATTTCCATCTTGACGTATGGTCGGCTGATTTCACATTTTTGGGCGTCAAATTGGTGGATTTTGGCGCCGATGGCGCTTTCGGCGGTGGCGACGACGTGGAACATCAGGTTAATTTCGATTTGCCTGCACAAGGGCAATGGGTAAGCCTCGATATTCCGTTGATCCAGTTCACCGGACTGACTACAAGAGCCAATATGGCGCAGTATATATTGGTTGGCCAACCTACCGGGACGAATACCGTTTTTGTAGACAACGTGTATTTTTTCAATGCCAGCGGCAATGAGCCAGTAGCACCCGCCACCGCAGCGCCCACACCCACCAGGCCGGCAGCTAATGTAATTTCCCTGTTCAGCGACGCTTACACCGATGTACCGGTAGATACGTGGAGAACTCCGTGGTCATCCGCTGCATTGGAAGACATCACCATACAGGGCAATCCAACCAAAAAATATACCCAACTCGATTTCGTGGGCATCGAAACCGTAGCCAACCAGGTGGACGCCACCGCCATGACCTTTTTCCATCTTGACGTTTGGTCGCCTGATTTCACATTTTTGGGCATTAAATTGGTGGATTTTGGCGCCGATGGGGCTTTTGCCGGCGGCGACGACGTGGAACATCAGGTCAATTTCGATTTGCCTGCGCAAAACCAATGGGTAAGCCTCGATATCCCGTTGAGCCAGTTCACCGGACTGACAACAAAGGCCAATCTGGCGCAGTATATATTGGTTGGCCAGCCCACCGGAACGACTACGGTTTTTGTAGACAATGTGTATTTTTTCAACGATGCCACCAGCACCAATTCACCCGATGGCGGCCAGAACTTGGTCCATGTTTTTCCAAATCCTGTAAAATCCGGCCAGCAGGTTCAGTTGAGTTCCGTTGCAGCACAGGTTGAGGTGTTCGACCTTACCGGTAAATTGATCACGTCCTTCCGGAACGTGTCTGTCATCAATACGGAAAGGCTGAGCCACGATGGGGTCTATGTTGTTAAAATCCGCCTTGACAACGGGGCTATCCAAACATGTAAACTTCTTGTAGATTAGACTTTTGCGATGGGTCAGTGTGATGGGCATGGTTCTTTTTCCCAACATACTGACCCGCTGCAACAAGTCTATTGTTTGATTGTTGAATAGAACTTATGCGATGAAGCCGCAGAAAATGTCGCAGTCGAGCATAAGTCATTATTTTAACGTGAGTTCGGGCATTTTTACCAGACTGGGGCTGTGAAAGAAATGTCTGTGACAAACCCAAAGCATTGAAAATTATCGCCTTGCGTACTTTGCGAAAAACCTTTGCGTTCCCCCGATTTACGGGGCAGGCTTTGCGGTAAGAAAAATTAACCGCAATGTGCGCAAAGGAAGCCGCAAAGTACGCAAACAAGAGGGGCTGCAAATAGCAAAACACTCGGGTAGTTAATGACCGATCTATCGTTATTCTAAAAATATCCGATTCTTTGAAGAAAGCAACATCGTGCCTATTGCTGTTTTTATGCGGGATACTTGCAGCTTTTGCGCAAGTACTTCCTGAAAAAGGCGTGCCGTTGCTACAAAGCTACTCCCCTGCGCAATACCAAAACAAAGGCAAGATTTGGGACATTTGTTCCGCCCCAAACGGCATCGTCTACATGGCAGCCGATAAAGGCCTGCTGGAATATGATGGAAAAACATGGAACGCTTTCAAAGGCAGCAATGGATTTACCCGGTCGTTGATGGTTGCAAACGACTCACTGATTTATACCGGTTCTGACCTCGATTTTGGTGTTTGGAAAAAAAACAAGTATCAGCAATTCGACTACACTTCCTTATATCCCTTTCAAAAGGTGGTTCAGGACATCAACGAAGAGTTTTGGCAAATTCACCAACTGAATGAGGGCATCATTTTCGTTTCCTCCCTCAATTTATATATACATAAAAACCAGCAATTGGTCAGGATAGCGGCGCCTTACAAATTCTCAAACAGCTTTTTGGTAAATGGCAAACTGTATTTTGCCGACGAAAAAAATGGCTTATATATTTTCGATGGTTTCGCCCTGAAAAAATTATTTGAATATCCCGAAAAGGCAATATTTCATATTTCAGGTATTTACCAGGATGCAGGGGGGCTGGTCATTGTCACCCGGGATTTGGGATTGTACCGCTATACAGCCGGGAATTTAAGCCGCCTGGAAAATATGCTTTCCGAAAACCTGAAAGCCGATAAAGCATTTAGTTTTGAGCGGATCGGCAATACGCATATCGCTATTGGCACCGTACTAAAAGGCTTGTATATCAGCAATTTGGATGGAAAAATCATACACCACATCAACCGAAACAAAGGGTTGCCCAGCAATACCGTTTTGGCTTTACATTACAGTCCATCGGGAAAATTATGGCTGGGGATGGATTATGGCGTATCTTCTTTGAATTTGAAAAACGATTTCACCACCTTCTATGATTACAAAGGCGACTATGGCGCCGGTTACACCGCATCGTTGAAGGATGGGATATTTTATCTGGGAACCAACCAGGGGTTGTATCGTGCAAAATGGGAGGAGTTGAACAACAACATGCCACATTTCAGGTTACAACTCATCCCGGAAACAGAGGGGCAGGTATGGACATTGGAGCATATAGGCAATACGTTGTTCATGGGGCACGACAAAGGGCTGTTCACCGTACAGGAAAATACAGTGGAAAAGGTAGGCAGCCAGGAAGGTGTCTGGACCATCCTGCCCTACAAAAATTATTTACTGACGGGGAATTACAATGGCATTTCTGTATTCAGTAAATCCGGCTCAAATTGGACTTTCCAAAAGAAAATAGACCTCATTTCAGGTTCCTGCAATCAGGTAATGTTCGAAAAAGATAATATCCTGTGGGTGAATATTCCCAATTTTGGTGTCATCAGGGCTGAATTAGACCATAACATGACCCCTTCCGACAGGCTGATTTTCCCGGAAGACAGCCTTGAAGGGAGCGACCCGTATTTATTGAAAAATGAACAAAAAATACAGCTCATCACCGACCAGTTTCAATACAGCTATAATGCAGTAGAAAAGAAATTTGTCAGGGAACCCAAATCAATCAATCCTATGACCGTGGAGGGGCTTTTGCCGGGCATTTATCAGCCCCGTGCATTGCATCCCGATTATGAGTTTTTCCCTACGAGCAACGGCTTCGTTTTGAAGCACCTAAAATCTAATCATGATACCGCCAAAGCAAAATACACATTGGTGCTCCGGAAAATAGAAGCTTTTAATAACGACGAAAAAATAGCCGTTTACCCGGGGATGAAAGTGCCATACCACCTCAGTAATTTCAAGATTGAGTACATGGTACCCAATCACGAAGAGGTTTTATACCAATACCAATTGAATGATACGGAGGAATGGAGTGACTGGGCATCCGACCATTCCATCGAACTGATCGGGTTGGACGATGGCGAAAACATACTCAATATAAGGGCAAAAATAAAGGAGGAAATAATCACCGATACCTATTCCTTATCGCTCCGTGTTGCTACGCCCTGGCACCGATCCTGGCTCGCTTTTGCGGGGTATTTTTTATTGGCAATTCTCGCAATATTTTCTATTCTTGGCTGGAAAGAGCGATCCCTGAAAAAGCAAAAGAACAAATTGTTAATCAAAGAACAAGCCGCCCTGCAGGAACAAGCCGAAAAACACCAACAAGAGTTACTGCATCTGGAACAGGAAAGACTGCAAGCCGAATACGAACAGTTAAAACAACAGTTAAGAAACAAAACAATAGAATTGGCCAACAAAGCCAAGGAGAACGAAGCGAGAAATCGCCTGCTCCTGACGCTGAAAGAAAAAGGTGAACAGGCTCAGGAAAACCCTTCCATTGCCAAAATGAAATGGAAAGAGGTGGAAAGGTTGCTGGATTCCTATTTAATGGTGGAAGACAAAACCTTTGAAATCCAGATGGATGAGTTGCATCAGGAGTTTTTCAAAAAGTTAAAAACGCAATTTCCAGGCCTCTCAAGCCACGACCTGCGGTTGTGCGCCTATTTGAAAACAGGGATAGACTCCAAAGAAATCGCCGAAATTTTAAATATCCAGCCTTCCAGTTTTTACATCAGCCGCTCCCGTTTAAGAAAAAAACTCGAACTGAAAGCGGATGAGAATTTGTATGATTTTTTGAATGCGATTTAGGTATATGCATTATAACTACCCCAAAATCCCTTCCTCGCTCGCGCGATGGCTCCGCCTCGCGTGTCCTATTCACCGGGTTCCACCCGGCCACAACCAAAACATGGTCACCCCAAAATCCCTTCGATCTCCATCAACTCCTCCCCACTGAAATCTAAGTTCTTCAAACAAGCCAAAGAATCCAGCAACTGTGCCGTGCGGCTTGCACCGATCAGCACCGAAGTCACACGCGGGTCTTTGAGCAGCCAGGCCAACGCCATTTGCGCCAAAGATTGGTGGCGTTTTTCCGCAATCGCGTTCAGTTTTTGAAGTTTTGACACCACCGCCTCCGTAATAGCCGATGTTTGCAGGAATCCATGCGGCTTGGCGGCACGGGAATCCGCTGGAATGCCTTTCAGGTATTTATCGGTCAGCAACCCCTGCGCCAACGGTGAAAACGGGATGCAGCCCACGCCTTCCTGTTCCAGTACGTCCATCAAACCGCCTTCCACCCACCGTTCAAACATCGAATATTTGGGCTGGTGAATGAGGCAGGGCGTACCCAATTGCTTTAGAATCGCTACTGCCCGTTCTGTTTGTTCGGCGGAATAATTCGAAATCCCGGCGTACAATGCCTTGCCTTGCCGAACGATCAAATCCAACGCGCCCATCGTTTCTTCAAGCGGGGTGTCGGGGTCGGGCCGGTGGCTGTAAAAAATATCCACGTAGTCTAAGCCCATGCGTTTGAGGCTTTGATCGAGGCTTGCCACGAGGTATTTTTTGGAACCCCATTCCCCGTAAGGGCCTTCCCACATGTGGTAGCCTGCCTTGGTCGAGATGATAAGCTCGTCGCGATAAGGCAAAAAATCCTGTTTGAGAATGCGCCCGAAATTCTCCTCGGCAGAACCCGGCGGCGGGCCGTAATTATTCGCCAAATCGAAATGAGTAACGCCTTTGTCGAACGCTACGCGCAACACATCGCGGTAGTTTTCATAGACGTCTACGCCGCCAAAATTGTGCCACAAGCCCAAAGAAATGGCGGGCAACCGGAGGCCGCTATTGCCGCAACGGCGGTAAGGAAGCTGTTGGTAACGGTCAGAATTTGCCTGGTAATTCACAGATTGGTAGAGATTTTGAGACGCAAAATATGAAAAAATGCGACCGCGGGGGTCGCCCCTACCCTTTTAAAATCTTCTTGTATTGCTGCTCATCGCGCAGCACATTGACCGCTTCTTTGATTTCTTCATCGTTGCGCAGCCCGATCTGGATTTTGCCATTTTGGTAGTAGTAGCGGCCTGCAATTTCTTTTTCGATCAGGTCTACAATGGCGGCTTTGTGTTTGAGCATTTCGCTCTTTTTGGCCGCTTTGATTTTGTTTTCGATGGCTTTTACATCCCCATCAAGCGAAAGCGCCTCTTTTTTGCCTGCTTCCAAAAGCTGCTTCAGCAGTTTTTCAGCATCTGAATCGTACTGGAAGCCGCGCTGTTCTACAAATTTCACAAATTCGTCAAACTCGGTAAACTGGAAATCCAGCACCGGAGCGATGGTTGGGTGCGCTAAACAGTATTGTGTGACATAGCCAAAAATGAGGTCCTGCGCGATCAGGTTTTTTACCACCGGAATGTCGGCGGCGTGATCCAGCACAAGGTCCGGCTTTACCCCTCCGCCATCGAGTACTTCGCGGCCATTGCGCGTTTTAAAAGCGGTGCGGCGCGAGTCTGCAATTTCAACCGGCTCCCCGTTTTTGTATTCCACGCTTTGGATGCAGCGCTGGCTTGGAATGTAGTATTTGGCCGTCGTCAGCTTCACTTTCGAATTGTAGCCAATGTCGCGGGTGTTTTGCACCAAACCTTTGCCGTAAGAGCGCTGGCCGATCAGGATGCCCCGGTCGTAATCCTGAAAAACGCCGCTCACAATTTCAGAGGCCGAAGCCGAACCTTTGTCTATCAACACCGCCAGCGGGATGCTTTCGTCAACTGGCGTCCCGTTGGTTTTATAGCTGCGATCCCACTCCTTTACTTTGCCTTTGGTGGTGACCACCAATTCGTTTTTCGGAATAAAAACATTGCAGACATCTACTGCTTCGTTGAGCAAACCGCCTCCGTTGTCCCTCAGATCGAGGATGACCCCTTTCATTTCGGGGTGCTTTTTCTTCAGTTCGGAAAGCGCATTGGCGACATTCATCCCGGCAGCCCGGGTGAAGGTCGTCAGGGTGATGTAGCCGATGTCGCCGCTCACCATCTCATAATAAGGTACATTCGGCACTTCCACTTCCGAACGGATGAGTTTCACTTTGAAATCCCCATCCTTACCCGGTCGGTTAATGGTCAGCTCCACTTCGGTGCCGGGGAATCCCCGCAGGATATTATTCAGGGCCTCCGGGTCTTTGCCTTTGGCGTCTTTGCCATCCACCGCCACAATCTGGTCGCCGGGTTTGAGTCCCGCCTTATCCGCAGCCTGGTCTTTGTACAATTCGGTGATGGTGACATAATCGCCGATCTTTTTACTCAGGGCGCCAATGCCATTGTATTTGCCTTCGGTCATGAAGCGGTAGCTCTCGATGTCCGTTTCAGAAATGTAGTTGGTGAAAGGATCCAGCGATTCCACCATGGCGTCTATCCCCGTTCGCATGAGTTTGCCAGGGTCCACGTCGTCTACATAATACGTATTGATCTCCTTATAAAGGGTAGTGAAAATTTCGATATTTTTGATGATCTCGAAGTAGCGGTTGTTTGGCGAAAAAGTAGCGGCAGTTGCCAATACTAAGACTAAGCCAATTCCAACCCATTTGGTGATGCTGCGCTTCATTAAGTGTAAATTTTTCAAAATTAAGAATAGCTCTTACCGAAGATACACTCAATAACGACAAAAGTTAGCGGATGGTGGATGAAAAAAGGGGGGATTTTAAAAAAGTTGAAGGCACTTGAAATTAGCGATGCTCATCACTTGTCAAGCTTTTGAGCATTTTTTTTTATTTTTTTTTCTTCTTAATGCACTGAAGGGGATAGGTAAAGTGAGAGGCGACATCGTTTTCAAATCAAAAAACAAGTCGAATTTTTACTTTAAATTACTGAATATCATAAATTTAATTTAAAATCATCAATCAAATAAAATCCAGTAATTCAAGAAAATGTACTTATTTTTAAGTCCCCGTCGTGCGACATTTGTATTGTCAAAAGGAAAGAAGACACACAAACAAGAAACTGAAATGAAAACAACAAATCATAATCTCTGAAAAAGACGACGACCACACTAACAAATCAATAACGTATATCAGCAATCGCTAAAAGATTTGTATTCAAAGGAGTTTGTATCTGAAGGGCCGCTTATAAACGGCTCAATACCCACAGATGCAAGAGATACTCCTATTGTTAAGATTTTGAGGGTATCAAAGGATATCCTCTTTTTTTGGTATGTAGATAGCCTCTCAAAGCTCGTTTAGAAACCGGTTGGTAACCCCAGCCGGTTTTTTTATTTCATCTTGTTTCTTCTACGGAGCTCCTTCAAAATAGTTTCAGCTTTTTTTCATATTTATTCCACTTTTTCTGATTCCACATAAAATAATTCGGTCGCCACCCGAAACTCAGCTTCCGATACTTGCTCCAGCACCGTTTCCTGCCAGCCTCCGGTTTTGGGCTGCACCACCCGGTACGCGCCTTTTTTTCCAAGCATCACCGGCATATCAAAAGCGGGTACGTCTGCTTTCCACTGGTAGCGAACCAGGAGGTTTTTGCCCTGTGGAACCAATTGGTATTGCAGGGTAGGAATAGACGGATGGTAGAGATATTGCTCAAAAAACGACGCATAGTCGCGGGCGGTGCACTGTTTCACGTAGTCCACAAATTCTTTCGTGGTAATATTCGACAGGGCATAGCGCTGATAAAACCCCTTCAGCAGATCGAACCACTTCGCGTCGTCATTGATGGCATGGCGCAGGGTGTGCAAAATCCAGGCGCCCTTGTAATAGTGGTCGCTGCCTTCCCAGTTTTCCCAATTTACATTCGCCGGCCCTACGATGGGTTCGCGGTTGTAGATGTAAGGCCGCTGACTGGTCAGGTAGCGAACGGCGTCTTCGTAGTTGTAGGCGCATTCTACGTACAAAGCTTCCATGTAGGTGGTAAAAGATTCGTGGATCCACATTTCGGACAGATCCTGGCAACTGATGCTGTTGCCGAAATATTCGTGGCCGGTTTCGTGTACGATGATGTAGTCCCAGTCCATATCGCGCGGGATCATGCCACCGAGGTATCCGCGCATGTATTTGTTGCCATAAGCGATCGCCCCCTGGTGCTCCATGCCCAGATAAGGCGTTTCCACTAAGGCAAAGCCGTCGCGCCAGAACGGATATTTGTCAAAAAAGCGCTCGTAGCAGGCCAGCACTTTGTGAACCTGCGCAAAATGTTTTTTTGCTTTCGCCACATTGTAGGGCAACACGTAATAATCGAGTGACAGCGTATCGCCATCGAATGCCGTGTACACCTCCGAAAATCGGCTGTATTTGGCGATGTTGACCGTTACGTTGTAGTTGTTGATGGGATAGGAAACGAACCAATCGAAGCGGCGGTATTCTCCCTGATCCACGATGCGGCGCAGGTTGCCGTTGGCTACGCAATTCAGCGGCCGCGGCGTCGAGATGCGGATGGACATGCTGTCGGGTTCGTCCGAAAGGTGGTCTTTATTGGGCCACCAGAGGCTGGCGCCGTCGCCTTCGCAGGCTACCCCGATCCACGGATCGCCGTTTTTGTCTGTTTCCCACACAAACCCGCCGTCCCAGGGCGGGTTGGCC
>Ga0209573_1000347_pt1 | contig 104242 bp, 83 predicted proteins | sample TNRBio252014_DNA_FD_185870 | JGI IMG/M metagenome (GOLD analysis project Ga0209573, IMG submission 185870) | Wastewater treatment Type I Accumulibacter community from EBPR Bioreactor in Madison, WI, USA - TNR Reactor_6/25/2014_ DNA (SPAdes)... | ecosystem: Engineered > Bioreactor > EBPR >...
CGGGGCACGCCGCGAGGTTGACCCGTTCCTGCTCGCCCGGGTGCTGCGTGTGCCCTGGCCGAGTGCGCTGCCTCCCGGCGAGCCCTGGCTGGAAATCTGGAGCACGCTCGCGCTCGGCCGGGCGGGCGGGATCACTCTCCGCCAAGAGCCCCCCATCGCGGCGGACCCATCGTGCTGGGCATTAGAACAACAGTCCGCCCGCGAACTGGCCGCAACCCACGCGCTGTGGCATCACGCGCACGCCAACCCCGCGCTCATGCCGGTGCTCGATCGGGCGGCGCTATGGCTCATCGCTAATGTCCAGCCCGACAATGCGACGAACCACCCCTGGGCCGTCCACGTATTCGCCGGCCGTGCATCCCGGCTCGGCGACACTCCCGAGGGCCAGATGTCCGCGATGTACGCCCAGCAGTTGTACCACAACCCATTGGTGGCGCGCGGCACCCCCGACCTGCTTTCGGCCGTGATCTTTTGGGATGCGGCGCTCGGACTCGAAGCTACTTCGAACTGTACAGATACATCGCGGTCGCCAGCATCGCCATCATGGCTTTCATGAGCGATTCGCCCGCAATCATCCCGCAGGCCAGGCCTGTGGAATACTTCTCGGAGGTCTTGGCATTGAGCATCTGCCAGATCCAACCGACAATCGCGCCGATCATGAACCCGATCGCGCTGGAGAAAGTGATGATCCACGACAGCCCGAGACCCATCGCAGAGGGGACATATCTGCGCTTCGACGCGGGCAGAAGACGTTCAAGCACGGGGAGGCCGATCCCGACCAGTGCGCCGATGAGAATGGACCACTTGGCCGATTCGGGGAGTTGATCGATCCCTTTGGTCAATACTCTGGCGACGGCTTCCCAGGTGCGGGTCGAGGGGGCGGAGAACTTCTCGAGTTCGGCCTTGTTGGGCACCATGAGGAACCACACCGGGACAATGGCGACCGTCCCGAAGAACACGCCGAAGAACTGGGCCAGGAACTGCCGCCTGGGGTTGGCGCCTAGCAAGTACCCGCTCTTGAGATCGGTGAGCAAATCGGCCGACGCGCTGGCGCTGTTGGCCGCGATCCCCGCCGAGGCGAGGTTTGGGACCATCTGCCCTGGGTGGAAGACAGCAAAGGTGAGCTGCATCACCTTGCCCATAGCGCCGATGGGTGTCGTGTCCGTCTCGCCTGTGGCCCGACACGCCACCAGAGACAGGAAGAACGACATGACAACGGCGATGATGCCGGCCCACCAGGCGATATCGAAGGCCACGATCTGCACGAAAACCATCGCGATGGTGATGGGGACCATACCCATGATCATCCAGCTCATCGGGACTTCGATCCTTGCCAGCGCGTCGGATTCAGCCGTCGATTCCTTGGTGGACGCGAGGCCGGTAAACGCTCGGGCCACGGTTTTCCAATTCAGAGCCAGCGCGGCGAGGCTGGCGAAGACCATCAGAGAGGTGCCGCCCCACAGCGACCACGTGGTGAACCGAAGCACGGTTCCATCGCCGTTGAGGTCGATGTTCCGAATGACGCCTTCGGCAGCTTGTGCGCGATCGAACACGACGACCTCGCCGTTCTTGATCCACCCGGTGCCCACCGTGGCGACATCCTTGGCAAGCAGCCACGGACCGACGACGACGTACAGCAGCAACGATCCCAGGAACATCGAGATACACACCCGCATGCCGGTGATGATGCCCGCGCCGATCAGGAGCAGGCTGGGTTCGAAGACGAAACCACCCGGGGCCTTGCCGTAGTACGTGGCCGCCATGTATTTGTTGAAGCCTCCATCGGGCAACTCGCCGGGGATTTGAGCGCGGAACCCGAAGGTTTTGGCGGTCCAATCGAAGAACGACCCCATGAACGTGACTTTTTTCGCCGTGCCGTCGTCGGTGTTGAAGAACCCGACCAGCCCACCCAGAGCGATGCCAGAGACCAGCACGTAGGCCTTGATCATCGCGTCCTTGCTCTGGCTGTACAGACTCTGGAGCATCTCGGCGGCGGCGACGCCCGAGGGGAATCGGAGCTGTTCTTGATTGATCATCTGACGCTTGAGCGGGATCGCGAGGAACACGCCCATAAGCCCCGTGAAGAACGTGAACGCAACGACCCAGTACCAGGGCACCACGCTCCACGTTGTGACGTCCTTGGCTTCCTTCCCCGGGGGGACTTCCGCCAGCAGAACCAGCGCCCCGAACATCGTCGCGATCGTCGACCCCGTCGAGTACCCGGCCGCCGATGCCGTCGACTGCATGCAGTTATTCTCGAGCATCGACATCTGAGAGACGCGACGTCCAGAGGCGAAGTGGACCGCGTTCCAGATGACGTACGACATCACGCACGCCGTGATCGCCACGCCGAACGCCCAGCCGATGGCCAGCGTCGTGTAGAGATTCGAGGCGGCCATCAGCATCCCGAGGATTCCGCCCATCATGACTGATCGAAGCGTGAGCTGGGGCATGCGGTCGCCCTGGTACACGTGCTTGAACCAGTGCAGGTCTTTCTGCTCAGGGGTGGCGTCTTCCGGGAGCACCGGCACGCCGGTTGCAAAGCCTGTCGATGTCGTTGATTCCGTCCCGCTCGGGGTAATGCCGGCCATGCGCGCTCCTGTTCAATACGACGGCCGGGTCCGGCCGCGATGGGCGCACAGCCTAATCCAAACCAACATATCCGGCAAGCACACCTAAACGGGGCCCATTGCCACACCGAAGGTCAAGGGCCCAGCAGCGGCGGCAGCCCCTGCAAAGCCGAGATCCCGCTGGAAATTGCCGCGTTGCGGATCGAATCGAGTGCGGCACGGGCGACCGGGCTGTGCGGCACCGGCTCTCCAGTGGAATCCCACGGAAGCTCATCGGAGATCACGGTGTTATTCCCGTTGGTCGTCAGGATGTAATAGAAACCGGACCGAAGCGTGATCACACCCTGGACATTGCCGTTTGGCCTGAGAACTTCGAGCGTCACCGACGGGTCTGCCGACGGCCCCCGAGCGGGCTCGAGATAGACAATGTCCCGTGTGAGATCCGTGTACACCACCAAGCCGCCTGTATGCGTGTTTTCCAAGGACTTGGTCGTGTCTCCACGGATAATCGTCTGTGTGGTTCCTCGAACTCGTCTCGTCGCTGGCACCGGCCACGTTCCACGGATATACCCACCTCCGCGTGGGACGCGGATTGCCACTGCGGTGTCGTTCCCTGCCGAAGTGGGTACCGGTCGGTTCAGCTCGACGGCGGAGGTCGGGTCGCCCGAGGAATTCACATCTTTCGAAGTTGGCCCGGTGATGAAGCTGTAGAGCTCGTCCCCCTTCCCGCTGCTCACGGTGAAATGGTGGTATGAGGAGAGCACAAAGCTCGCCGTCTCGCCTTCGAACATCATCTGCCGGGGCAACGCAATGGTCACTCCGAGCTCTCCATTCCGGGAATGGGCAATTCCGCGTGGCAAGGGGAGATCTCTCGGTCGAGCCGGACCGCACGACGACACCGCCGACAGCGAGATCGCGAGGCCTGTAACCACCATCGATCGCAGCAGGTATGAAGAGCGCATCAGAGAACCCTCTCGATTGAACCGCATACGGCCAAAGCTGCCATCGGCCCGAAACTTTCAGGGACCTGTCAGATCCGGCAGGTCCGTCATGCCGGGTTTCCCACTTGCCAGTGCAACCTTTCGAATCCCCTCGAAGACCACACGAGCCGCCTTGTCGTGCGGCTGGGCCGCTGTCGAGTTCCATGGGAACGCCCGCGACAGCCTCACTCCCTTAGTCTTGTCCTCGGTCACAATGTAATAGCACCCGCGTGCCAATTTCTCGGGTCCACCGAACGGGCTCCCGTCGGCGTGTGTCAGCTGGACTTCGACCGGCGATGCGGGCTCCCCCGCCCGAACGGGTTCGACGAACACAATATCGAAATCGGGGCTCGAATGGCTGATCACCCCGCCGGGGCTGGATGATCCGCTCGTGCTCGGTATCGGAGCCCCCGCAGGGTCGCCGCCCGTGTCGCCCCCTCGCACGGTGCCCGAGATGGTGGTCCCCCGCACACGCCGTGTCGTCGGTACATACCACGATCCGCGTGAATACGTCGTACCACCCGAGGTCAGCAACTGGCCAGATCCCCCCGAAGATCCGCCCGAGGCCGCCCCCACCAGTGGCCCCGTCTCCGAAATGATGTCCACAGGAAGTGTGAGCGCAGACGGATTACCCGCCGCGAATCCACGCCCCGATCGTACGGCCCCTACCTGAGACACAGCACCCGCTCGAGAGGAGTCGGCCCCGCCGGTCCCCGTTGCATAGCACGCCGTCATCGTTCCCAACACCCCGTCGGCAAAGATCGGACGAACGAACCCTGCGGTGGACTGTCGGCGGTTGAACACGCGAGCCTCCTGTCCCACCCCGCATCCGATACACGTCATCACGACCCGTATCAACTCTATCCCATGCCCTGTTCCAAAACGCCGCGAGCAACATCATGGCGTCAACTGTGGAATCGCGACCATCCTGGCAACCCCAGACGACCACCCGGCTTTGCGCATCGCATCGTGCACCGCCCGGGCGAGCGGATCGTGCGTGCTGCCCATCGGCAGGTTCCAGGGCACACCAGGCTTCACGATGACTTGACCAGGGTTCGCCGTGTCGTCCTCGATGAAGTAATACTTGCCCGCTTCCAGCAACGCTGAACCCTGCTCCGAGCCGTCGGCTCGCAACAACACCACTTCGACCTTCGTATTCCCCGGCACACCAACCTCGTACGTGCCCGGCTCGACGAAGATGATGTCGAGTTTTTCTTGCGAATGGGCCATGAGCCCACCGAAGTACATGTCTGCCACGACGGGTGTGGCCGAACTTCCCCCCCCAGACTCCGGAGGCCTCGAAATCGTGGTGCCTCGCACACGGCGCGTCGCAGGCACGGGCCAAGAGCCTCGGACGTACGTCGATCCATTCACCACCCGAGTCGTCACCGCGGAACGGTGGAATCCAAGCCGCACCGGCGTCGGCTGCCCATAACTCTCTGGCAGCGAGCACGTGGGCCCGGCCAGCACGTCGTACACCGGATTTCCCCATTGATCTAACGCGAGCGAGTGCGCGTACTCGAACAAGACGAACTCGATCTCGGACTGGTCGTTCACGATCGCTCGCGGTGTCGTCACCGCGACCGGCTCGCCCGAAAACCGCGGCGAGTTCCAGCCAGGCCGCGCCGAGGTTGTCCCGCACGACGCCGTCACCACCGCCACGGCAATGATCACGCCTCCAAAGATCACCCGTCTCGCAAAGCTCGTCACACGCATCGTGGCTCCAAGGCCCCCATCACCTCAACCACGGTACCCGAAACGGGCGACCAAGGCAAGCCGTCTGATTGAGTCATCAACACCATTCCGATTCCAGAGACTATCTAAAGCGAGATGGCACAAGGAGTAGCGACATCCCCGAAGCCACCGCAAACGCCGCCGTCGGAATCGCCGGGCCGACGAGGTATCGGAACTGGTACCCCACACAGAAGAGCACCGTGAACAACACGCCGGCCCCGACAATCGCGAGCAGAGCTCGTCTCGGGCGTCCGAACCCGATCAGGGATGCGGTCGTCGCCAAGCATGCCGAGAACCCCGCGATAATCCATTCACCCATCGGCCCCGGGAGCGTGATCCCGCCCCCGAGTGCGATGGCCCCATAGGCCGCGGCATGCGCAAATACGTTGGGAACGCCTCCCCAGAAATCCGAGACGTCATTCGTGAACCCAACGAAGACGGCCCGGCCTTTGACCAAAGCCCGCAGCAACTCGGGTTGTTCCACCAACAGTCGAACGGAAAACGAACGCTCGCGAGCGACGCGCCCGCCGGGCATGGCGACGACAACCGAGGCGGTGAGCGAGTCCGTCGGGAACTCGACGTCATCCTTTTTCCCGGCCTCAGGCCTACGGATCACCACCGGGATCGCAGCACGCAGCGTCGCTCCCCGGTTCGGGTCCGAATGCCAAACCTCGATCATTTCCTGCCCGGCCCGGGCCGCGAAAACCAGCGTTTTGTCCGGCGCGTCTTTCGATGCAAACGCCGCGAGAGAGAACCCTGGCACCAGATGCCCGTCGGGATAGATCAGCGCGATGGGAACCTCTGCGATTCCCGCGTCGCCGCTCATGTCCGCGCCTCCCCACCGCCCCCACTTGGTAAGCTCGGTCAGGATCGGATCCAGATTCGGGTCGCTGGCCTCGGGGTACGGAGCGACTGTGCACACGACAGGCACGCCCATTTCGCGAACCCGGCCGACACTGGCATTGAGCATCTCGGTTCGTTCGGAGATGATCTCAGGCCGCCCGTTCTCGCCGGGGCCCGGGAATGAGAGATCGAGCATGACGGCCGACGCTCCGGCCTGGGCAAGCCGCTCGGTCATCCACCCGTAGACATGCCGACCCGTCGCACCCGTCGCAGGGTCGACCTCGGCCAGCCCCGCCGCCGACGCCACGGCCGCAAGTTCATCGAAGTCGCTGACCAGCATCACGACCGCGTCGGCGAGATCGTCGGGTCGAGTTGTGTTGGGCGACATCCCGAACGAAATCCACCACGCCTGGAGCGTCGACAACGTCCCCGGCATCGTCCGCGCGATCAGCTGCGCCGCGACCGTCGCCAGCAGCGGGATCAACAGCAGAGCCAGCGACCGATTCTTCGATACCGCTCGCTGCGTACGCCTCACCGCGATCGTGACCACCGAGGGTCTCTGGGCCTCCACGGCGTCACCGTCGAGCCAGCGGCGAAGATCCGCGCCAAGTTCCCTCGCGCTGGCGTAACGCCGCACCGGGTCCCTCTCGACCGCGGCCATGATGACCGTCTCGAGATCGTGGTCGAGCCCGGGACGGACCAGCGTGGGCCTCGTGGGCAGCGAATCGCGCAGCTTCGTAACCGCTGTCAGAGGATCGAGCCCCTCGAGGTCGTACGGCGGCTGCCCGCACAGCAGTTCGTACAGGATCACGCCCATCGCGTACACATCCGCCCGTTGATCCGCGGACGCCCCCTTGCCCGCAAGCTGTTCCGGCGCCATGTACTGCAATGTCCCCAGGACCTGGCCCGTACGCGTCATCGAGGTGTCGTGGGCCGTGTGCCCCAGAGCCCTCGCGATCCCGAAGTCGATCACCTTGGGCTCGCCGTCTTCGCCGACGAGCACGTTGTCGGGCTTGAGGTCGCGGTGGATGACGCCACGTGAGTGCCCGTGTTCGACCGCGTCCACTACTTTCAAGAACAGCAAGACTCGGTCTCGCAGCCCCATCGTGCGCGCATCTGCAAACGTCGTTATCGGAGACGCACCGGGGATGTACTCGAGCGCAATGAACGGCACCGGAACCGGCCCGCCCGGTGAACCCGAATCCTCCGCGACCCCCGTGTCATAGACCTGACAGATCCCAGGATGGCGTAACGACGCTAAAAACTGCGCCTCCGCCTGAAAACGCCTGAGCGCCACCTTCGCCGCGGCCCCGCTCCGCCCGCCACGCATCACCTTGAGGGCAACCACCCGCCGTGGCTGATCCTGCTCGGCCTCGTACACCGTGCCCATTCCCCCAGACCCAATCAATCTCCGAATCTTGTACCGCCCAAGAGTCGTGGTGAGCATCGGAGCGACAGCGCCGGGTTCGGCAACGACAGGCGAGCTCAGGTCCGCCGTTGGGGCGTCATGGGGCACATCCGTCCGGGGTTTGTGCTCGTAGTGTTCGCGCTCAGCGGGCATGGGGAGGTCTTTCCTTAAGCCGAGAGCATACCCGTGGAAACAGGGGTGCGCGACAAGCCGTACACTTCTCCCGGAGACACCGACGATGGATGAGGCGGCCCAACAAAAACTCCTCGATGCGGCGCTCACCGGCGACCGCCGGTCGCTTGCGGGGCTGCTTGAAGCGGTAGGCCCCAGAGTCCGGGCTCGGATCGAGCCCAAGATCCCTCAATCCATGCGTTCGTTGCTCGAAGCCGACGACGTCATGCAGGTCACGTACCTCGAGGCCGTGCTACGGATCAAGTCATTTAGTACGGGGGGCGTGCAGGGGTTCTTGGCGTGGCTGACTCGTCTTGCCGACAACAATCTCATCGACGCCGTGCGCTCCCTCGAAGCGGCCAAACGCTTCGACCCGCGCAAGCGCGTGAACCCAAACCGTGAGGATTCGTCCTCGGCCCTCATCAACATGCTCGGCGCCACGATGACGACGCCCAGCAAAGTGGCGGCCATCGGCGAAGCGGGCGCCCTGCTGGAAGTCGCCCTGCGCGCACTGCCCCCGGACTATGAGAAAGTCGTCCGCGAGTTCGACCTCGAAGGCAAGCCCATGGCCGAGGTTGCCGCCGGCCTTAAAAAAACCGAGGGGGCCGCGTACATGCTCCGTGCTCGTGCGCACGACCGTCTCAAAGAAGTCCTTGGGTCCGACTCCCGGTTCTTCTCCACCCCCGCCTAGCCGGATTCACGCGTGACCCGGGCAACGCGTTTGCGTTATGGTTCTAGAACCCGAACACGCCGCAGTCGTGGCACGCGCCAACCAAACGCCTCCCTACCGCACAGTCTCTGACCCATGCCCGACGAAACCCCGATAGATCCCAAGCCCTCCTCCGCCGAACGTCGCTTGATCGATGCGGCGTTCGGGCAGCTCGACGACCGTCCCGACGCGGCCGGGGGCGGCGGCGTGCCCCCCGACACCTTTCCGGGATACGAGATCCTGCGCGAATTGCACCGCGGCGGCCAAGGCGTGGTGTATCTGGCCATGCAGCGGGCCACCAAACGAAAGGTCGCCGTCAAGCTCCTGCACGAGGGGCCTTTCGCCGGGGCGGCGGGCCGATCCCGCTTCGAACGCGAGGTCCAGATCCTCGGGCAGCTCTCGCACCCGCACATCGTCCGCATTCTCGACAGCGGCAAAACCGAGGGTGGCTCGTTTTTCTACGTCATGGACTACGTCCCGGGCAGGTCGCTCGACGCCTTCATCGGCGAACGCGAACTACTCCCCCACTCGTCATCCAGGAGCGCCACCCGCGATAGCCGCACGTCGTCGACGGGGTCGGCCGCGCTCGACCCGCAGTCGAAACGGTGGGCCATCGACGACGTCCTGCGGATGTTCCTGCACGTGTGCGACGCGGTCAACGCGGCCCACCTCAAGGGCGTGATCCACCGAGACCTCAAGCCATCGAACATCCGCATCGATCCCAGCGGGGCGCCCGTGGTCGTGGACTTCGGGCTGGCCAAGATCGCGCTCCCATCATCGGACCTTGAGTCGGGACGCCCGATGACCATGACCGGGCAGTTCATCGGGAGCCTCCCGTGGGCGAGCCCGGAGCAGGCCGAGGGGATGCCCGACGCCATCGATGTGCGCACGGACGTTTATTCGCTGGGCGTGATCCTGTACCAATTGCTCACCGGGCGCTTCCCGTACGGCGTGCTCGGGAACATGCGCGACGTGCTCGACAACATCCTCCGCACCGAACCCGCCAAACCCAGCAGCGTGAGACGGCAGATCGACGACGAGATCGAGACGATCGTTCTTAAATGCCTCAACAAGGAGAAGGATCGACGGTACCAGTCCGCGGGCGAGCTGGCCCGCGATATCGAACGCTACCTAACAGGCGAGCCCATCGAGGCCAAACGCGACAGCTCGTGGTACATCATGTCCAAGACACTGTCTCGCCACCGGGGCAAAGTCGGTGTGCTGGCGGCGTTTGGCGTGTTGGTCTCCGCCTCGGCAGTCGGGATGGGCGTGCTCTACGCTCGCGAACGCGACGCGCGGCTGGGCGAAGCCAAGCAAGCCAACGCCGCACGGGCCTCGGGCGAGCGGGCCACCCGCAATGCGGACGCCGGGCGCGATCTGGCGCGGTCCTTCATGTTCGAGTTCAACCGCGATGTGGCCTCGCTCCGCGGCTCGACGGCGGCGCGGCAGAAACTGCTGACCCGCGCCAAGGAATACCTCGGGAAAATCAACGCCGACGAGTCCGATGACCCCGCCGTGCTCCGCGACCTCGCCGACGCGTACGACCAGATGGCCTCGATCGAAGGGCAGCTCTACATGCCCCGCGTTGGAACGGCTGGGTCCGCGTCCGAGCACACCGCCAAGGCATCGTCGATCCGCGAGGGGTTGCTGCGGCGACTCGCTGACGATCCCCGGAGCCATGCCGACTGGGCGCGAACGCTGCGCCAGCGGGCCAATCAGGCAGAATCCTCGGGGCGCTTCGCGGAAGCGTCCACGCTGGCCGAGCAGGCTCAGGCCTCGTGGGCCAAAGCCGTGGGCCTGAGCAAGGACGCGAGCGAGCGATCGGTGTTCGAGGCAGAAACGCAGCGCGTCGCACTGTGGAGCGCTGACTTGATCGTCCGCCGCGCCGAGGCGGCGTCGAGCGAGTCGGAGGTCGCTCCGCTGGCTTCGTCGGCGCTCGATATCTACACGCGCGTGGACGGGTTCTGGTCCGCCCGCGAAGCCGCCGGCGACAAGGACGCCTCCGCTGTTCGCGCGACGATCGCGAGCAAGAAGGCGTCGATGCAGGTGACGCTGGCACGGTCGTCGGTCCGCCGCGGCGAGTCGGCGCTCAAGAAAGGATCCACAGGGAACGATCCGGTCGTGGTCGGCGCGTTCGACTCGGCCCGGGCCACGCTCGCGCGAGCCATCACCGAGGCCCGAGCGGCACTGGCCACATTCGACGCCCGTGCCGCCGCCGCTGGAGAAAACGCCGCCGCCGCTCGGGACGTCGCCATCGTTCTGAATCACCTCGGGCTCGCGCTGGCGACTTCGGCGGATATCCCCCGCATCCTGCGCGAGCGGGCGGGGGGAGGGGCGGGCGGGGCTGGAGATCCAACGGAATCGCAGCTCCGACGCGAGGCACTCGAGCACTATGAGCGTGCCCTGTCGATCACCAAGTTGATTGCGGAAGGCGATCCAAAGAACTTGGAAGCGCGTCGCGACTGGGCGGTCGCGCTCAATAAAGTGGGCAACGAACAACGCTGGCTCTCCCAAGCCGGGGCCGATGGCTCCGCGGCCCAATGGCTCACCCGTGCCGCGCAGACGTACGAACTTTCGCGCGAGCTTCGGGCCGATCTCGTGCGCACGGACCCGATGCAGCGCCACACCCGCGACCTCGGGCTGGCCGAGTACAAGCTGGGACAGGTCTATGTGGCCATGGCAAAGGTGTCGACGGACCAAGCCCAGCGATCGTCGTCGCTCAGGCGTGCCCGTGAGGCGACCGCGCATGCCAAAGCTGCGTTCCAATCGCTGGTCGATAAGCCCAACGAAGTGATGAAGCCCGACTCGGCGGAGATGACCGAAACCGCCGAGCTGGAAGCCGAGGTGGCCCGACAGTCCGAAAACACGCGGTAGCCACCGAAACGAGCGTCTGAAACCGAGGAAATCGAGACGAGATGCTGTTTGGGGTTCGTTCTCAGTGCCCTATCGAGTATCTTTAGGGGTGCCTGTCGGGATGGGGGGAGAGAGCGAGGTTGGTCCGCAACCGTTTGACGCGGGCGTGGTCGGCCTTGAGGGAGATCGTTATGCGGTTTGTACAGCGAATGTTGGAACGTTGCGGTCTGGCGGCGAGCGTGGTGGCCGCGGCGGGAGGATTGGCCACGTCCGCGAGCGCGCAAACCGCGAACTGGTCCTCTGCTGTAAACGGCAATTGGAATGACGCCAGCAAGTGGTCCGGGGGAATGGTCCCCAACAACGGCGGGCCGAATTTCTTTACAGTCAACGTCGGCCTGGCGGGCGCGTACACCGTGAACGTAAACATCAGCCCCACGATCACAAACCTCACGCACGATGGGGCGGGATCGTTCATGAGCCTGGGGCTGACCAACAACCTCGTGGTGCAGAACAACTACACGTTGCGTAACGCCGAATGGACGGCGCAGCGCGACTTTGGCGGCACCGGCAGCCTGGTCATCAACGGCGCCACGCTGTTCCAGCAAGCGACGTTCCGGCACACCGTGCTGCTGCGGACCAACGGGTCGCTCACGTTCAACTCGAATTCGGGCGTGGGCACCGGACGCGACGAGATCTGCGACACCGGCGTGGATCACCGTGGATCGTCGTGCCTGTGGACCGGGACGGGCGACATCGTGATGGGACGGGCCGCCACGTTCTCGCTGTCGTCGGCGAGCACCTTTACCATTCAGTCAAGCAAGACGTTCGGTTGGAACGGGATGGGCGCCTTCGGGACGATTCTCAATAGCGGCACCATCACCAAGACCACCGCAGGCACCACGTTCTTTGACCGCGTCAACGTCAATAATCTCGCGGGTGGGCGCGTCCGAGTCCAATCGGGGACGATGCGGTTCAACTCGCTTTCAAACTACAGTTCGGCCGGCGGAGGCCGCTTATCTGGTGGGGCGTTCCGAGTCGACGACGGAGCTTCTTTGGTCATCGAGGACCTCGGCGCGGTCGCGCAGAATATCGCGGTCAACGACGCCGACGTGACGCTTTCCGGCGCTTCGGCCACGTTCGGCGCCCTGAGCACGCTGGAGACCAACGACACCGCCGGCACACTCACTCTGCGCGATGGTCATCAGTTCACCACCGGGGGAAACTTCAACAACCTGGGCACCGTCAACGTCGGCGTCGCGGGCGACGGGGGCCTGAGCCAGCTCACCGTCACGTCAGGATCCACACTTCAGAATTTCAACTCGGGCACAAAGCGACTCACCGGCGGTACGTTCAATGTCGCCGGGCGTCTCGCCTTTGATGGCGCAGACATCGGGTTCATCTCATCGAACGTGATGCTCGACGGAGCGTCGGCAACGATCGTCGACGAGAACAGCGCGAGCGCGTTCAAGGGCGCGCTGACGGTGGAGGCCGCCGGTAAATTCGGGGTCAAGGACCGGGCATTCCTCACGCCCGACAACCTCACCGTTGCCGGCGAACTCACCGTGGACACCGGCGCCACTGTCGAAGTCGGCGTGGGCAAGTCGCTGACAAACATCAGCGGCGGGTCTCTGAACGGCGGCACGTTCATCCTGAACGGCGTCCTCAAAGCCGGCGCGGGTCAGACGATCAACACCATCAACGGCGACGTCACCCTGGCCAGCAACGCGGGAGCGATCCGCACGGCCGCCAACACCGACGCACTGGCACCCCTGACCGGCGTTGGGGCGGCCGGCGCACTGCGGATCGGCACCGGCGTGACGTTCACCACCGGCGGGGGCGGCGACTTCTCCGTCGCCTCCACCGGGCAGCTCGATGTCGCCCAGGGAGGGACGTTCACCGTCGCGCTGGGCGATGACCTCACGAATTTCGCTGGCGGCGTCTTTTCCGACGGCGTGTTCAACATCCAAGGGACTCTTCGCTTCCAGAACGCCGCTGTCTCGACCATCAACAACGAGATCATCCTCAACGGCTCGGGTTCGAACATCACCGACCTCTCCGGGAACGACGCCTTCGCGCCGTTGAGCTCGATCGCCACCCTCGGCAAGCTCACCGTGCAGTCGCGGACGTTGGCCACCACAGGGAATCTCTCGCTCGACGGCCGCCTCACGATCCGCAGCACCAGCCCGGCCCGCACGCTCGCCGAGGTCGTCGTGAACGGGGACATGGAGCAGACGGGAATCGTGGACCTCGACGGGGGCATCCTCACCGTCACCGGGCAATACCAGAACTTCGGAAGCGTGCAGGGCTCGGGGACGATCAACACCGGGCTGTATCAGCACCGCGGGTCGCTGGGCTCCGACGGAGTCGCCGGGAGCCTGACGATCGGGCCCAGCGGGGGCTTCGGTGGCGACTTCCTTGTCGGGACCGGGTCGATCATCACTCTCGACCTGATCACCGCCACGCCCGGCGGTTACGACACCATCAGCATCGCGGGGACGATGCTCTTTGAGACCGGTCTCGCAGGATCGCTGAACATCAACGCGGGGGTCTTTGCCGGGAACGTGGGCGACGTGTTCACCGACGTGATCCTGACCGGGAACCCCTCGGTGTTCAACTTCGCGAGCATGAACCTGTCGCTCAACGGCGGGCTTTCGTTGGTCGCGATTTATTCGGCCAATTCGATTAGCTTTCAGGTGGTGCCGGTTCCGGCGTCGATGGGGGTGCTGGTCGTCGGCGGGCTCGTCGCGTCGCGTCGGCGTCGCGTGAATTAGCCGTACGGGCCGGTCAATTCCGCGGGTGTGCCCCGGGCACGCGGTCGCCGCACGGCGTGAGATCGTGTACCATGGCCCCCATGGCGATCCAACAGCTCAACGAAGACCAAGTGCGCACCTGGACCCGCGAGCAGAAGGACCGGTGGTGGCTCGAGAACATCTACCGGGGCGCGATGCCGCAGCTCACGATCCGTTCCGCCCTAACGGGGTTTGTCCTCGGCGGGCTGCTGTCGGCCACCAACCTCTACGTCGGCGCACAATCGGGATGGACGCTGGGCGTGGGCATCACCAGCGTGATCCTTGCGTTCGCCATGTTCAAGGTCCATAGGTCGCTCTTCGCCCGCTTCGGGGCCACCGACATGACCATCCTCGAGAACAACGCGATGCAGAGCGTCGCGACGGCCGCCGGGTACATGACGGGCCCGCTCATCTCGGGTATGGCGGCTTACATGTGGGTCGAGAACCGCCCGATGCCCATGTACCAGATGCTCTGGTTCAACATCGTGCTCTCGATCCTGGGAGTGCTGGTCGCGTTCCCGATGAAGCGCAAGTTCATCAACGATGAACAGGCCCCGTTCCCCGAAGGGCGTGCCTGCGCGACCGTCCTCGACACACTCTACACCTCCGCGGCGGCGGTGGGCCTCTTTAAGGCCAAGGCCCTGGCTCTGGCCGCGGTCATCGCGGGCGGGATCCAGTTCCTCACCGGCGATGCCTACACCAAGGTCCTCCACGCCCTGTACCTGATGGCCAAGACGGGCAGCTCGCTGGGCACGGTGATCGAGAATTCCCGCGAGGCTCTCAAGAAAACCTGGCACTTGCCGCACGATTTCTCGGGGTTCTACAAAGCCTGGACCGGCAACGAGCACTCGTTCAAGATGGTCGGGGTGCCTCTTGGCAAGCTGGGGATCAACCCCGCGCTCGAACTCAGCCTCTTTGGCGCGGGTTCACTGATGGGGATCAAGTCCGCGTCGAGCCTGGTCATCGGCGCCTGCCTGAACTACCTCATCCTGATGCCCTGGATGATTTCGATCGGCGAAATCCAGCCACAGTCGGGTTCCTTCGCGACGGGCGACGCGGTCTTTAACCGGCCCTATCTCCTGAACAGTTGGGGCCTGTGGTGGGGCATCGTCCTCATGGTGTGCGCGTCGATGGTCGCGCTTTTCGCCAAGCCCGAGGTCTTTATCAACGCCTTCAAGATGCTCACGGGCAAGGGTAAGGGCAAGGCCGGGGGTGGCGGCGGGGGCGGGGGCGATGTGCTCCGGGACATCGAAGTGCCGCTGTGGGTCTCGTGGGTCGGGATCCCGATCGTGGGCGCCATCGGCGTGTGGATGGCCCACGATTGGTTCGGGGTCCCGTGGATTTTCGGAGCTACCTCGATCCCGATGATCATCATCCTCACGCTGGTGGCCGCCAACAGCACGTCGTTGACGGGCACGACGCCCACGGGTGCTCTCTCGAAGATCCCGCAGTTCACGTACGGCTCTCTGGACCCCAAGCACCCGCCCACGAACCTGATGACCGGCGTGATGTGCGTCGAGGTCGCCAGCAACGCGTCCAACCTGCTCATGGACATCAAGCCCGGGTACATGCTCGGGGGCAAGCCCCGGCACCAGGCCGTCGCGCACATCATCGGGATTTTCTCTGGCGCGCTCTTCAGCAGCTACATCTTCTACATGCTCTTCCTCACCAACTACGACCCCGCGGTCGCCGCGACAAACCCCAAGCACGTCCAGGAGATCATGGCCCCCGAGGGCGGGCGTTTCGCCTTCCCGTCTGCGCTCCAGTGGAAGGGCGTCTCGGAGCTCGTCACGTCGATCTTCGACCCCGGATCCAACAAGACTCTGCTCACCACCTCCGTCGTGCTCTCGATGGTCATCGCGGGCGCGTTCGGCGTCCTCGCCGAGATCGCCCGGCAGAAGTGGCCTAAGCGGTTCCCGCTCTCGCCACTGGCCATCGGACTTGGCGCCGTGCTCACGTTCGACTCGGCCTTGATGATGTTCGCCGGGGCCGCCGTCATCTGGCTGCTGCACAAGATCTACCACCTCCGCAAGGGCACGCTCGGGCACCGCCTCTGGGTCGAGACCCACGAGCCCATCGCCGCGGGGATCATCGCCGGCGCGGCCCTCATCGGCATCGGCGACGCTCTCTGCAAAATCCTCCTCTCCCGAGCCGGCCTCTAACCCCCACCCCCACCGCCAACCCCTCCCCCGCCCCCTTCACTCCCCGTGACCTTGTAGCCATTTGCCAAGCCATGCTCATCACCCTCAACGGCGAATCACGCACGGTGCCCAATGGGGCCACGGTGGCCGCGCTGGTGGTGCTGCTGGGACTCGAGAAGGCCGCCGTGGCCGCCGAGGTCAACGGCGTGCTCGTCCCCAAACGCCGCCACGCCCAGACGACTCTCTCGCCCGGTGACCGGGTCGAGTTGGTGTCCCTCGTGGGAGGGGGGTAGCATGGGGCATGGCTATCGCACCACCGGCGTCATCCGCGGCTGATTCTGCGTCCGAGCCCGGGCGGGCTCCCTTCACCGTGGCCGGACGTTCGTTCACGTCCCGGCTCTTCGTGGGCACGGGCAAATACGCCTCGCCTGAGCTGATGGTCCAAAGCCTCGACGCCAGCGGGTGCGAGGTCGTGACGGTGGCCGTGCGGCGTGAGCGTCTCTTCAACGCCCAAGGCCAGAGCCTGCTCGACGCGATCGACCTCTCGCGGTACACGATCCTGCCCAACACGGCGGGGTGCTTCACGGCCGCCGACGCGGTGCGCGTGGCCCTGCTGGGGCGCGACCTGCTCGAACAACTGGGCAACCCGGGTGCGAGCTGGGTCAAACTCGAAGTGCTCGGCGACACCAAGACCCTGCTGCCCGACCCCATGGGCACCGTCGAGGCGACGCGGACGCTCGTGAAGGAGGGGTTCGACGTGCTGGCCTACAGCAGCGACGATCCCATCGCCGCCCTGCGGATCAAAGAGGCGGGGGCCGCCAGCGTGATGCCCGCGGGCAGCCCCATCGGCAGCGGGCAGGGCGTGCTCAACCCGGCCAACATCCGTCTGTGCCTCGAGCTGCTCACGCAGAACGACCCGAGCTACCCGGTGATCGTGGACGCCGGCGTGGGGGCGGCCAGCGACGTGGCAGTGGCGATGGAGCTGGGCGCCGACGCGGTGCTCCTCAACACCGCCATCGCCCACGCCAAAGACCCGGTCATGATGGCCCACGCGATGCGGCACGCCTGCGCCGCGGGCCGCCAGAGCCTTCTCGCGGGCCGAATCCCCCGCAAACGCTACGCCACCGCCAGCAGCCCGTGGGAGGGGACGATCGCCCCCGCCACAAACATACCGGGGGAATGACACGACTCAAGTAGACGGAGGGGTTGTCATGAGCGAGTCCGGGAACAGCAACACGCGACACCTGTTGTGGAACAAGGCTCCATCGCAATCACGGTGTGAGCACATCTCCGGTCCTCTCCTCGATTGGATCGAGTCCGTTAGAGAAGATGAGTTTCAGGATATTCGCAAGCGGCTTTCCGAACTCTGGTCAAGATTGCCGTTGGAGCTCTGCGCAGAGTATTACGCTAGACTGAAATCCCGAACAGAATCGGATGTTCACTCTGCGTACAGCGAAATCTGGTATAGAGAATCACTTATCGACGGGGGGTTCGGGTGCGAGCCTCCAATCGCATGCCCGATTCAATCCAATTCCAAGCCGGATTGGAACCTATCCGCTCATGGAGGGGTATTCGCGATCGTGGAATGCTGTTTGATTCTTGACACTACACCAGATCGCGTAGAGCGCACTTGGTTTGCCGAAGCGTCACGCATCCTCGTCGGCACAGGGAAGAGAATCTGGATCTATGAGTTGACCGAAGGGAAGCAGCAGCCGAGTGCTCGCAAGCTGGCTCAGTTTATTCAAAGCCTGAATGACGATATTCATTCAACGCACCGCTATGAAGACAATGACTCGGGATGGTCGATGGAATTCAAGCTTCTTCCCCCCATTGAGAACCCCGACGCTTCGCCACGCACGCTTGTCGCGGGACGGAACCATGACTTCAAGTTCTCAGCCGGCACCGATCGGCTCAGCCGCGTGCTTGATGAGAAGTCACGGCAGCACACCGCCAACCTACCCGTTGTCATCTGTCTCGGATGGAATGATCTCGCAAACCGGCCCGAACTGTCGGAAGTCATCAAGGTTCTCAGGATTAATAAGGCACAGTACATACGTCGTCAGGTCGCAGGATTATTCTGGACACAGGAGTTATACCTGTGGAATCCCCTTGTTGCGCAGCCCGTACTCCTTCACTGGGGAGGGGATTCTGCAAAAAAACTACTCGCCTCATGGACGGGCGATAGTCGCGATGTTCTCCTTGATGATTGAACTCAAGTGACACAGTGAGATCGCGCCGGGCGGCGGGCGGGAGGCCCGGCGTTCGAGGCACGACTCCTCGGGCGGCGTGAGGACGGGTCACTCGGCTATCCGGACGCCTCCAGCGATGTTCTGCTTCGCGAAAGGAGTTTCCGTGGAGGGGAACACGATGTTCCGTGACCAGAACACGGCTTCCGGGAGGCTCGACCACACGCACCACGAGACACAGAACCACTTCTGACCGGCTCGCGTGCGCGACGTGCTCTACACCGACTTCTCGCGCACCCGGCCTTTGCCCTTGACGATCTCGCCGATGACGTACACCGATTCGCCGAGCTTCTCGAGGTGCTCCTTGACCGAGAGCGCGAACGCGGGGCGGACGATCACGCAGTAGCCGATGCCCAGGTTGAAGACCTGCTTCATTTCCGCGTCGTCGATCTTCCCGTGCTTCTGCAGGAACGTGAACACCGGCGGCACCGGCCACGACGAACGGTCGATCACCGCATCGCACCCCTGCGGGATCGACCGCACCAGGTTGTCGGCCAGCCCCGAGCCCGTGATGTGGGCCATCCCCGAGATCACGTTCTTCACCTTGTACCCCGCCTGCAGCTTCACGATCGAATCCGCGTAGATCCGCGTGGGCGTCAGCAGCACCTCGCCCAGCGAGAGGGCCTTGCTCATGGCCTTGCTCTTGGCTTTGCTCTTGCCCGCGGGTTTCGCACGACCCTTCTTAGGCCCCGGCGCCGCCGGCTGGCAATCGTCGTAGACCCGCGAGAGGTCGAGCCCCGCGTGCTTGACGACCTTGCGCACCAGCGAATACCCGTTGGAGTGCACCCCGGAAGACGCCAGCCCCAGCACCACGTCCCCCGGGCTCACCCGCGTGGGGTTGATGGCGCGCTTGAGCTCGACGACGCCCACGCAGAAGCCCGCCAGGTCGAAATCGCCCTTGGCGTAGACGTCGGGCATGTTCGCCGTCTCGCCGCCCAAAAGGGCGCACCCGGACTGCTTGCACCCCTCGGCGATCCCCGCCACCAGGGCGCCCAGCATCGCCTTATCCACCGTGGGCACCGCGATGTAGTCGAGGAAGAAGAGCGGCTCGGCCCCCTGCACGATCAGGTCGTTCACGTTCATCGCCACCAGGTCGATCCCCAGCGTGTCGAAGACGCCCAGCTCGGCGGCCAGCTTGACCTTCGTCCCCACGCCGTCGGCGCACGCCACGAGCACCGGATCCTTGTAGTTGCGGCTAAAGAGCGACTTCTTGTAGTCGAGGCGGAAGAGCCCCGCGAACCCGCCCGGGTTGGGGATCACCCGCGGCCCGAAGGTCTTTTTCATGACCGACGACAACGACTCAGTGAACGAGTCCTTCTCGTGGATATCCACGCCCGAATCGGCGTACGTGAGCCCGGCAGAACCAGCGGCGGCTTTCGACATGCCGGGAGGATAGGTCCACACCCTTCGTCGATCGCCGCTGAGGGTGCGGCGAGATCTGGGGCGTTCGGACTCACGGGCTCTCGACGGCCGCACATCCAGAGCATGGCACCCAGCGAGAGAACCGCATTTCGCCAGATCGCGGTCCCGATGTCGTTGCCCGACAGCCTGCCAAGACAGCCGCAATCCACCTTGCCTTGATGCCGAAACACGAGGATGAGATACACGGAGAAACAGGTGAGCAACAGCAGCCCGGCCCACCCTGCCACGCGCGAGGGGCGAGGTAGCAACAGTCCGACACCGACGCAGAACTCGGCCAGAACAACCGACACCGCAATCGAGAATGCCCAGGCGGACGGGAGCAGGCCGTGAGCCGCGATCGTCGAGGCAAATCGCTCGAGGCCGGTCTCACCTGCCACGGAATCAAAGGCCTTCGAGATGCAGGCATAGAGCAGAACGGCACCGGTCAGGTATCGAAGAAGAAAGACCAGCCAACGCATGGGTCACCTCATGCCCGCCGCATCCGCCGAATCGTCACCACGCCGCCGACGAACACGCCGACACCAAGAACGGACATCGCCCAAGGCCTGAGCGTCTTCGACCACGATCCCTCGTCCATCATGGCCTCGAGTCGGTTTCGGTTGTACAGAATTCTGCCGTCAGGGAATGTGACGTCGCCGCTCTCCGCATCGTACTTCATCAGCTTGTCCGCGGCCGCGTCAAAGCCGAGTACGTACTCTGGATCTTTCGGAATAGATGTCTTGATCGACCCAGTGTAGCTCCGGAGAGTTGGAGACTTGCGATTGGATATTGATCGTGAAGTGTGCGTTCTGCTTCTTGGGAGCTCGGGCAGCTCCGCGATCACTCTCTCGAATTCTGCGAACTCGAATCGAATATAGTCTGAATCGGGATCGCCGTACTCGAGCTGATGCACTCGAAACTCGCTATCCCACGACATCGCGAATTTGACGCTCTTGGATCTCGCCGTCGACAATCCTCGGTCTTGCGTGATCGTGGTGTCAGAAGACGCTGTGAGCCAGTCAACCATCAACGGCACTGTCGGTGCCGCCAGGTACGCCCATTGGATCACCGCCATTGGCTTCTGTGAAAGGTTCTCGACTCGATGCTCTTGGTACTCTCTGCTGGCTCCGGGCTCCAACTGTCGAAGAATAGTTCCGTCGAATTGTTGAATGTGGTATGGAGTGATATTCCAATTCGCACCAAAGGGACTCTGGTACTCGACGAAATGCCTCTCGGCGTATCGTCCATCAGGGGAAAGGGCACACAGGACACGGTGTCTTCGGCCCGGGGATGGATTCGGTACTTCAAATTCGACGTAGAGTACCGGGCACGAGGCGTATGCCATCGAGAGTTGCTTCAACTCGTCCTGCGCCAGAGCGCGCTGCGAATTTGCACTCACAAAAACCCAGCACAGTGCCGCACTGAAAATTGCGCTGATGGGCATGTGGTAGGGCATGTCTGTGTGGAAACTACAACGCTGCACGAGCCGACTTGCGTCGGAGCCAGGGTGCCGCCGACGCACACCGACGTTAGTCCGCATGTCCCGGTACCCCCGATCCAATCAACACAGGTTACGGCAGTCGTCACATACGGGCCCAATTCCTTGCCGCCCGTTGCAGACGGCGAGCACCGAATCCGTCCCGGACACTTGCACCACTCGATTCCACACGTGCCTTGGCAGGATAAGTTCTGCCAGATCGGGATCCAGCATGGTAGCGGCGCGGGTGGTCCACCACCTCCCGTCTGCGCGAACACCACAAAGGGTGCGGCAACGAGTGCGGCGAATACGTCGGCGACACGAGGGGATGAGCGATTCATGGTGCCTCCGTTCGAACCTACCGCAGAATACCCCCCTCGCCCTACGTAAGGAGATAAATCACTTGAGGAGCAACTTATTTTGAATGCTTTGTTATGATATGCCGTGCGGCCATCCACTCGCGGATTCACACTGATCGAACTCTTGGTGGTCATCACGATCATCGCCCTGGTGATCTCGATCTCACTGCCCGCTCTGGGCAAGGCGCGTATCGCGGCACGGCAGCGAACCTGCGAACTCAACCTCCGCAGCACGGGTCTTCTCCACGCCACCTACAGCGGCGAATACAGGGATGCCCTCCCTTTTGGGCCACGCACTCGGACGCGGATCACCGACTTTGGGCCAGCAGGGGCTGAATTCGGCGGCGGGGTCGGCCTTCGAAACGGCACCTGGTCGTTCCTGTTTCCTGAACTCTGGACCGGAGATCAATGGTCCAAGACGTACCGATGCCCGATGCAGCCCGAATACCAGCCCCGAGGGGGGCCGAGCATTTGGGATGGGTGGCCCACGCCGGCGTATTGCATGACCGAGGCCTCTTGGCTTGACGGAACCAAGATGAAAGCCGAGGGCTTGGGCAACTTGGGCAATTGGCCGCTCAAGCCCAACGCGCAGTCGGACGTGTTGTTTCCAAGCCAAAAAGTCGCCATCGTGGAGTGGCCCGGATTTTGCGTAAGCGAGCCGAAGTCTCAGCTTGATATCGAGATCGGCCAGACCCTGTCGCAGCGGGTTTCGACGCTGTTCTTCGACCAGTCCGTCCGGCGCTGCCGTAACTCGGATGCGAGGCCCGGGGCAGGGGGCGTGTTGCCTGTGCTGTGGACTCTCGATGGGCTGGGCGGGATCGATTATCCCTAGTTTTACGCACGACCAGCCCCCGTGACGCACGGGGTGAATCGACCTAGAATCTCCACCCCCATAGTCGGGGTTTTTTTGGAGACCGACACGCATGGCTCGCACCCAGTTGTTCACGTCCGAATCCGTCTCGATGGGCCACCCCGACAAGGTTGCCGATCAGATTTCCGATGCGGTCCTTGACGCGATGATCGCCGACGACCCCTTCAGCCGCGTGGCGTGCGAGACGCTCTGCTGCACGGGGATGGTCGTCGTGGCCGGTGAGATCACGACCAATACGTACGTCAGCATCCCCGACCTGGTCCGCGAGACGATCCGCGAGATCGGGTACACGTCGGGCGACATGCGGTTCGACGCCGACAGCGCGGGCGTCATGGTGGCCATCAACAAACAGTCCAACGACATCGCCATGGGCGTCAACCGCGAGGGCGCAGGCGACCAGGGGATGATGTTCGGGTTTGCCACCAACGAGACACCCGAGTTCATGCCGTTGCCCGTGCTGTTGTCGCACCAGCTCGTCGAGCGTCAGGCCGAGGTCCGCCGGAGCGGGAAAATCAGCGGGCTTCGCCCAGACGCCAAGAGCCAGGTCACGGTCGAGTACGACGGATTCAAGCCCGTGCGTGTCGACACCGTCGTGCTCTCGACCCAGCACGACCCCAGCTGGAACGACCGGCAGGAAGAACTGAAAAAGCAGGTCACCGAGCACATCATCAAGCCCGTGCTCGGCTCCTGGTGGAACGCCGGGATCACCTCCCACATCAACCCCACGGGCCGATTCGAGATCGGTGGTCCCCACGGGGACACCGGGCTCACCGGACGCAAGATCATCGTCGATACCTACGGCGGGATGGGCCGCCACGGCGGCGGCGCGTTCTCCGGCAAAGACCCAACCAAGGTCGACCGCTCCGCCGCGTACATGGCCCGGTACATCGCCAAGAACGTCGTGGCCGCCGGGCTCGCCGACCGCTGCGAAGTCCAGCTCTCCTACGCCATCGGCGTCGCTGAACCCACCTCGATCTACGTCGATTGCTTCGGCACCGCGAAGGTGGACGAGGAGAAGATCAGCAAGGCCGTCCGCGAGACCTTCGGGCTCACGCCCCGCAAGATCATCGAGAGCCTCAACCTCCGCACGCCCATCTACGCCCCCACCGCCAAGCACGGGCACTTCGGGCGCACACCCGGCTCGATCACCTACAAGGGCAAGAAGTACGACACCTTCACCTGGGAACGCACCGACAAGGCCGAAGCCCTCAAAAAGCTCTGCAAGTAACCCCAGCCTCAGCCGCATTCATCGGCACAACACCCAAGGGCCGTCGGTTCACACCGACGGCCTCTTTCTTTGAATCATCATCCGCCTCGACCCGGCAAACCCGTACAACCCGTGCGCCGCGATGTACCGCGCCACCGCCGGGTGCAGGTCGCGCAACCCGGGGTAGGCTTTCCAACGGGCTACGTCACTGGGCGCCTTGAGGATCGCGGCACGGATCGCCGTCGAGTTGTCGGCTCGCAACGTGTTCTTTGCCAGCCTCTTCCCCCACGCGTCGCGCTCGGATGGGGTCCAGAACCCGTGGTCGATCGCTTTGACGAGGCCCGCCGCGGTCGTGACGGGGCGTCGACGGAGCACGATCGGCTCGGCGATCTCGATGATCTCGCGCGGGGCTCGCCACTTGTGGAACGCCGCAGCCTGATCCGTCCCGATGACCAGCCGCAAGCGGACACACTCGGGCACCACGCTCCGAAGCCGCCGCAGCGTGTCGATGGTGTAGCTGGGCTCGTCGGAAGCGGCCCGGCGGACCTCATCCAGCCACATCCGCACGCCCGGGAGGTGCCCGATCACCAGCCGCAGCATCGCCACGCGGTGCCGATCGGAGGCGAAGGCCCCCGCGGGCTTGTGCGGGCTCTTGGCCGCGGGAACCAGCAACACAGCGGCGTCGGTCATGCGTCCTCGCGTCACCGCCGACAACGCGGCATCGATGTGCCCCGAGTGAGGCGGGTCAAAGCTGCCGCCCAAGATCAGCAGCGTTCCGACGCCTTTGGGCAGTCGAATCCGCGCGACCTGTGAGGTGCCCTTGGTCATCCAATAGCCTACGCCCAACATCGCGGCAGTCGACGCCGCATACCCCCACAGGATCAATGTCAGCCGTTCTGGTATTCTGTGGCACAAAGGAAGACCCGCATGTACACCCGCGAGACGCTCCGAATGACCATCCTTACCGCATCCCTCGCCGTCGGCATGACCGGCTGCTCGTCCGAACGCGACTTCGGGGGCGACGCCGCGTTTCTCGCTCAGCACCGCGAGACTATCGTCCTTGCTGACCCCGCGGGCAAAGCAAAGATCGCCGTGGTCCCCGCCTTCCAAGGCCGTGTCATGACCTCCACCGCTCGGGGCGATACAGGCACCTCCTTCGGCTTCATCAAGGACAGCCTCGTCGCCAGCAGCCAGACCACGCCCAAGATCAACCCGTACGGCGGCGAAGACCGCTTCTGGATCGGGCCCGAGGGCGGGCAGTTCTCCATCTTCTTCCCGCCCGGCGCCACCACGCAGACCATCGACAACTGGCAGACACCCGCCTTCATCGACACCCTGCCTTTCACCGTCACGTCAAAGTCGGCGACCTCGGTTTCGTTCAACAACCGATTCCAATTCAGCAACGCCTCGGGCTTTGCCTTCGACGTCGACATCAGCCGAACCATCACGCTGGCAGACCCCGCGGCCATGCTCGCCAAAGCCGGGCTCAAAGCCGGTGACGTTGATGCAGTCTCATACGAAAGCCTGAACACCCTCAAGAACATGGGCAAGGACTGGAAGCCCGAGACGGGGCTCCTCTCCATCTGGATCCTGGGCATGTTCAAACCCTCACCCTCCACCGCCGTCATCATCCCCACGAGCGCCGATCCCTCGGCGACCAAGGCGGCTCTGAACGACACGTATTTCGGCGCGGTGCCCGCAGATCGACTCAAGATCGTCGCCCGCCCGGGTGGTGCGGCCGTCCTATTCAAAGGCGACGGGCTCCAACGATGCAAGATCGGTCTCAAGCCCGGCGTCACGCTCCCCGTCATCGGGAGCTACGACCCGGCCCGAGGCGTGCTCACCATCGTCGAGTTCACCTTCAACCACGCCGATGCTCCCTACGTCAACAGCATGTGGGAACCCGCACAAAAGAGCCCCTACGCCGGCGATGTCACCAACAGCTACAACGACGGACCTAGCGCCCCGGGCGCCGCGCCCTTCGGCCCGTTCTACGAGCTCGAGACGTCGTCCCCCGCGCTCGCGCTCAAGTCCGGCGCGTCGGGCTCGCACACCAGCCGCACCACGCACATCCAAGGCGACCCCGCCAAGCTCGACAAGATCTGCACGTCGATCCTCGGCATCCCGCTCGCGCAGGCCGAGAGCGCGTTCAAGTAACCGACTCGGCTCGTCGCCGCGATTAGCCCTTGACCGTGCAGCGGTAGATCCGGCATGTCGCAAATCGCGCCCGCATCGGCACCGGCCCGTCGACACGCGCGAATCGCTCCTTCGCAAGCTCGATGAACCGCTTGACGATGCCCAGCGACTCCTGGCGATACGTCAAAAAGCTCATGTGCCCGCCTGGCTTGATCGACGCGATCACGTCGTCGAGCATCCGCTCTTGCACAGGCCTGGGGAGCAAAATCCACGGGATCGAAGACACCACCGCGTCAAGCCGGCCCATTCCTTCACGCTCACACAGTTCGCGGATCCGCTCGCCCGACGCTTCGTGCAACACAACCCCGGGGTTTCGGCTTCGGAATATCGATGCCATTTTCGGGTTCTTTTCGATCGCAAAGAACCTCGCCCCAGGCGGCAGCCTGCGGAGAATCTCACGCGTAACAGGCCCCGTCCCAGGACCGATCTCTACGACCGCTTTGGCCTGTTCAAGCCCGATCCGGTCGCACAGCGCGGCGGCCACACGGGGCGGGCTCTCGGTCAACGCGCCGATCGTCATGGGTGACATGACGAATTCGCCCAAGAAGGCCATCACGGCACTCTTGTGCTTCGAGGCCTTGCGTGCCGCACCGATATCGGTCATCACCGTGTCCCGAGCCATATGTGCCTCAGAAGTGAGTGCCTCAGAAGTGAGTGCCTCAGAAAATGGACTTCAACCCGAGCGCCCGTCGCAAGGTCCCCAGTTGACCGCAGTGCCACCCTTCGTGCCACGCCATCTTTAGAAATGCATCGAGCACGTCGTCCGCAAACCCGCCGGACTTCTCTTTCAGCGAGACCGAAAGCTGCTCGGGTGTCGCCGATTCCAGCCACGCCAGCGTGGCGCCACGGCACTCGCTGAACACCCCGCGAACTTCAGCAGCGGATGGATAGTCCGTCGCGCTCGCCCCGGGCTTGCTGCCCATCCCAAACAGCTTGTGGTACGACTCGGGCACGCTGACCCCGGTGATCCCGATCTCACCCGCGAGCCACGCGTCCGTCATCGCCAGATGCCCCATCACCCACAACGCGTGATTGTCCTCAGGCGTTCGCTGAAACGTCCACTTGTCCGCCGGCCAGTCGTTGAGCAACTGCAACGTCACGATCCGTGTCCAGCGAATGAATGTGTCCGCATACTGCTTCGAACTCGTTGCCATGGCAAACTCCCGTCTCAGATTCGGAGACCTCCACGACCGTTACGCCGGGCGGGAAGCATACCTCAAACTCCAAGTGTCTTGGCCTCGTCCGCCGTCAACTTTCGGGCCGAATTGATCACCACCGGAGTCTTGGGGACGTCGCCCATCCCCGCCCGACTGCCCGTGGGCACTACACGGATCTTGTCCACGACGTCCATCCCCTTCACCACCCTCCCCACGACTGCGTACGCCGCCCCGTCGGGCTGTGGGCGGTCCAAGAACGAGTTATCCACCACGTTAATGAAGAACTGGCATGTCGCGGAATCAGGACGCCCGCCGATGCGTGCCATCGCGACCGCTCCGCGGGTGTTCTTGAGCCCGTTCCTCCACTCGTTGGCGATCGACTCCTTTACGGGTTTTTGCTCCATGTCGGCCGTAAACCCGCCCCCTTGCACCATGAACGAATCGATCACGCGGTGGAAAATCGTGCCGTTATAGTGCCCGCTCTCGACGTACGCCAACATATTCGCTGTCGAAACAGGAGCCTTCTCGGCGTCGAGCTGCAACACGAGGTCGCCCAGTGTGGTCTGCATCAGCACATACATCAATCAACTCCAGTTGGGGGCTGTTCGGTACTCCGAACGGGGAACTCCAAGTGTTGCACCCCTGCGGCGGGCCGTCTGCCCGCAACCCGCTTTTTTACCCCCGCCCGAGGCCGATCGCCGCAACTCCACGGACGTCTAAGGCCGATAGAGTGTCAAGAACCCCCAATCGGGGTCGTTGGAGCCGCCCATGTTCACTCGCCGGACCTCCCCATTCCCGCACATCTCGACTTCTCCCACGTCGCACCCATGGCCGAATCGGGTCGACCGTTTCTCGACCTCCGTTGGCTTGATCGCCGCGGCTGTCGCCATTTGCCCAGAGTTCACGTTCGCGCAGCCGGGGCTGCCTTCGCCCTCTGAGCCCGCCATCGAGCCGGCGCAGCCCACCCCCGGTCCGGCCCCGACGCCCGAGCCAAGCACTCGGCCAAAGCCCGCCGAGACGCGTCCAGCGATTGGCCTTGTTGATCTGCGTCCGAAGTTCAAGGTCGGTCAATCCCGCCGTCTGAAAATGGAGAACGTGTCCGTCAGCAAGCTTCCCAAGGCCAAACTCCCGGGACTCGACGAAGATCCGACGACCAAGCCCCCATCCGGCCCCGGCACACCCAAGCCCGCAACATCCAGGCCCGGAACCCCAGCGACCAAGCCCAGCAACACTCCCTCTACCGCCGACACCACCACATCCACATTCCTCAACGAGTTCACGCTGGTCTTTACTCCGACCGCCATAGACGAATCCGGCACCGCCACCGTCGATGTTGTGTTCGAGGCCATCAAAGCCAAAGTCGAATCCGAATTCGCCAACGACTCGTTCGATAGCACCAAGCCCGCGCCCAATAAGCCCAAGCCTTCGGGGACCAACCCTCTTGGCGACCTCGGCGAGACACCCCTGCTCGAACAGACCCTCCGCCCACTCGTGGGTGAGAAAATCACACTTACGATCGACCGCGACGGGAACATCACCAACGTCGCCGGGGGCGACAAGCTCGCCGCTCTCTTCCAATCATCACCCGCCGGCGGCCTCCCGGGGACAGGCTCTGGTGCAACCGCGGCCTCGCTCTTTGGGCCCATTTTCACCGCCGCGAAGTCCAAGGGACAAGCCTCGGTCGGAGAGTCTTGGACCATCGCCGACAAGCTCTCGCTCTCGATGTTGGGCGACATCACGATGCAGACCCGGCACACGCTCCGAAGCCACGCCGCCGCTCGGGCGACCGTCGAAATCTCGGGCGCGATCCAGCCCGGGAGCGCGGCACCAGACCCGGGCAAGCCCTTCTCTCTCCGCGCGTGCGAGCACGCGGGGTCCTACCTGTGGAATACCGACGATGGGTTCGTCGAGTCCATGACGAGCAACCAGAGCATGAAAGTGGATTTCAGCTTCGCGGGCATGTCGGGTACCGCCGACTCGACCCAGTCGACCAAGGTCACCCGGATCCGCTAGCATCGCCTCAGCTCGCCCGGCGGAACTTCTCGAAGTCTTCGCCACACTCGGCGTTGGTGTGCGCGGTTCGACCGATCTCGCTGAGCCGTGCCCGGGCTTCGGGAGAAACCTCCGCGAAAAGCACCCCGATTTCCCGAGAGAACCACCCCGTTTTCTTCACCCAAGCGCACTGGCACATCACCGAAAACTCGTCGGTGTAGCCCTTGATCGTCATCGAAAACAGATCGCCGGGTGACACCGGGGGGCGTCCCTTCGTGCGCACACGGAGCCCTGTCGCCGAGAGGTCCAGCACCTCGCCAAGCGAACATTCCACGTGCTGCGTGAACACGCGGCCCGCCTTGCGGCGGTTGTCGCCCCGATCAGGTTCTCCCAGTCCGCGCCAGAACATGTCTCTTTCATCGGCCCACCCCCACGGCAATTGGAATAGACATGTGAGATTCGCCACACAGCCAGCACACCACGGCCCTCCAACCCCGATAGGCTCCCCATGTGGAACTGACAACCCTCCGCTATTTTCGGACCATCGCACAGTTTCGCCACATGACCAAGGCCGCCCAGGCGTTGGGGGTCACCCAGCCCGCTATGTCGGCGGCTGTCCAACGGCTCGAAGCGGAAGTGGGAGTGCCGCTCTTTGATCGCACTGGCCGCGGCGTCGAACTCACCGACGCGGGTCGAGTCTTTCTCGTGCACGCCGACGAGGCGTTGGCGCGTGCCCAGGCCGGGGTCGCCGCCGTCCGAGAACTGGCGGGGCTCGAGTCGGGCTCGATCCGTGTCGGCGCCGGGGCGACCGCGACGGCGTACCTCTTGCCCCCGGTGGTGTCGGCGGTGAGACGCAAACACCCTGGGCTGCGGTTCTTCATCCGCGAGGCCGGGTCTTCCGCCGTCGCCGCCGCCGTCATCTCGGGCGAGCTCGACCTCGGGATCGTGACTGCCCCACCCAAGAACAAATGGACGCTCCCCGGCGCGGGCGAGTTGTTCACCCAGCCGCTGGTTGACGACGAGTTGCGGCTGCTGGTCCCCCCCGGGCACACGCTGGCCACGAAGGGCTCTGGCGGGTTTCGTTGGAAAGACATCGCCCTCGACCCGTTCGTGGCTTTCGAGGCCGGGACAGCGGTGCGCGACATCATCGACCGCGCCGCCGCCGATTCGGGAGTCGTGCTCAACGTCGTGATGGAGCTTCGTTCGATCGAGAGCATCCAATCGATGGTGCGTGCGGGCATCGGGGTGGGGCTGGTGTCGCGCTTTGCGCTTCCGCTCGGCGAGGGGTTGCCATGCCGGGACAGCAAACTCTCAAGAGCCCTGACCATCGTCCGCCGCCGCGACCGCGTCCCGAGCCCCGCCACCGCGGAATTCGAGAGTCAATTGACGTCGCTGTGGCGTCGCAAAGCGACCCGTGGAACGAAAAACGCCCGGGAAGGCCCGGGCGTGTGATCGTGCTGGAACGCTGTCCGTTCGTTCTTACTTCTTGGGCTCTTCCTTCTTCTCTTCCTTCTTCGCATCATCCTTGGTGCCGAGCCACTTCTTCCAGAGGTTCTCGTACTGCGAGGTGTTCTCCTTCGTCACGAACTCGAACTTGAAGGTGTTGATGACTTTCTCGGGCGACTTGCTGTTGTGGGCCTTGTCGAAGAGCATCTCGACGGTCTTGTAGCCCCACCCGTAGCAATCCTGGACAAGCAGGACCTGCACTTCGCCGTTCTTCACATACTCGATCTGCTGCGGGAGCGCGTCGACCGCGGCGACTTTGGCCTTGTCCGCGACGCCGTCGAGCGCGTTCTTGGTGAACAGAGGCCACCCGCCGACCATCGCCCAACCGGCGATGTCCGGGTTGCTGGTCTGCACCTGCTGGACCATGGCGGCGGCGTCGTTAGGCGTCTCCTTGTGGTAGTAGACGTCCTTGATCTCGAAGCCCTTGAGCTTGGCGGCCTCTTCACGCACGCCCTTGACACGCGCCTGAAGATTCGGGGCGTTCTGGTTCCCCGCGAGGATGGCGACCTTCCCGCCCTTGTCGCCCATCACCTTGGCGAGCTGACGCATCAGTTCACGCCCGCACTCGATGTCGTCGATCCCGTAGTACGCGAAGCGTTTGCTCTTGGGTGCATCGCTGTCGAAGGTCACAACGGGGACCCCTTTGCCCACCGCCGCGTCGATCGCGGACGTGAGCACGTTGGCGTCCGAGCACGACACGGTGATCCCGTCAACACCTTGGCTGACGAGTTGCTCGATGTACTGAGCCTGAAGCTGGGCGTCCTCGTTCGTGGGCGTGCGCCAGTTCACTTTGATCTCGACGCCGTATTTCTTGGCGAGGTCTTTCGCCGCGTCCTCGGCCCCGGTCCTGGCGGCCTGGAACACCGGATTGCTCTGGCTCTTTGCGATGACCCCGAACTCGTACTTCTGCCCGGTCGGGTTCACCGACGCCTGACCAACGCCCGCGATCAACGCCGCGGCCGCAACCGCAAACACCCGACGAGTCATCCCGATCGTGAACATGTATCGATCTCCAGTGGTTCGAGCCCCAACCTCGCGCCGGCCGGCGACACCCGGCCTGACTCACCAATCGTACTCGGCCGGTGCCCGCGTAGTCCTCGCTGATGATCGAAGGATCCGTGGAATGACAACGCCCGAACGCACGCCTACTGAAACTGTTACCCAACGGTGCACGTGCCGAAGTCGGGCGATCTCGGGCCTGATCCCAACGAATCACAGCCGGACCATCCAATCGTGTCGCCGGCCGACGCGAGCGTCACCGCGTCGTCATTCGGCTCTTGCTCTGATCGATGACCACCGCAATGACGATCGCCGCGCCCATGACCAGCTTGTTGTAGTTCTGATCGATGTCGAGGATGATCATCCCGTTCTCGATCATCTGCACGAGCAGTGCGCCCAGCACCGCGCCCAGGGCCGAACCGCGGCCGCCCGAGAGTGACGCCCCGCCGATGACGCACGCCGCGATCACTTGCAGTTCGTACCCCATCCCGGAGCTGGGCGAGACGCCCTCCCAGTATCCCAGCAGCACCGCGGCCGAAAGCCCGCAGAGCGCGCCGCAGAACGTGTAGACGAGGACTTTGGATCGTTCGACAGGGATCCCCGCGTACGTGGCCGCCTTCTCGTTGTCGCCTATCGCCAGGGCGCGTCGCCCGAATACCATCTTTTTCATCACGAGCGTGCCCAGCAAGGCAACGGCGACCATCACGAACACGGGCACCGGGCTCACGCCGCCGAACTTGGCCTTAAAAAACCCTTTGCCGTAGCTATCAGGCATCCCCGTCAGCGACTGCCCCTTGCTCATGACCACGATGAGCCCCTGCAAAATGGTCATCATTCCCAGGGTGATGATGAACGGGTGAACGCGAAGCCCGACGATCAACGACCCATTGACAAGCCCGCAGATCGCCCCGACCAGCACGCACGCCCCGATGCCCACCGGCAACGACACCCACCAGGGCATCGCGTCGGGAGTCCGAGTTGGATCCGCCAGTGCAACGGCCGCAAAGCTGAACAATACCGCCACCGCAGTCAAAGCCCCCGCGAGCCCACCGGCCGCGTACGAGAAGCTCGACACCCGTGCCAGACCCGCGTCACCCGTGCCCTGCGCCTTTCGGCCCGCAACTGCGCCCGTCACGAGCCCGACGGCTCCCACCGAACCCAGCATCCAGAACGCCCAGGGCTTGCTCAGAACCGCGAACGAGGGCAGCCCCTCACCCCAAGGGTGCCTGAGCACAACGGCACCGAAATACGCCGCTACGCAGAAAATAAAGCCAACCGAGAGATCGATCCCGCCCATCGCGATGATCATCGTCATCCCTACCGCCATGATCGCGATGTAGCTCGCCGTATTTGCCACGATCGTCAGGTTGTCGATGTTGAGGAATTTGTTCCGCTGCACCCCGACCCTGAGGCTCATCGGCCCGCCGTCCCCGGCGTCCACCACTCGGGGCCTTCCCGTGACCGCGTGAATCGTCCGCGTCGCGCCGTCGTCGATCACCAGCCCACCGTCGGCCTTGGCCGGCAGCTTCGCCCGCAGAACGTCCGCCGAACCCACGTCGGGCAGTCGCAACACCAGCACGCCCTGCTCAGAAGCTGACGAAGCCCCTTTGGGAAGCGGCTCCTCGATAAACCCCTGCCCCTTGCCCGCGCCCCACACCGAAAGGGCGGCACCCATCAGCAAGATCACGATCGCCAACCCGGATTCGGGCGCGGTGATCAACCTCGCGAAGAACCCTCGCGTGGTCGGGGCGTCGTTCTTGTGGGATTGGTCAGACACAGGGTGGGAAATCTAGCCGATCGACCCGCCCAAGTCAGTCAACCGTCTGAACAAACCGCGACCGGGTCGCGCGGAACGCGTTGACAGAGTTGGGGAATCGCACCGTGTCGGTCCCGAAGAAAACGTCCTGGATTGAGCCGTTGAGCAGGTCCTGCTTCAGGAATTTCGCGTGCCCGTCCGTAAACACCCAGCTCCCACCCTCGCGGCCCCAGTTGTCCACTTTCGAGTAATACCCGGGCTGCGTGTCGGCCTGCGTCGCGTTCTGCTGGTTCCCGCCACCGCCACCATAGAACGCCGACGTCGACAAGTCCGGGCCGTTAGTCTCATCGCCAAAGAACGGCGGGCTGATCGTCAGCGGCTCGTCCTGCCGAAGTCCCGCGATGTACATGTACGAAATGTTGTAACACACCACGTCGTCTTCGCTCCCGGGCTTCTTCGGGATCAACGGCTTGGCGTCGTTGTACGCCTTGGTCGGCACTCCCGTCGGCGGGTTGCCCGCGCCATAGTAATACCGATCCTCCTTATCTCCCGGATTCACCAGAAACCCGAGCCCGTCGAGGTAAGGCCTCATGATCGGCTGAGAAGCAGGCCCGTTGGGGTATCGTGGAGCATCGGGGTTCGCCTGCCGAAAGCCAAAGTCCGTGCCGTTGCCGATCTGGTTCAGGCTGAAAAACCCTGCGAGCCCGCCCACAGCGAACTGCTGATCCATCGACGTCTGCAGGATCGCGGGATTTGCCACCGGGAGCACCGGGAACCACTGCTTGAAATCGTTGGAGTACATCGAGTTGATCGTGCCCGCGGACTTGAGGTTCGCAAGGTTCGCCGCGCCCTGAGCCGAGCGCCGAGCTTTGCTGAGCGCAGGGAGCAGAAGCCCGATGAGCAGTGCGATGATCGCGATGACCACGAGAAGCTCGATGAGCGTGAAGGCACGCGTTCGTTCAAACCTGATTTTCATCATGGCATTGCTCCCGGGCTGATTCGCGAACGCGACACCCGCTTTGTCCGAGGGCCGGCCGCCCGCGTCGATGTACCTTACACGCACTCGACACTCTTCGCCAACACTTTACGAGCCGGTTTCCCGCTTCTCGGAAGAGAAAACAGTTTCGGACGTTTCTGGCTGTATAGCCCTGAAACGTTCCGGAACTGGACCCGTCGTTCCAACCGCCTGTTTTCAGGATCTAAGTGCCGATTTCACGGGCATTTTCATCGTGACTTTTCCCCTTCCCATCTGTAGACTGCAAAGGTCCAAGCGAACTGCTCCGATTCAAACATCTACGCCGTATCACCGATCGAAACGAACATCGGCGGCGTGGAGCACGGGCGGCCGTGATCACCCGCCCCATCGAGAGCCGTTCTTTCATCGAGGGAGTTGTTTATGAAAAAGATTGCGACGTTGACTGGAGCGGCCCTGACGGTCGCCATCGCCGGACACGCTTTGGGTCAGGTCGCCGTTGACGGCCGCCTCTCGAATGCAGAGGCCGCCTCCTACGGCGCCGCTCGATGGGCTCAGACGAACCCCACGGGATTCGGTGACAACGCGCCCCCGAGCGGAAGCTGCAACGAAGCCGCCATCGGCAACCCGGCCGCCGTCACCACCGGCGTCGAGTACCGCATCCCTCTGACCTCCATCGGGAACCCCGCCGGCGCCATCAAGCTTGTCGCCTTCTTTACCAACGGGGGCTACTCGGCCGCAAGCAACCAGTTCCTCCCGGCTCTCCCCGGTCCCGGAGCCGCGCCGCTGGGCAACACCCGCGCCATCAACCTCTCGACGATCGCCGGCGAACAGTCCGCCTCCGTTTCCGCCTCCGAGGGCGCGACCCCCACCGTCGATGGCGTCCTCGACGCCTCCTACGGCGCGGCCATTGCCTTGCAGTCCTCTCGCACCAGTATCGGCGACGACACCGACGCGTCCGCCTCGACCTCTCCGGGCTCCGAGCTCGACGGGCTCTACGCCGTCATCCGCGACGGCAGCCTCTACATCATGCTCACCGGCAACATAAAGTCCGACTTCGGCAGCAAACTCTGCCTCTTCATCGACTCCGTCGCCGGCGGGCACAACACCCTCCCCCAGGGCACCGGCTACCCCAACGTCGACTTCGACTCCCTCCAGAACATGCAGGGCGACGGCATCGACAACGGGCTTACCTTTGACGGCGGCTTCACCGCCGATTACTTCGTCACTTTCGGCGCGGGCAACGACCCCGTCACGTTCTTCCCCAACTTCGCCGACCTCAACGGCACAGGCGCCTATCTCGGTTGCCAGCAGGCCGGCTCGGGCGTCGGCACCCTCGGTGGCTGCGAAGGCAATAACGCCGTAGGACTCGAAATCGCCGTCAACAACGCCAACACCGTCGGTGTTGAGGCCACCTGCCCCCCGATCAACGGCGACCCCGACCGCTCCGCCGGCTCCGAACTCGACAACCTCTTCGCCTACATCGACGGCACTACCCTCCACGTCTTCATCGGTGGCAACCTCCAAAACTCCTACAACAAGCTCGACCTCTTCTTCGACGTCGCCTCCGGCGGCCAGAACACCCTCCGCGGTGACAACGTCGATATCGACTACAACGGCCTCAACAACATGGCCGGCCTCACCTTCGACACCGATTTCTCCGCCGACTACTGGATCGGGATCACCAACGGCAACGACCCCGTCGAGATGTACTCCAACGCCGCTGTCCTCCGTACCGACGGGCCCCGGACTGACCTTAACTTCTCCCGTCTCGATTACGGCGCCTATGAAGGCGGGCTCAAGTCTTCGAACAACCCCATCACGTACGACGGGCCGAACGCCGACAACCAAAACGGCTTCCGCGGCAACATCTACACCAACTTCGCCCCTCGCACCGTCGGCGACAGCCTTCTCATCGACCCTCTCACGCCCGTCGGCGTCCCGAACCTCGTCAAGCTCTCCATCAACAACAGCAACCAGGGCGGTGTCACCGGATCCGACGCACAGCCCACTCTGTCGGGCGCCGTCCGCACGGGCTTCGAGCTCCAGCTCGACCTCAACGAACTCGGTTGGGACGGAACGTCCGACATCAAGATCGCCGGCTTCATCAACAACCCCGAACACGCGTATCTCTCCAACCAAGTCATCGGATCGCTTCCCCCCGGAACCAGCAATCTCGAAGGCCCCGCGGGCGTCAACTTCGCCAACATTGCCGGCGAGCAGTTCATCAACCTGACCTCCTGCGCCGCCGACTTCAACGGTGACGGCTTCGTCGACGGGTTCGATTACGACGACTTCGTCGCCTGCTTCGAGGGTGACCCTTGCCCCCCCGGTAAGACCGCAGACTTCAACAGCGACGGGTTCCCCGACGGCTTCGACTATGACGACTTCGTTGCCTCCTTCGAGATCGGCTGCTTCTAAGCGCTTCAGCCTCACTCCGTCATCCCGACCTTTCTGAGAGCCCCGGGCACACGCCCGGGGCTCTTTCGTTCTGCACAGCCCCATGACGCCGATGATCATTCCTCCGGTTTCTGTCTTCCCCCACGCCTATCCTCTTCCCTCTCCCCCCGATCGACGGCCGGGCCCGCCAAACGGATGTCCCGTGAACCTGGTCAGGGCTTGACCGCAGCAGCCATAAGCGTGGTTGTCCGGGTCGGCGGCAACCTGGCCGTCGATCGGGGGGAGCCTCTTTTTCTTATCACGCCAAGTGGTACAGTGATGCCATGATCACCCGCTTCCGCGCCGTTGCCGCTCTCGCCTTTGCAGCATCACTCGCCGCATGCACTTTCAACCCGGCGACTGGCAGGCGCGAATTCTCGATGATCTCACGCGATGAAGAGATCGCCATGGGTGTGACGGAAGGCCCGAAATTCGCCGCTGAATTCGGCGGCAAAGTCAACAACGCCGAGCTTCAGTCATACGTCTCTCGCATCGGGCACGCCCTGGCCGCGAAGACCGAGGGCGATTACCCCTCGCTGCCCTGGGAGTTCACACTCCTCGACAGCGACGTCATCAACGCCTTCGCCCTACCCGGGGGCAAGATCTACTTGACGCGAGGCCTGGCCCGACAGATGACCAACGAAGCTCAGCTCGCCGCCGTACTCGGGCACGAGGTCGGACATGTCACTGCTCGCCATATCAACAGCCAGATGAGCCGCCAAGGGCTCACCTCACTCATCATCGGCGTCGCCGCCGCCGCCTCGGGCCAGGAATATGGGCAAGACGTTGCGGAAATCGGCCAACAAGTCGGCGGCGTTGTCCTCCTCAAGTTCGGACGAGACCAAGAAAGCCAAGCCGACGAGTTCGGGATGCGCTACATGTCAAAGCTCAACTACGACCCCAAGGGAGCACTGGAGGTCATGCAGATCCTTCAGCGAGCCATGGCAGGTGGCCGTCAGCCCGAACTCCTCTCGACCCACCCTTACCCCGAAACCAGGATGGAGCGAATCCAGAACGCTCTCGGCTCTACCTACAAAGCAACCCAAGGCAATCCCCAGTTTTCGTTGCGAGAATCCGAATTCCGGTCGGGCTTCCTCCCCAAGCTCAACGCCCTTCCCGCGCCGAAGCACCCTGGTGCGGTCAAGAAGTCCGATGCAGGCACCCCGTTCATGGGGAAATACGGCTACTGCGCTCTCTGTCTAGCCGGCGACCGGTCGCACGATTAGCTAACATATTGCAAACGGACTTGTATTCAGTACCGCTCTGGGCGCGGCGACAGTCATCATTCTCGGTCCTTGTCAAGGCATTATGTTCAGTATTGTCAGACACTTAGGAATATTGACGTCACAATCTCAAACAAAATAATGACTTTGGGTGGCATTGGCACGTTCTTGTGGCATGTTGATGGTGTCTTGTCTCTCTCTCCTCCTATGACTCGACTGCGGGCGGAAACCGGTAGTCGGGTTTACGGGGGGCCGAAAGCCTAACGGCTGGAAGCTCCCGACCAGAGTCTTGTCTCTCTCTCCTCCTATGTACTCGACCGCGGGCGGAAACCAGTGGTCGGGCTTACGGAAGGCCTCGGGAACTCAAACCTGAGCCTTTGACCAGAGTCTTGTCTCTCTCTCCTCCTATGTGCTCGTTTGCGGGCGGAAACCGGCAGACGGGTTTACAGAACGACAAACGCCCGGTGATGAACCGGGCGTTGTTGTTTTTGGATTCCGGATGTCGGTCTGGCGGTGAGAGTCGGCCGGGTCACTTCACGGGTTTGCCCGCCTTGTCGTAGAACTCCGGGGCGGGGAGGCCGAGGCTCTTGATCTGTTCGAGGATGACCCCTTTGTCGCCGACGAGGAGCAAGACGCCTTCGCGGAACTGGACCGCCTGTTTCGCGAGTTCGTTGAGCTCGGCGGCGGTCACCCTTTCCATAACAACCATGTCTTGGGCGATGGTGTCGACGGGAAGCCCGTTGACGAGGCTCTCGGCAGCAGAGCCGAGGAGCCCGGCAAGCCCAGAGAACCCGCGGACGGCGTCATTGCGTGCGGTCTCGCGTGCCTTGGCGGCCTCTGTATCGCTCACGTCGCCCGCTTTGAGACGGTCGAACTCTTTGAAGAACTCGGTGAGCGAAGCCCCGGTGGTGTCGGCTTTCACGCTGGCGCCAGCGGTGAGCGTCCCGACGTAGACACCCATCTGGAACCCGGCGCGGGCTCCGTAGGTGAATCCTTTGTCTTCGCGGAGGTTCTGGTTGAGGCGGCTGGTGAAGCTCCCGCCGAGGATTGTCCCGAGCATCTCGCTGCGAACGCGAGACTCATGGGCGTGCTTGATTCCCCGAGTCACGAAGCGGATGGTGGTCTGGGTCGCGCCGGGGCGGTCCACAATGGCGAGGCGGAGGGGCATTCCTGGGGCTTTGTCGGCGGCGGCGATGGCCAATGCTTGCGCGGTCCCGTCGCGGAGGACGGCCTTGCTCGCTGGTGAGTTTCCAACGGACCATGCACCGAGCATCGCCTCGGCGAAGACGCGGCCTTCCTCTGGGCTCAGATCGCCCGCCATGAGAAGGATCGACTCTCCCGGGGCGACGTACGACTTGTGGAGCGACTTGATGTCTTTGAGCGAGAAGGAAGCGACCGAGGCTTCCGTACCCGCAACGGGCCAGCCGGCGGGGTCGGTGGGGCCGAAAAAGAGGCGGTTTCCGACCTGGGCCGCGATAACGCCGGGGCTCTCGAGCGACTGCTTGATCTCGTCGATGGCGAGCCGTTGGACACGTTGCCATTCATTCTCGTCGAATCGTGGGCGCATGATGGCGTCACGGAAGAGCTCTGCTCCTCGATCGAGGCTTCGGCGGAGCACGGTCATGGAGACGTTGATGGTCTCGCGGTCGGCCGAACTGGAGAAGGTGGCGCCGATCCCGCGGACGGCTTCTTCGAACCGGAGTGCATCGAGGTCCCCGGCGCCTTCGCCCATCATCTGAGCGGTCATCGCGGCGAGCCCCTGGGTATCCGGCTTGTCGAGGTAGCCGCCGGGCCTGACGATGAGCCTCATGGAGACCAAAGGGAGGTCTCGCTTGCTCCAAACGATCACTTTGAGCCCATTGTCGAGCGTGAATTCCTTGGCCTCGGGCAGCGTCAACGTGCCCGACGAAGCATCGGCGGGGCGCTGGTCGCGTGCGGAGGGGGCGCGTTCGGGCTGCTCAGGGAGCACGCGGATCATGACTCTGGCGCTGGAGGTGAGGGTTTTAGAGGCCCATTCTTTGACCGAGCCTGGGGTAACGCTCCGGAAACGCTCGAGGTCTCGCTTGAAGCTGTTGGGCTCGCCCCAGTAGTACTCATACTCGTTCATGCGATCGGCCTTGCGGTCGATGCTCTGGAGCCCGGCGAGCAGCCCGAGTTCGATGACGGACTTCTGGCGATCGAGTTCATCGCTGGTTGGGCCTTCGTTGATGATCTTGGCGAGTTCTTCGTCGATGATGGATTCGATTCTGGCGAGGTCCGCTGCGGGATCGGCGTAGACGGCGACCTGGAAGAGCCCGCCGAGGGGGTAGCCTTGCTGTGCCGCAGAAACGTCGCTGGCGAGCTTCTCGTCGATGACCAGACGCTTGTAAAGCCTGCTGCTCTTGCCGCTGCCGAGCACGGAGGCAGCGAGTTGCATCTCGGCGTCGCCGGGCCCGAACGCGACGGGGCTGTGGTACGTGAATTCGACCTTGGGAAGCTCGACTTTGTCGATGGCGGTGAAGCGTTTGACGGAATCGAGCTTGACGGGGATCGCCTCTGTGGGCCTGGCGTACTTGCGAGAGACTCTCTGCCCCGCGGGGAGGGAACCAAAGAGGCTGTCGACGAGCGGGCGGATCTTGTCGGAATCAAAGTCGCCGGCGACGACGAGCGAGGCGTTGCTGGGGACGTAGAAATTTGCGAAGAAGTCCTTGACGTTGGTGACGTTTGCCGCTTCAAGATCTTCGTGAGTCCCGATGACGCCGAAGTAGTACGGGTGGGATGGTGTGTAGAGGAGCTTGAAGACGGCCTCGGCGGCCTTCTGGTACGGCGCGTTCTCGACGTTCTGGCGGAGTTCGTTTCGCACGACATCCCGCTGCTTGTCGAGTTTCTCCTGTGTCATTTCGAGGCCCATGTCTTCCAGCCGATCGGCGTCGAGCCACAGCAGCGTGGGCAGGAGCTTGCTGGGTCCCCAGGAGTAGTAGTTCGTCCGATGGAGGTCGGTGCTGGCGTTGTTCGCGCCCCCGCCGGTTTCCATGAGAACGTCGAACTGATTCCCTGCGACTCGCTTGGTGCCCATGAACATGAGGTGTTCGAAGAGATGCGCGAACCCGCTGCGGCCCGGGGGCTCGTCCTGTGCACCCACGCGATACCAGATGTTGACTGTGGCCACGGGAAGCGATTTGTCCTCGTGAAGGATCACGGTCATGCCGTTGGGAAGCGAGTACTTCTGGTACTTGACCTCCTGGGCACGGGCGAACCCGACCAACAAACCAACCACGGCAAGAACAGCGAAGATGGAACACTTCATCAACAGACTCCGGAGACCGCGGCACGCGGAAATGCAGGGTACGCCTCGGCGGGCGCTGTGGTGCCCGCGGGTGCGGCGTTGGTTCCTACTCTCTGCACCACCGAGGTACACGATGACGACCATGACTCCAGAGCGACTCTCACACCTCCGGGCCCTGGCCGGGCGGTTCAGCACGACCGAGGCCGCCATTTCCGAGGCCGCCGCCCTTCGGGCGATGCTCTCGCTGCCGCGCGAGCTTGTCCATGTGATCTCCGACGTTCACGGCGAGGACGCCAAGCTGCGGCACGTAATCAACAACGCATCAGGTTCGATCCGGCGTCTTGTCGATCGTGTGATCGGCGACCGGCTCTCCTCCGATGAACGCCAGCGACTGCTCACGGTGATTTATTATCCGCGCGAGGCGATCAACGCGTTCTCGCGCGAGATCGTCGCGTCCGGTCAGAGGCACGAATGGGTGTTCCGGACGCTGTCGTCGTTGTTCGATGTGATCCGATACCTCCGCAAGCAGCACCGCCGCGAGCATTTCGAGCGTTTGCTGCCCAGGCATCACCGAGAGTTGTTCATCGAGCTGGGCACGGAGGAACGGCCCGAATATGTCCGCGAGATGCTCGCCGAATTGGCGCGGTTTGATCGCGACTGGGGCGCGATCCGAGCCGCGGCGCGGTTGGTCCGGAATCTGGCGTCCGACGAGCTCCTGGTGATCGGAGACCTGGGGGACCGCGGGCCCCGCATGGACAGGGTCATCGAGACGCTCATGCGGCAGCCCAAGTGCAACCTGCTGTGGGGCAACCACGACATGCTGTGGCTCGGGGCGCATCTTGGGCACGAGCCGACGCTGCTCACCACGCTGCGGTTCTCGCTGCGGTATCGCCGGCTCTCGCAGCTTGAAGAGGGGTATGGCGTGATCATGGCTCCGATCGAACGGCTGGCCCGTGAGGTGTACGGCGATGATCCCGCTGAGCGGTTCATGCCCAAGGGCGAGGGCTTCCGTGACGCGCTGACGGTTGCCCGGATGCAGAAGGCGATCACGATCATGCAGTTCAAGGCCGAGGGACGTATGTTCGAGCGTCGTCCCGAGTGGAACCTGTCGCACCGCCGGCTTCTGCACAAAGTCCGGTTCGAGGGTGGCCGAGCGATCGATGTGGAATTGGACGGCAAGACGCACGCGATGCTCGACGGACACCTGCCGACCATCGATCCGAGAGACCCTTACGCGTATTCGTCCGAGGAACAAGCGTGCATCGACCGGATGAGAGAGTCATTCACGCGCTCGATGAAGCTGCGACAGCACATGGAATGGATGGTCCGTCGAGGCGGGATGTGGACCACGCGCGACGAGGCGCTGTTCTTCCACGCCTGTGTGCCCGTGGACGCCAACGGCGAACCCGCCACGATGCGTGTGGATGGGAAGGACCTCTCGGGCCGGAACTTGATGGACGCGCTTGGGTCTGTGGTGAGGCGGTCGATGCGCAAACGCTGGTCCGGGCTCGATGACGACGGGGACTGGATCTGGTATCTGTGGGGCGGGCCCAGGTCGCCACTGTTTGGCAAAGACAAGATCGCGACATTCGAGACCACGTTCCTGGCCGACAAGGACACGCACAAAGAAAGAAAGGACGCGTACTTCGAGCTGATTAACAACGCAGACTTCGTGCGGAAGATCGGCGGGCTCTTTGGGATGGGCGACGACGTGCTCATCGTCAATGGCCACGTCCCCGTGAAAGTTGAGAAGGGTGAGCAGCCACTAAAGAAAGGTGGAAACGCGATCACGATCGACGGCGCGTTCTCCGAGGCCTACGGCGACCGGGGGTACACGCTCATTCTGAGGCCTCAGGGGATCGACCTCGCGGAGCACGCCGCATTCGAGGGCGTAAACAAAGTTCTCGATGCTGGCGCGGACATCGTTCCAAAAGTGACGCCGATTCGTCAATACTCCACGCCTCTGACGATCGGACAATCGGCCGGCGGGGTGCGCATCCGCCGCACAATCGACGATCTCGAGGCACTCGTCGGCGCCTTCCAAGAGGGACTTATCGAAGAGTCGGAGCATGGTCATGAAACAGGCGGTGCTACGGCAATACGAGGGTGAACCAAGTACCTAACATATTACGATCATTCGTTGCCTTGCTCGTGTGACATCCCTACGATGGACCAGAACGAACCGGCCCCGGCAGTCAGCCGTATGAGGCCAGGTCAAAGGAGATTTCATGAAGAAGTTGATCGGTATCGTTGCTCTTGCCTCGTTGGTGTCTGTTTCGATGGTCGGTTGCGAGGACAAGAAGCCTGCTACCACCAAGGCCGCTGATGCGACCAAGGGCATGATGGACAAGGGCAAGGAAGCGGCGGCAGGAGCCGTGGATAAGGCCAAAGAAACGGCCGCGGGCGCTGTCGATGCGGCCAAAGAGAAGGTCGCGGAGGGTGCCGCAGCTCTTCGTGACAAGGCGGTCGAGGCGATGAAGCCGCAGATCGACGCCGCCAAGGCCAAGCTTGACGAGATGGTCAAGAAAGTTGATGGGCTCGACGCGATCAAGAAGGCCGCGGCCAGCCCGCTCGCCGAGACCGCGAAGAAGGCGTTCGCCGACCTCACTTCGAAGTTCGACGCGTTCAAGGGCTCGACCGACGGGTGGGAGAAGTCGAAGGAGGGCGTGGAAGGCTCTCTGAAGACCTTCAACGACGCCGCCGGCAAGCTCGGCGACATGCTGAAGTAATCCGGATTCATTCGATGAGCAAGGCCGCGAGGGAAACCTCGCGGCCTTCTTTATTGACATGCACCAGCCCGGGGCACCGTGTGAGTATGAGGTCGTTATGGATTGGCCGCGAGATGATCGATCATCTCGCGGGTGATCGCCCGGATCTCGCGGGTGGCGAAGACGCTGCCGTGGTCTTTGCCTGGGATGACGTTGATGTACCCTTTGCCCCCGGCGATGTTGCGTGAGGCGAGATCGGCGCGGAGGAGCAGGACGGCCTGTTCCAGGAAGAAGTTGTCGGCGTCGCCCACGATGAGCCTGACGCGGTCGCGGAAGATCGGCCCGTACACCTCTGGTTTGTCGCGCAGTAGGCGGGCGATATCGAACGCCGCGAACTGCCCCGAGATAACCCGGTCGATCTTGCCGGACCTTGGGTCGAAGAGTGCGGCGGGGTTCCCGGCGACATTTCGGGGCCCCCATGCCGCGAACCATGAATCCCATTGCTGCCCCGATGTGTTGTCGGGCCCGAGCACGTCTTCTTGCGTCAGCTCGCGTTCCGCGGTCATGAGCGGCTTTCCGCCGCGGCGATAACTGACCCAGTGCGGCGCGCCATGATCGTCGATGGTGGCGGCGGGCAGCGCGGAGCGCTCGGCCTCGCCCGTCGCCGGGCCGTAGATGTTCGGATCGCTGTAGATATCCGAGAGCTGGAAGCGGCGGAAATCGACGGGATCCGGGCTTGAAGACCAGGTCGCGCCGAAGGTGCCCGGGTATTGGGTGGCGAGCCAGAGCGTTGACCATCCACCTGATGAATGCCCGCGAAGGAGCCGTCGCTGAGGGGACGCCGTGAGCGAGTACTTGGCTTCGAGGGCGGGGATGAGTTCCTCGACGAGCGCTCTGCCGCAGGGCCCGTTGTTGTCGGAATCGACGAAGAGGGTGTGGCCGTTCGGGCCTTCGGGATCAAGGACGATCCAGAACGCCTGCCGGGCGAGCGTTGACTCGGTCGAGTCGGCTCCGGTACCGCGGAGGCGCCGTGCGCGTCCCGACGCGGACGTGTGGTCGCCGCCGAACCCGGGCACCTCGTAGACGGCCGCGTACGAATTCTTGGGGTCGTAGTCGATCGGGAGGACAACACCAGCGCGGAGTTTGACGGGCTTTGCGCGGAATGAGGAGAGGAGCTTTGACTCGACCTCGAACCACTCGCACCCCTCGACGGTGGGCAGGGGCTTGAGGTCGGTCTCACGGTCGAGGGTGAGCATGACGCTGGGGCGCTCACCGGCCTTGAATGTAAACTCGACAACCTTCCCTGTGAACAGGTTGCCCGGCTCGCGTCTCCAGTTCGAGTCGATATGGCTTCGGTCGAGACGGGCCTGGACTTGGTACGTGCCGGGCGGCAGGTCTCTGAGCGGAGCGGGGTACCCATCAGCGGAATCGGGCATGACAACGTCCGACCCTTGGGTTGCCTCGATGATGTTCATGCCGAAGATCGGCTGGGGCTGCTCCCAGAACGGGCCGTCGATGGGGTCTTCGCGGACGGTCGAGCCCACGGGCTTGAGGAGCACCACGAGGCGCCCTGTGATGGTGGCATTGGTGCCCGAGGCGCCCAGCGAAACCGTGAAGACGGGTTGTGCGTTCGCCGTGGCCGCGATGGTCGTCAGCGCAAGCAAGCCGAGAGTTCTCATGGGCGATCATTGGCACGGTCAGGCGGGGGGACCGACGCCGCCGGCACGCCGAGCCCGATCGATGGCAACGGCTGCGACGATGATGGCGCCGGTGACGACTTCCTGGACGTAGTTCGCAAGCCCCAGTTTGGTGCAGCCCGTGGCGACGACGGTCATCAGCATCGCGCCCACCAGCGTCCCAAGCACGGATCCCGACCCGCCCGAAAGGCTCGCCCCCCCGATGACGGCGGCGGCGATGACCTGGAGTTCGAGCCCCGCGGCGGTGGTCGGATCACCCACGCCCAGCGAGCCGAATTGGAGCACGCCCGCGACGCCGGCACACGCGGATGAGATGGCGAAGACGATGACTTTGGTGGTGTCAACGGGGACGCCGGCGTACCGGGCCGCAGTCTCGTTGTCGCCGATGGCGAGCGCGCGACGGCCGACGACGGTCCTGGCGATCAACAGTCCGATCAACGCGGCGAGCACGAGCGTGACGACCACGCCCCCGATCCCGCGCCACGGGCCGGCCTCGCCGCCCACAATCCCCATCAGGGCGGGCATCCACCCGGCGTCCTCAGGCTTGTTCGGATAGATGGGCTGGTTATCGCCGATCCACTTGGCAATGCCACGCAGAATTCCCCAGAGCCCGAGGGTAACGATAAACGACGAGAGTTCGAGCCTGGGCCACACTCGCCGGGTGAGCACCATCGCCGGGGCGGCCAGAGCGAACGCCGCCGCGGCGGCCCAGGGCCCGGCGATCCACGCCCCCGCCGCCATGAGCCCCAGCGCCAGCGCGACAGGCACGACACGGCCCACAACCATAAGCCCGGTGAGCACGCCGACGAGGGCCCCAGATGCAATGCCGAGCCCTGCGGCGGCGGTAGGCCCCACACCGCAGCGGACGGCGAGCGCGATGACCATGGTGCACAGCGCGACAGTAGACCCGACGGCAAGGTCGATACCTCGAGACGCGATGACCAGCGTGGCACCCACCGCGGCCGACGCGACGACGGACGTTTGGACGAGCATGAGCCGGGTGGTTTCCCACGTCCTGAACCGCCCATCGGGGACGAGGAAGGCGAAGAGAATCCACGCGGCCGCAAGCCCCAGCGCCGGGCCTACCGATCGGATCAACAGCGCAAGCTTCGGCACAGGCGTGTTCACTCGGGGAGCAATCCCTTCACGTCCGGCGAGTCCATGTTCGCCTTGGTGACAAGCACGGCTCCGGTATCCACAGACTCCGAGGTGGGCTCACCGCGTAGCTTCTTCACCGCCTGCTCAACGCCTCGGCGGCCCATCATCTCGGGGTTCTGCACGACAAGAGCAGCGATCTCGCCCGATCGCAGCGCGTCGACGAGCGGCTTGCTCGCGTCGAACCCGACGAGGGTGATCTTGCCGGCGAGCCCGGCCTGACGCAACGCGAGCAGCATCCCGTATGTCGTGGATTCGTTGGGCGTGAACACGCCCTTGGCCTCGCGGATCGTGTCGATCATCTGCAGAGCCTTGGATTTCGCAGATTCAGGCGTGACTTCCCCGAATTGATTGTCGGAGGTGATCGTGACCCCCGCGGCCTTGAGCGAGGTGATCGCGCCGTCCTCGCGGGCCGTGGTGCTCGCCGAGCCGGCGGTGTAGCGCATCACGACGACCTTGCCCGTCCCGACGAGCGTCGAGAGGTGGGTGCCGCCGAGCCCGCCCGCGGCATTGTTATCCGTCCCGTAGTACCCGACGAAATCTTTACCCGGTGCGGCTTCAAGCCCCGAATCGATGATCGAGACCGGGATGCCCGACTCGGTCGCCCGCTTGACTGGTCCCACAAGGAGCTTGCTGTCGAGAGGTGCGAGCACGATCGCCGACACCTTGTCGCCGATGAATTGGTCGACGAGGCCCACCTGTTGTGCCCGGTCGTCTTCCTTGGGCGGGCCTTTCCAGATGATCTCGACGCCCAGTTCTTCACCGGCTTTCTTCGCGCCCCGCTCGACGCCTTTCCAGAAGACGTGCGTTGTGCCTTTGGGGATCACAGCGACGCGGACTTTCTCGGTCTTGGCGGGGCCACCCGTCGTACCCACGGCCGACTTGCCCGCGGGTGGCTTGGAATCGCACGCGGCCAGGCCGAGGCACGCCGTCACGAGCATCACGATTTTCGAACCGGATTTCATCGAATTCCTTTCTAGGTTCCAAAGACTTTGCGGCGGTAGGCCTCGTCGGCCCGTGACGCGATGCGGTCGACATCGGCCTGAGGCATGAACCTGGGCCCGCCGAACTCCATGGTGGCCGCCAGGATCCGAGAGGCCTTGACGGACATCAGGGTAATGTTCCAGACTTCACGTGCCGAGGCGCCCAGCGCGATCAGCCCGTGATTTTGCAGAAAGATCTCTTTGGGCGCGTGCCCGTGCTCGACCACAAACTCGTTGAGCCGCCGCGATAATTCTCTCGCCAGGGGCACGCCTGGGTCGGCGTAGGGGACCAGCAAAGGAATCGGGCCACACACGACGATGTGATCGGGGAAGATCCGGCGGCACGCGAAGCGCTCGAACGCCTGCGAGCACGCCATCGCGTTGACCGCCACCGGGTGCGTGTGTCCGACCCATCTCACGCCCGGCACCTGGAGACAGACAGCGTGCAACAGGGCCTCGGTCGATGGGCGAGCCGGGAACGCCGGGTCGATCTTGGTGCGCCCGAGCCATTCGGTCACTTGATCGTCGCTGGGTTCGGGGCCGTCGAGCATCGAGAGCACGCGCGGGAACGAGAGCCTGACAAAATGACCCGCGCCCGCCGTTCGCAGCTCGCACCCGCTGGCCTTGACGAAGAAACTCTCGTCGTCGGCCGCCGCTGACGTGTTCCCTTCGCCGATGATGGCGACATCGGGCTCGGCCCCAAGCCGATTCGAGAGCTCTACGAGTTGTCCGAGCACATCTTGGTTCACGACTCGATCTCCAGGCGTTCGCATGCCACGGCCTCCAGCCCAGCATACCGCGCTGACTCCCTCGACCACATGGTTCCGTCAGTCCCCAATCGTTGATCGGCCTCCCGCGGCTCGATCGTCGCCCACTCGGCGTTCCCACGTCCAGCATCCCGGATGGCACCCAGGGACGCGTGACCCGGCGTCGAGCCGGGCAACACGCCCAGACCCGCGGCCTGAGTCAGGAGATTTCCGACGGCCGATGCCTCGGTGGGACCGAGCACCACACGGACCCGCGTCGCTCCCGCCGTAAGGTCGTTGAGCAAATCGTGCCGCGTGCCCCCGCCAACGATGTACAGATCCACGGGCCTTGTCCCCGTCAGGGATTCGATCGTCGCGATCGCTTCTCGATAAGCCAGAGCCAGCGAATCAAGGCAGCATCTCGCAAGCTCGCCCGGAGTCACCGGCACCGGCTGCCCGCTGGCCCGCGCGAACGCACGAAGCTTGGCAACCATCCGCCCCGGAGCCGCCAAGGGGGACCACGACGCGTGGACCAGCGTCCGGCATCCCGGTGAGGCTCGTGCCGCGTCGGCAAGTTCGGCGTACGTGAGACTGGAGCCGCCGGCGTGCAGATCGCGCCGCAGCTCTTGGATCAGCCACAGCCCGACGATGTTTTTCAGGAATCGCACGGTGCCGTCGATGCCCAGCTCGTTGTTCATCCCCGCCTTGTGAGCCGCGGCGGTGCGGATGGGGGTCGAGCGTTCGACGCCGAGAATCGACCAGGTTCCGCTCGACAGAAACGCCCAAGTGCCCGGCTCACCCCGTGCGGGGACGCCCGCCACAGCCGACGCGGTGTCGTGCGACCCTGGCAGCACGACTCGGACGCCAGCGCAGGACACCGCGCCCGCATCTCGCAGGAAATCCGCCGAAAGTTCGCCCAGCACCGTCCCCGGGCTCGTTGGCTGCGTAAGAAGCTTCAGTACCGAAGGCGACAAGCACCGGCCGATGACTTCCCCGTCCCAGGCCGCAGTCTCTGGGTCAAGCATCTGCGTGGTCGAGGCGATGGTTCGCTCGTTGACGGCGACCCCCGAGAGCTCGTAGTGCACGAGGTCTGGGATCAGTAGCAGTCGTTCCGCGCGGTCGAGCAAGGCCCGACTCCGATCGAGCAACCCCCGGAGCTGCACGAGCGTGTTGATGGGAGCGAGCGAGAGCCCGGTGCGTTCGTAAAGCCCGTCCGCGAAGGCATCGCGAACCGCGTTCATCGAGGCCGCGTGCACCGGGTCGCGGTAGCACATGGGGTCGTGGCCGACCTCGCCTTGCGTCACAAGTGCGAAGTCGACACCCCAAGCATCAACCCCGACGCTGGCCAGTGTCGTGCCCTGCCGGACGCACCACGCGTGGGCCGCGTTCAGGCACCCGCGGACGCCTTCCATCATGGCGGCACGGTCCCATCGCAGCACGCCCCCGTCGTCGCGTGGAGCGTGAGAGAATCTGGCGACCTCAAGCGTCACAAGCCTCGTCGCGTTGAGCACGCCGACGATGCCCCGGCCCGACTCGGCACCGAGATCGATCGCGAGATGGGCCGAAGTAGTCATGGAGTTACCTGAGGAAGGCCTCGTGAAGCCCGCCGTCGACCGTGAACACCTGACCCGTCGTTTTGGATGAGCGAGCGGAGACAAAGAACGCGATCGCCTCGGCCTGGTCCGCGGGCGTGATGGGAGTCCGCAGCAGCGTGCGCTGCGCGTAGAACTGCGCGAGCTTTGTCCGAAGTTCGTCACCCGTTTCAGTCTCAGAAAACTCGATGTGGTACTTCCTCAGAGAGTCGACCACGCGGTGCCTGGGGAACATCGTTGAGCCTTCGACCACGGTGGCGGGCGCGACACCGTTGACGCGGATGAGAGGCGCGAGCTCGACGGCCAACTCCCGCACAAGGTGATTCGCCGCCGCTTTGCTGGTGTCGTAGGCGAGCGACCCCTTCTTCGACACCACGGCGTTGACACTGGTCGTGACCACGAGCGAACCGGTCAGTCCCTGATCTCGCCAAACTCGCGACGCTTCGTCGGCCACGATCGCCGCACCCTGAACGTTGACTTCGAAGGTCTTCTTCCACTGCTCATCGGGAAGAACACCGGCCTCGGGCGCAAGATACACCCCTGCGGTGACCACCACAGAATCAACCCCGCCGTAGGCCAAAACCGCCTCGCGGATCATGGCCTTGACCGACGCGCGGTTGGTCACGTCGACGCCGACTCCGATCGCCGGGCCGCATGCCGCAACACCTGTCCCGGCGACACCGATCCCCGCCCCCACTGCCGCCACAACCTCGTCTGCCGCCGCCCTGGCCGCCTCTTTCGAGATGTCGGCGCAGACCACGTGGGCGCCGTCCTTGGCGAGCCGCAACGCCGCCGCCTTCCCGATCCCTGCGCCCGCGCCAACAACCACCGCGACCGTCCGCGACAGCTCTTTCTCCGCGGGCATCCTCTTGAGCTTGGCTTCTTCGAGCAGCCAGTACTCGATGTCGAACGCTTCTTGCTCGGGGAGCGCGATATACGAGCCCAGGGCCTCGGCCCCGCGCATCACCTCGACGGCACACCCGTAAAATTCCGCCGTCACCCGGCTCTCACTCTTGCTCTTCCCCCACGCGATGAGCCCAACACCAGGGATGAGCACCACCGTCGGCGTGCTGTCCCGCATCGCCGGAGAATCCGGACGCTTGCACCGAGTGTAATACTCGGCGTACTCCGTCCGGTACTTTGCAAGTCCCTCTTCGAGCATCGCTTTGAGCCCATCGAGCGTGCCCGATTGAGGATTCCAGGGGACGTACAACGGCCGGATCTTTGTCCTCAGGAAGTGGTCCGGGCATGAGGTCCCGAGCCGCGCGAGGCGCTCAACTTCCTTGCTGCACACGAACCGAACGACCTCCGGCGAGGCATCCCACGTGGCGTATAGGCGATTGTGCTTGGACACCCTGCCCCGGAGCCAGGGCAGCAGACCGGTCAACAACTCGGTGCGGGCTGCGTCGGACAAAGGAACGACGGCCTGACCACCGAAGGTCTGATCACCCTTGTCGTGCTTCTCGATGTATGCCGCGGCCTTGTCGATCAGGGCAATCGAAAGGTCGTAGCACTCGCGGGACGACGAGGCCCAGTTGATAAGCCCGTGCTGCCCCATCACCAGACCCTTCATGCCCGGCAACGCCGCCGAACGCATCCGAAGCCCGAGATCAAACCCCGGGCGTTGCCACCCCACCCAACCGATCTCACCGCCATAGATTTCCTTGGTGATCGCCTCTCCCCGGTCGCACGCCGCCAGAGCGATCACCGAGTTAGGGTGCGTGTGGTCCACATGGACGCCCGGAACAAAGGCGTGCAAAGGCGTATCAATAGAAGCGGCGCACGGGTTCAGATTGAACGTGCAGTGCGGGTACGCCCCCACCATCCAGTCCTCGATCGCGGACTTCACTCCCCGCGTTGGCGTCGCATCCCACTTCTTCTCCAGGCTCTTCACCTTCGAAAGTTCGAGCGCGGCAAAGTTCGCCCGGGTCGCGGTTCTCAAGTCACCCCCCGAGCCCTTCACCCACAGCACATCAAGTTCTACACCGGTCAGAGGGTCGCTCTCACGCAGTTTGGAGGAGGTATTTCCCCCACCCGTATTCGTCACACGGCGGTCGCTCCCGAGCAGATTCGAGCGATAGATCAACGACGCCACCGGATCAAGCGCGGCGGCCTTGGACTCGTCCCACAGATTGGGGATCAAGGATTGTTTGTGAGAAATGTTGGAACCGACCATAGTTACCCTCATGAATACAGAGAAACGGAGCTATACTCTGTCAGAATACCACCCTCACGGACAAGTGCAACATGAAACCACAACATTCCAGACCCATCTCTCGCCCTGATGAGGGGGCTATCGACAGAAACTCGAACATGCTCGCCTCCGAACGCCATCGCGCGATTCTGAACAAGCTGCAGGAGTTGGGCGGGGTCCGCGTGGCGCCCTTGGCAGATGAACTCCGCGTCACTCAGGAGACGATCCGGCGCGACCTTGAGCGCCTCGACGCAGAGGGCAAACTGGTGCGCACACACGGCGGGGCCGTCGCGGTCGAGACCGACCGCCGCGAGTTGCCGCTGGACGTCCGGGAAACCATTAACTTGGACAAGAAGCGTGCGATCGCACGCCGTGCGGCTTCGGAGATCACCCCTGGGGACGTTATCGCGCTCGACGCCAGCTCAACGGCCCACGAACTAGCGAAGATCATCCCCGATATCGCCGTCACCGTCGTCACCAACGCCATCCCGGTCGCTCTGGCTCTCCTCGACCGGCCCGCGGTTCGTGTGGTGATCACGGGCGGGATTCTCGACCGTCCGAGCATGTCGATGATCGGGCCGCTGGCCGAACAGTCACTCGAGCGGTTCCACATCCAGAAGCTCTTTCTGTCGTCGCGCGGGCTCGACGTCATCCGCGGGATATCCGTAACGGCCGACGAGCACGCCGGGATCAAACGACGCATGGTGGACCTGTGCGAGAAGGCGTACCTGCTGCTCGACAGCACGAAATTCGACGTTCGCAGCGTTGAGTTCTTCTCACCCGTGGAAGAGCTCGACGTGGTGATCACCGATTCTCACGCCGATCCCAAGATTGTTGCCGAGCTTCGCGCCCGGGGCGTCCGGGTCGAGCACGCCTGATCCCCGCGACACCGACCGTGCGAATCGCCCTGTTCATCACGTGCTTGACCGACCAGTTTCTGCCGCGGGCGGGGGTGGCTGCCACGCTCGTTCTCGAAGCGCTGGGACACACGGTGGATTTCCCGCCATTGCAGACGTGCTGCGGGCAGCCGATGTTCAACAACGGAGCCCACGGCGAGGCCCGGGACCTGGCGCGGCGCTTTGCCCTGGTCTTCGAGGCCTACGAGCACATCGTCACCCCTTCGGGCTCGTGCGCAGCGATGGTTCGGCGGCACTTTCCTCACCTGTGCCCCGACGAGCATCGGGTGCTCAACGTCGCGCGACGAACCCGCGAATTCTGCGAGTTTCTCACGAGCGAGCTCGGGATCGGCGCCCATGAGATCCGCCGGCGGTGTGTCAGGCCGCTGCGGACATCGGTCGCGGTCCACACGTCGTGCCATCAGCGCAGCCTCGGGCTGCTCAACCAGGCCGACTCGCTTCTCTCGGGTATCGCGGGCCTTGAGGCAGTAGCGATGGATCACGACGATCAATGCTGCGGCTTTGGCGGGACGTTCGCCGTCAAGCAGCCTGAACTTTCGGCGGCGATGGTGGGCGACAAAGTGCGTTCCATCCAGCGCGCCGGCGCTGACCAGCTCGTCTCGGGAGACGCAGGTTGCCTTCTCAACATCGCGGGGGCGTGCCGACATGCGGGGATCTCGGTTCGGCCACAGTCGGCGGCGGAATTGATCGCCGAGTCGTGGGGGCTCATCGAGCCGGAACACACGCCGTGAACGACGCGCACGACATCTTGTTCCCGAAGGGCCCGCACGAGCTGCGCGTACGGGCCCGTGAGATCAATCGCAACATCCCGCTGACGCAGTACGTTGCCAAGGCGACCCGCACGCGAGACGCCGGACGCAAGTCCGCACTCGAAGATACCTTCGGCGCCAACGCCGACGCCGCAAGGGCGCTCGCCGGCAAGATCAAGCACCACACGCTCACACACCTCGATTCGTACCTTGCACGGTGGGTGGATGCCGCTCGGGCGAAGGGCACGATGGTCCATTTCGCCGCAACGGCACAGGAGGCGAGCGCGATCGCCGTTGAAATCTCAAAGAGCCACCACTCCAAACTCTGCGTCAAGGCCAAGTCGATGGTCACGGAGGAAATCCGGCTTGTCGAGGCGCTGGCAGCCATCGGCGTTCGCGCCGTCGAGACCGATCTGGGCGAGTTCATCCTGCAACTCGACGGGGACGCTCCGAGCCACATCGTCACGCCCATGATTCACAAGGATCGGCGAGACACCGCCCGTATTTTCCGAGATTCGCTCGGGTCACGATACACCGAAGAACCCGCCGAACTAACGGCGATCGCGCGCGAACACATCCGCGAGCTCTACCGCACGGCGGACCTGGGCGTCAGCGGGGCCAACTTTCTGCTCGCCGACACCGGCTCGCTTGTCCTGTGCACCAACGAAGGCAACGCAGACCTCTCTGTGGCGTGCTCGAAGGTCCACATCGCGTTCGTCGGCATCGAGAAAGTCATCCCGTCCGCAGCTCACCTCCCGATCTTCCTCAAGCTCCTCGCTCGGTCAGCGACGGCTCAGCCCATCACGGTCTACACCTCCATCATCTCGGGCCCCGCACGCCCCGACGACCGCGACGGGCCGCGCGAGTTGCACGTCGTGCTCATCGACAACGGCCGCAGCCGCGTGCTGCGCGAAGATTCCCGCGAGTTGCTCGCGTGTATCCGCTGCGGGGCGTGCCTCAACGCGTGCCCGGTGTACCGAAAGGCCGGCGGGGGCCACGCGTACGGCTCGGTGTATTCTGGCCCCATCGGCGCGGTGCTGACCCCAGAACTCCGTGGGCTCGCCTCGTATCCCGACCTGCCCCACGCCAGCTCGCTGTGCGGCGCGTGCCACGCGGCGTGCCCGGTCAACATCGATATCCCGGCACACCTGGTCCGCCTTCGCCGCGATCAGATCGCTACCGGTGTGACCTCGTTGCGCGACCGGCTCCCGCTGCGTATCTGGGCATGGGTAATGCGATCCCCCGTGCGATACCGTGCCGCCGCCGCCGTGGCTCGTTGGCTCGCCGCCCGACTCGGACCGTCTTCTTCGACGTGGTCGCCCCACGCGCCGCCGGGCCTCGAAGGCTGGACGGCCTCGCGCCACCTACCTCTGCCCGCACGCCAGAGTTTCCGCGAGTGGTGGCGGGCGCGATCATGCCTAAAGAGCGGGGACGACCAATGACCTCAGAGACCGACTTCTTCGGGCGTATCCGCGGCGCGATCGGCACGCGCCCGGAACTCAGCGAGACGCCGCCCATCGGCGAACCGCTGGTCCGACTCTGCAGGCACGCCGACGATGCGGCGGCGACCTTCATTCAACATGCCCGTGCATCTGGAATGATGGTGACGCTCACCACCCGCGCCGAGTTGCCCCAGGCGGTTGCCTCGGCCTTAGCCGCGTGGTCGACATCGACCGCGTGCGCCCTTGCCGCACACTCCCCCGAGGATCTCGAGGTAATCCGAAGACTCGCAGCCGGGTTTGCTCAGTCTGACCCAGCAATGGGCGATGCCCTATTCGCACCCGGGGTTGTGGGAGTCACAGACACTTTTGCCGCGATCGCAGAGACCGGCTCGATCGTCATGGCGAGCTCCGCCACAATGCCCCGCGCGGTCTTTCTAGTTCCCGACCGCCACCTCGCGATCGTGCACGCTTCGCGGGTGCTGCCCGACCTGTTCGATCTATTCTCAGACCTCAACCACCCACCTGCGGCGATGACCATCGTCACGGGCCCGAGCAAGACCGCCGATATCGAAGGCATCCTCATCACGGGTGTGCACGGCCCGCGAGAAGTTCATGTCATCTTCGTAACCGATGCTTGAATACGTCACGCTATCGACTCAGACCTTTCGGCCGAGGGTGCAGCACTCAAAAGAACACCCGGGACGGCCCCCGACATCGTCGGAGCCCATCCCGGGCGGTTTTGATCGCTGAATGTCGCCGAATTACTCGGGCTTGACGGCCTTGTTGAACTCTTCCACGCTCAGCTCGGCAACGGTCGCCTTGCCCAAGATCGCGTCCATGGTTTTGTGCTCACGGACCTGATTGAAGATCGCGCCAACCTGGTTCGAACGGATGATGTCGTTGCGGAGCTGGTCGGGACGGACGTTGCGCTCGTACGCCATCTGGGCGATCCGGGCGTTGATCTCGGCCTCTTCCACGTTCACCCCGAGCTGTTCGGCCGCCTTGTGAAGGATGAAGAAGAGCTTCAGGTCGCGCTGGGCCACCTCGCCCGAGGCATTCCTCAGCTCGGCCATGTGCTCCTCGATCTTCAGAGAATCGACGCCGCGGTACATCAATTCCATGCGGCGGTTTTCGAGCACTCTGGCGGCCTGATGGCTCGCCAAGCGGCCAGGAAGCGACATCTTGGTTGAATCCACGAGATACTTCGCCACTTGCTGACGCATCGCTACCTGCTGCTGAACGGCGACACGTTGGTTCAGGCGGCTCTTGATCGCGTCCTTAAGCTGCTGTTCGCTCGACATCCCGAACAGCCCGACCACGTGTTCCGTTGCCGCCGGAATGATCCGATCGATCCGGTCGGCCTTGAATGTGATCGTCAGATCGTCGCCTCGGATGGCCTCGACTTCGTGCCCTTCGGGCCCCTTGACCTTCACGGTCGCCGTTTCGCCGACCTTCGGAAGCCCGAATTGCTTCGCGAAATCATCGACCATCACGCCCAGAATCATGCCCTTGGGCGACTTGTCTTTCGTCGGCAACTGCACCACGCACCCGGGGATGTCGTAGTGCTTCACGCCGTTTTTGCCCGTCATGATCCCGTGGCCCGTGAGATAGTCGCCCATCTCTGGGACGTCACGGCTCTCGAGGCTCCCTTCGTTGATCTTGATCTTGTTGATCTCTTCCTCGACGGCCGAATCGGGGACTTCGAACATCGGCTTCTTGATCGAGATCCCTTCGAGCGTCGGGAGCTCGAACTCGGGAACCACTTCGAGCTCGAGCTCGAAGCTGAAATCCTTGCCCTCGACCAGATCGACTTTGTCGAGCCCGGGGGCGATGGGGTCGCCAACGACCTTGAGTTTGTGCTCTTCCACAGCTTCACGGAATGCCGCCGTCACAAGCTGCGTCTTGGTCTCACCCTTCAGGCGGTCGCCGAAGCGCTTCTCGATCAGCGCACGAGGGGCCTTGCCCGCACGAAAGCCGGGCAACGCCGCGTACGTCTGGAGCTCGTCGAGCTGCGTCTTGAGTTTTGCCGACACTTCGCTTCCGGGGATGGTGATCGCCAGTTTCTTGGTGCTCGGGCCTGCGTCGGACACGGTGACCTTATTCGACATCGCTGTTTCCTTGCTCTTTCCCGGTGCCGAATGCTCACACGGCGCGCGGGGAGAAGGATAGGCGCCGACGAGACCTTACGACTCCCAAACATCCGCGTTTCTCATGCCCTCAGAACCTACAGACGCCTTCAGAAGTAACGCCATCGGGCCTGAAAACGCCTCCTAAGGACATTCAAATCGACCCAAAGCGCAGCATGCCCTTATCACTCGGCTTTTCGCTTGGTGCGGGCACCCCTATACCAGTAGCCTGATGGCGGCCTCATCCTTGCACAACGACCACGCATGCACCAGCTCTTTCGCGCGTTCTGCCGGCCGGCCGCCTCGTTCGTGGCGATCTTCATCCCGAATCTCGCGGCTCAGGCTGATGCAATGCCCGCCAACGACGAACCCCGCGGGGCGATCAGCGGGGGCGCTCAGGCCTACTGATTTCGCTCGTCGAAGCCACGCCTTCGAACATTCCGCAGGACTGCAACCCGGGCTTCAAGGACGTCTGGTTTAAGGCGACCATTACCAACGCTCTCTCCAGCAACCGCCATTTCTGCAGCCTTCCCGCGGTCATCTCAGTCTACAAACAGCAACCCATCCATTGCGGCACAATGCTGTCGCCTATCGCGTGCTCCACATTCGCGACCGCGTTCGTCCCCTGCGTCAGTCTCTCGGTGAACAAACCGTCGGCAACGTGCTCCAGCGATGAGTTCTACATCTGCGGCGCCCTGGCCACGCTCGACATGGTCAACCTCGTCAGCTTCGAATACACCCCCGGATACCGAGCCACCCATAACGGGATCGGCGACCGGCGCTACCTCAATGTCATCGCTCAGGAATTCTCCAAAGTCTTCCCCGATTGGGTCAAGCCCAGCGGAGAGAAGCTCCCCGATGGTTCGGGCATCTTGCAGGTCGACACCTTCCCGCTCACGATCTACTCCGTAGCAGCCGTCAAGGAGTTGCACGCCAAGGTCCAGTCCTTGGAAGCCACGATCAAGGCTCAGGAGGCACTGCTTGCCGTTAAGGGTGCGTGCCTGCGGGCCCTGGAATCGGCCATCCGGCTCGCAGCCGATAGCCCCCGGCACCCCTCGACATGCCTCCATCATTCCACTTTTTCCTGCAGCACCGTCGGCCGGCGTGCGGTACGCTGTTCTCATGATCACTCCCTCTCCGATTTCATCGTGGTCTCCGATCTTTGGTCCGCGCTCTGCCTTCGTGTGGGCGGCTCCCGCACTCATCGCGACGCTGGCAGGCATGTGCACAGGTTCGGTGCAGGCTTGTGACGACGGCTCCAAGTCCGCCGTCAAGGCCCCCGAGGCTCAGCGCGGGGTCGCGATTATCGACGGCAAAGAGGTCTCCGCGCCGAAGATCTCCATGGGCGACGCCGCCACCATCGCCGCGATCATCAAAGAAGGCAAAGACAACAGCCAGGTGATGTCGCACCTGAGCCACCTATCAAAGAACATCGGGCCCCGTCTAACCGGGTCCGCACGCGCTGAACAAGCCAACAAATGGGCCAAGAGCCAGTACGAACTCTGGGGCCTCAAGAACGCCCGAATCGAGGAATGGGGCACCATCGCCACACGCTTTGACCGCGGGCCCTCGACCGCGAAAGTCCTCCTCAAAGACGAGAAGACCACCAAAGGCGACGACGGCAAAGAATCAAAGACCATCGAATGGAAGCCCGCACGGGACTTGCAGTTCAGTGTTCAGTCCTGGACCAGGGGCACCGAAGGCTCCGTGCGCGGGCCCGTTGTGAGCGCCCCCAAGAACGATGACGAGTACGCCGCGATGAAGGACAAGCTCAAGGGAGCGTGGATTCTCATCGAGGCCGCCCCTGCCGTCGGACAGCGCGGCGTCCGGGGCCGTCTCTCCAGCAGCGCCGAGGCACGCATGAAGGCCCGCGAGGAAGTCGGCTCGGGAGCGAAAGAGCCTGCGGGAATCGGACTCCCCGAGCGGCTGATCTTTGACGGTGTCGCTGGCTTTATCTCTACCACTCGTGACGAACGCGTTTGGACCGGTTCCGTCAGCGGATGGCGTGAACGCAAGCTCGCCGATGTTCCCAGCGACGTCCATTTAGTAGTCCGCCTCTCGGATTATGACTTTCTCAACAGCCGCCTGGCTGACGAAGAACCCTTCGAGCTCGAGGTGAATCTGGACCACAAGCTCACCGCCGGCCCGATCCCGTGCTACAACACCATCGCAGAAATCCCGGGGACCGACAAGGCCGACGAGGTCGTCATCATCTCCGCCCACCTGGATAGCTGGGACGGGCCGGGAAGCCAAGGGACCACGGACAACGGCACGGGCAGCTCGACCACGCTCGAGGCCGCACGAATCCTGGCCGCTGTCGGCGCTAAACCACGACGGACCATCCGCTTCGTCAACTGGACCGGTGAAGAGCAGGGGCTCCTGGGGTCCAAGGGTTACGTCGACAAACACAAGGAGGATGTCATCAAGACCGTCTCCGCCTGCTTCGTCGATGACGGCGGGACCGACTACAACGGCGGGCTACCCGCAGCCGGCGTGATGGTGGATTATCTCGCCGCCGCGACCGCCCCGATCAACAACGTCTTCTACTCAGAAATCGACCAGAAGTACCTCAACATCAACATTCGCAACACCGGCGACAAAATCGAGGTCCACGGGTCCTCAGACCATGCCAGTTTCAACCGCGTCGGAGTCCCGGGGTTCTTCTGGGACGAGACCGGCCGTGCCGACTACAGCTTCGGCTGGCACACCCAGAACGACACCTACGAGCTGGGCATCGAGGAATACCTCCGTCAGAGCGCCACCGCCGCCGCGGTGACCGCGTACAACCTCGCGTGCGCTCCGGATCTTCTACCCCGCGTGAAGAAAGACTGAACAAGAGCCCACGGAGGAATCGCTCTCCGACGACACGCTCGATCAGACCTCGGTCGCGTCGCGCATGAGCGTCGCAAACGTACCGAGTGACTCGGGCGTCTGCGGGCCCGCGTCCTCGAGAGGTGTTCGGGGCGTGTAGTGCCCCGTCGCATCGAGATCCCACGCGTGCCGATGGTCGGACATCATGACCTCGATCACCCGCAGCAGCCGTCGTCGGGCATCGTGGTCTCTCACGGGCACCGCGCACTCGACGCGGTTCGAGAGGTTCCGATACATCCAATCCGCAGAGCCGATGTACCACTCGCCGTGCAGCGGGTTTTCCTGCCCGTTCGCGAAGTGGAAGACACGCGAGTGTTCGAGGAACCGCCCAACGACCGACACGACGCGGATGTTCTCGGAAAGCCCCCGTACGCCCGGCCTGAGGCAGCAGAACCCACGCACGATCAGGTCGATCTGCACGCCGGCCCGGCTCGCCGCGTAAAGACGCTCCGTCACATCGCGGTCTTCCATCGAGTTGATCTTCGCGATGATCCGTGCCGGCTTGCCCTGCTTCGCGTTCGTCATCTCGTTGTCGATCATCGCGTTGAACCTGTCCCGCATATTGAAAGGGGCCACCAGCAGCGTCTCGTATGTCTGAGGCGTGGCGATCCCCGTCAGATAGTTGAACAGCGTCACCGCGTCCGAGGTAATCTCGGGGTCACTGGTGATGATCCCGACGTCCGTGTAGAGCGTCGCCGTCTTGGGGTTGTAATTACCCGTTCCGATGTGAGCGTAACACCGAAGCCCCTGCCGCTCGCGGCGCACCACCAGGGCGGTCTTGCAGTGGGTCTTGAGTCCCAGGACGCCGTACGCCACGTGGACACCGGCCTTTTCGAGCTGCCTGGCGAACCGAACGTTCTTGTCCTCATCGAAGCGAGCTCGCAACTCGACCAGGCACGCAACCTGCTTGCCCGCCTCGGCGGCCCGGATCATCGATTGAATAAAGGGCGAGTCCGGGCTCGTGCGGTACAGCGTCTGACGGATCGTGACCACGTCCGGATCCGATGCCGCCGTTGAAATGAACCTCTCGACCGACCCCTCAAAGCTTTCGTACGGATGGTGGACGAGCACGTCCTGCTTGCGGATGGTCGTGAATATGCTCTGCTTGGGGTCGGCAAGACGCCTCGGTGCCACGGGCCTCCACCGCGGCTCCTTCAGATCGGGCCGTTCTACGTCGTACAACTCGAACAAGCTGTCGTACTCGTCGGCGGGGTGCTCGTACAAGTCCTGATTGTCCAGACTCAGCTTGTCGAGCAGCAGCAGAGTCATGTCGTCGGACGCGCCCGGCTCAATCTCGAGCCGCACCGCTCGCGCAAACCGCCTCGCCTTGAGGTCCTCCTGCACCGAGATCAGCAGATTGTCGCCCTCGATCTCGTCTCGCTGCACGCCCGCGGATCTTGTCACGCGGAACACGGACTGCTCGATAATCTTCACGCCCGGGAACAGTTCGTTCAGGTGCGCCCGGATGATGTCGTGCAGGTACACAAATCGTATCGACCGTTTCCCACTCACGGGGGCGGTCGGAACCGCAACAAACCGCCTCATCGCCGGCGGGACTTTCACCCGCGCGAACATGGGCTCGTCCGCATCGCTCACGATCGGACGACCCCGCATCGCCGCCGGCGGCTCCACCATCACGCCAAGATTATCCGAGAGGTTCGAGATGAACGGGAACCGGTGACCGCGATCCACAGCGAGCGGGGTCAATGCGGGAAAAACGTTGATGCGATACCACTCGTGGACCACCTTGCGGTCTCGCGCGGGAAGGTCCTGATACCGAAGGATATGGATCCCCTCGTCCGCAAGAGCCGGGATCAGTTCGTTGCGGAACAGCGCGGTCTGCTGACACTCGAGCTCGGCGATCACCCCGCGGATCGCCGCCAGTTGCTGCCTGGGAGTCATCCCGTCCACACCCACCACCGAAGGCGCGGAATTCGCTTGCCTCTTGAGAAGCCCCACACGCTTCATGAAGAACTCATCGAGATTCGTCGTGAAGATCGCTAAAAACTTCACCCGCTCGAGCAACGGCGTGCGCCGATCCGCCGCTTGCGCAAGAACCCGACGGTTAAACTCCAGCCACGATAGATCTCGGTTGAAGAACCTTGCGTCGTCCGGCGTCGCCGGCTTCTCGCTCCGACCCGGGCCCATGACCAACGGGTGGAGCCGTAGAGGCGCACCGCCGCCCTTTGCCGAATCCTGATTGCCGCTCATCACACTCACCGACGCTCCATCCGCGGCTTGTACGCCGCCTTGCACCTGGGGGCCTCGGTCACCGTCACCATCGACACCCTTGCGTGCGGGGCGAATTCAGAAACGAACGAAACCATGCGATCACCAATGAACTTCGCGACCTGTTCCGCCGAAGGGTTCACACGATCAAACGGCGCGGTCTCGTTCAGATTTCGGTTGTGGAATCGATCCGTCAATTCTCTCAGCGTGTTCTGCACCGTGTGAAAGTCGCACAGCAGCCCGTCGGGATCGAGCCGGTCACCTTCGAGAGTGAGTGTCACGCGCCAATCATGACCGTGCAGCGTCTCACGCTGCCCGGCGATCATCAGAGCATGAGCCGCCGAAAACTCGGACTCGACAACGATCTCGAACATGCCCAACGATAAGCCCTCTTCTGTGCGTTCCGTGAACATCCTTCTAAACACCGATCAAACACCACAATAGAAAGACCGGTCCTTCCTATCATCTGCATCGAATACCAAGGAGTGCCAAGATGAGTTCGGCGTTGATGATCGGTGTCAGTGGACTTCGCGGAGTTATCGGGTCTTCCCTCATCCCGGAAACGGCGGCACGATTTGCCGGTGTGTACGGCGGATGGTTGGTCGAGCAGGCGAAAGGCAAGCCGGTGGATGTCGTTGTCGGTCGTGACGGGCGCGCCGGAAACGCCTTCGTTCATCACGCCGCTCTTGCGGGTCTCACAGCGTCGGGGTGCCGAGTCATCGACATCGGTGTCACCATGACGCCGACGACCGCCGTGATGACCGACCATATCGCGCGTGAGACGGGCAGCCTGGGGCTGGTCGCGGGCATGGAACTCACCGCCAGTCACAACCCGCAGATGTGGAACGGGCTCAAGTGTCTGGTCCCCGACGGTCGCGGCGAATGCGGCAGTTCGGCATGCGCGCCGCCCGCCTCCGTTGCTCACGAACTCGTTGCGCGCTTCCATGCAGGTAAAGTCGGGCTGGCCTCGTGGGACCGCGTGGGGAGTGTTGTTGAAGACGACTCGGCGGTCGAGGTTCATCTCGCGCGTGTACATGCCGCGTTGGCTGAATCCGGTGTCGCCGACGACCCGGGCGAGATCGGCCGTGGACTCAACGTTGTTCTCGATTCCGTCAATGGGTCGGGAGCCATCGGGGGACTCGCGGCCCTCGAGCAACTGGGGGTTGGTGAGATACTTCAGCTCGGCGACAGTGACTCGGGCGTCTTCTCCCACGCGCCCGAACCCACCAAGGAAAACCTGATCGAAACCGCCCGTGCGGTCCACGAATCGCAGGCCCACGTTGGGTTCGCCCAGGATCCCGACGCCGATCGGCTCGCCATCATCGACGACAAAGGCCGGTACATCGGCGAGGAGTACACGCTGGTTCTTTCCACTCTCGCGGCATTAGGTGCGATGAAGCGTCGAGGAGAGTCGACCGCTGGAGCCACGCTCGTCGTGAATCTCTCGACAAGCCGCATGATCGATGATGTCGCCGCCCGATTTGGTGCTCGCGTCGTCCGAACCGCCGTTGGAGAAGCCAATGTGGTCGACGCTATGAAGCGCGAGCGCTCCGTGATCGGCGGCGAGGGCAACGGCGGGGTCATCTGGCCGCGCGTCACCTACGTCCGTGATTCCGTAGCCGGGATGGGTCTCATCATGAGCCTTCTTAACGGCGGCAGCACGTCGCTCTCGTCAATCGTCGACTCCATTCCTGCGTACGCAATCGTCAAGCGCAAGGTCGATCTCGCTCGAAAGGAAGACGCCGCTCCCGCTGTCGAGGCTCTTTGCAAGGCGTACGCCGCCGAGCGTATCGACACGAAGGACGGCATCCGCGTCGACTTCGAGGCTTCCCGTGCGTGGCTTCACGTCCGTGCAAGCAACACCGAGCCCATCATGAGGCTCATCGCTGAAGCCCCCAGTGAGGCTCTGGCCGTTCAAATCCTCGACGATGCGCAGCGTCGCATCCGCGGCTGACATGACGGTGCGATAACCATTGCCTGCTCGGAATCCGGCTCGGGCTCTGCCCGTCAGACACCGATCTTCCTTGAATAGAGGGGTCGCGGGAGGTATCTTGTCCCCTCCGGTTCGGAAGAGAGAAAGAGAGCACCATGCGTCGATCCACATTGGGGGCCATTTTCGGCCTGACTGCTACTGGCGTCGTTGCTTCGGCCATTCCCCCCGACTTCCGCGAAGACGTCCTTATCAGCAACCTCACGCAGGCCACAGGAATCACCTTCGCTCAGGACGGGACCGGCTTCCTCTGGGAAAAATCGGGCAAGGTCTACACCGTCCGCGACGGGCAACGCAGCCCCGCACCCATCATCAATATCAGCGATGAAGTCGGTGACTGGCGCGATCTAGGCATGGTGGGCCTCTGTCTTGATCCCGACTTCGCCACGAAGGGGTACATTTATCTGTTCTACACCGTCGATTACCATCATCTTTCTACATACGGCACCCCTCAGTACAACCCCAACGCCAACGAGTACTTTGTCGATTCCATCGGTCGGCTCACCCGGTACACCCTCACCCTCGAGGACGGCGAGTACAAACTCAATCCAAATAGCCGCTTCGTGCTCGTCGGTCGAACGAATAACGACGGGCCCGCCGTGACGCACCTGGGACACCATGTCGGTACAGTCATGTTTGGTGAAGACGGCTCCCTCATCGCTTCGACGGGCGACGGAGCGAGCTGGGACGGATTCGACGCCGGCGGGCCGATGCCCAACAGCAGTTACACCGCGTATCAAGATGGAATCCTCCGCCCCGAGGAAGACGTCGGCACGTTCCGCGCACAGATGGTGCATTCCCTCTCGGGGAAAGTCTTGCGCCTCGACCCCGCCACTGGCAACGGACTGCCCGGAAACCCATGGTTCAATCCGGCCGACCCGCGTTCGCCCGCGTCGCGTGTCTGGGCGCTTGGTTTCCGCAATCCGTGGCGGTGCAACATCCGTCCCGGAAGCGCGGTGCACCAGCCGGGCCCCGCAAAGCCGGGGGTCATCTACATCGGAGAAGTGCAGGAAGGCGCGTGGGACGAGCTCAACGTCGTCAAGAAAGGCGGGCTCAACTTCGGATGGCCTCTCTACGAAGGCCTCACCCCCAAGCTCACCTACACCGGCATGCCCACCGCCAATCTTGATGCCCCCAACCCGCTCGCCGCGACGCCGGGATGCGCGACACCTTTTTTCCTCTTCCAGAGCCTGCTCGTGCAAGACTCGCTGGCCGCGGGCTCGTGGCCCAACCCATGCAATTCCGCCTTGCCCATCGCCGCGGGCACCCCAACGTTCATGCACACACGGCCCGTGCTCGACTGGTATGACGACGGGGCAACCCGCACCGGCTTCTACATCGGGAACAACGCCGCCGTCTCGGTGCTGGGATCGCCCGGGTGTCCCGTGACGGGACCCAACCTTGGCGGTGGAGCCCCGCTCGCGGGTGTCTGGTACACCGGAAACAACTACCCCGAGACATGGAGAGGCACCCTCTTTGCCGCCGACTTTGTCGGCCAGTGGATCCACAACATCCGCTTCGACGAGAACGACCGCCCGATCGAGATCCGCCACTTCAGGCCCAGCGCCGGGCGTGTCGTCAGCGTCGCGCTCAACCCGGCCGACGGGTGCATCTACTACATCGCCTACGGGTACAGCGGGTTCTCTCAGTTGCGTCGGATCTCCTACACCATCAGCCAGCCACCTTCGGCCTCGCTCAAGTGCTGGCCTCAATGGGGAACCGGCCCGCACGAAATCGAATTCGACGGCCGCAGCAGCTCCGACCCAGAGGGTCTCGCCCTCAACTACTTCTGGACTTTCGGGGACGGCGACACCAGCACCGACTCCCACGGCAAGCACCTGTACCGAGTAAACCCCAACGCCGGCCCGCGCCGGTTCGACATCCGGCTCCGCGTAACCGACCCAACGGGCCAGCACGCCGATGCAGAGACTTTCGTCACCGTCAATAACAAGCCCCCTGTCATCCATATCACCAGCCCCGTCCATGGCTCGCATTATCCCGGTGTCGGCATCACCCACATGCCGCTGCGGGCCAACATTTCCGATGATGACAACGGCCTCAAGTGCCGGTGGGAGATCATCCCCCACCACAACGACCACACCCACCCCGACCCACCGGTCTTCGATTGCGAGGGTGAAGCGGTCATCGTGCCCGAGCCCTGCGAGCCCGAGAACACGTATTGGTATGAGTTCCGGCTGACCGTTACCGATCGGCTCGGGCTCGAAACCACCGAGGCGGTCGAGATGTTCGCCGACTGTTGCTCGGGCGATTTCAACGGCGACGGGTACGTCGATGGGTTCGACTACGACGATTTCGTCGCTTGCTTCGAGGGCGACACCTGCCCCGAGCACCATGGGCACGACGAGGATCACCCCGCCGCCGACTTCAACGGCGACGGCTTCGTCGACGGATACGACTATGACGACTTCGTGACCGCCTTCGAAACCGGGTGCTAGACGATCTCTGTGGTGCCAGTACCCTCGGCATCGGACATGAACTCGATGCAACTCCCGGGATCCTTCGCAGCTATAGTTCGTCCCATGAACCCAATCTACACCATCGGCCAGCGCGTGCGCGTCACCCAACAGGTACCCCATCTGGGCAACGGCGACCGCACCATCACCAACACCCCGGTCGAGGGCGAGATCGTTCAATACCGCCAGCAAAAGACAGGATCATGGTTCGCCCATAGCAAGGACCACAAACTCTGGCTTGAACGGCTCGAGATCCGCCGTGACAACGGAGAGCTGGTGGTCGTCAACCTCGATCAATACACGTCCGTCGAGGTGCTCGCCGCAAAGGCCGGATAGATCGTCGACGCCGGGCCGGTCCGGTTTGTACCAGTCCATCGAGTGCTCCCATGGGCAAACGAGGCCTTTCGGCGACATCGCACTCGAATCTTGTCGTTGATCCCGCACGCCGATGTGCAACATGTCGGCTCGACAGGCGTGGGCGCCGGCCTGAGCAAGGGGGACCTCGACCTGTGCGTGAGGGTATCTGCCTCGGAGTTCATGGCTGCGCGAGACGCACTGGCCCGACTGTTCGATACGAATCCGGGAAGCGATTCAACGCCAACGTTTGCGTCGTATGTGCATGCGCACGAATGGGTCGGGGTGCAGTTGTGTACCGCGAATGGCCCAGATGACACATTCGTCCGGGTCCGAGACCTCTTGCGGACAAACGTCACGATCCTCGCGGCGTACGACGAGTTGAAACAACGCTACGAAGGCGAAGACATGTCCCGATACCGACAGGCGAAGTCGGCGTTTATCGAACGATTGCTAGCCGACACCCTCGCATAGCCACCACTCTTGGTGGTTCGAAGGCGTAATTGGCATGCAGGAGTTTCGGGGATGTCTTATATAGGTATAAAAAGACGTCGGGGCCGCGTGAGCGGCCCCGTGGCGTCCGTCGCTGCGATTGACTGTGAATGCCCGGGCTGCTTTGCGGCGTGAGCCGCGTCGGATCGGATGTCGGACGTCTCGAGGGCGCCCGCGTCATCGGTTCCAGCTGAGCGGCACCGAAGTGCCTCTCCCCGGGTGGTCGGTCCTTTGCTGTGGCCCACTTGGGGCCGATTCCGAAGACCGACTCAACGTTTGGAATCCATGCATGTGGCCTTGAACTCTTCCCTCAGAGACCTCCCGTTGCGGACGAGCCGGCGGGCGGTGAGAGGTGGCAGGGTCAATCAGAAGGTCAACCCGCACCGAATTCAATCCCGATCTCGATCGGGGGGTTACTTGGCCTTTTTCTTAGCGGCCTTCTTCGCGGTCTTCTTGGCCTTCTTCTTAGCTTTCTTCGCCATAGATCATCTCCTGTTGAGAGGAAACACCGATCGGCCGACACGCCGCGACTCGCGCATCGCCAACCACAATATTGATCCTATCGGATCAAACTGATCCCTTGCTTGAAGATTGACGAGTTATCCACAATAGATTGTGGTCGCTTCCTTCCCACCACAAGTTTCATCGGCTCCACGAGTCCGGGACAATCGCCGTGCGAGTGTTCGAAGCACCGATCATCGGAAACAGCGTCGACAACTCGCAGTCGTTCACGTTGTTGTACAGCGCCAGCGTCTCCCCGTCCGTTCGTTGGTACGGAACACGAGCACGCACGATGCCGAGGTACGGGTTGTACCAGTACGCCGACGTCTCTTGTTCGCCCACAAATGTCTTCGCGGGGTGCGTCAGCATCGCTTCTTCTTCTCCAGCGACCTCCACACTCAGGCCCGTGATTTCGGGCAGCAGCGCGTTGCCCAGCTCTCGGTCGCCGAACCACGACTCGTTGACCTTCGCGGGCCATCCCGAAGGTGAAAACGGCCCGTCCCCGAGCCCCACACGGCGCTTGACTTCGCTGCGGATCACCGCCAGAGACCGTTCGGTTGCGGCAACCGCCTCCTCGCGGATCGACTGTTGCTGCCTTTCGTGCAGCGTGTACACCGCCGCCGCCAGCGCCATCAGCAGGATTCCGGTGCCCAGCACCCTCCGTGCAGTCGGCGTTTCCTGCGGCAATTCCTCGGAATTGACCTTCACATCCTCATCCATCCGTTTTGCATCGCCATTTGCCAACGCAGCCTGTTCCGCCATCCTTCATTCAGCGCCCTGAGCGGTGCGGTTAAGCCGCCCCTGTGGCCCGCACCGGCCACCCAGGTCCGATAGACTCTGGTCACATGAGCAGCATCAAGGTGTTCCAGACCGTCGGCGGAGCCACTCTCCTCGTCGAATCCATGCCCGGGGTGCGCTCCGCCGCGTTCTCGTGGCTCGTACCGGGAGGGTCGGCCGACGACCCGATCCACTCCATGGGCAGAGCTGCCATGTGGGCTGAGTTGCTCATGCGAGGCGACAACACGTTGGATTCGCGAGCCCAAGCCGACGCATTCGACATGCTCGGATGCGCCCGTTCGGTCAGTGTGGGGGCGTACTTCATGAGCCTCGGCGGGACGTGCATGGGATCCAAACTCCCCGAAGCGATCACGCTCCTGGGACGGATGTTGCTGCACCCACGAATGAGCGATGACGCTATCGAGCCAGCCCGCGACCTTTGCATGCAGGCTCTCGAATCTCTCAAGGACGATCCGCAGGAACGTTCCATGCACGCCGCACGCGAACGGCACCACCCCGCACCCCTCAACCGACACGGGATGGGCACCGCCCAAGGGTTGGCCTCTCTCACCGCATCATCGCTTCGAGCCCAGTGGCACCAAGTCGCAACCCCAACCCGATCGATTCTCGCGTTCGCCGGGGCCGTCTCCGAAGACACGATCCGTGCCGCACTTGATGCCTCCCTTCGTGGCTGGGCCGGTGACACCCCCGAGCCTAAGCCAACGGGAACGCCGGCACGCGGGTACGGCCACATCACCGACCCTTCGAACCAGGTCCAGATCATCGTGGCGCACGACGCCCCGCCTGAGTCTCACCCGGACTCGATGCTCGAAAAAGTACTGGTCAGCGTCCTCTCGGGTGGTATGTCGGGCCGCCTTTTCTCAGAAGTCCGTGAAAAGCGCGGGCTGTGCTATTCGGTCTCGGCTTCCTACCGGGCCGACCGCGATTCGGGCACCGTCACCGGGTACGTCGGCACCACGCCCGAACGCGCACAGCAGTCGCTCGACTGCCTTTTCGAGCAGTTTCGCTACATCGGAACACCCGCCGGCAAGATCACTACCGACGAATTCGAACGCGCAGTCGTGGGCATGAAAGCCCGATTGGTCTTCGCTGGCGAGTCAACCGGAGCCCGAGCGGGTGCTCTTGCGACCGACTTCCACCGCCTGGGCCGCGCCCGAACTCTCGACGAGATCGCGTCACAAATCGATCGAGTCTCCCTCGCTCAGCTCAACGACTACGCGGCACGTCGATCCCTGGGGCGAACGACGATCCAAACCCTCGGCCCAGCAGAGTTGACCCCCCCCTCTTCATAATCCCGATCTCGGGCCACCCACCAAACGCCTACCGTCTGCCCATGCGCCGCAACGCGTGGAACTACGCCCTTCTCGCCATCATTCTCGCCATCCTTGGCGGGTTCCTGATCTATCCCATCTTCCTCACCATCCGAGGCGGGTTTGCTGAGAGTGTCACGACGGGCCGCGGCTTCACGTTCCGCCATGTACTCGCGGTCTTCGAGGATCCCAAACTCGTTCAGGGTCTGATCAATTCTTTCAAGATCGCGGTGGGTACCACCATCTTGGCCACGATCATTGCTCTGCCCTTGGCGGTTCTCTCGGCGGGTTACCGATTCCCTTTCAAGACTTTCTTCAATGCCGCTGCTCTGGTCCCCATGATCCTGCCCCCGTTCGTCGGTGCGATCGGGGTTCGAGCGGTTTTGGGTCGAGAAGGAGCCCTCGCAACGCTCATTGGCATCGAGATCGATGTCTTGGGTGACGCTAGTTACTGGGGCATCATCACCGTCCAAGCACTCTCGCTCTACCCAATCATGTATCTCAACGCCACCGCAGCGCTGGCAAACCTTGATCCCGCTCTCGACGAGGCGGCTCAGGGCCTTGGCGCCTCATGGGCGCGTCGCTTTTTCACGATCACTCTGCCGCTGATCCGCCCGGGCATCTTTGCCGGCGCGACGATCGTGTTTATCTGGTCGTTCACCGAGCTTGGCACCCCTTTGATGTTCGACTATTACACCGCCACCCCGGTGCAGATCTTCTGGGGGCTCAAGGAGGTCGAATCGTCCGCCGAGCCCTACGCACTCACTTTCATTTTGCTCCTGACCGCCACCACTATCTATGCGGTCGGCCGCGGCCTCTTCGGGGGTCAGGCGTACACGATGAATTCTCGCGCCGCCCGCGCCGGCAGCGAACGCGACCTCTCCGGCACAATGCGCTGGGTCGCTGCGGGAGTCTTCGCCACCGTCATGCTCGCCGCGATCACCCCCCACTTGGGCGTCGTTCTGACCGCGCTGGCGGCTCCGGGTTCTTGGTACCGCTCGGTTCTCCCCATGGCGTTCACCGGCGACCACTTCAGGCAAGCACTGTCAGCCCCTGAGGCGTTCGGCGCCATCGTCAACAGCCTCAAACTCGCCGCCGCCGCCACCGTCCTCGACATTGTCATCGGCATCGCCGTGGGATACCTCATCGTCCGTACCAACGTCCGCGGGCGAGGGATCCTCGACGCGCTCTGCATGCTCCCCCTCGCAGTCCCGGGGCTGGTCATGGCTTTCGGGTACGTCGCGCTTTCCATGCGCTGGCCCTTCGGCAAAGGCGATCCGCTCGAAGGCACCTTTGCTGTCGTGGGGACCAACCCGAACCCATTCATCCTGCTCGTGATCGCCTACGGCATCCGCCGCCTGCCCTACATCGTCCGCTCCACCGTCGCTGGGCTCCAGCAAACTTCGGGCGAGATGGAAGAAGCCGCCATCAATCTCGGCGCCTCTCGCTTCACCGCCATGAGACTCATCATTGTCCCGCTGATCCTCGCCAACCTCATCGCCGGCGGACTGCTCGTCTTCTCCTTCTCGATGCTCGAAGTTTCCGACTCGCTCATCCTCGCCCAGCAGCCCAAGGACTTCCCTTTCACCCGGGCCATCTTCGCGTTCACCGAACGCCTGGGTGATGGCCAGCACATCGCCTCGGCCATGGGCGTCTGGGGCATGGCCCTTCTCACCGTCACGCTTTTCTCCGCCTCAGCACTCCTGGGCAAAAAAATGGGAGCTCTCTTCCGGGCTTGATTGGCTACCTCTTCTTGCCCGAGGCCATCAGCAAGACCCCCCCGAGCAGCACCAACCCGCCCCGGATGATCCACCCCGTGGTCGGCCCCCACTTTTCTACCCAAGAAAGCAGCACGAGCTGCATCCCAAGCATCGGCAACACCGCCGAGATGATCGACAGAACGATGATCCAGATGCCGGTTGATCGCATGGCCCCCACGAACTTCCATTGAATAACCGAATGCGTCGCCCTCGGCTCAGTCATTCGGCCCTGCTCGCTGCGATCACAAATTCCCGCGGCGCTCTTGCTCCAGTTCCAGAGCCTCGAACAGCGCCTTGAAGTTCCCCTTGCCGAACGATTGGCTCCCCCGGCGGCAGATGATCTCGAAGAACAGGGTCGGCCTGTCCTGCAACGGCTTGGTGAACAGTTGCAGCAAGTACCCCTCATCGTCCGCGTCAACCAGGATCCCCAGCTTCCGCACCGCTTCGTGGTCCTCTTTCACCGCGGTGTGCCCGTGGGTGGTGAGCATCGTGTTCACGCGGTCCCAGACCTTGCTGTAGTACGCGTCGGGCAGCGTCAGGAAATCAACGCCCCGCCCGCGCAGCGCCGCGATCGAATGCAGCTCGTCGTCTGTCCGCAGCGCGAGGTGCTGCACGCCCGGCGTGTTGCAGTGCCAATCCAGATACTCCTGGACCTGGCTCTTCTTCTTCCCCGCCGCGGGCTCGTTGATGGGCATCTTGATGAGATTGTTCCCGCTGGCCATGACCTTCGACATCAGCGCCGAGAAATCCGTTGAGATGTCCTTGTCGTCGAAGTGCTTGAACATCGTGAATTCGAGCACGTTCTCGTAGAACGCCACCCAGTGGTTCATTTTGCCCATCTCGACGTTGCCGACGAGGTGGTCCACGTACTTCAACCCGCAGGGGTTCTTCCGGTTGTGCTCATTGATCGCCAAGATGCTCCCGCCGACGCCGTTCTGCGGGCCGCACCCCGTCGCAGGCTCGCATCCGCACCCGCCGTCGAGCCGACGGTACCTGGGCATGAACGTGCCGCCCTGCTTCACTTTCGTCAGCTCGTACCCGCCCGTTCGGCTGACAAATGTGTGGTGGCATCGCCCGTACGTGCGAATGGTCGCCACCGTCACGGTCCCATTCTGATCCTGATACGTCCGGGGTTCTCCGCCCGGAGCCGGCATCGCGCCGTTCTTCACCGCACGCTCGAACGCCTTCTCGGCGTCGAACACGGTGAACGCCACGTCCTTCACGCCGTCCCCGTACATCGCCACTTCAAGGCTCGCCGGGTGCTCGGCCGACAGACCGCTCGTCAGAACAAACCGGATGTTCCCTTGCGTCAGCAAGTAGTGAGCCGCATCACGGCTGCCGGTCGTCAGATCGCACACTTGCTCGATCTGAAACCCGAAGCAATGGGCGTAGAAGAACGCCGCCTGCTTCGCGTTGCCCACGTGGAACCGAACATGGTCCACATCGATCAATTGCAGCGGGTCCGTCGAAGAGTTGACTTTGGCGGCGGGAGAATGGCTGAGCGTCGTCATCGGCGTCTCCAGAAGGGTGCCGAATCATAGGTGCTCCCCTACCAGAGCAACCCCATCCCCACACATCCCAGCGCACACCCCACCCGGACATCCCGCGTACGACCTAACCCGGCTTGACCGTCTCCACAATCTCTAGCCCGAATGCATCAAGCCCCGGCAACGTCCGCTGACTCCCCGAGATCAGCCGGATCCGCGACAGGCCCAAATCCCGCAAAATCTGCCCGCCGATCCCGAATTCACGATTCGGCATCGGCACCGCGGTCCCCGCGACAGACTTCTCGTGCGTCAGTTGTGGGCTGTCGTCTCCGGGCCGATGCTCGACTCGCAGCCTCTGCAATTCCGACTCCAGATCATCCCCGCCGCCCTGTGTTCGCAGATACACCAACGCACCACGGCCCTCACGCTGAATCATTTTCATCGAAGCTCGCAGCACATCTCCGCTGGTCGAGTTGCCCGCCCCCGCTGTCGACAGGTCGCCGAAGACGTCACCCAGCAGATGCCGCCGGTGCATCCGCACCAAGGTCGGCGAAGGGTCGCTGGCCCGCGACGACAGGCTTAGCCCTTTCGAGAGAACGACATGGGGCAGTGGATCCACCACACTCTCAAACAGCGTCACGTCAAACTCGCCGAATTCCGTTCGCAGCACGCGCGACGGGCCCGCCCGCCGAACCAGGCTCTCTTTGGCGAGCCGATACTCGATGATCTGAGCCACCGAGCACATTTTCATCCCGTGCATCGCGCAGAACTTCTCGAGATCCGGCACCCTGGCCATCGTGCCGTCCTCTTTCATCACCTCCAGCAGAACCGCCGCCGGCCGAAGCCCCGCGAGCCTGCACAAATCCACCGATCCCTCGGTCTGACCCGTACGCACGAGCACGCCCCCGTCGCGAGAACGCAGCGGGTTGACGTGCCCGGGCCTCACAAAATCGTCTGGGCCCCTCGCCGGGTCGATCGCCATTCGAATGCACTTTGCTCGCTCGAAAGCCGAAACACCCGTAGTCCCGCCGAACTTGGGGTGCAGGTCGATCGACACGGTAAACGCCGTTCCACGGACGCTGGTGTTATGCGTCGCCTGGGGGTGCAGCCTGAGCCGATCGCAGTCGCTTTCGGGCAGGCACAGGCACAAGTACCCCAGCGCATGCCGGAGCATGAACGTCACCGCCTCGGGCGTCACAAACTCCGCCGCGAGGATGACGTCCCCTTCGTTCTCCCGATCTTCGTCGTCGGTCAGAACGACCATCTTCCCCGCGCGGAGATCTTCCAAAATCTCGTCCATAGGTGCAAACATCGCGTCAGAATAGGCCCAAACGCCCACATGGTCCGGAGTGAATTCCTCTGCAACAACCTCTGGCCTGGCTTTCTCCACGCATCACGTGCGGCGATCCGCCCCACCAACGAGAAACCCGGGCCTGCAGGCGCCCGGGTCTTCTGTTCCGCTCCGGTCTTTCCGGAGCGGCGATTTGCTCACATGTTGACGGGCTTTAGCCCCGGATCGATCCTTCCGCCAATGTCAGCCTCCCGGCCTGTTCGAACGGATCGTCCACACAGATCTCTTCTAGACGCCCCGTGATCATCACCCGCTGGCCCGCGTACAGCTTCGGGTACGCAGACTTGGGGCGAAGCACGATCAGCACGCGCTGGCCCCGGCTGTTGGGGTTGAGCGCACGGAACCACAATTGACGCTCACCGTTCACGACTCTCTCGTCCTCGAAGCCCACGTCCCACCCGCCCGCAGGAACCCGGCCAAGAAACTCGCCCGCCGTCGTCGAACGCGTGTTCGGCGAGACCGCCCCCACCGCCCCCACGATCGCCTCGGGCGTGTCGCCCCAGCCCAGCACACCGGCCAGCGCCTCGCTGCGGTAGATCGTCGGCTCAAACGCGGGCGTGGAGACCTCCACCACGCGGGGCGTCGAGTACACAATCGGCTCCGTGCTCGCCACCGCATCGCAGAAATCCACGATCTCATAGCTCGGCAGCGGGTTGTACGTCGTCGTGGTCGTCGTCACCGTCGAGCCCGACCACATCGAGCTCGTCACCGACGTGTAGCTCACCGTGCTCCGCCAAGGGGGACATACGTACGTCGGGGTGTAGTACACTCGGTACACCGGCTGGTAGTAATACACCGGCTCATACCAGTAATATACAGGCTGGTGGTAATACACCACGGGCCTGCCCCAGCACGGATCCCAGCACCGGTCGTACCACGAGAAGCACGAACCGCCCCAACCCGCCCCGAATCCGATCGAAATATTGAACGACCAACGAGAACGCGGGCGGTGCCACCACGAGGGCTCGTAGCACGAGTCCCAGCGGCAGTCATCCCCGTCCCAGCGACCACGTCCCGATGACCCGTGCCGATCGCGTCCGCCGCCTTCATCGCGATCCCAATGCCGCTCCCTGTCTGGGGAAGCACTGTCGATCCCGCTAAACCGAGGCCGCACGTCCGCTACCCGCGGGACCTGCGGGACCGCCGACGAACGCTCCGTCTCGCGGGGAATTTGCACGCGCTCGCGCTGAATGTCGCGAGGATTCTGCTGCCGATCGGGCACGGGCTCCTGACGCTCGCGGGGCGCTCGCTCCGTCGGGATAAATCCATCGGGCTTGGTCCGCTCGCGCGGCCCTTGCTCGCGCGGGCCCTGTTCACGAGGGCCCTGCTCACGCGGACCTTGGTCACGGGGAGTCTGCTCGCGGGGTTTCTGATCGCGGTCGCCGGGGTTCTGTTCACGAGGATTCTGACGATCAGGCCTCGTATCAGGTTTGGTATCAGGCTTGGTATCAGGCTTGGTGTCAGGCTTGCTGTCGGGCCTGCTGTCGGGCCTGGGTTGCACGGGCACCACGCGCCCGGGCGATGTTTTCGCCGGCGGCGTCGCCACAGGATTCCCTCGAGGCTCGGATTTGGGCGCCTGCGCAGGCCGATCCTGCTTCGGCGGATTCGCCCGCGAAGGTTCGGAACGAGGAGGCGTCGACCGCGGAGGTTGACTCTTCGGCGGCTCGGCGCGGGGCGCGGGCTCGCTCTTGGGAGGATTCGACCTCGGCTCCGACTTGGGCGGATTGTTCTGAGGCTGCGAAGGCTTCACAGGTTCTTGACGCGGCGGGAGCGCTCGCGGTTGCTCTTGCCGGGGCTCAGGGCGAGGCGCCACCTGCGCGGGTCGAGGCGCCGGCGCTGACGCAGGCCTGGGAGCAGGTGAAGGGGCAGGAGCGGGGGATTTGGGCGTCTCGTCCTTCTTGCCGGGGTCTGCCACCGCGGTGTTTACCGCCAGACACACCACCATCGCATTGAGCACACCCAACATGCCCGATCCGCCTCGGCGGGTGATCCATTCACGCACCGACATCTCACGAACCCGTGGGCACGCTTCGGACACCTTTTGATTTCTCATGGAACCCCGATCCTCTCGTCTACGAGCCGACACAGCGAGCGCGTCGGATCGACATCATGAAGATACGCACGAAATCCACTCTGGTGCCACGATCTGTAACGGTTTTCTTGTTTCCAACATAATTACCACACTTAGGGGACGATCAGCCACCGTCGACTCTGTACGTCCTGTGTTTGTTCGTATTTTGAAAGGTTCGATTTCCCGGCGACGTCGATCCTTGTTGATGCGGATAATTCAGCACATGACTTCTTCGACGTCATCCACGACCCTTGGCCAAGAGATTGGGAAGAAGAACCCGTTCGACTCGCTCCCCCAGGAAACCTATCTCAACATCGTGCGCACGCACAGCGTGCTCGTGGCCGAGTTTGCCTCCTTGTTCCGATCCAAGGGATTGTCTGATAGCACGTACAACGTGCTGCGAATCCTTCGCGGCGCCGGTGAGCAAGGTTGCAACTGCGGCCAGATCCGATCGATGCTCGTCAGCAGTGTGCCCGATGTTACGCGTTTAGTCGATCGACTGGAATCGGCCGGTCTCGTCACCCGGCATCGCATCGATGCTGATGGTCGCGTCGTTCGCATCAGGATCTCCCCCACTGGACTCGATCGCCTTGCAGAACTCGACGAACCGGTTCTCAGGCTGCACGCCGAGCAACTGTCCCACCTGAATACGGACGAATTGGGCACGCTCAGCCGCCTGCTCGAGAGAGCCCGTCACCGCACAGACACGGAGACCAACCCGCTCCAGGACTGCTGCGAATGATCGAGCACGTCACGGTTGCGGGAGTGTCGTTCGTCGCGGCGTTTCTCACGTTCTACACGGGGTTCGGGCTCGGCACGTTGTTGCTCCCCGCGTTCGCTTTCTTTATGCCCGTTGAGCTCGCTGTTGCAGCGACCGCGATTGTCCACCTGGCCAACAATCTTTGGAAGGCGGCTCTGGTTGGCAGGCATGCCGATCGATCTCTTCTGGTTTCATTCGGCGTGTCATCGGCGGTGGGCGCGTTCATCGGCGCCTGGTTGCTCACCCTCCTGGGGACATCGGCCGTGCTTGCTGTATGGCGTCTTTCGGATCGGCAGTTCGGGATCTCCGCGATCAACGTGACGGTCGGGGTGGTCATGCTTGCGTTTGCGGTGCTCGAGCTCACCCCCGCGCTCGACACGATGTCATTCAACCGACGCCTCCGCGTGCCGATGGGGCTTGCATCGGGATTCTTCGGCGGGCTTTCGGGGCATCAGGGTGCGTTGCGGTCGGCCTTCCTGTCGCGGAGCGCCCTCTCCCCGCACGCCCTTGTCGCGACGCGGTGCGTGTGCGCGTGCATCGTCGACATCACCCGGCTCGGCGTTTACTTCGGAGCCGCAGCGACGGCGTGGTCGTCGCTGGGTGCTCCGGAGCGGCTGACTCTCATCGCCACCGCCGCTGGAGCCGCGCTCCTGGGATCGTTCATCGGGGTTCGGCTGCTCGACAAGGCGACCATCGGGTTGCTTCGGCGGGCCACCGGGATCGCGCTGATGGCGCTGGCTGTTGCTCTCGGGGCCGGTTTGCTGAGCCCGGCCCCGACTTGATCTTGCCCGCTGCGGTCGACCCGTTCAAACGCCGTGAACTTGTTCGACCTGATGCGACCGACCTCCCGAGCCACCGGTACCTCCAGTTCCCCGACGGAGCTGTTCGTACTTTCGGAGCCACTCGACCACCGCGATGACGAAGGTCGCGTGGCTCCATGTGAGCGGCGACACCGAGATCGGATCGCCCGTGTACGGGTGATATTGCTCGGCGAGCACGCCCGACGACGCGGCCCGGTACACCGTCCAACTGATCAAGTCCATCGCCTCGCGCAGCTCTTCGACCGAGCTCGCCTTGGCGATGATCCACTGCGCCTGCCACAGCGTGCAGATGATCCACGGGTTCCCCGGCACCGAGTCGGTGTTCACCTTCTCGATCTGGTGGTAGTAGTCGCGCTCATAGCGTGCGCAGCCCCCGATGGCGGTGCGCACGCTAAGCCGCTCGCGGAGCTTGGCCATCTCGCTGCCCACTCGCGGGTCAAGGGTGTCAAGGGCCCCAAAGGCGAACAGCGCGAAGTTCGCCGAATCCGCGGTCATGTCGAGCTTGTATCCGCCCTCGGGAGCTGGGGTTGCCATTCGTGCGAAGCGTTCGTGCTCGGGGCTCCACAGGTGCTTTTTGAGCGCTTGCCGCATCCGGGCTGCTCCCTCGCGGAACGCCTCTTCGCGGTCGTGCTCGCCGAAGTCATGGGCGAACTCCGCGGCAGCCTGGAGCGCGCCGATGGTCGCCGCCACCGTAAACGTGTGGATCCCGCGCCGCTCTTCCCAGAGGTCCCAGCTCTGGAGCGGGAGCCCGTTGGCGTCGCGATAACTCAGAATCCACTCAGCAGGCCTGACGACCAGCGCGTTGTACAACGGCTTGATGAACTCGACATCGCGGTACGCCTCGAAGTGCCGGCGAAGGGCCCAGACCACCAGCGAAGTCTCGTCCTGCTGGATGGGGAGGATGCGCTGGCCGCCGAGCATCCACGGGTGCCAGCTGCTGGCCAGCTTTCCCTCGGGGGTGTACTTGTGCAAGAAGTACCCTTCGGGCTGGATGATCCGGTCGCAATACCGGAAGAAGCTGCGAGATAGCTCGCTCTGGCCCGTCAGGATCAGCGCGTATGCGACCATCGCTCCGTCGCGTGGCCAACAGTACGAGTAGTGGTCACCCGCGAACTGCTGAATATCGCTGTCGTTGGCGGCGATGATCGCCCCGCCGTTATCGATCTGCGTACGCATCACCAGCGCGCTGCGGAAAAACAGGTCTCGGACTTCCTGCGGGAGCGGTGCGGTGTCCAGAGGCTCTTTGGTCGCCCAAAGTTTCCAGTAGGACTCCGTGCGTGCCATCATCCGCGGTGCGCCCTTGAGCTGGACCCGGGTGTTGCGAGCTTTGACCTCGCTGTAGCTGCGTCCAGCGACGAGCCACGCATGGAAGTTGGCCTCGCCGCCGGCGGGCACTTCCATGTGAACCCCCGCGGTCGCGTCCACACTCCCCTGAGCGATCGCATTGCGTCCGAGCATCCCGTCCTCGGCGTCGCGCCAAGTTCCCTCGGCGCCGCCGATCCGTTTGGTCCCGATTGCCCAGCTATCGATCCCGCACTTGTTGGGGTCGCACGCGTTGAACAGGAAGTAGATGTCGTCCTTGTAGAACACCAGGCTTGCTGTCGCGGGGTCGTAGTTTGTCGTGTCCCCGACCGGGTCGCCTCGGATCGACAGATCCCAATGAAAGTAGACCCTCACATCGCGGGCCCTCCCCAGCAGATCCCTTACCGCAACCACCCGGAAGTAGACCGGCTCGTGGAAATCGACCGCGTCCTCGCATCGCAGTTCGATCCCCAGTTCGTCGTGCGTCAGCCTGACATCCGTCACGAGTGTGTCGCGCTTATATCGCAGGTCCCGGCGCCAACCTGCATCGTCAGACCACAGCATCCGCCCATCGACCCATACCCCGAAGCGTTGAACAAGCCCCAAGGTGTGGTTATACCACCCGACATGAGGAAAGTAGATATCTCTCACCCGATAAAGGTGGTCGAACGTGATGAGCAGGTCGCCGTTGCCGACGGGAATGTCACGAGGCATGAGGGCTCCGATCCGGAGGATGAAGGTCAGGCAGAGTATCGGTTCCCGACGAGATCGGCACGAATCATGCCCGGGTCGCGATCAGAGTTGGCCCGCGAGCAAGACTTGCGCCAATTTCTCAGCCTCGGCCTCCGACATCGACGCTTCGCCTTCGCCCGCCGACGCTTTGAGCCGTTGCGCCCGACTTCCCACGAAAGTCAGTCGTAGTCCGAAGTTCTCGCCGACTTTGACCGCCGAACCGATCCCCACCTCACGGTTGTTGATGAGCAGATCAAGGTCAGAATCTGCAACCTTGGGCAACTCGATGATCGCCCCGGGGGCGAGCCGCAGCACTTCTCCCACCGTCATATGCCGTTCGCCCACTCGAACGATCACAGGCACGTCAAGCTTCAGGATTTGGTCCATCGTCGTGGTCATCGCTCGACCTTCCGCAACAACGATGCCAACCACCGACCATCGCCTCTCCCTCCCACATCCACAGCGTGCCCGCGTCTTATCGGGCGATCAGGCGCACGAAGTCGCGATACCCCTCCGAGAGTCCTTCTTCGGGTGCGGGTGCCTCCACCGTGTCGGCGACGGCGATCGTCGCTGCGCACGCCTCACGCACATCGGGCCACTCACGCACCCCGACACCAGCGAGCAAGGCCGCTCCAAACGCCCCGCCCTCCTCGGCGGTCAGCCGATCGATGGGGAGCCCGGCCAGTGAGGCGATGATGCTAAGCCACTGGCGGCTGCGGGCTCCTCCGCCGACCGCACGAAGCCGATCGATCGAGACGCCGAGCCCCCGGATGACCTCGATCGTTCGCACCAGACCAAACGCCACACCCTCGACGACGGCCCGGGTCAGATGGTCTCGCGTGTGCGACAACGAGAGGCCGTGAAAGCTGCCGCGTGCGTTCGCGTCACGCACAGGGCATCGTTCGCCCGCGAGTTGTGGGACACAGCGGACGCCCTGGGCACCTGCGGGGACCCGCCACGCACGGTCCAGCAGTTCGTCGAACGGCATACCGGGCGCGGCAACATCGCGAAACCAGTGCAGTGCGCCCGCCGCCGAGAGCGAAACCCCGGTCACGCACGACGTGCCAAGGGCTCGCGCGGACCCATCGGCGGCGCACATGGCGTGAGTGAGTCCAGGGGTCGGCCCATCGGTGTGAGGCCTCGGGTGGGACGAAGGAGCAAAGACGACGCCGCTGGTCCCCAGGATGACCAGCCCATGCCCCGGCGACACCACGCCGGCCCCGATCGCCCCGCACTGGTTGTCGCCGCTCCCCGCGACCACGGGAGTTCCCACTCGGAGACCGGTGGCGTCTGCTGCGGCGGAGGTGACCTCGCCCGCGATTGATCCTGACTCGAGGACATCCCCGAACCACTCGGGTTCAAGCCCCAGACGCTGGATCACGTCGGTCATCCATTTCCTCGTCGTAAGATCGAAGAGTAACGTCCCCGACGCGTCGCCGACATCCGTCGCATGGTTGCTGGTGAGCATGAACCGGATGTAGTCTTTGGGCAGCAGAACGCGCCGGATGCGAGCGAAGAGCTCGGGCTCGTTCCGCGCGACCCAAAGCAGCTTGGGAGCTTGGAAGCCGGTGTTGGCCGCGTTCCCGGTTCGGCGGATCAGCTCGAACTCCCCGCCGGCGGCGGCCTCGATCGAAGCCAGGTGCTCCCCGGTGCGTTGGTCGTTCCACAGCAAGGCGGGCCTGATGATCTCGCGCCCGGCATCGAGCAGAACCGCGCCGTGCATCTGCCCGCTAAGCCCGACCGCCGCCACCTGCTTTGCGTCGATCTCGCACCGTGCAATGGCCCCACGGATCGCGGCACACGACGCCGACCACCATTCCTCGGGGGCTTGTTCGGTCCAGCCCGGCCTGGGCGTCAACAGCCGATGAGGTGCCGAGCCGCTTCCAATGACCCGTCCCTCGGCGTCGATGATCACCGCCTTGGTTGATGACGTCCCGATGTCGAGGCCAAGCAGGTGCCGATCTGTCATGTGTTCTGGCTCCCGTACGGGGCGATGGTCCCCTTGAATCAGACGATCCCTCGGGGTCATGCTAAGCTAAGGCCATGCTTACAGCTTTCCTTCTCGCCTCCGCCGCCGTGCTCCCCCTGCCCGCCCTGGTCGAGCCTCAGAAAACCATTAGCGTGGACAAACTCCCTGGCTCGACCGATCTCAAATTCAAGGTTGAGCCGGTGGTTACCGGGGTTGAAGTCCCCTGGTCGATCCTGTTCACGCCCGACGGCCGCATGCTCTTTACGGAACGCACGGGCCGCGTGCGTTCGTTCAAGGACGGCAAACTCGACCCCAAGCCCATGCTCGAAGTCGCCGTCTTCAGGCAGCCCGCCGAGAACGGGCTGATGGGCATGTGCCTGCACCCTGACTACGCCACCAACAAATTCATCTACATCTCGTACGGCACCAAAGAAGATATTCGTGTCGTCCGCTACACCGAGAAAGATGGGACGCTCACCGACCCCAAGATCATCGCGTCGGGATTTCCCACAGGGAGCAACCATGCGGGATGCCGGATCCGCTTCGGTCCCGACAAAAAGCTCTACATCTCCACCGGTGAGAAATTCCAGAAAGCCCTCGCGCAAGACATGACCAGTCTGGGCGGCAAGATGCTCAGGGTCAACGACGACGGTTCTATACCCGACGACAACCCCTTCAACAACGCCGCGGGCAAAGAGAAAAAAGCCCGTCCCGAGATCTGGGCGTACGGCGTCCGCAACCCCCAAGGGTTCGATTGGCAAGACGGGACCGGCCAACTCTTCGAGACCGAGCACGGGCCCAGCGGCGAGGCCGGCTCCGGGGGCGACGAGTTCAACACCATCGCCAAGGGTGACAATATGGGCTGGCCGCTTGCCCACCACGCCCAGCAAAAAGAAGGCACGGTGTCGCCCATCCTGGAATGGTCCAAGGGCATTGCCCCGTGCGATTCACTCTTCTACAAAGCTGACGCCATCCCCGCGCTCAAGGGCGCGTATCTCGTCACCGGCCTCAAGGGCAACTGCCTCCTCGCACTTCACCTCAAGGGAACAACCGTTATCAAGCAAGAGACGCTCTTGAAAGGCTACGGCCGCCTCCGCGCCCTGTGCGTCGGGCCCGACGGCGCGATCTACGTCTCGACATCCAACAAGGACGGCCGCGGCTCCGCGGGCGAGACCGACGACCGCATCCTGAAAATCACACTCGACAAGTAACCCGTCGTGCGAGCCACGGCCTTTGGATTACCGGATACAGCGTCGCGCCTGCTCGCAAGCGTTGCCGTTGACGCACCGAAGGGCGTGGGTCGCTTTGTGGTCGCTGCCAGCACCGCGGGCGTGGCGTCGATTTCCTTTGGAGGCGAGCGCCCGGGATTCGCCGCCGATCGCTCGGCTCCCGCCGCCGCACAGCGGCATGCCGAACTTGCCGCCGACCAACTCCGCAATTATTTCACCGGAGAGCGACGCGTGTTCGATCTGTCACTCGACCTCCGGGGCAGCGAGTTCCAGCGAGCCGTGTGGCGCCGGCTGACCGAGATCCCGTTCGGAGAAACGACGACGTACGGCCGGCTGGCCGCCGAACTGGGCCGCCCCGGGGCCGCGCGGGCCGTCGGGCTCGCCAACCACGACAACCCCATCGCGATTGTGGTGCCCTGCCACAGGGTCATCGGGGCAGATGGCTCTCTCACTGGGTATGCCGGGGGACTGGGGCTCAAACGCTGGCTACTGGACCACGAACGGAGCAACGCCCCGCTGTGGAGCGAGATTCCGTAGCTGGGGAAGCGCCAAGGAGTCCCCGGGAGCCGCCGGAGCACCTTCTGGATGCCAGCGGAGCGTGCCCCTACCGTTGCCCATGGGACTTGAAGCCGCTCTGCCGGGTGATTTAGTGTTGACGACGCAGCTGCGCCGTGTGATCAATTGGTCCAGGCGTTCGAGCTTGTGGCCCATGCCGTTTGCGACCGCGTGCTGTGGCATCGAACTGATGGCGACCGCGTGCAGTCGCTTCGATCTGGCCCGGTTTGGTGCCGAGGTCATGCGGTTCAGCCCGCGCCAAGCGGACCTGATGATTGTCGCTGGCCGCATCGGGATCAAGATGCTCCCCGTTCTCCAGCAGATCTATCAGCAGATGGCCGAGCCCAAGTGGGTGATCTCGATGGGCGCTTGCGCCAGCACGGGCGGAGTCTTTGACACGTACGCCTGCGTCCAGGGGTGCGATCAGTTCATTCCGGTCGACGTGTACGTACCCGGATGCCCACCACGACCCGAACAGTTGATCGAGGGGATCATGGCTATCCAACGGCACATCGATCAGGAAGGCATGCCTCCCGTCGGCGGAAAGCGCGCCCCGCTGGGCCTCGTCGTCGAGCCCACCCATGCGGTTCGCCCACAGCCTGTCGGTCTGACTTTGGGCACCTGAAGGACCGGATAACGCGTTGAGCCGATAACTGAATTTCTCGTCAGGCTCCGATCCTCGGGGAACGGTATTCGCCGGGCCGATGCACATGCCAATCTCCAGAGGTTGTCCCATGAGCAAGAAATCCAGCATCAAGTCCGGATCGATGGATGAATTCAAGTCGTCGAAGAAATCCCCGGATGTCTTTGTCTCTACACGGGTCGTCGACAAGACTGCCTTCGAGGAATTCGCTGGCTCGCTTCGCGAGTTGATCGAGTCCGCCGACGAGCAGGGGACCACCCTCCGCCGAAGCGTTGGCGATGTGAAGGACCTCTCCGAAGGGGTACGCAAGGCGACCGCCGAACTCCAGAAACGACTCGATGCCGCGAGCAAACTAGCCCCGTCGCTGCTTCGCATGATCGAGCGGGCCGAGTCCCTGGCTCAAGAGCCCGTCGACAAAGCCCGGGTGACAAAGGAGCTCGAGCGTCTGACCGAGGGAGAAATCCGCCGCGCGGCCGATGGTGCCAGAGCCGCCGCTGAAAGCTCGGTCCAGGTGCTCCGAAAGATGACAAGCAAGATCGAAGAAGCTGGAGCTCGGATCGCCTCCTCGACGGACGAAGCGGCGATCGATCGTGCGATCCAGGCGGTCGTCGACCGGCAGATGGAACGGGTGCAAGAGCGCGTGATCGCTCGGCTCGATCGAGAGCTGACGCGTCGCGTGGCCCAGGCCGAAGCTGTTGCTGACCGATTGACCGAACTCACCGATAGCGCTCTGGCCCGGGCCGATCACGCCGAAGGGAGGCTTCTGGCCGCGGAGACCGAACTCTCGATGAAAGCTGCCACGATCGCTCATGCATCCGCGGAGCGCTTCGCGATGGCCGAGGACCGGCTCTGGGCAAGCGAGCGTCGCGCCGAAGCAGCGGCTGTCCGGGCCGGCGACCTCACCTCGCTCGGTGCCCGCTGCGCCGCCACCGCTGAAACCGCTGTCGCGCGAGCAACAAGCACGCTCTGCGAGGCGGTGACTGCCGCCGAAGCACGCGTGTCCTCCGCCGCTGAGCAGATCGACACGATCCTCGACAGCCTCATGCCCAACATCGAGGCCCGGCTCGAAGACGCCAGTGAGCGCGCGGGCACGCTCGCCCAAATCCCGGGAGAGCTCGACCGAGCCTCAGACTCGGCCCAAACCGCCGCCCGCGACCTCGCGTCGCTCTGCGAGCAGGGCATGCACGCACGAGGACAGTTGGCTCAGGAGGTTCTCGAGGCCTCTGCGAAGGTTGACACCCTCGTGGAAGCGGCGCGCAGCGCTGCCGATGCGCACGGGGATGCCCGTCTCGCCCTTGAACTCGTCACACAAACAGGCGAGCTCGCTCGCGTACGCCTCGCCGAGGTTCGCGAACTTCAGACCCTCCTCCAACCCAAGAGCGACAAACCACGAAAGCAGCCCAGCGCCGTCGAGCCCAAGCCAAAGAACAAGCGTGCCGCGTAACACTGTTCTCGACCGATGCTGGTGCCCACCTCCTCGGTCACCGCTTCTTCGTATATTCCAGCGAGTACGCTCTGTATTCCGGCACGCTCGTCGAGCTCGGATCCGCCGCGTCATGCTTCGCATCACGCCCCGGAACGGGATCGATCGCAGTGAACACCTCGATCGTTGCCGTTTCGGCTGATGTGATCTGCATCACTGTTCTGGTCCGGACGATCTGCCCCTCCGCACCCGCGTGTCCCCCGCCCGTGGTGTACTGGCCCCGAAACGTGAAGAGCTTTGTCGACCGATCAAAGGCGCCCGACTCGGGCATCATCGCCGCAGAGTGTGAAGAGAGCCGCATCAGCTCGAACCGGCGCGTTTCGGCGGCGTCAGGATTAAACCCGAACGTGGTCCGCAACGAGAAGGGGGTCGGTGCCCCCGGCGCGTCGAGTGTTTCCTCGAGGAACAGACCGTCGAGCAGGAGGACCCGTTTCGCGGTCGCCGTGGTTTCCACGGGTGAATCCTCGGGCCCGGGATAGATCAGGACCCGCACATCAAACTCCCCCGCCAACTCGCCCAGAAGTATGTGCTCGGCGGAACGCGTCGGCTTCTTGTGAGCCGAGACCCGGTCTGGAGGCGCGGGTTTGATCTCCGATGCCGGCTGCGCCAACACCACACCCGCGATCGCACACGTCACGATGATTCGATACCGCATTCAAGATCCTAGCGGACCACGGCCTGCTGTCGAGTTGCCGCTCGACTCATGCCTCAGTTCCCCCGTCTCCGTCTTTTTCTCCATCCTCCCCGTCCGCGCCGTCGCTCTCCAACCCGTGCAAGTACTCGACCAAGGGCTTTGGAGCCACGACGTTGACCGATGTTTGTGAGATTTCGAAAGGAACCTCGCACCAGCGCGAGGGCCGATCCTCAGGGCGATACCAGTACACGCGGTGCGAGAGAGAGCCCGGGCCTCTCAGCTCGCCGGCCCGGGTCATCGCCATCAGGTGATGGAGTTTTTTCATGTCGCTCACGTCATTGAACGGCATCGCGAGCAGCGCATGCCGGGTTGGCAGCCCGACGAAGAGCCCGTGTCGCCCCATCAACTCGGGGATCTCTTCGATCCGCAGAGCCAAAGACGCCGTGTAATACGAAACGCCTTCGATGGCCAACAACTTTGCGCCGTCGCCCAGTTCCACCGTCTCGATCTTGCGTTCGGTCAGGCCATCGAGATTGGCGAATGCTCGTGCGAACGCCTGGTCCTCGTCGACGCCCCACCTTTCGAGCATCTCCGGGCTCACCGTCCGGATGCTGTCGGGAAGATCGAGCGAGAGCACAGTGACCAGTCCGGGGATGTCGTCGCGGACCACCGCAGCACTTCGCACCTCGGGCGTCGCGTGCTCGTCCCAAAGCCTCGCCACGAGCCGAATCTTGGCTTCCCCGTACGACGAGAGTTTCGCCTCAAGTCGGCGCTGTTCGCGCTCGAGCCTCAGCAGGGTCTCGATGTGGTTCCCGATGAACTCGGGCCACCGAGCTTGCTCGATTGTCGCACACGCCTGCGCAACGTTCCCGAGCCCCCAGATCACGCCCTCTTGCGCAGAACCCGTTGGCCGAACTGCCCCATCGAGCAGCTTCGCCGAGATCCGACGGCGCCGCAGCTCTCCGAGTACCACGGTCTCGAAAGTCCGCAGCACTTCCACATCGCCCAGCGCTTCCGCCCACGTAGGAAGCTCATCGCGGATTGGTGCAACTTCAAATCCCTGTTCCCCGCGTAACGCCGCAACGCCCGAAGGCCCAGCGGTCCATATTGCCCGCGACCTCCCACGCCACCACGACATGATCCAAGACCAAAGACCCATATCGGAACATACGCCCGCCGCACCTCCTCGGTTTCTTCGCAGACCACGGTCGGGTTCGGGTCGGGAGTAGACGTATAGACTCTCTTCGATATAGTGTGTGCCCCCGGGCCTTGCATCCAGAGCTCGGGCGAACGCGAAAGGACCGACGCATGCCTCTTGCCACATCAGACCTCGTCGCCGCATTGTCTTGGCGTTACGCCGTCAAGAAATTCGATACCACGCAGAAGATCCCGGCGCCAACTTGGTCGGCGCTCGAGCGGGCTTTGGTCCTCAGTGCATCGTCCTACGGGCTACAGCCGTGGAGATTTGTTGTCGTCACCGACCCCGCCGTGCGTCAGAATCTCCGTGCCGCGTCGTGGAATCAGAGCCAGATCACCGACGCCTCGCATCTGGTGGTTTTCTGCCGCAAGATCGAAGTCTCACCCGCGGACGTCCAGAAGTACATCGACCGCATCGTCGAAGTTCGTAAGGCTCCTGCCGCGGCCCTCGAAGACTACCGCAAGATGATGGTCGGCAGCGTGTCCAATCCCGCCTCTTTGCCCGGAGGCGACATGGTCACATGGACCCGGAGCCAGACCTACATCGCCTTGGGCCAGTTCCTCGCCTCGGCCGCAGTTCTCGGTGTTGACGCCTGCCCCATGGAAGGCTTTGACCCCAAGGCGTACGACGAGATCCTTGGGCTCTCGAAGGAGGGGTTCCTCCCCGTCGTTCTCGCGACGGCCGGATACCGATCCTCTGAAGACGGCTTCGCGGCCATGGCCAAGGTCCGCTTCTCCGACACGGACGTGATCAAGCACGTGTAAACCATTGCCCATCCGGCCCGTGAATGCGTCGGCGCATCCTGGTGATCGTCGCGCTGTATGCTTCACAGATGATGTTCCTTGCAGATTCCCCGGCACACCAAGCCGGACTCCAGACCGCCGACTGGGTTGTGATCGCCGCCTACTTCGTTGTTCTCGCGGGCACCGGCGCGTATTTCGCTTGGCGTGCCAAGGCGAAGGGTGTTGGCTCGGCCAACGACTATTTCACCGGCGGCCACACGATGCCCGTCTGGGCAGTCGCTTTTTCGATTCTCGCCACCGCTCAGTCCGCGGCCACGTTTACTGGTGTTCCCCAGCAGGCCTATGACGGTAACCTCGCGTATCTTGCGACGAACCTCGGTGGGCTCATCGCTGTCTCCATCCTCGCGACGGTCTTCATCCCCGCATACTACCGCCAGCGCGTCACGACCCCCTATCAATTGCTCGAAACTCGCTTCGGCCCCGGGGCCAAACAGGCCGCTGGGTGGGCATATCTCGTCGGCCGCGTCTTCGCCAGCGGCTCACGCGTCTTCATTGGGGCCGTTCCCGTCGCCATGGCGATGTTCGGCGACGTCGAGCCCGGACACATGGCCATCGCCATTGCCGCCTTCATGGTCTTCGGCATCGTTTACACACTCGCGGGCGGGATCACCAGCGTCATATGGACGGATGTCGTCCAGGTCGCGGTCTATGTCGGAGCCGCCGCGGTCGGTGTTGCATTGCTGGCCTCCAAAGTCTCGGTCCCGTGGTCCGAGGTCTTCGACGCTTGGCGCACAGCCGGACCAGACGGGTCATCCAAGCTCTCCATCCTCCCGTCAGGACTCACGCCCTCAGGATCATTCGACTGGAGCTCCGAGATCAACCTTCCGACCATCCTGACCGGATTTGTACTCATCACTCTCGCCAGTCATGGCACCGATCAAGACCTCGTCCAGCGCATGCTCACATGCCGCTCGGCCGCAAAGGGGAGCTGGTCCGTCATCAGCGGGCTTCTCGTGGGCATCCCCACCGTCGCGCTCTTTCTCGTGTGGGGGCTTCTTCTCTGGGTCTATTTCCGGCGACCCGACATGATGGGGATCACTTCCATCCAGGCTCCCTCCAACTCCAACAAACTCGTCATGGACTTTGTTCTCGGAGAGTTGCCACGAGTCGCCTCTGGTGCCGCCGGGCTCATGATCTGCGGCGTGATGGCCGCCGGCCCCGCCGGGATCAACTCCGGTCTCAACTCAATGGCCAGCACCTTTGTTGCCGACATGTACCGCCCCCGGGTTCGAGCTCGCGATGAAGCGCACTACATCCGCGTCTCCAGACTCGCCGTGGTGGTGTTCGGCCTTATTCTCGGCGGATTCGCCTTGCTCTGCATCAAGTGGTTCAGCGGGTCGGGCCAGTCCATCATCGGGTTCGTTCTAGGTGTCATGAACTTCGCCTACGCCGGGCTCCTCGGTGTTTTTATCGTGGCGTTGTTCACCTCGCGCGGCTCTGCCGCCTCGGTCATCGCCGCACTTTGCACCGGAGCTGCTGTCGTCGCCGCGCTGCGCCCCGAGATCTGGGCATGGTGGACAACCCTCGCCGGGTTCGGCGGAGATTGGACGACGTTCCGCCTGGCTTGGCCGTGGCAACTCGTCGCGGGGACCGTCGCCGCCACGCTGGTCTGCGCGATCCCCAAACAGCCGCGGTAGCGACCCCGATACGGCGAACTACTTGATGATCTCGCCGGGCTTGGCCGGGGAGTTGTCCTTCGCTTTAGGAGCGGGGATCGTCGGCGTGGCATCGGGCTTTGCCTGAGGCGCGGGGGCCGCGGGAATCGTCGGCAAATCACCCGTGCCCGTCTGCCCGATGAGGTCCACCCTCACCGGCGTGATGATGTTCAGCTTCAGCGTCGGATCGACCGCCGCCTCGCCGATCACACCCACGATTTGTCCGAGCTTTGATTCCAGCGCCATCGCTGTCTCGGGTTTGAGGTACCCGAGCGTCACCGGCGTGCCGGTGTCCGCGGATACCACACGGTACATCTTCGGCAGGTTCTTCCCGTCGTACACGTCACTCGACGATAGCGTCCCCACCGCCGTGTACACCTTCGATTTCTCCGCCTCGGCCACAACCTTCGACGTCTTGACGATCGACTCGTTGAGCTTGCGGCGAGACTCTTCCACACTCTTCATGCTGTCGCGGAGGTCCACCCGAAGCTTGAGCATGTCGCTCCGAAGCTGCAACTGCTTCTTGATCCCCTCGTCGTTGGGCGAATTCCCGAGACCAGCAACCGTCTTATTGATCTCCGCGATCAACTGGTCGTATTCCGCCGTGAACAGGTCGGTGTCTTTCGCGCTGAGCTTGCGGAACGCCTCGTCGATCTGTGTCAGCGTCGCCGCCTGACGTTCCGCTGCCGTCGGCTCACGCTTCACGGGTTCGGCGGTCTTCACGGGTTCATCTGGCTTGGCGTTTGGGTCGCTCCCCTGCGGGATCGTCGGATGCTCTGACGGCTGCGCGCCGGGAGACGCCACAGGAGTCGTCCCCGGCGCTGCCCCTGGAGTTGCGGCTGGAGATGCTCCCGGTGTTGCTGCGGGCGCCGCTGCGGGCGAGGGAGCCGAATCGGGCCCGACCGGCTTCTGAGGTTCAACCAACGACCGATCAGCGCCGGGTGTCGGCGTGGCGACGGGCGCGGGCTTGGTATCCGTCGGCGCCGGCGGGGTCACAGGATTGGAGGCCGCTGCCGGGGTGGTCGCGGAGGAGGGAGTCGGAGTTCCCAGCACGCCCTTGGCACGGGCCGCGTCCACTTCCTCTTTTGTCGCCTTGCGGAGATTGCGGGTCTCCACGAATCCCTGGGCTCCCTCGGGAGCAACGATCTTGTACCCCTTCACGTGTCCGGTCGAGTCCTTCACTTCGCCGAGCACTTTAAGTTTGGTCCCACTCGCGGTCGTACGGTCGCCGGCAAGCAGCGCCTGCCATGGGTGATCGGGGCTGACCACCGAGAACGCCATCAACGTCGAGGCCTTGCCGAGCGTGAACGACTTGGTGATCGCGTCAAACGACCCGTCGGCGGCCTTGACGAATGCGGGCCACTCCGAAAGGTACGATACCCGCGACCAGCGAGCGTCTTCCCCATCAACCCGAAGGAATTGCCCTTTCGTCGCGTCCGTCACCACGTAGTACGAATCGTGATCCCCGGCCCGAACACTTGCTCGATCCGCAACCACCACCGCGTAATAAGGCTCGACCGCCTTAATCTTCCCGGTCTGGGCGATCGCGACGGCGGGGCATGCCGCCAATCCGGCGAAGGCCATGAGTGGTGCCAGCGAGCCAACGGTCAGGCCGATCATGCGGAGGCGTGCCATCGACGAATTCCTTTGGGGACGAAGGGTGCGTGTTTCCGGCGTCCGTTTCCGGTGCCCGCAAGTGTAGACCTCCCCGTCCGCGGATTGCGGCTCTCATTTCCCCTCATCGCCCTCCCCCTACGCTACTGAGTGACCGCCGGACCTGTTGAAATCGCCCTTGCTGTCGCCAGCCTTGCACGCGGAGAACTGGTCGCATTCCCAACGGAAACCGTCTATGGACTGGGTGCGGACGCCACCAGTCAAGATGCCGTCGCGAAGGTCTTCGCCGCCAAGGGCCGCCCTGCCCACAACCCCCTCATCGTGCACATCAGCGGGATCCCCATGGCCAGGGCCTCCTCCACTCACTGGCCCGACATCGCCGACCGACTTGCCCAAGCGTTCTGGCCCGGACCCCTTACGCTCGTCCTTCCCAAATCAGGGTCAATCCCCGACCTCGTCACCGCAGGCGGGCCCAACGTCGCCCTGCGCTGCCCGCTTCACCCTCTCACCCTCGCCCTCATCGAAACCTTCGGGCGTCCCATCGTTGGCCCCAGCGCGAACCCATCCGGGCGGGTCTCGCCCACGACCGCCCAGCACGTCAGCGAATCCTTCGGCGATTCGATCATTATCCTCGACGGCGGTCCTTGCCAGGGCGGGATCGAATCCACGGTTGTCTCTCTCGTAGGCCCTCCTCGCATCCTTCGGCCCGGCCTGATCGGCCCCGAAGCCCTCTCGTCCGCAGCCGGGCACGAGATCCTCCCCGCGGCCAACCTCGTCCACAACAGCGACACGCCCGCAGCATCCCCGGGCCTTCTCTCGCAGCACTACGCGCCGATCACCACCGCATTCCTGATGGGCCCGGATCACCGCGGCATGCTCGATTCTCTGCTCACCTCTACGCCCGCAGCAAAGGCCGCCGCCCTGCTCATCGCGCAACACGACTTGCCAGACCCGCATACGACGATCCGCATGCCCGGGAAGGCCCAGGCGTACGCCGCTGGGCTGTACGCCGCGCTCAGGCAGGCCGATTCTCTTCGGTGCCGGGCGATCCTCATCGAGAGTGTGCCCGAAGACGGCAATCCGATCTGGACCGCAGTCACGGACCGCCTGCGCCGCGCCACCGTACCCTTCTCTCCCCATACGCTCTTGAATTCACTGGGCCTTTAGCCTCGATCCGATGTCTCAGTCCACCCGCATCGACGCCACGTGCGCCGGCGACACCAAGTCCAGCATCCGGTTGACCGCGGCCAACGCGTCCCGCTTTACCTCTGGGTGGACCGAGATCTTGTTCACCACCCGTGGTCCGCCGTCCTTCGAAAGAGCCCCCGCCAGGTTGTCCAGCGTCCACAGCAAGTGCGGCTGATCGATCCGCGACATCGTCGTGCACTGGCATTGACACGCCGACAGGATCCGAACTTCCACGCCCCTCGCGGCAGCTTCCCTCGACATCCGTCCCACCAGATTGAACTCCGTGCCCACGGCCCATCGCGTGCCCGGCTCGGCCTCTCGCACGCACTTGATAATGAACTCCGTCGAACCGTTCAGGTCCGCCTTATCCACCACTTCTTTCGCGCACTCGGGATGCACCAGGATCGTGTGCGACGGCATCGCGGGATCCGCTGCGTCCGCCGCACGGATCGCGTCGCAGTGCTCGGGCCTGAACAACTTGTGAACCGAACAGTGCCCCGCCCACAGGATGACCTTCGCGCGTCGCAAAGCCTCCGCGGTTGCCCCGCCCAGAGCTTCGCCCCGCCGCGCTCGTTTGGGGTCGTACACGCATGTTTCCGCTCCGACATCGATCCCGAAAGCCGCCGCCGTGTTTCTCCCTAAGTGCTGATCGGGCAAGAACAGGATCTTCCCATCGACGCCGGCCCGTGCCGACGCCCACTCAAAGACCCGCGCCGCGTTCGAGCTTGTGCAGCAGGCCCCGCCGTGAGCGCCCACGAAGGCCTTGATCGCCGCCGAAGAATTCACGTACGTGACTGGCACGATCGTGCCCGTCCAGCCGTCTGCGTGCAGCGACGAGTGGATCTCATCCCATGCCGTCAGTGTGTCGTCGTACGCCGCCATATCCGCCATCGAGCATCCGGCCGACAGGTCCGGCAAGATCACGTCCACATGCTCGGGCGTCAGCATGTCCGCGGTCTCGGCCATGAAATGAACGCCCAGAAACACAACGTACTTGACCGCCCGCTCGCCCGCCACCTTTGCGGCGATCTGCGACAACTTCAGGCTGTCCCCCGTCGCGTCCGCATGACGGATCACATCGTCTGCCTGATAGTGATGCCCCAGAATGTACAGCGATACACCCAGCTCGCGACGACGAGCCTCGATCGCCGAACCCAGCTCGTCGGGCGTCAATTGGTGATACCGATCCGGGAGTGATGGTTGCCAGAGCACGCCTCATTGTACGAACCCAAGCGACTCGAGATCACCCGCCGGAATCAGGCTGCCAGCGCGAGATCCAAGGGTCTGGCCAACACGATCGCCGCGCGGTCTCCGTCGGCCTTGCTCTCCACGCGTACCACGCGGCCCGCCACGAACTCCTCGCTCCGCAGCACCCCTGCGCCTTCTCTTCCGATCGCGACATCCACGATGTCGCCCACACGGAACCCCGCCGCGTTGGTGATTTCCACTAGGACCCCGCCAACGGACGCGTTCCGAGTGCGCGCGGGAAGATACTTCCACGACCCCCGATGAAAGACCTTTGCGGGCCTGACCACGGGCACACGGGGAGAATCTCGCCGATCTTCTGCAGTCGCCATGGATCTTTCATCGTCGAATCACGTTCACGGAATCACCCCGATTCACCCTGACTCGGGCAACCAGTAATCCGATAACCAGCTCGCTCGACGTCGCCGGCCAACAACCCGGAACTCGGGCCGGTTCGCGTACAGTCGTGCGAGTGACCCAGGCCCGAGATCAACCCCCAGAAGCGCACATCCCGCGCGACGCCGACGCCGCCGACGCCGCCGCCGCCCAGCTGTCAAGAGGCTGCCACGCCGAGGCCCATCGCATCCTCTCCGGGCGTTCGTTCGATGAGCTTTCCGAGGCTTCACTCGCTCGGGCGTTGTCCGTGCGAGGTGTCGCCGCCATGGCCCTTCGCAAGCTCCACGACGCCACCGACGATCTCGAAGCCTGCGTTGCCATCACGCCCAACGACCCGCGAGCGTGGATCAACCTCTCGATCGCCTATGGTCACTCGAGGCGGTTTGCGGACGCCCTGGGACCAGCCGCACGCGCGGTCTCCATCGCTCCCGGTGACCACGCCGCGGCACACAACCTCGCCGTCGCCCTCGAACACGCCGGTCGTGTCCACGATGCCGTGCACGCCTTTGAGCACGCCTGCTCGCTCGATCCCTCGCACGCCAAGTCCCGTGAGGGGCTCGCCGTCGCCCTCGAACATGCCGGTAGATTCGACGACGCCGATACCGCCTACGCCCTCGCCTCGGCGCTCGACCCCTCCAACCCCTCGTCTCGCATGAAGCATGGCATGCTCCGGCTTCTCATGCACGGCACCACCGATCAGCCCCAGGCTTGGTCCCTCTATGAATCCCGCATCGACTGGATGAAATCCCTCGGCGTTCTATGTTCATTCACCGCTCCCCGCTGGCACGCCCACACCTCCTCGACCCGGGACCGCGTTCTCGTCTACGGCGAACAAGGCCTCGGTGACTCCATCCAGTTCGCACGCTTTCTCCCCGTATTCCGTCAACACTGCGCCCAACTCATCCTCACCGCCAAGCCCGAGGTCGCGTCGCTTCTCTCCAACGTGCCGGGCGTCGACCTCGTGATCCCCGAACCTGGCTCTGAACCCAGCGCAGACCCACACACCCAAAGCCTCCCCCCGCATGACGCCTGGATCCCGCTCCTTTCCATCCCGCACGAGCTCGGCGCGCTCGAGCGGCCTCTTCCGCCTCCTGCTGACCTCCGCCGCCCCGATGATGTCAAGGCGCACGCCTGGCGCGAGCGCCTCGCCCCTCTCCCCGGCCTCCGCGTAGGAATCGTCTGGGCGGGCTCCGTGTTGCACCACAACGACCACAACCGTTCCATCGACCTCACGCGCCTCGAACCCCTTGCACGAGTCCCGGGAATCACGTGGATCAGTCTGCAAAAAGGGCCCGCAGCTGCACGCGATCTCGGCTCTCTTTGGCCTCGGCTTCTCAACGATTGGGCACCGCACCTCGCCGACATGTCCGACACCGCCTCGTTGATCCGACAGCTCGATCTGGTGATCTGCGTCGATACCTCGGTCTGCCACCTTGCCGGCACCCTTGCCGTCCCCGTCTGGACTCTCCTCCCGTGGGTGCCCGACTGGCGCTGGGGGCTCTCGGGCGATGCCACACCGTGGTATCCGGCTATGCGTCTGTTCCGCCAGCCCGCTATAAACGATTGGGAATCGGTCGCGGCTCTTCTCGCCCTCGAACTTGCGCGAGTCACGCCGCGCCGAACCGGGAGCGTCTTGCCATCATGAACCGGTCCCAACTCCTCAGTCAATCAGCCGCCGCCGCACGCCAGGCACTCGGCATGGGCGACCATGCCCGAACCGAGGCCATTGCCCGGCAGATGCTCCTCGTCGACCCGGATTCCGCCGTGGCACACGATCTGTTGGGGCTTGCCCATTTGGCCGCCGCGAGACCGATCGAGGCCATCGCCTCGATCGAGCTCGCGATGCGAACCACTCCGATCCCGCCCGAGTTCATCGTCCATCTGGCCGACGCACACCGGGCCGCAGGGCGCGCCGATCGAGCCGCCACTCTCTACGAACGTGCTCTCGTGGCCGGTGCGACCTGGCCGGAGGTCTACCACAACCTCGGCGTCGCACTGACGATGCTCCACCGCAACCGTGAAGCGCTCGACGCCTTTTCCGAATCGCTCGCCCGCCGGCCCAACCACGCCTCCACACTCGCCAACCGCAGCGTTTCCGCAGCCTCAATGGGCGCTTTCGAGGATGCTCTCCTAGACGCGGAAGCCGCGCTGAGTGCTCAGCCAGGGTACCTTCCCGCGGGGCTCGCCGCCGTTGTCGCGCTACGCGGGCTCGGTCGCGTCGAAGATGCACGCGCCAAGGCCCGAAGGCTCACTCACGTCTTCCCGGATTCCGCCGACGCCTGGACATCGATGGCCTCGACGCTCGACCCGTCTGAAGCCGTCGAATCATGGGAGCGTGCCAATCGCCTCCGCCCCTGCGACCCGGGGATCCTCACGAATCTCGGCGTCAGCCTGCGAGAGCGGGGTGCGCTCCACGCCGCTATCGAAGCGTTTCATCGGGCGATCGATGCCTCCCCAGGGCTCGCCGCTCCATACCTCAACCTTGGACTCGCTCTGCTCGACACTGGAGAGACCATCGAAGCCATCGAGTCCCTCCTCAAGGCCCGAGACCTCGCCCCCGATTCTCCCGACCCAGTCATCGCACTCTCTCGCGCTTATACACAGGCAGACAACAACGCTGCGGCCATCGTCGCAGCACGCGCTGCGGTCGCCATCGACCCCGACCTTCCAGCCGCTCTTAAGGCACTCGCCTCTTGCCTCGAGCAATCGAGCAATCCCGAGACCCTCGCCGAGGCAGTCGATCTTCGCCAGCAGCTCGTCCCGCTCGAGCCCGGAGTTCCAGCCCACCTCGCCCTCGCCCACGCTCACGAACTCGCCGGCAACATGGACTCCGCCTTCTCTTCCGCCCAGCGTGCTCTCGACGCCGATCCCGGAGACCCCCACGCCGCACTCGCCGTCGCCCACGGGCTCTTGCTCCGTCGCCGGCCCTCAAGCTGGATCCACTACGAGCGCCGCCTCGATGTTCTCGCGCAACTCCACGCGCTTCCTCGATATGACTCGCTCCCGTGGATCGGACAACCCATTGACACACTCCTGCTTTGGACCGGGCCCGCGCTGGGCGACGCGGTTTTTTTCTCTCGATTCATCCCACTTGCCGCGGCGCGCGTCTCACGTATTGTCCTCCACGCCCCGGCATCGGCCGCGACACTTCTTTCCCGAGTCCCAGGAACGAGCGAAGTCGTGCCCCGCGAAGACGCTCCCCCGCCTCACCACGCCAGCGCCGCTCTCGCGAGCCTTCCTCACCTCCTGGGACTTGGGTTCGACGCACCCCTTCAACCACTTCGTATGGATCCCGAGACCATCGAATCCTGGCGCTCCCGTCGCGTCCCTGGGCTCCCAAACGTCGGTCTCGTCTGGGCCGGCGGCGAATCCCATCCCAACGACGCCGCCCGGTCGATCCCGCCCGCTCAACTCACGGACTTTCTGCATTCGCACCTTGGCCGCATCGCGTGGATCAGCCTGCAACGCCCTCGATCCGCCGCTGCGCACCACTCCTTTCCCCTGGCCGCCGATTGGGGCCCTCAGCTCGCCTCGCTCGCCGACACCGCCGCCGCATGCCTGGCCCTCGACCATGTCATCACCGTCGACACCGCCACTGCGCACGTCGCCGGCGCCGTCGCAGCTGCCTGCACGACGTTGCTGCCGTTCAACCCCGATTGGCGCTGGGGGCTCCAAGGCGATTCCACCCCGTGGTACCCCGGCATGACGCTCGTTCGTCGCCGGCTCGGCGAGCCCTGGGCCCACACCCTTACACGCCTGACGCTCCATTCATTCCGGTAGCCACCCCGCCGGCCCCGCCTCCAGCCAATTCCGCCAGCGTCCGACCGATCAACCCCGCGTCTCGGGCCCGCGTCATCTCACGCACCAAGTCCGCTTGACGGCACCCGTCTAGCGGCCCGCTCAGCAGCGTCTCCGCCGCACCGATCGCACCGGGCGGCCTCGTCAACGCATACGCACGCTCGGCCTCGCCGCGGATCTCGACCCGGTGCAACAACCCCGCATTGACCAACCGCCCGAGCAACTCGTCCGCCGCCGAGCCATCGATCCCGAACTCCGCCGCGACAGCAGTCGCCCGCAGCGACTCGCCCTTCTCAAACCCTCGAGCCGCCAGCACCATAATGGGCAGCGTCATACCCGTGTCCACGACCGACGCCTCGTTGGGCGCATCGGGGTCGAGCAGCCTCGCGAAAAACCGCATCCCGTGCTCGCGGACCTGCCGGTACATCTGCATCGAGTACGCCAGTTGCAGCCCGGCCAAAATGATGAGCCACGTGTAGTAAATCCAGAGCAGGAAGAGCGGGATGAGCGCAATCCCCCCGTACAGCCGAGTGTAGCTCGACACGGTCGAGCTCCCCGCCATCAGCACAAACCGGGCGAAGCCCCACTTCCCAAACTCCCACAGCACCGCCGACAGCACCGCCCCGCACACCGCGGGCCACGCCCGCACCGCCGTGTTGGGCACCGTGACAAACAGCGTGAAGAACAGCAAAGTGCTGATGCACACGGTCGTCAGGTACCCCGCCGACAACAGCACGAAGTCGCGCACCGGAGACAGGTTTCCAGTCGCCGCCGACGCCACCCAGCCGCGGAACTCCTCGCCTACATAGAACGACGCGATCAGGAACACCGGCCCGAGCACCAGCGTCGTGAAATACTGCGTGATCCGGTACTTCCAGGGCCGTCCCCCCGGCGCGCGGTAGATGTGATTAAACGCAGTCTCGATCTCCACCATCATCGAGAGCGCGGCGTACAGCAGCGCCAACATCCCCACAAACCCGATCGCCGCAAACGGGATGCTCCGCACGCCATCGACCAACCGGCCGATCCACTCGTCCAGCCGCGCCGCTCCCCCTCCGGCCTCGCCCCCATCCGCCCCGCCCGTGCCCACGGAAATCTCCGCCAGCCCCGAGAATGTCATTACCTGCCCCACCGCCACGCGGACCTGTTCATCGCTCCGCGTCGCACCCAACAGCACGAGCCCGAGCACCAGCGTCGGGATCAGGCTGAACACGGTGCGATAGCTCAGCGCCGCCGCCATCCGGGTAATCTGCACGCGCAGCGCGTTCACCACCGCCAGCCGCACCACACCGATCACCGTCGGGGGCACCCGCTCGCCAGCCCCACCCAACCCACCCGCCGCGACTCCCCCGGCCGCCCCCGCACGGATCGCCTGCGCCAGCCCCGCCGCCGCACGGCTCGTCTCCGAACGCCCCATCATGCGTTTCCAGAACATCGCCGCTCCTCAGCCGATCACCCGGGGCTTGCGCACCGTCCGCTCGGGCATCGCCTTGTCGTCCCACGCCTCGCCGCCTTGCGTTCCAGCATCGCTGCCCGCGCCCGCAAGCCCCGCTGCGGTCTTTCCGGATCCTGACTGGCCCGCCTTGCCCGTCGCGGTCACTTTCTTCCCGCGCACCGCATCCTTGAGCCCCGAGATCTCGTGCCGATCCAGCTCCCGCCAATACCCCGAAGCCACTGCGCTGAGCCACAACGGCCCAAGCCCCACCCGATGCATCTTCTTCACCGAAAGCCCCACCACCGTCAGCGCCTTGACGATCTCGTCGTCCCGCGCCACCTTCGTCACGATCTCCAGCGTGTCAGACGCGTTGATCTGCGAAACCTCCATCGTCACTTTCCGCGCCTTGTGCCCCTCTCGTTTCCGTTCTTTCTGCTCCCCGAACGCCTTGGCCACCGGCGTCCTGCGGAACACCCGCTTCTCCACCGGCATCCCCTCCTGCCCGAACACCTCGGGGATCACAAACACCCCCTTTCTCAGCTTCGACAACGCCGACCCCGTGATCTCGCCCTTCACCTTCGCGTGGTATTTCCGCTCGATCGCGTACTTCGGGTGTGTCAGCCGGTGCACCATCTCCCCGTCGTTGGTAAACAGCAGCAGACCCGTCGAATCAAAGTCCAGCCCGCCCACAGGCATCAATCTCGGCTTGGCCGGATGGTCGATCAGCCCCAGAGCGCTCGGGCGGTTGTCGTCCGCCCTCGAGCCCGGCGCCGTCAGCGTCCGCCCGGGTTTGTGCATCATCAGATACACCAGCCGCTGGGCCCGGGGCAAAGGCCTCCCGTCCACTTCGATCCGATCCCCCTCCGCATCCACAAACACGGGCAGCTTGTCCACCCGCTTCCCGTTCACTTTCACCCGGCCCTGCTCGATCACCGCCTCGCACGCCCGACGGGCCCCCAGCCCAGCGTCCGCCAGTACGCGCTGCAACCTCTCCCCTCGTGCAGGGTTATCCAGAGACAACGACATTCCGGTTCCCGATGGTGATGATCGTGCCACACACCACTCTATGGGCCCACGCACTCTCCCGTTTCCGTGACCCGCAAGCCCGTATTCGGTCCAATCAGCGTCCCGAGGCCTTGCCCGCCGCTTTGGCTTCCGGCTTGGCCTCGATCACCGACGAAACACCCGCGGAAACACCCGCAGACATCGTCTTAGCGTCGGCCAGTTCCAGGCTCTCTCGCATCAGCCGCCCCACTTTGAACTTCACCGTCACCTTCGCCGGCACACTCACCGGCTGCAGCGTCTTGGGGTTCTGGGCCGTCCGCGCCGCACGCCGTCGAACCTCAAACACCCCAAAGTCGCGGAACTCCAGCCGGTTCCCGCGTCTCAATTCCTGGATCGTCTGCTCGAAAAACTCCTGCAAAACATCCTTCACCGTCTGACGAGGCTGCTTGCTCCGTTCGACGATCCGATCGATGATGTCTCGCTTGGTCGTAGTCGCCATGCTCCGAACCTGCACCTTCCCGCACCGGGCTCCCCGGCCTCGGCACGCTTGACCTCCGCCGCCGCCCTACAGGGCCAACGACAGCCTCACCCTTACACCGGGCAACGCTCTCTCTCCTCGAGGTCGTTCAACTCGTTCACTGCCTCTAGCCCCCGGTGTCCCGGTGACTCAGCGGAGTATCTCTCGCCTTTTACAGAACGTCAACTCTCGCCCTGACAAGACTTTAAGAGACATCCAGATGAATAACGAACACACCCCAAACCGCCCGCCGGCTGGTGCGCCAAACGAAGGGGCGCGCCCGCACAGACGACTTATCGGCCCTGTGCATTCCACGACTTGAATGCGAATTCTCGCCCCTGGCCCGTCCAAGCGCGTTGCGCGTCCACGCCTAAAACCGAAGTTGCACGCCGGCGAACAGCCCCGCGACACCGCCGTCCCAACGCGTTCCCTCTCCGCTGTCGAGATCAAACCACAAGTTCCGGTACCCCAGTTGCACGCCCAGGTGTTCCACCGGCCTCCACACAAACCCCGCCGAGATATCCCACGACAACGACTCATGCCCGCTCGGCATCCACCCCACCGTCGTCTCAACGTTCACACTAAACGCTTGTGTCAGGTCCATCTCGAGCCTCGCACCCAGTACGGGCTCGATGAAAAACTCTTCTGCCTTCGCCGTCGTCGGCGACGTCGCCCCGATCCCAATCCCGATGTCGTACAGCCTCGCCCCTCCCAACACGACCACCGAAGGCACCCACGAGAATGAACCATCATCCTGTTTCCCGCTCGGCCAAGGCCCGAACCGATAGCCCCCCATCACCTGCGCTGAAGTCATATCCACCGACACCCGAAGCGGATCGCCCGCAATAAAAGTAAACGTCCCGAGTTGCCCGCCCGTCTGCGCCGTCGTCGAGCGATCCGCGCTCGTCGAGAACGCCGACACATCGATCAGCCACGACCCGACGTTCACCCTCACCTGCCCGAACGGCGTCGCCCGCGGGCTATCCGCGTTCAGATCATCAAGGCTGACCGTCGGGTCGCCCGCCGGGCCCCCGGGCAGCGACACCTTCCCCGACATCGCCGCGTACCACAGCGTGGGCTCCACCTCCACCGAATACATGTGGATCTTCCCGCCTACCGCTTCGCCGGCAACCCCAGCACCGACCCCGCCATTCATGCCGTCATCCTTCGCGCCCCCGTCCTGCGCGAGCGCGACTCCCGCCGTCGCCATGACCCCGCACACCAACACTGCTTGTGCCTTCTTCTTCATTCCCTCAGCGTAGCAGAACCACGTCTTCACCGACGGCCTACGTTCCACCGATGGCGACACGCCCCACAACTCCGGCCCTTGTCCTCGCCATCGAAACCAGCAATCCATCCTCCTGGACCGCCCACACCCCGGTCATGCCAGGCGTCGCCCTCGCGTATCTCGACGCACCGACTATTCCCATCGCCCGGGCCCACTGCGATCCCCGCCTGCGCGACGAAACCCTCCTCGTTGCCATCGACGCCGCATTCACCGAAGCCGGCGCAGCACCTTCTCAACTCGCACGCATCGCCGTCTCGGCGGGCCCCGGCGGGTTCACCTCGCTTCGGGTCGCCGTCACCGTCGCCAAGACCTTGTCGCTCACCACACGCGCCCGCACCGTCGCCGTTCCCAGCGCGCACGTCGCAGCCCTCCACGCCGCTCGCGTTCATCAGGACAAAAGACCCTTCGCCGTCGCACTGGCTTCCAAGGCCGACGACACCTGGCTCACTACCTTTCATCCAGACGCCACACCACTTCATCCCGGCCGCCTCGTCTCCGCCGCCGACCTCCACGCCATGGGTCTGGCCTCGATCATCGCCGATCATCACCTCCCGGCCTCCATCAGCGACAAAGCCCGGCAGCTAGGCGTCCACATCCACCCTCCGACCTTCGATCCCGCCGACTGCCTCATCGCCGCTGAGCACCTCCCCGACACCGACCCTCTCCACCTCAACCTCCTCTACGCACGCATCCCCGAAGCCATCCGAAAG